>Ga0310691_10000242_pt1 | contig 112171 bp, 151 predicted proteins | sample 176DNAGHGlowgp2_FD_203887 | JGI IMG/M metagenome (GOLD analysis project Ga0310691, IMG submission 203887) | Sheep rumen microbial communities from Palmerston North, Manawatu-Wanganui, New Zealand - 1766 DNA GHGlow gp2 (v2) (version 2) | ecosystem: Host-associated > Mammals > Digestive system... | reverse complement strand
TGCTAATAATAACCTTGAGAACATGAAGTCTACAAGCGATCAGACAATGTTCCTCAGCAATCAAAACAATGCTAATTTAATTAATGCCATCCAGGGCTTCAACACTGTGACAAACCAAATGACAAATGGCTTTAATAGTGTTAATCAGGGAATCTGTAACGGTACAGCAGCAATTCAGCAGTCTATATCCGACCTCGGATATAAGATGGATCAGTGCTGCTGTAGCATAAAGACAATGATGCTTGAAAACAGACTCTCTGACACACAGACTGCACTTGCTAATGCTCAGGACAGAGCTAACAATAGCGAACAGTCACAGTATCTTCTTTCAATTCTTGGCAAGTTTGTTCCAAATGCCCCGGCAGCAACAGCTTAAGCATTATAAAATTTAAATAATGAATATGCCGTCATAGCCTTAAAAAAAGTTGTGACGGCTGTTCATTTTTTATTGAGGAGTTGAATTAAATGAATTGTGCAGATATTGAAAAATATAAATCAGAAATTGAAACCGGATTAATGAATTATATGAGTAAATACCCTGTGAATGAAAGATCAGCCAGTGCAATTGACAGCATGGTAGAATGTTGGAAACATATTACTGAAATGCAAGAAATGTTAAAGGAGAAGAAGTCTGAATATCCTGAGGAAGATTATGATTTTACTCCTGAAAAGGCTGAACATTGGTTACTTCATATGAAAAATGAAGATGGTACAACTGGTGGTCATTGGAATATAACTCAAACAAATGCTTATAAACCACAAAACATAAGCGATTATTGCTGGGAAGCTGCACTTAATATGATTTACTCAGATTACTATAGTGTAGCAGTAAAACATGGTGTTAATACTGTAGATTTTTATGTAGATCTTGCAAAAGCATTTCTATTTGATAAGGATGCTAAAAACCCTAAAGACAAGATGGCAGCTTATTATAATTATATCGTAAATGCAAAGTGAGGTGATTTCATGAGCGTGGCTGATAAGATTGTAGCAAGAGCAAACGCTACAGTAGGTATGAGCAGATATGATTTAGGTATGCCGGGCGATTATGCATGGTGCGCTCATTATGTATCTGAAGTTCTCCGTTATGTGGGTGTCAAGAATATGTATGATACTTCTTGCACAAGACTTCAGGCTAAAATGGATGCATCTGTTGAATGGTCTGAACCGGATGATATGCAGCCGGGTGATATACTGTTCTTCGACTGGGATAAAATTATAGAACCTCTCCCTCTCGATCATGTCGGCGTCGTAGTAGATTATGATGCTAAGTCAGGCAAGATAACCTATGTAAACGGAAACGGTAGCAGTTCTTTACTGGTTACTAAGCAGACCATGAATATTAATAGCACCTACATTCAGTATTGGATGAGATACGTGGGTGATCAGAGCGTAAAACCCATTCCTAAACCCGATCCAATATCTACACCCGAGAAAGTTATGTGTAAGGTTGAACTTGAACAGCTCTCTTTCGGCTGCAAGAGTCCATCCGTAGAAACTATGCAAAATCTTCTTGCTGATGTAGGATATGAACTTGATGTTGACGGTATCTTTGGTGATGAAACTAAAGAAGTGCTGGCAAAGTTTCAGAAAGAATATAAACTTAAAGTTGACACCATATGCGGGTGTCAAACATGGAAAGCTTTAATTGAAGCTGTGTGACGGTTCTGACACATTAAAAATTGACCGAGTGCATGAGATGTTTGCAGAACATCGGTAAATAAATCTGTAAAAAAAAGATAAGGTAGTACATCTTAAATCGGTGTACTACCTTTTTTTAGCGTTAAAATGGCATAAAAAACCACCAAAAAATACTGATTTTTCGGTGTCAAAATGGTGTCAATTTTAAATTTGTAGGTTATGCAGCCACGTATTTTCGAGGTTCGTCTGAAATTTTTTGATATATGTAAATCGGATAGAGCATTTCTATAAAAAAACAAATTACGTAAATGCGTTGTTTCTAAAGCTTTATTCGTCATATTTTATAGGCATTTTTCTTTACTTTCCTTTGGTTTCCCATAGTTTTATTCCCTGTCGGTGTCAAACGGGTGTCAGCCGGGTGTCATTTTAGGGTGTCGTATGCCGGTCGGGTGTCAATGGTGTCATCCTACGGGTGTCAGTCAAATATCTCATTTAATCTATCTCTTGATTCCTGAATAACATCATCTGTAAGGTGTGAATAAATATCAAGAGTAGTTTTAACTGACCTGTGCCCTAACCTTTGCTGCACATATTTAAGATCGACTCCGGATGTAATTAGCTTAGTACAGTGAGTGTGCCTTAAACTATGCATCTTTAGTGGATCTTTACCGAGCCTGTGATAAGATAACCTTGTGTGAATGTTATCAGATGATATAACTTTACTATCATCTCTTGACACGACAAAAGAGAAATCTTCTCCACCTGAAATACTTCTATCAGGATTTACAGAGTACGAATACCTATAAGGGACAGACTCTTTTTTAGTCTTTAGCTCTTTAAGATATTTTATTATCTCATTGTCAAGATCAATTGTTCTTGTGCTGGAATACTTGCAAGGAGCAAAATAAAACATCCTGTTTTTAGAAATCAACTGTTTATTTACTATAAGTTGTTTCTTTTCAAAATCAATATCATCCCATGTAAGAGCAACCATTTCTGACACTCTTAATCCGCAATGATAGGCTATCATAATAGCCGTTTCAAGTGGAGTATTATCTTTATAAGCTTCAAGATAACGTTTTACTTCTTCATCAGAGTAAATAACATGTGGGTTACCTTCGTTCTCTGTTACTTCCGGGACTTTAATATCAGTCATCGGATTCTTCTTGATAACATTGAGCTTTATTGCAAGTTCAAACATACGTTTAGTACATGAGATATAGGACTGTATCGTGTTCTTAGCAAGTCCTCTTTTTACAAGTCTACTCAGATAATCTTCAGCGTTTATATACGTAAATTTCGTAATATTATAGCTGCCATACCATGCAATAAAAAGGTCAAGACTTCGCTTAAAATCCTTTGCTGTACGATCACGATACTTCATATCAATGTAATCGTAATATTTATTCTGAACAAAATCAATTATACTTACGTCTTTACTTGCAACAAGTGTCTGCCCACACTCATTGTATTCTGCTAAAGCAATTGTGCCAGCTTCTACAGCTTCTTTTTTGGTTTTAAACCCGGATTTAATAACACGGGTTCTTTTACCGCCAACTCTTACTCCTTCAAAATAATACTGCCAATAATTTCCCCTTTTTCGTGTGTTTACTTCTGCCATAGTTTCCTCCCTAAAGAAAATATGACTGCATAACCATAAACAATTATAGTATATCACAGTCATATCTTAAAGTCAATTATTAATTGTGTATTTTTTCCAAATTGTTGATAAAATCATCTAAGTCTGATTCTCTTACCAACATTCTGCCGTTCTGTACGGACTTTACTGCCTTTAGTTTTTCTGCATGAATCAGATTATAAGTGCTATCTTTGTTGATTCTGAGAACTTCAGAAACTTCCTTGATTGTTAGTAGTTTATTCATATATTACTCCTTTGTTCTTTTCCTTATAAAAGTTGTTTAGAGTTATACTTGATGTTGGTTCATATTGAGTTATTTCTAATGTATCATTCCAAGGGCAATAACAGCTTTTTATAATCGGATGTTCTATACTTATATCATCGTTAGAACCTTCGATTAATATAAAAGGATGATAAATATACTCTGCTGTTCCGGATTCATAATCGTTTAGATTGGAATCACATACTAACTTTTTATAAATTTCATCAACACTAATCGAACTATGAACTAACACCTCACAACCAAATGAGTTCATAAGGTGTGCGCAAATAGCTTTGGCTATTTTTCTTTTAAGTTTCTTCTTTTTCATAATTCTCATTACTCCTTAAAATTCTTCATCAGTTCAAGCCATTCATCAAAATCCCATTCAACCGGAATATCTCTGATGTGATCATATAGGCTTTTTGCTTCGCCAAGTGTTCTGTATGCAGCGACTAATTCCCAGCTTTCCCGGTAAGGAATGTCATTGTGATACCATTTAATCTTGTGATAAACCTTATACTGCCCGCCTAAATCATACAGATCAAACATCAGCTTTTTATATTCAGCCTGATAAACAACCTGTTTCTTAGTGCTGAATGTCAGATTACTCATGCAACATCGCCTTGACTCTCTCGTTCTGAAGCCAATCCGGGAGTTCATTAAGCAGCTGTTTATATGTAATATCAAGCGCATTGTTTACTTCAAAGAAGTCTGCATTGTCAACGTATCTGTCTGCAAGATCATCTAATTTTTCAAGGAACGTAAATCTTGCTCTGCCTACACCTACAAACTGCCAAAAGATAGGTAGCTTAGCTGCTTTCTTGATAACCGAGATAGTCATTCCCTGATCGTCATTGTCACCATCAGTAATAAATAACACATAAGAAGGTAATTTGCAGTCCTTATAAGCCTTGATTACAGACTTCATAACCGGAGCATAGTTAGTGCCACCCATATTATACTTACCAAGGATTTCACGCTTAACGTATCCAACACAATTCTTCAGGCTAATATCCGGTAATCTGTGACAACCATCATGGAATATCCACACTTCCATAGTACCGTTATCATCAAATTCCATAGCCAGTGGCAAAGCGTTTTCAATAATCTTCTGCACAGTACCGTCATAGTATAAATCACTCATTGATCCTGAATAATCAAGAACTAATCCAACCCTTGCCTTCAGTCCGTTTAAAGGCTGTTTGCTAAGACAGATCGTATGCACTTCTTCTTTCTTCTTTGTAAGATCAATCTTAGACTGTACAGTCTGTGTTGTATTGGTTTTAGCCTGTGTGGTATTATTCTTCTTACCGAAAATATTATTTAGTAATCCCATATTTTTTCTCCTTATCTTTCAGTTATATTATCTAAAAGCATTTCATAGTATGCCTGTGCCTGTCCTTCGGATATATCACGAAGATTTGTTACATGGTAATAATCCATCATCTTTAAAAGCTCAGAACCAGTATTGTAATCATCGCTAAACTTCTTTATTTCCTGTATTAACCTTGCACTAACCATTTCTCATTCTCTCCATAATTACTAATGTATTATAAATTATTAGTCATTTTTAGTGTTATTTACTAATATATTACTCATTAAAAATAGCTTTTCTGTTGCTACGTCACCGGTCTGTCTGTTTGATTTCTGAAGGACTTTGCGCTCTTTCTGCCAAATACATTCAAAATCATCAGGCATATTATATTCACACATGATAACTATGTTATTTTTAGCAAGTTCTCTGCACCAATCATAGTATTCTTCATGGTTAAATGACTTCCCTGCATACTTCTTAGTATTCCTATAAGGCGGATCACAAAGAAATAAACAATTATTATTTTTGTTTGGATTATAATCTTTATAGTCCTTGCAAGAAAATTGTATTCCTTTGAGTTTAGGTGCTTGCTCTCTTAGGTTTCTGATGCGTTCGCCATAAATACTTCTTCCGCCCGAAGCATCTCTGCCATATCCGCCATCAAAGAATCTGCCCCCATAACTTGCACTATATCCGATTAAAGCCACATATTCTTTGTTAAATTGGTTTGATCGTGCGTTATAACAATCTCTGACTTCAGAATAATGCTCTTTGCTACATTGATCCGGGGCGATTAATATCTTTGGATCTGACTGAACGTACTGTAACAGTGAAATCAGATAAGGGTTCACATCTGAACCTATACGATTTTCACATTGTACGTCATCTATAAGATTCGCCCCTCCAACAAACGGCTCAATGTATTTTGTGATGCCGTAAGTATCAATGTAATTCTGAATTATCGGCAGAATATACTTTTTCAGTCTTGATTTGCTGCCCTGATATATCATAGTGATCTTCTCTCATTTCCTTTATTTGTTCCATCAGACTTACTTGCTGGTCTGATAATATATTTATTTTCTCATTTATCTCTCTTATCTTTGCTTCTGTTTCGTGTTGGAACTGTGAAAAGCAATAATTAATCAGAAGAACCCATAATGTTATAATTAATAATGCTATCCCGGTCACTCATCATCACATCCTTCAGAATAATCAATAACTTTCAGTCTGATCGTTTCTGTAAGTTCAAATTCTTCCCCCTCAATTGTAACGTAAAGCTCTTTAAGGGGATCTTTATTGATAAGTCTGATAAGATCATTCATGTATTTCTGAGCTTTACGTGCTTCTTTTGGGAAAGAATAAGCATGTTTGCTTTTAAACTTCTCCTGTTGAATTGCAGAATATCCCATTAATCTATCACCTCTATGTAGCTTGCTGGACACCACCATGTATCAGCATCATGTGTAGATCCTGTTTCCCATTTGATGAGTAAACAAGCTATTGAAGCAATCCTACATTTTTTAATAATGCCTGTAGTACCGATTTCCGGATAAAATTCAGGAGTTGACTTATGTGCACATTTAGTTTCGAGGCTGTCTTTGAAAATAACCTTCATACCAGCCTTGTACTTTACTGTCGGTTTAACTTTCATCCATGAATCTCCTTTCTGAATGACTCATAATCTGCCTTAAAATTTTCTTCTATCTGATGCTTTCTTGCAACACATTCAGCATGAAACTCTTTACGGCATGTTTTAATGTTTGTCTTAGCAGCATCAATCAGATATACTGCAATAGCGATTACATAGTAAATGCGCATAATTGTACCCATTGGTAATGTAACTCTAACTGCCATTGCACAAATATCAAGCCATAAAAGCATTGCTCCTGTATACGCAAGAAATGTCATAATTTTTTCTTTCATACGAAATCCTCCTAATTGTTATCCTTTAAAAAACCTACGTTTGCCCATCGCCATGTGTCATATAAAGCCTTACCCATCTCAGCTGTAAACTCAACAGCGTATTCTTCGCCTTTCTCGCCAATATGATAAGCTCTTACAGCACCAAATCCATCTAACAGGATTACTATTGTGCCCGGCTTATCATACTCGGTAGTTGCAATTCGGATGTACCCATCAAGGACTTCTACCCATTCAAATCCCATCTTCATCCACTGTTGAAAGCATAATGGTACGTGTTTTGGTATTCCTCGTTTCTCAGACATCTACACCACGGCTATGTCTTATTGAAGCCACACAATCCTTTACTGCTTCAACTACCTGTGATACTTCACCTAAATCATTCATGTGTGAGAATGAGAAACGAATCGTGCCGTAGATATATTCATCAGGAACTTTTATTTCTCTGAGTATTGGAGAAACCGCCTGTTCCTTAGAGTTACAAGCCGAACCGGATGATACATATATCTTCTTTAATGATAAGAGATAGAGAAGTGATTCGGCATTAACATTCTTGAATGAAACGCTCAGAATGTAAGGATTATAAGTTGATTCCTGATCCAATACATCAATTGATTTATCATACATCTCGGAATTAAATCTTACATCTGGGATTTCTTTAAGTCCCTTGATAAGTTCAGTCTTGTATGTATGTACATGATCAAAGTTCTTTTTCAGATTATCATAGCTGGTTTTAAGTGCATCTGCCATTGACAGAATACCCATCGTATTCTCTGTGCCAGCTCTCATGCCGGATTCCTGTGCCCCGCCTAAGATATAGTTATTAAGATCTATCTTAGATGCTATAAATCCAACACCTTTAAAACCATGAAACTTATGTGCTGAAGCTGTAATAATATCTGCTGCCTTATAATTCAGATAAATCTTTCCCATCGCCTGTGTGCAGTCAAGATGAAGAACCACATTGTATTTATGACATATCTCAGCAATCTCATCAATAGGCTGAATAGTGCCAATTTCATTGTTAGCAGCTATGATCGACACTAAATAAGGACTGTCATTTATGCTATTAGGGATTTCTCGTCTGCCATCTGCTGTGACTTCATCGTAAAGCATCAAATCAAGCTCATCAAGTTTTACTTTGCCGGTAATATCAACCGGGATTATACGTTCATAAAAACAAAATGCAGCTGCCGAAACGCTTACTGATTTATGCTCGACAGGTGTGTGAAAACATGCCTTCCAAAGCTGACTCATAACCATATTGTTTCCTTCAGTAGCACCTGAAGTGAAGATTATGTCCGAAGGATTAAACTTGATGCAATCAGCAATAGTTTTTCTCGCTTCTTTAATCTTCTGACTAACCTTTACAGCCGGTGTATACAGTGATGACGGATTGAACCAATCGTCTGATATAGCCAGCGAACCATATTTAGACAGATGCGCATAAGGCTGAGTAGTAGCAGCGTTATCTAAGTATATCACAAAATATCACTCCTTTTATAGATTTTTGTTTACTGTAACTTAAAGTAATATATACTGTTTCTCTTGATACATTAATTATATACCATTCGCACATCTTTGTCAATAGATTATGCAGATTATTATGATACAATGTTTACTAAAAAGAGGACACTTTGATTGTGTCCTCTTACTAAATTACGGTGAATAAATAAATTCTACCGAAACATCTATTACATTGTCATCAGGATCATAGCTATCTTCAAGCTCATCCGGGAATAATTCATATAAAGCTATCTTCTTCTTCTGAAACATCTGTATCATGTGAATCGTCCCAGCCTGTTTATAACTTCTTTCAATATACTTAGCTGGCTCTCCCCAATAATCATAACTTGTTATAGTCTGCATATCATTACAGCTATTAATAAGAAGTTCCTTTATCTCCTGTAAGTCACCCTTATTGATCTTAAAGCATCCACCATCTTTGTATTTATCGTATTCTATGCCGAGTATCTTAAAGATTTCCTCAGACATAGCCCAATTCTTACGCCAATAACAGATTTCGTCATTCACAAACTTCCGTCCGGAGTTTAATGTCACCGTTAATTTTATGGTTGATTCCATTCCCAACTTTCTCATCTCCTTCAATTATTTTTCGTCCACACTTATCACAGTAGTTGAAATCGTGATCTGCACAATAGAAATCTCTTAGTCTACCACACTTAATGCATTTACGTATTACATAACAAGCGGTTAATTCTGTTGTGACATATTGTGTTTCATTCTTATCCATAACTTATGCACCTGTACTGCCAAATCCGCCTGTTCTGATTTCTTCACAGTCATCATCTACCGTTAAGCCGTATTCAGTGAAGATACCCTGACAGAATCTATCGCCAATATTAACATCAATAGGCTTATCGGCTGCCACAAGCTTAACCATGATGTGACCTTCGTTATCAGCATAGTAATAATCACTGTCGATTATACCTACCGTATTTGCAAGCCTTGCATGAGTCTTAAATCCCATCCCTAAACGTGGATAAATACTAAGCATCCAGCTTCCATCAATCTTGCATCTGATGCCTGTAGGGACTACAATTGAATCGCCCGGTCTTACAAAGAAACCAAACGGAGCTGTGAAGTCATAACCGGCAGAACCTTTACTTCCTCTTTTAGGAAGCTTAATTGCATCATAGCATTCCTTAACAAAGTCTAAATATTCATCTGTGCTTACTGTGTTCATAGCACCTAAATTATCATCTATAACATCCATCATAGCTTCCTTAAACTGGTCAAACGATACTTTTTCAAACTCAGCTATAAATTTCATTTATATCCTCTTATAATTTCATCAAGTGTTCTCGGTGTATAATTCATATATGGCATCATACAGCCTACATTGTAACATCTGTATGGTATATCACGTTTACGCATTTCTGCCTTATATTCTTCAAACGGTCTGCTATCTCTGCCAGCATGAATATGTCCGTACAGATGTATATAACCATAGTCAGCATTTCGCCAGTGTGCTATTGGATAATGACAGAGAACTACGTGATTATCTCCATCCTTGATAGTTTCCATCTCTTTAACCCAAACAAACTGCTTTTCCATGTCTGCATTAAGTCTGTCGTGATTTCCGAGAATAAGAAATTTATTACCTTTCAGCTGCTTTAACACTTCTAATCCAATGTCGTTCTTCCACGCAAAATCACCAAGGATATACACGTCATCATTCTTGTTGACTACGCTATTCCAGTTGCTTATGATCGTTTCATGCATCTCATCAAGCGTAAAGAACGGTCTTTGATCGAATTTTAATACGTTCCCATGACCTATATGAAGGTCGCTTATATATCTTTTCATATCATTCTATCCACCAATCATAGATAGTAAGTTCAAGATCTACCTTTTTGCCGATTGCATGTTCTATCATATCATTAACAGGATGACTTATCGGATTAATAATAATACTGCCTACCTTATTAATTAACTCCGGGAGTTTGTTCAGGCTATCAACTTCGACATACCTGTTGTATTCTTTCTCAAAACACTCATAAGCATAAGTGTCTTTATATTCTTCAGGCACATTATCAATCGAAACCTTATTGACATTCCAACCAATACCCTTAAATGCTTCATCATAGTCAATCCGACTTAAACAGCCATCATTGGTTTTATCAATGCTGCGATAATCTTTACATGATGCTGAATTAATTGCAATAATCATAAGTTACCAATACTCCTCAATTTCTTTCTTGCAAACAGGGCAAGTCCATTTGTAAAAGGTTGCTATGTGTGTAAGAGCGATTTCAAAATTACCATGAATTGAACGGATATTACACTCTTTACAATGCTCATTAACCTTATTCATGAACTTTTCCGGGAACGGACTGATTGTTCTTAATCGTTCATTTTCCGCCTTGATTTTTGCCAGTTCTTCATCTTTGAAATGCTCATCTCTTAGTCGTTTGTTCTCCAGCCTTAACTTCATAAAAGAGTTGACCTGATCGTGATATATCTTCTGAAGGCTGCTTAGTTCATCGTCAAACTTTTTAGTTATATATTGTTCAAGCATCAGTATTCACCTTACAGTCTACTTCAACAATCTTAAATCTGTCCGGCTCAAAACCACGAAATCTTAAAAATTCCTGAAGTGTTTTATTTGCCGCCCTTTCAGTTTCCCAGTATTTCTTGTGTTTACTGGTAAGATCACCCCGGAGTATGTTTTCTACCGTGTCATAGACAGCGTACAGTTTAAATTCATTCGTCATAGATTTCCCACTCTCCATTGTTTTTGTGCCATATCTTCTGATTTGAAGATCCTCTGAATCGTAAGGTTAAATCACGTTTATCATCTTCGTATCTACCCGTAACAAGATAATCTGTTTTATCAAGGATAGATTTAACTTTCCAGTTATCCGTCATGTTCTGAAGCTCGTCCATTTCATATCCTGTCCAAATCCAAATATCCTTGTTTTTCGTGTATTCATTAACGGTATAAACAAGAGTATAAAGACTATCTAAATTATGAAATGGTTCTCCACCAAGAATCGAAAGACCTTTAATGTAATCCGGTTCTAATAATCTTACGATTGTAGGCTCGACACATACAGGGATGTACGGGATTCCATAATTGAAATCCCATAACTCCTTGTTAAAGCAATTTTTACAATGAAAATTGCAGCCTGAAAAGAAGATTGATACACGAATACCTATGCCGTTTACTGTGTCCATTTTATTAATTTTAGCATAATGACTCATTCGGTTTTCTCCTTGTACTCATGAATATCAAAGTGTACATATCTATCTTTTATTTCGTTTGTTCTGCCTTGATTCCAATAATTAGCACCTATGTACCCGCATGTACGCCTTGCTACACTCATTTTATCGTGATCTCTGTTACCGCATTGTGGACATTCCCAGTCAAGCTTGCCATCTTCATCAATAATCTTAATCTCTCCATCATATCCACAAGCCATACAATAATCTGATTTAGTATTAAATTCAGCATAAAGAATGTTATTATAAATAAACTTAATACCTTCGAGTATAACTTCCGGATTGTTCGTCAAATCACAGCACTCCGAATATGAAACTGCTCCCCCGGTACTTAATTTCTGAAATTTACTTTCGATTTTAAGTTTATCGAAAGGATTTATTTCTTCAAAAACTGGTACATGATAACTGTTAGTTATATAATTTCTGTCTTTACCATCAAGTTTAATGAAAATATCATCACCAAATCGTTTTTTTAAGCACTTAGCAAATTTATATGTTGTACTTTCAATTGGTGTTCCATATGGTGAATAATCAATATCTTCAGCAGCTTTCCACTCGTTACACTTGTCATTTAGATAAGTCATTACTTCAAGCCCAAACTTTTCTCCTATTCCTTTGTCAGTATGTGAATGACCTGTCATATACTTGACACATTCATAGAGTCCAGCATAACCAAGAGAAATTGTAGAATATCCGTGATATAAAAGTTCGTCTATTTTTTCACCTTTTTCAAGCCTTGCAAAAGCTCCGTGTTGCCATAAAATAGGTGCGGAATCTGATAATGTACCCTTTAATCGTTCATGTCTACATCTTAAAGCTTTATGACAAAGCTCTGTTCTTTCATTCATCAAATTCCAAAACTTATCAAAATCACCACCTGAAGAAAAAGCAACATCCGGCAATGAGATTGTTACAACGCCCTGATTGAAACGTCCCCAATATTTATGTTTCCCATTATAATTCTTAGCTTTTGATATATTGCCAAATTTATCTGTGAAGCGATCAACCGTTAAAAATGATCTGCACGTTTAATCCTATGTCACCATAGGCACTGACTATATCTTCTACTATAAAGTAGCCTTCCGCTTCGGTTCTCAGATGCTTCGTTTCCTAAAACATCGACAGTGCTTATCTCTGTCCCTACTCCCATACATTCATCAGGGATAGTCGATACAGGTTTCCTTTCGGACTTCCCACGGTCTTAACTTATTGAGTCCTAACCGTTAGCAACAAAATAATTGTCACACCCACGAGCAATGGTTCAAAAGGTTTTACATGAGCTACATTTACACTTACCCATGCATCCGTATACATCTCCATCTTTATACTCCAACATTTTCTTTTCTGAGATATAATCCGGAATCATTCTTTTTGCAGTACATTTAGCTGCGAGTTCAGTAAGATCATAATATTTTCCGCCCGGCATATTCTTTTCTTCAAGAACATATAGAAGTTTTGGAAATTCTACAGTTACATAAACTCCGTTTTCATTTTTCATTCCGAGCAATCTTTGTTTAAAGAACTCTCTGATAATCATAGCAGTTTCTTCTTCATATTCAGGATTATCAGATAAATACATAAATACACTTAAAAACGGAGTCTGCCCGTTTGTAGTTGACATTGAATTTACTTGATAATTGAACGTCTGAACACCATCTTCTATCTCTTTTTGTGTATCTTGTAAAGCGTAAAGATAAGCATCTTCATCATTAAACCAACGTTTTACGTACTTAGATTTATGATAGTTAAAGCTATCTCTTACAAAAGGGGCAAGATGTGATAAATTAACTGTCTGTCCACCATATTGCGAACTTGATACCGCAGTAATAATCTGAGTTGCTATAGTCATTGCTGTAAGAAAACGATGTGGTTTCTCAATCATCTTTTTATTAATAACTGTTCCGTTCTGAAGCATATCATCAAGATTGCTTAAACAGCAATTGTTAATTGGTTGTAAAAAATAATCGGCATCATGAAAATGAATAATACCTTTTTCATGAGCATCAACTACATTACTCGGCAGAAGAACCCTTTTTGATATATCTGTGCTGACGATACCAGCTATATAGTCACGCATTGTTGTTACGTTTTTAGCATCTTTATTAGAGTTTTCAGTGTTCCAGTATTCACTATTACCTTTAACAAGCTCCATTATAGCATCATCAGTAGTATTCCTTATTATCTGACGTTTAAATCTATATCGAATATAGGCTTTAGCCACATTATGATCTATATCCATCAAAACATCTTCGACTATATCCTGTATTGTTTCTACCGGATATTCAAAGGTTTTAAGGTTATTCAGTGCAGATAAAGTCCCATCAAGAGTTTTCTGAGATATTTTATCAATTATATCATCGTACTGATAAACTTCTTTTGTTGCCTTTGACACAGCAATTTTAATCTTGTTTGGATCAAAATTAACCTTACTGCCATCTCTTTTGATAACCATCATATTTCATCACTTCCTTATTATCATAAAATATTACAAACAAGACAAACCGAGTGTTTGCCTATACTATTATTATATCACAAACATCTCGGAATGTCAATAAAATTATAGAACTTTGTTTACACTATGAAAGACCTTGCATAAGTCATACTTAACTTACCGGCAAGTTTTCCGAAGTCTTTGCCGATTAAGTTTGCCGTTTCCGGTTCTTCCTTCATGCAGTCCTCATACACTCTCTTAGGTAAGTGCTGTGACACAGTTTTAAGATCATGTTCGTCCCACTTCTCCGGGAGAATATTTTCATCAACGAGCTTATTTAAAATCTTGCGCACTCTTGCTTCTGTAACAATAGTCTTAGCAAGTTCATACGCCTGACTCTGTGCAGCCAGTTCTTCAGGAGTCGGAGTTTTCTTTACCTTCTTTGTTTCTGCGAATCTGTCAGATACAATCTTGATAATCTTACCGTCATCACCATGAATAACAATGCCCTCGCCATATTCTCCACCTAAAGCTGTCTTACCTACAAATGACATACAATGTTCCCAAGATATAAACTCACCTTCATAGAACACAGCAACCTTTGGTAAACCAAGTGTGTCTGCTACCAAGAACGCCTGATGCATATCAAGATAAGTTTTTGTTTCTGTGTCGTACAGATCAAACACATACATGTTATCTTGTGATTCTTTCGGATAAACAACTGTATGTGGGACTGCCCATTCGCCTGATAATAAATACCTACTACCAAGCAGTTTATTTACCTTTTCAGCATCAAGACGGTTAGCAAATTCATAAAATCCTCTGTTTGTATTATCAAAAGTAAGGATTCTGTTTCGGCTCATTGCCACAATGCCGTTATCGTAGCCGATTGTAGCATTAGTACCATCAATCTTTTCTGTGATTATAATGTGATCACCGGGTTTAAAAGTGTCACTGTTATTTTCCTTTAAACGTTCAATATCTCTGTACTTCTTATGTTCCATCATTATCTCCTTTGATATTATCTATCCTGTTCTTTATTAACTCACAGGTTGCATCATAGAACTCATCAACAGAAATTTCTTCATACTTATCAGAAAGAAAGGCTTTAAGTACATCATCAGCATCTACAGCATTAGAGAACACTGTATCTTTTCCTATATAGATCTCGCCTTTATTTGTAGCTGACTGCCCGGCAAATAAAATCGGGATTTGGTATAGATTGCAAACAAAATCACCGGTCTTAATTCTGCCATACTGCGGGACTTCAGACACGATAAAATACTCATCATATCGCTTATTCCTAAACGCCTTTCCGACAAGACAGGATAGTTTTTTCTGTTTGAGTTTAATGATTTCTTCGCCAATATTCAGATACTGTTCTCTCTTTAAATGCATCTCTCTTTCAGCATCGTGAAGTCTGCCCTGTAATGAAAGGATCTGATTATCAATTACACTCATAATTAAAACCATCCCTCGCCAGCTTCAACCTGTTCTTTAAGATCATCGCCAAAGTAAAATTTCTGAATATTATCATCTCCGACAAACGACTCAAAAGTAATATCCCAGCGATCTTCAGCAAGTTTTTCAGGAACGATTAATACACATGGCAGCTTGCGTTCAATCATCATAGCTTTATTTTGCCAAAGATGACTGTTGTAATAACTTGATAAACAGTCTGTCGGAGTGAGAACATAGTCATCGTAAGGAATGAACATGTCAAGAGTTGAACCGATATGTTCATTATACACCTTGCCGGCATTATCTAATGGATCGTCCCAGTCATCGCCCCATTGTCCACCATTCTTGCCGAGATAGAATCTGATCACATTGCCTTTGGTTTCATAATCAATGATTTCATAGTCTTTTATCTCAGGGTTGATAACCGTGAAGTTTCTAAAGTATTTTTTACTCATATTTCTCAGTTCCTTATCACTATATTTTTTTTTGTGTCCCATTTATTTTCTCATTTTAAATTTATGCTTTATAAAAATGGTTATATACACCATCGCCATACCATGAATCACAATCCCAATATTGAAATTCAGCCAAATTATTGAAATAATAATCTACAGCGTCACTCATATTTCCATAGTAAACACCACAAAAGTAATCATTCCAAGGGCAAAATCCCCACGGAACACACGAACGATACAAGCAAGTTTCTATTGAGTCACCGGTATATTTTGATTGGTTTATCACAGATGCTACAATCTTGGCTCTCTCATAAACATCAGGCATACCACCATATTCACAAGCAACTATCTTACAAAGAAGCGTATAATCGTAATCCGAAATAGTCGGTACTTTTGGTTCAGGCGGTATATACTCTGTATAGCCTTCACATATCGGGTTACATTCAGTACATAACCTTGCCTCAAGACCTGTTACATCATCAACTCTGTATGCATCATCCTTGTTCCATCGGCATGTATTCTTGTGAATGTAATAGCTACTCGGCTTATACACAAGATATTCTTCTACAGGAGCTGGTTCTTCTGCAACCGGAGCTTCAATTACAGGTTCATTCTTAGGTTCTTCAATTATTACTTCAGCAGTTGGGATCTCAGTAACCGGAACTTCAGTAACTAATTCTGTTGTTGGTTCGGTAGATATTTCTGTAGTTTCTATCGTAGTATTTAATGTAGTTGCACAAGATGTTGTACAAGAAGTTGTTACACCAGTAGTTGTTTCAGTAGTTACGTTTGTGATTGTCACTTCAGTTACTGCTACATCCGGAGCTTCAACCTTATTTACATCATCATAGCACCATTTACACAGTCCTACTATGACAAGTGTAATAAATGCAGCCGATATTATTCTTTCTTTATTCTTCATTTCATCGTCCTTTCGTCATATCATTAAAGCTGTACTAATTGCGATTACGCAGCAACCTACAAGCATATTAATCACCACCTTTCACGATAACGTTTAAACTATCAACCGCATCAAATAATTCTGAATAAGCGTTATAGTTTGAAAAACCATTTGTTTCATTTGTTGCATTTATCAGGTCTAAAACCTCATCTAAAGATACGTATAATTCTGACATTTTAATCACTACTTTTTTTGATTATTATTTAACTTAACATCCAAACGTTCACCGTATCTCCGTCAAGAACCTTCTCCATTATTTCCTCATATGCCTTTTTAGCCTTTTCTTCATCATAATAATCAAATGATGTTATATAACTTCCATCAATCCTTAAAAATTCAATACACCATTTGCCTTCTACTTCCTTTAAAATGATTTGTGAAATTGAATTTGTATTAATTAATTCTGATCTAACAAAATAATGCTTATCTTTATTGCCAGCATAATGTTCGCCAAAATTTAACCACATAAATATTGTCCTTTCTACTTCCTTTTTATTAAGATACGCCTAAACGGAGCATAAGCCTTACCATCTTTTATATAACAAAAACAATGCATATTAGCCGTATAATGTCCCTTAGAACCTTGTAAAAAATATAAATCAATCCACTCTTGACTCATTTCTTTTATGCCTAATTCTTCAATAAGACAAGCGCAATTAGCACCAATTATCTCAAACTGATCAGGATTAAATTTATTTATAAAAGTAATTGGAACGCCCATAACTCCATCATAATCACAAGGGATATTAGATACTTTGTCTACATTAATGGCATCGTAATTCAAATATTTTGGATATAAATCAGGCAGATATTTCTGTTTTAAAGGAATATAATCACGTTTTTTACAACTTTGAATGTTGGTAAACCATAATTTATTTCCAAACTTTGCGAGATTTCCATCAGGTTGAAGAAATGCTTTAATATAATTGTTTCCAGTCCACATTAAATTATTTTTGATTAGAGGGAATATATGTTCATAGGCAATCCAATTCAAATCCCCTACTATAAGAAATTTCTTTTTATTTTCAATAAGCATATCTATATAAGGTTTCCATAAAGAAAATGGCGGATTAGTTATTACTAAATCACAATCTTTAAGGATTCCAATGCATTCTTCGTTTGAGAAATTTCCATCAGAGGTTAATTGTGTTTTTATCCCGGCAGAAAGATTGCTATCATCGCCGCCTGTGTATTCGGTTTTATAGCTTAATTCTCCTTGCTTATAAAATGTGCATATTATTTTTTTGAGTTTAAATTCTGCAAAGTTAAAATGCAAATACTTCCAAAACATTGATGTGTCGGGGTTGTCGGTATTACAATAAATTATTTTGTTTTCAAAATTCTCTTTATAATCGTTAAGTTCTTTTTCTATATCTTGATATAAAGTATAATATTCGTCATTTTTTAGCATCTTAGCTTTATGTAGGCTAGAGTTTTTCATTCTATAAATCCTTCCTTTATCTCACATTGAAGTGAATAAACATCTATATCTATACCCTGTTCTGTAAAGTAATTATGAAGTGTGACCGCTATACAATCCTGTTCCCAATAATCAAACTCACCATCTTTAAATATAGCTGTCAAAGAGAAGTCTGCCTGATCTTCAGCTTTATCATACCAATAGCCTTCGTAACAGACTATATTGTAATCCGGGATTTCATATCCGGGACTATACAATATGATTGCGTGATCATCTTCATCTTCAAGGATAAATTCAGTTATGTCCTCAAGGTTTTCTGATATATATTCTTCTGCTTCTGCAATTGTCATTCTCATTTTCTCCTTAAAAGAGAACGTTAAAATTCAACTGATTTCATAAGTTGCTTTATAATTTCCATCAGTACATTTACTACAATTGAGTTGCCCGCCTGTTTGTAGAGCTGCGTTTTAGAATTTACTTTCTCAGCTTTTTCGTAGACTTCATCGGTAAATCCCATTAAACGCCAACACTCTTTTGGAGTAAGCTTTCTAACTCGCAGACCTTGCTTTACACCAGTAGCACCAAATGTGCCTTCTCTTACAAAGTTTGCAGCACTTGTTTTCGCATACTGAGCCTTAATTGTTCTTGATGTTCCGTCCGGATAAACATTTACAGGTTCGACTACTGCCTGATTGCATGATGTAGTTAATGTCTGAGCGACACCGTGACCAACTCTGCCACGTCTTGTTTCACTATTAGGCTGTTCAAGATTCACTGAGTCATACCCCCCCGCTAATGCATATCCCTTTTTGGTAGCTTCTTTAATAGCAAGAGTATCAGCACCTACTACAATGCATTTAGGATCTTTGTAGTCCCGTGAGCAGATGGCACTGACAGTGCCATCTTTCAAAACTGCCGGATGCTTCTGATATATCTCTTTCGAGAGCAACTTATCTATCTTCTCCTGTGAGATATAGAAATCTTCAGGAACATCGGGTTTAAGTAAATCAACAAGTTTCGTTGTAAGTTCTATTTCTGCCGGGAACTCAAACGGTTTGTGTTCTCCGAGTATACTAATGGTAAATATACGTTCTCTGTTCTGTGGTATGCCATAATTCTTAGCATTTAGCACTTTATAATAATTTTTATAACCAAGCTTTTCAAGTCTTTTAAGGTATTCGTCATAGTTATGTCTGTGCTTTGGAGAGAGAAGATTCTTTACATTCTCCCAAATAACAACCTTTGGCATAACTTCACCTATAATGCGGATTGATTCATACATAAGGCTTGATGGTGTTCCACTGTTTTCATTTGCTCCTAATTGTTTACCAGCCAGTGACACCGAAGTACAAGGCGAGCCGTGCATGATTATGTCAACATCATGCGTACCCCCCCCGCTATAATGTCTTATATCTTTACACGGAAAGCTTGTTCCGTTCATAGCATTATATGAAGTATTTGCATACTTATCTATCTCCACATAATCTACTACTTCTACCGGGATATTAAGGCGTTTTAATGCATGAGTAAACGCCCCGATCCCACCAAATAATTCAAGTATTCTCATTAGTGTTTTCCTTTCTTAATCCTTTGAAGATATGAGCAATCACATCTACAGACCAGCCATTGCCACAAACCGTATATCTTGCTGTATTTGATATTCCTTCAGTATAGTTATCAGGCAATGTTTGAAGTCGTTCATATTCAACAGGCGTTAGCTTTCTCACTCTGCCATGTTGCATAACTTTCTTTTGTTGCCCCCCCGCTGACACAGGTCAATGTATGGCATTTAAAATGAGGGTTAAAAACACGCTTATGCATTTCATGATTTTTACAATCTAATGTTGCACATACCTGTTTGCTCATATCAATATCTTTCACCGGATATGAGTAATAATACTTTTCATCAACACTATCTTCTAAAACATCCTTTAATACCGCCTTAGATTTAACCCATTCAGCTACCGGTATATTAGTCCAATATAAACGTGGACGAGTCTGAGCAGAAAAATCAGCACTGTCAATAAAGATTGGTTCGCAGCCAAGTAATTCAGAAATCGTTTTCTTGCTCTCATCATTCATACTGGCTACATTCTCAAATAAAAACCATTTAGGATTTATTTCATTTTTAGCTCTTACATACTCATAAAACAGCTTGCTTTTGCCTTCTAAATGTGTCCTTGTTTTACTTAATGTAATAGAAAGTGACTGGCATGGACTTCCCCCGATAAGCAGATCATAGCCTTTATACTGAGTAAAATCAGCATCAACTACATCACCATGCTGTTTAATATCAGGGTAATTTTTAGTGCTTACTTTGATAGCGTTTGGATCTATCTCATATGCATCATAAGTTTCAACAGGTATACCGGCTCTGTCAAGGGCAACACGACCACAACTGATTCCGTCAAATAGTGAAAGAACTCTCATACTTTTCTCATTTCTCCTTATATTGTAGAACTATGATTACATAGTCGTAAAATAAAATCGGAAACAAATATCCGATACTAATATTATATCATATACATTTCTGATTGTCAATGATATTAAAGAAATTTGTTTACATAAGTGGGCAGTTATACTTATCAAGTTTTTCGATAATCAAATCCCTCGGCAATACATCCCGGCAGAAATATGCGGATGCAAAACTACACCAATTCTCCGGGACATCCATACAATCAGGATTATGAAATCCTATTCTGCTATCAATGCCAACATGACTTATGAACTACAGTTTTACCCATTGTTTTAAAGCATTGAGGGCACACCTTTTCTTCATTCAATGAATCATAACCACAATTAGAACATTCAAAAGTGATACCACTCTGAGAATCATAATGCTCAGTCCAATGTGCTTCTTCATTATTTTTCTGTTTCTCTTTGACAGCCATTATATGTTCACACAAAGGATTATTGGACTTCTTTTCCTGTAGTTTGCGTTTCTCCCTTACTCTCTCCGCAAACTCGTGTAAGATAGTCTGAAAGTCCTCGTTCTGTCTTTTTAAATCTTCATTCTCGGCACTAAGACTTTGCAACTTTTCAAATGCCTTCTCATATCTCTCTTTATAATACTCAGCTTGTTCATTGGCATTCTGTAAGTCAACTAACTGCTCTGTCATAACGTGTATACCTTCTTTAAGAGCCTGATTATCAGCTTCGAGCTTTTTAATCTGTTCGTTCGTTGTTTCCATATTACTCTCCCTCTAAATCCATCCTTGCACCGCAGTTCGGGCAATAATTGTAATCGTGTGATTGATCAACAGACTTATCGCATAATGAACAGGTTTTCATAAACGCAACCTTATTAGTTTCCCACTTACCGTGTTCATTATGTTCTTTATAGAAATAACAATTAAAACAATCGTCACAAACATCAACGGGTGTTACCATATTCTTCAGCCACCTTTACTTCATAATTCTTGCACTTTTTCTTCAACTCAAACGATCCATCGTCACGTCTAAGAGCATGAGAATGTCGCTTATACATTCTATCAGGTTCTTCCTTACGATAATTACACTTCTGAAATACACCAATCTCTGTATTCTGAGCTTCATAATGCTTACAGGTAAGGCACTTATATATCCTACACATCTCCTGGTACTCAGCCTGACACTCATCTTCAAATGTGCGCTCTACCATATTCACAGTCCATTCCGGTAATTTCAGCCATCTCCAAACCGGAAGTCCGGCATAGATATCCTGTGTGAATCGCTCATAAACATCTTCTTTAGTTAAACATTCAAAGTATTCCGCAGAACATCGGAAAGAATTAACATAATCAGCTATCTTATCATAGTCGATTTCATAGTGACCACCTATCTCTGTATCTGCAAATATCTGAAGGATCTCAATAATTGCTGCACAAACCATTAACTGTTTAGCGTTCATTGTGTTCACGTTCTTTCATCTTAGCATCTTCGGCTGCTCTTTCATTCATGTAGCACTTAGGGCACATTTCTTTACCATTAAGCCACATCATCTCACCGTACAGTGATTTGCCTTTGCAGTATTTACAAGTGACAATCTGGTTCATTTCTTCGTCAATAGTCATCAAAATCACCTTATTTCATTGATCGTTGTTACAATACGGTTAAGGTCGTCTGTCAGCTCTTCTTTTTTAAAATTATCCCTATTGCTTAATAACCATTGCTGAATCTTTTGTAACTTTTCTTTTGTTGTCAGCTTTTCAGTGACAGCTTTAAGCACAGAATCATCGTCAATAACAAAATTATTCACTATTGTTAGCTCGCCATAGACTTTATTTGAAGTTACTCTAGTACCATTGACTGCAACAACAATACCAGTATTACCTCTAAGAATTGTGAAATTACTAGTTGATTTCATAATTCTCTCCTTATAAAAATCTCTTATATAAATTCGGTAACTTATCATTGATATGATCGCACTGATGACACTTAAATTCCTTTATCCTACGTATGATCTCATCAGAACTATCATAAATTGATGCTACTTTCGGACATAAATCAGACTCACCGACACCTATACTGCCATCAATTCTGATTGCTGGAGTACAGAACTTTTGACGTTGCATAAGAGCATTTACTACAGACTCTATAGTAGGATTTGGCAATTGTTTTGTGATCGCCCGGACATTAAAACATTTTGAGGCTTTAGACTGCCAAGGAATATTATTTGTTAATGCTCTACCTTGCGGATAGATTCGTTCACAACAATCTTCACAAAAGGTAAAGTTTTCTTCACGCCATAACTTCTTGTGTAAAGGCAGCTCTTTTGGATAAAACCTTTTATCAGTTGAAATCTGCCAAAAGACAGTTACATATTCAGATCCTTTAGCAATTGTCTTAGATACTTCCGGGTTGTCAAGACACCAAAATCCATTACTTGTGATACTTACAATAGTACGCTTCTTTTCATATTCAAACTTAGATATAAGTTTCTGAATGAGAAATACGAAGTCCGGATGTTCGGTTGGTTCACCGCCTGATAAGATAATAGACTGATGTACATTATTTTTAATTAAGAAGTCAAGACTATCATCAAACACCTTTTCAGACATATGCTGACCGTCCGGAGTTGCATTATTCATACAGTGCGTGCATCCCATAGAACACTTTTCAGTGATTTTAAGTAACATATTCTTACCTCGTTGCCTTAATTTACTTTTTCAATAGCTTTTGCAAAGGCTTCTAATTCATACCAATACACTGAATTTGGAATGTCTTTATCAAATCCATAATCTTTTAAAGTACGTTTAAGATTATAAACACACATATTTTTAGATACCATTGACACCTTGCCAGTCTTAGTAATCGGATAGAATTTAATAACATCAAGTGGAGAATACATCCAAAGACTACTTACATTGAAGTCAATTTTCAATATCCCTTCAATTTCACATACTTTTACTCTTGTTGCCTTTTCAACGTCTTCATCAGACTTAATAACAACAATGCCGTTTTCAGCAAAAATTTCTTTAATAAGATTTGCATAATTAGCTACATAGAGATTCCCAGCTCTCATTACCGCCTCTTTTGTTTCAGCAACAATAAAATCATACTTCTTTTTAAGATCATTAATTATCTTAATCTTATCGGTATTCATATTTACTCCTTGTCAAGAATTTTAAATATATCGTCAGCTGTAAGCCAGCCTGTAATTTTATCTTCGACCATTATTTCAAGCAAACCCCGATCAGCAGGATTTTCAAATGGTCTTACTCCGCCATAAGTGCCATAACCATAGACAACACTATACCGCTTATCTTTATGTGTAAAATGAGTTCTGTATATCGTAATATCTGAATCAATTCGGGAAAATCCCTTGCTCATCATAAGATGAATATATTCGTCCGGTCAGATAGTGCTGTCATCTTTCCATCTGATCTTACGCTTATCTAAGCCTTCCCGAAACTTAATCATTTCATCACATATTTTCATGGTTTACTCCTTGTAAATAAAATAACTCCAACTATGTTCATCAAATTTTACATTGTTTATTAACCAGTCAACTATTTCCTTCATAGTATCAAATCTTCTGCCTGAGAAGTCACAATTCCATGGGTAGGCAAGGCAAAGATTAATTCTATACGGATTAGCATTAAGGTTATCTGTGCAGTCATCAATAAGCACACCAGCATCAACACGTTCCTTATGTGTCGTTCTGATAAACTTATCAGATACGTTGATTCTTTTCAGATGCTTAGACAGAAATGATATTTTCTTTGCACAATTCTCAGCTGCGGTTGCTGTTACAAAGTAAACATCAAATCTGTCATCATCTATAAGTCGCTGTATATCATCAATGTTGATTGGTTTCACACGCTTCCACATGATTTTTGACAGGAAATACTTATAAAACACTTCTTTTGCTTCAGGTTTTACATAGTTTTCTATCCAATAAGTCTTAATGTCATCGACCGTAAGGTTGTCGTTCCAATCTTCATTATACACTGATAATGCAGCTTCGGTTGTATTACACAGGCAGTTATCAATATCGACTGCTACAATTATTCTTCTCATATCTCAAATCCCTTTTAATCGTCATCTTCTTCTTTGGTCAGTTCATCGCAAAGATTTCTAAGAAAATCTAAGAAGCCATCTGAACCCAGCACTTCTTTCTTCTTTTCTTCTAAATCTTTTTCAATGGACTTATCCAACTCTTCCATTTTAGATTTTAAGCAATCGTTGACTTCTGCACAAAATAAAGCTTTCATTAAATTTGGATCGTCACTTTCAAATTCTGCTTTAATTAACGCCTTAATAAATTGGATTCTCCCGTTTCTTGTACAGCTACAACTCATCCACAAACGATCTTTCTGTGCAAGCGCATATAGAACTTCAGACTGACTATCTTTAATACCTTCGTGAGTCTGTGGTAACTGTAACCAGTTAAGAATTGCGTGCAAACTTTTTTCAACATCCATTTTTAACATATTATTCACCTTTATTATTTAAAAATTACTTCATTATCCTTGATTTCATAGTCCGTACAGTCAAATGTACTTCTGTTATCACAGTAATAATTGACCGCTTCGCTTAAATCACTGTAGTTTGTGTGCTCATCACCGTAATAAATAGACGTAATATCTATGTTTTTATCTCTTATAATATCATAAATATTACCACCATTATTCTCAGCCTGAGTGATGATGCAAGCCATAATCTTAGCCTGATCTTCAATGCTGAAGGTTATGTAGTTCCCAGCAACATGTTTAAGAAGATCGTATACATCAGGTTCTATCTCAATTGTTACTTTTTCAGCTGTAGTAACTACCTCGGCAGCTGATGAAGCTGCACAGAACGATGTAACTAATTCTGTTGTAACTTCAGTTACCGGTTCTTCTGTTACAGAAACTTCTGATACCGAGCTGTCCGGATTGGATGAACAAGCTGTAAGAGTTGCCATAAAACCTAATGTTGCTGCAAACATAAACTTTTTACTCATAATAAACCCCTACCTTTCTTACTTTTTCTGAGTTCACGTTTATGAACTCGCTTTTTTACTGAGATTCTTCATCGCTAAACTTCCAATCTTCAGGAACACGTGACTGAGTATTACAACAGCAACTATCCCAGTCACATTCAGTGCATCTTAATTCAGATTGGCACTTCTCTTTTATCATCTTAAAAGGATTTGTACGCCAGTCCCGTAACTCTTTGAGATACTTTAACAAACAGCTCTGTTCTCCGGGACACGGGATCTGAACATCATGATCCTTAAAGATTTCAATTAATCTGTCAAGACCGTCATTCATCCTGAGCTTCCACTTCACAAGTTTCTTCATCTTCTTCAAAATCAAAGAAATTACCGATGTAATCTATTATATTGGAAATAAATATACAAGCGTTTTCCTCATCAAGTGTATCTATCCCTGACTGAATAAGACACTTAACCATATTCTCCAGTCCTGCTGGAGTAGAATAACCGACCGACCCACAATCACCATGCTTATCATACGTTACAATCATCGCACTCATGCCGGCTTCTTTAAGTCTTTCTCCGACATCCGGATGTTCAAGCCAAGTGCTAACCGCCTCAATCTCCTTTAAAATATTATTATCTTTCATCTTTTTCTCCTTATTTTACTGTCAAATCTCTTATATCCGATGCTTTTATATGATATGTACCGCCAATAGCTTCAATGATAACAAGATCATATTCAGGCTGTAAGAATATTCTGACTACTGATACACCTGTTATCATTTCAGGGCAGCGATTAGCACTTACAGTTCCGGGATAATATTTCAGCTGCACGCTAAGATTATATCCTAAGTCCGGGATGCCGATTGTAGCTGAAGTAATACCTTTTATTTTTCCGTACTGATAAATCTTGCCCGGATAAGCTATATAATTAAGATAATTATTTCTGCCATCAAATCCTATAATCTGTTCACAAACTAAATAGCTATTGTTTCGGTTGTCCGAACTGTACTCAACCCTCATTTTTTCTCATCCTCGGTAATTAAATCATAAAGTTTATCAAGACTGTCTATCTGAATTTCTTTGCCAGCAAACTCATATGAAAACCATTTACAATCACGCTCATAAACGAAGTAACTAAGCCATTCATACTTATCATTCATGACGTACATCAATAGCTCTATGAACTCATCTTCATAAGAATGATCTAATATCATTTCCGGAGCTGGTCTGAGAACTTCTTCAAGCTTATCATACCATTCATTGAACTCTTTTCTTTTCTTGATATATCCTTTTATAACTTTTTTAAAATATTCTCTTGCTACCATTATAAACCCTCTTACACTACTTTGTCAACTCTTTTATAGATTATTTTTCACTTAATCTGATGATAGCTGTGTCAAGCAAACAATGTTTACATAGCTGCATACCGTTATGATCATACAGGTCTGTAGTCTGATCACCGCATTTGTCACAGTAAAATGTCAACTGGCTATAATACGGACATTCCTCATGTCTGCACGGGAAACCGCAATCTACGCAATTATTCTCATGTGTTATCATTTCCTTTTTCCCATTCCCTAAAAGCTTTAATTATCTTGATCCAATCTGATAAATCAGCATATTCAAAATGATTATTGAATGTGTATTCGTTCCATTCTTTAGCAATATCAAAATCCTCAAGAAGTAATGAAACCCAAGGCAACTTGATAATCCATTTTATATCTTCCGGATTTCTTACTCTTATATATTTAGGTTTTTCTTTACTGTTTGATTCACTGATAAAATCAAGTGCTTCCTTTTCTGTTCTGAAGAATCCAGCACGATTATTATAATCAGCCGGGACAAACCAGCACTCGCCTGTATCTTTGTACGTATTCCAAAGTTTACGTCTAATGTTACCCGGTTTCCAAGGCTTTATGCCTACCCAAAATTGCTTATCCTTGTAATAACAAACATACTCTTTATCTTCATAGAACTTTACAGGCTTGATCTTCTTACGTTCCCTGTTTGATATTAATCCCGGTTCAATAAGCTTTTCCGGTCTTGACTTCTCATAATCGCTTCTGATTAAAATTGTACTCGTTATCTTATGCGAATGTTTGATATAAGCTAACCCGTCCACAATACTTGTTTCGATCATAATATCAATCTCCAAACACTAAACACAGTAAAAATATATAGTAAAATACCATTCCCCAAAGATAACAGCTCACAATGTAATCCTGTTTTTCATCATTTAAATTATCAAACTTCGACTCGCAATAAGCATACACAAATATGCCGAAGATCATGTAAAGAACACCAATAAATATTACAACCGTCATTTACATCTCTCCTTTGCAGCGAGCCACAAATTCATCTTCAGTGATAACCGGGACTCCAAAAAGAGCTGCATCTTTGTTCTTAGGATGACTTTTACGTGTGTCATTGTTTATAAGGAAGTTTGTTTTCTTTGTGATAATCCCCCTTACTCTGCCACCATGAAGATCTATATAGTTCAGAATAGCATTTCTGTTCTTAAAGATATGTAAATCGCCTGTTACAACAAACTCCTTGTTATTTACAAAGTCAACTTCTTCAGGCTTATCATCAATGCAGAATATCAAGTGTTTACGTAGTTCCTTGATTTCATTGTAGTGAAGCTTTACTGTTGAGTTAATTTGCTTACTCTTAAACTCTGCAAAGTCCGGAATATGACTCCAGTCATAGTCATTTAGGCATCTTACAAGGAACAGATCAATATCTTCATTACAGTCATCAGCTAATCGTTTAGCATATTCTTCAACAGTTATGTCTAACGCCCAAATAAACTTTGCCAGCGTTGTATATTTTGCATCCTGAATACTCTGATAAACTGCTTCTCCGTCTGCTTTACCAAGAAAGTATCTGAACTTCTTTACATCTGTAGTTAGCAGCTGTAATGGTGTTCTGCAAGTCGTTCCTTTACCATCACTTTTTACAAGTTTTCGGATAGACTCAATGTCCATTCCTTTAATGCCCATAGCTCTACAAAAGTGTAATAAAACCTTTGCTCTTGACTCCTTACACCAAGGATAATTACAATAAATATCATCGCCTAAGTGCTTTACAAGCGTATTGCAGAACGGACAGCGGGTTATTGTGCCGTAACTATCCGACTCTGTTTTGTTCTCAACTATCTTTGATACGCCATTTTTAGTATGATAAATGACAATTTCATCGCCAATACCGAGCTTTAACTTACGTATATCAGAGCATTTGTGAAGTGTTATTTTTGAAGATGTATAATCACCAAACTGAACCGGATCGAATATTACTGAAGGCTGGAGTAATCCTTGTCTACCAATATTCCATTCAATAGCTGTTATATGAGTTGTTGCAATTTCATTCATTACGGATCACCTTATAATCTGTCTGAATACAATGTGCAACGTTCATACACTTCTGATTTAATTCCTGAAACGTACCGTTATTATCAATTACATAGTCATATCCGGTAGGATCTTTAGCCGCAATGTCTGCCTGATTATTAGGGCACTCAACATCACGCTTGACATATATTGTACAGAAATCAATGCCGTATTCCCGGCAGAATACTCTGAGCCTGTCAATATTCTTCGGATCTCTTACATCAATATAGATTGTATTGCATCCTTCAATCATGCCGTTTTCTACGTCTTTGATTACGCCTGTTATATCTTTGTAATTGTAGTCGATACCATCAAGTGCAGCACAAATATCAGCTAAACACTTACGCATTTCAGGTGTTTTATCATCAACATCAATACCCTTTTCACGTAACATATCTCTTACTGGTTCTACCCAAGAGTATTGAACGCCCGGCAGATATTGGTTCATAAATTTATAGACAGTTCCTTTCCCGGAACGACCTATCCCGTTAAGTATTATTACCATTTTTCTCATTCTCCCATTTAACTTTCAGCTTGCTTAATTCCAAGCTCTCATTTAAAAACTTCTTTGCCAGTTCATCTGTCATTATTACAAAACCGGCTTCTTTAATTACATTTGCTACATCATTGTCAATAAACACTTTACCAAGTCCATCTTTTTTGATGATGTCCTTGAACATTATCTTTTTTAATCTAAGATCTTTATCCATGACTCATCAAGTCCTTCGCTTTGTTTTTCTCTTAAATCTTTCTCATTCTCCGCTTTATATGTTTTAACTTCTGTACAAAGATTTTTTAATATCGCTTGAATAGTTACATAGTTAATCCATTCCTCAAACTTCAGATATTCTCTGAGTGTCATCCCTCTCTCATTATCACCTTGCATTATTTAAGCCTTGTCACTCCTTTCATCCAAAATTATATAACTATGTTCACTTGCTAAGTTAAGTATAACATATAGATAAAGAAATGTCAAGGCTTTTATAGAACTTTGAGCACTATGCCCGATAAATATTAAATGCTTTAATCCAAGGTTCTGTTTCGTCAAGGTCTGTCCAGTGACCATCTATTATCTTCTTTTTCGGACGATCATCTGTGATATATTTAATAACCTGTTTAGGCTTCAGACCAGAGTTAGCATAATCGGCTTTATTCATTTTAATTGTAACAGTATTACCTGTGTCAAGATTGTAAATGCTAAGCTTTGGTGAATACTTTGTATCAATGCCAAGAATAAATCCCCAGTTTTGAGCTTTAGGATTGGTGTATTCGATATAGCCAAGATACTCTAACTGAGCTTCAAGACGTGTACTGATTGGCAGTTCTTTGTCCGGGATTGTAGTGATAATCTCATTCATGAATCCTTCTTCATCTGTGATTTTAAACTGCTTATCAGTTTCCTTGCCGTATCTTTCACAGATCTCGACCGGATAAGGATTAGTTTCTTTCTTGATGATTGATTTGAATTTCTTATTATTGTATCTTGCTTGATATAATTCAAAGATTTTCATGAGCTTTCCGGACTGTCCAAACTCACTGAAAAAGTCAAGTGTGATAAGTATTTCAGTTTGTCTGCTATCGCACGGATTTACTTTTAAGAAGTCAAGAAATGTATCAAAGTGCCGATCACGCATATTATACAGAGTTTCGGCTACATTCTCATTAAGAAATTTGATTGACTGGATATTCTTATAGATTGTTCTTGTTTCCAAATCATAAGAATAATGTTTGCCTGATGTTTTGAACTTTGGTGATTCTAGCTTGATATTGAAATAAGGCAGTTCATTAGTAAGAGCTGTAGTTTTTATCATATCATCTGAATAGATTTCAAATACAGTAGCATAATATTCTACCGGGTAATGAGATTTAAGATATGCTCCGTACATACCATCTAAGCAGACGCACACGCTGTGCGATGCATTGAAGGAATATCTGGAAGAATTTTCCACATCAGTCCATGTTCTTTCAAATAAATCAAGATTCCCGACATTTTTGATCCATGCTTCCGATAAACGAGTCTTAAAATCTTTAAGCTCTTTTTCTTTAAATTTTTTCTTACTGATTTTCTTGATAATATCATAACAATCTTTTTCAGGAATACCAAGCCATACAAATAATGACATTAGATTTTCTTGATACATCAAATAAGACTTTGAATCTTTTAATATCTCATCAAGCTCCGGGACTCCAGTTGTATGATCTTCTCTATTTACAAAACTATCGAGATTACTTGCAAATCCCGGTCTAATTGCAGCAACATAAGCAGACATTTCCATGAAATTCTTAGGCTTATACTTAGCTAATATCTGTTTATCATAATCAGAATCGCACTGATTTATTGTGCTGGTAATTCCATCTGCAATTAACTGCCATACATCATCATCACAAAGATCAATAAGTGTTTTAATATCATCAATAGGTCTGCCGATTTTCTTATAAACTTCACTGATAATCTCCCAAACAGTTACAGTAAGATAGTCATTTTTAAGATATTTATAATAATCGCAGTTATAACCATCAAGAACGCAACACATAACTTTGGTATTTTTAGTTTCAGATCCTATAGAAATAAGTCCTATTTCTTCAGATATAGGCTTGTCATAAAGTAACCAACTACATGGTGAAGGAGCTACAGACTCGATTACACCACGAAATATCTTACTTCCTTCAACAAGTCCTGACCATTTTTCATCATTATCAAAGCAATGTTCATCATCACCGAGTTTCTTTGCTACATCATCATATTCATCTATATTTAATCCTTTAGCTTTACACCATAATCTGAAAGCAGATGCAACCTGAAGCGGTTTAAAGGCAATCATTTGTCTTACACCATCTTTACCAAGGTAATCTTCACTTGCTTTAAGAGCCGGTTCTACGTCTGCCCAATTCATGTCCAAATCAGGAATTGACTTAGTGTCTAATATTCTGACATCTGTCATAAATCTTGACGGATATAACTTTACCGGACACCATATTCTATCAACTTCTGTAAGCCCCAAAAGCTTATTAATATAAAATGATACGCCTGATCCTCTGCCAGTATGAGTAAGAACGCCACCATATTCTTCAATTGCCTTTTTAACAACCTTATGGTCAAGAATGAAATAATCACTCATGCCACATTTTTTTATCATGCCATATTCATATTTGATTTCATTAATATATTTCTCATGCAGCTCTTTAGGAATATTGTTACGTTCTTTTCGCCAAGCTTCATTAATGATTTGTGCGAGAACTTTATCAGAATCTTCATTCTCAGCTGTCACTTTCGGGATCTTAAATTCCTTGTCAAGAGTAATCCCGGATGATTTCTTAAAGATAAGTGTGTTTTCAAGTGCTTCTTTAATCTGATCATTACTCAAAACTCCTTGCTGATAATAACGTTGGATGATAGTTTCTTCGTCCGGGTAATCAAGAATGAATGTATCTTCGTCACCGTAATTAATCCCTTTAGCATGAAGAAATAATGTTCTATATTCTGCATCTTCCGGGAAAATATAATGACTATCATTAGCATGAATAATCTTTACGCCATACTTTTCAGATAATTCGAGTATCTTCTTATTGTGTTCTATCTGTGGAGCTGAATTGTGGTTCTGAACTTCAAGATATAAACTCTGTCCGAAATGATTATAAACAGGCAGAAAGAAATTTTCTAACCAATTATCTCCCTTGAAAAGCCTTGATTGAATACAGGCAGTAGTAATTACCACATCTTTAGGATTAAGAGTAAGTAATAATTCTTTATCAATCCTTGCTTTATAATAAAAACCGGAAATATTAGCTTCAGATATGATCTTATTTATCTGTTTTCTTCCGTTTTCGGTCATTGCTATAAGGATGATGTGATAATTACCTTTGTCTTTTTCATACCTGTTGTCTACATAATATGCTTCAACTCCATAAACACACTTCAGATTATACTTCTGACAAAGAGTATATACATCAAAAATATTACCTTGATAGCCGTGTTCTGTAGTGAAATATTCTGTATGCCCTAACTCGGCAGCTCTTTTCATGTATTCTTCAGGTTTAGAGATACAATCAAGGCTGGAAATATTTGACATCATCGTGTGCTTATGAAAATTACAATACATATCTTACAACTCCTTTATATTGCTGATAAACTTATTCGCCTTTTATATTCGTCATCTATACGTCTTAATAATTCAGCCTTTAACCTCTTACAATCCGCTGCTGAAAAAGAATGTTTAGCTCCGTTCATTGCATGTTTAAAATGTTCATGACAGCGTTCATTACCATAACAAATACGGATACTAACAAGATAATCTAAGTAGTTCTGTATGGACTCCTCGGTTAATTCCTTTTTCATAAAATCATCCTTTATAAATAAACAATTTCTCCTTCATCCATCTTAGCCCCACATTCCGGGCAGTATTCATAGCTGCAACCTCTTGTATAAGTATTAAGAATAACAACTTCCCCACACGCAGAACACTTATAGGTTTCACTGTAACCTCTACATGGATCTTGTGCTATCCATTTACCATGCTTAACTTTATTCTCTACTTCATAGTCCCGGATACAATCTGCAACCACGTCCATTAATATAGCTAAGTCGTATCCTTTTGATAAGAAGTCATTGATCTCATCACGCAGCCACTCTTTATTGCTATCACCGTAATAACTCATATTAACTCTCCTTTCTTAGCCTGTGATACTTACACGTCCGAGTCCAACAATCTACATAACCAACATAGTGACCGTCTACATCACAATAGTTAGGCAATCTGTCATTATCCATGTCAATTGAGTAGTGTTCGCAGCTTACACACGTCTTAGAACCATCATCATTTTCATCTTCAATGTATTCCCAATCCATAATCATTCCTCCAGTGGTTCAACAATCCTGATCGACTCTATCTCATTAAGGCTTTCCATAATCGTTTCTCCTCTGACCTTGATTAAAACAACATCGCCTAAAACATTAATCTCATTAGCACCGTTAATAGTCCTGCCTTTGTGATAATCCACATGTCCGTACCAGTCATCCAATTTGCCGAGTCCCTTATAAGTAATCTTAGCTATCATGACTATCTCTCCCAACAAAATTCTTTAACAATAAGTTTGATAGTAAAGTTACGTCCGAAGTATCCATGTTCTATTTCACAGACCACATCAAACGGATCATCACACATAGCGTGGAGTTCCCACTCATCAAAATCCTCTGTGGTATTCCAATCTATTACCATGATGTTTGTACCCTGAACACTAAGAGTAAGGTGCTTTCCGTCCTTGAAACTTCCTACTTCATAGCCTGTAATGTTATTTACCTTGACAGTCACTGGTTTGAATCCATTTCCAGTTATACGGTTAATTCTGCACATAAGATCTGAAAATTCTCTGTCAATATAATCCACATCTATCTCAAAATCATACTGGTCAGCACCTACACCGTCATTAATTACCGGAGTATTCTTTAAAATCGCAGTTAACTTTTTGACAAACTCATCAAGGTCTGATTTACGGATTATAACACCCGCAGCTTCACCGTGTCCCTTACAACTTATTAGCCCGGTACTATTCGCTATGTCTGCAAAGTTACCGTACTTGACACTACGCATAGAGCCAATAAATACGTCACTTCCGGTATCATTGAAGATAAAGATAGGCTTGTTATACTCATCAAGAACAGTGTTACCGATTAACCCTGATACACCGAGTTTAGTATTTATAATAGCATAACCAAAATCTAACTCTGTCTGAGAATCTAACTGTTCCCTAACTATATCAAGAAGTGCTTTCTTTTCTTCATCCTGAATAACTTTCTGAGCTTCTATTTCTTTACGCATAGCAAGTAACTTCTTATTCTCTGTTTCCAAGAAAAAGTCCTTTGCTAACCCGGTAGCATTAGTTCTCACACAGGCGTTTACTGCCGGGGCAATACTGAACAGCACACTCTTTGCATTAAACTCATAGCTGCCAAGTATCTTCTTTACAGCTGGATTATTCAGATTGCTGAGTCCTTTGTGAATAATCGCTCTGTTTTCCATACTGCTATATACGTCTGATACATCTGCTAATATGCCTATCGCAGCAAGATCATAAAGGTTATACGCATGATTTGTCTTAAATACCTTATCAAGTTCCAAGCAATATTTCAGTGCTACGCCCGCACCCGATAAGTCAGGATTTGGATAATCCACATTTGATGATACAAGCGTAACTATATCATCCGGATAATCAATTCTCACATCGTGATGATCGAGAATGATAATATCTATGCCAGCATCATGAAGCTCTTTATATCCGTCAGTTGTGCTGTCAAGACTGTCCGGAATGATAAGTAGCTTAATGCCACTTATTTTGATTGTATTCAGCTGATCGCCCTGAAGTAAACCATGAGCCTTACCGCTATTGATAAAGGTCTGTACCTTAAATCCTAACGCCCGGAGTTCTTCTGTTACTTCTGTCCCTGAACAGATACCGTCAGCATCAGTATCAAAGAATACGCCTATATTGTCATCTTTATGAGCCATAGTTTTGGCTATAGCCTTATCCATGTTTTTTAATTCAAGCGGATCTAAAATCCAAGATCCCGCTGGATAGAAAAACTCATACGGATTATTAATTCCTCTCTGTTCACATATTTTGTCACATATTTCCTTTGTTGTTAAGTCGTTTGCACAAAACACTCATATCACTCCAGTCTAATAATGCTTTCTCAAATTCGTCCTTGCCTCTATCGGTAGGACTTTCCTTGTCACCAAAGTTATTCCCGTTCCAATAACGGATCTCGATACATAGCATTGAAGAATAACTCTTTAATAATTCCATATTCCTTAATAATGTTTCCGGGTTAAGTCCCACGTCCATCATAAACGTCACTGAGTTTGGATTCAGTGAAAGTATCAGTTTACATTGTGTAATAGACAAATTGCTGCTTGCAAGAGCTACAGCGTTCCTGTAACCGTATGAATCACATTGCATCACAAACTTTTCTGCTTCACCTATGATGATGTCATTCCCGTATAACGCATCGTAATTCTGAAAATAGCCAAACAATGTTTGTGAAGCCGGGCATGGTATATCATAAATATACTTGCTTTCATCTTCAGATACTTTGTAGTTCCTACGCAGCTTACTGCCTATCAAGTCACCTGTAGGACTTCTGATCGGAATAGCTATAGAACAGTTTAATGGATCATATCTGATACCGAATTTCTCCTGAGTCGCTAATGATATATGATCATCATAAAACTTCTTAGAATATCCTCTTTCATACTGGTCAAGTACCGTTTCCGGATATATCTTATATTCAAGTGTATTTTTCTTCTTTCTGCACTTAGAAAATAATCCGCTAAAAGGTTCAACTTTCGGAGCGAAATCAAAACACTCAATGTCGAGTTCATACTTTACACGGTCAAGGACTTCTTTAAATGAAACGCCACGGGATTTAATAAGAAATGAAAATATATCTCCTTTGTGCCCACGTACAAAGTCCTTTACAACAAGTGACTCATCCAGCTTCAGGCTGATACCGTTCCTGTTTCCGTCCTCACTGTTAGCAAAACTGATACGATTACTATAAATCTTCATATGATAAAATCCGAAATACTCTAATATATTGCATATAATTTCCGGACTTTCAAGTAGTGTTTTCTTAATTTCCTCGATAATCATTTCTGTTACCGTTCCCTTTTGAATAAAAAATATACTGTAGTTTTTAAAGAACTATGCTCACTAACTACAGTATATCACGTATTTTTCAAATTGTCAACAGAATTATGCAACTTTGCTTACTGAACCATCAGTCTTTTACTGAATAAGCAGTCTTTTCGGCTTACAATACGCTACTTCCTTAAAGACACTATGGTTAGCATCAAATTCTAAAAGCATCGCTTCTCCACTATCACCGGAGTTCTGCCCGGATCTGCACTTATCAATGAAGAATATGCGATAAATCTTATCAGGATTAGGTTCAAACTTTTCTGTTATCCATGTGTTTTTTATATCACCGTTTTCATCAATATCTTCAACCATTTTCCTTCTGAACGGACTACAATAAAACTTTTTACTTTCCTTATCAAGTTCATCCTTATAAGCAACACGCATCAAGAACAGGTTTTCACATGTATCTTTAACTGCCTTTGCCCCGGACAAACAAGTTACATCAAGAAATAGCTTACCTAACGTACTCGGAGCAAGCTGAAAGCTGCATAACTCAATAAGGTTGAATCTCTTTGCAAGGCTATCCAGTGTTCTTGTATCTTCGATAAGCTTGTGATATGATGCATCAGCAACACCGTCAGAATAATCCATCTTCAAAGTATCAATAAGCGATACTGTATAGCCGTATTGCAATGCATAGTATCTTGTTTTCTTTTTGATCGTTGATATATCCATATCCGGAAGATGTATAAACATAATGCTCTGAGAATATTTCTTCATAAAATAATCCCGGATTTCTTTGATTTTTGATTTATCATCATCAGTTAAATTACCATTAATCAGATTGGATTTAGTGATCTTGTAATATCTGAAGTGTTTATACGCCAGCCAAATAATAACGTTTATTTTGAATACGGCAGAGTTTTGTTCATTGCTGAAGATTAAAGCCTTTTCTCCCTGTTCTAACAGGCTGAGAATTAAGCCAGTCCACCATGTTGTTTTACCTACAGATGAATATGCCCCTAAAATCGTTGTAGAGCCACGTAGCAAGCCTTTAGTCTGTCGGGTAGTATACGGATATACCGTTTCCTCTTCGCCCTGTATATCAATACTACAGCTGGAATACGGCACACCACACTGATCACCGGCATACAGGCTTTCCAAAAACTCATCATCAATATTAAGATTTCCTTCCTCAAGGATCTTAGTATTATATCCGACAGCAACTTTGTTTAATTCGACTTCATACCATGATACAACACTTTCTGAAGGCAGCTTTCTGAACTTTTCTATCGGGACAAATTCAATTCCTTTGTCATTCTTAATAGACTTTAATAAATTGAACCCGTTATCATATAACTTCATAAAGATATTCTCTCTGTGAAGTGCATCAAATATAGAATCTGCATTTTTAGTATCAACTATCTCGGACAGATTAGCCATTGCATCATATCCACCATATTCTTCAAACTTATCCTGAAGATTTTCCGGGATGTTAGACAGCACTGTGACTTCATCAAGTTGGTTATATCCTTTATTACGGATCTCCTGTTCTATTTTAAAGAACACTCTGCCTTCTTCTGTCTTAAAGTCAGTCAGATTAAGGTTACATTCATCAATAAATAGTAAATCTTTTGCTAACAGACCTATTACCTGTCCTTCAAAAAACTCACGCTTATAAATTATTTCTTCCGGATATTTATCTTCAATACCTTTTATCAGTCCCATTTCTCATCATCTCCTTACATAAAAAATACCAAAGTAGATTATAAAATATAAACTCACATGATACTTATAACTTACTTTGGTATTATTATTAAAACAGATTACATCCTTGTTCTTTAAACTTATTTATATTAAATTTCCAGTCAGATTCTTTCATGTTTAACTTTTTCTTTAAGCACTTTTTACAATAAACTACATTAACATCAGTTCCGAAGAATTTATAATTCATACCTAACACTTCCGGGTTACGCACATTTGCACCACATTCACAAGTTTTATTGAAGTATTTTATTACCGTATCTCTCGGCAGCTTAGTGTATTGCATCATTTCCTGAATGACTTCTTCTGTTGGTTCTGATCGGAGTAAACCACCGTTCCAGCATGAATGATATTCATCAATCGTACAATTCACTCTTGCCCAGCCTTTAGTATCAATAAATTTATCTGTCAGCTGATTATGCCATCTGTTGTATAAGTTATTGTACCAATACTGATCTAACACCCACGTTCCCTTTGCAGCAAAAGCACATACTATCGCACATCCAGCACGATTATAACCCTTACGATACTTAGGATTTATTTCAAGATGTTCTCTTAAAATATACAACCAAACATCTAAATCTGTCCATTTACGTATTGGAAGGCAACTCAGCCAGTTTGGATTGCTCCATTTAGGATTATGTTCTATAAACTGTCTGTTTGCTCTTGCACTACTTTCATCATTACGAACGCCCATAAACAGCATGAGCTTGTCTATGTTATGTTCTTTAAAGTATTTCATGCTTGCTTCTTCCTTAAATATACGGCAACAAGCTCTTGTGAACCGGGTAGGAACAAAGTTAATTCTTTTACTCCACACATAGAATCCTTCGTCCGGATTAGTAACAATCCATTCCGGATGTGATTTTACAATTCTGTAGGTATCAGCAACGTCCATTGAAGTATTATTAAACATTACCTGAATATTAGGTTTAACTTTCTTTACAAGATCAATTACTACTGCACTGTCTTTCCCGGTAGAAGTTAATGCATACATTTCAGAAGTATTATACTTCTCTATTGTATCTTTGATAACATCAAGGCTTTCATTAACCTTTATATCAAGTTTATCTGTCAGCCGGGCGATAGTCTGATCCCACGTTTCAAGATCTATGTCAATGTAATCTTTATGCTTAGTAAGTTCTACACTTAAATCATCATTAACTTTATATTTATATAATTTATGTAAAACTCCGTCAGAAGTGAAAGCTTTAATAAATCCATTGTCAAGCCAACAGGTAGCATCCGCCACGCCTACTTTCCTTTGGATTTTATATTCTATAAAGTCAACAAACTCTTTAAATACAGGTAGCATCCGCCACGCCTACTTTGTAGGGCAGCCAATGTTCGTTCACCCATGACTTCAGGATAATCACTTCTGAAATCGCAGTTATACATCGGTTTTACTGATATGTTATCACAATACAAGTCAGAAAACTGGTTGATTAATCTGTTTCAACTCTCACAAACCACATATCTGTGTGGATAGCGGAGCTATGTATTAAGGATTTGTTGAGCAAATCTTTTATAATTTAAATATCAAAATCAGCCAAACACTTAGTTTTTCGCTTCTGAAAACCTTTAGACAAATACATATCATCAGGATTAGTTTTGATCGGTTTTTCCGCTTCTAAACAATCCTTGTATTCTTTAGTCCAGTCATATAAGTTATTATTGATCACAGCCTGAAGATATTTGATAGCAACATATTCATTATCAAAATACTTTCTGCTGAGTAAATCGTAAACCTCATCCTTGTGTTCATCTATCACATCGACAGCATAAGGCTCAGAAATCCATTCCTTGACATACTTTCTTAGTGTGAAGTTTGTAGTGTGATGACCGAGAATGTATTCGCAGACTTCAAACAATCTTCTTTCGTCCCGGACAGCAAATATCTTCTTCTGAGTATATTCCTTATACTCCTGTTCAGAGCAGAAATACTGATTTTTAGATCCTTTCGGCATACTGTATGCCTGAGTAGTTGACAATCTTTTACCACAAGCAACACATTTGCACGAAGCCATAATAATCACTCCTTTAATTTAAAGGGCGAACATCTCTGAACGCCCTTATGTAGTAAGTGAACGAGTTATAATTATGACAGCATTTCGAGGAGCTGATAGCAAGCCTGTAAGTCAAGCTCTGTTATCTTGCCGCCATTTTCCTTGACAAATGCGACCGCAGCCTTCTTCTTATCAAGATCCTTTAAGTCTGTGAACGCCTGTTTTGCCTGTTCTCTGAGTTCATCAAGTTCCATTTCAGTATCAGACTGTTCAGCAAGATCGGCAATGTCAGCCGGTTCTTCTTTCGGTTCAGGCTTTGGTTCAGCCTTTGGTGTTTCTGCCGGGACTGGTTTAGATGTTACTGAAACAGTCTTTGATTTTTCCATACCTTCTTCAATAACTCTGATAAAGTCTGCCGCCATATTAGGCTTATCGAAAATCATGTAATCCGGTACAGTTCCATAGCTAAATCTTCCGCCAGCATCTATAAGTTCAGTCTCCCTAAAGTATAATTTTCTTACAGTTTCGCCATTTACAAACCTTTTGGTTTCATCTCCAACTTCTTTTTCAATAATCGGCTTATCAACAACCCCGGTCAAAACGACATCCATGCAATCACCGAAGGCAGACTCATAATCAGCTCCAAGGCATGAAGTAAGCTGCATCCAACCGTCAAGTTCTGTTGTGCCTTTTTGTTTGATATTTTTAAATTTAGTATGCGATATGATCCATATACCTATTCCTGCTGCTTTAATTTTATTCATTAATGGCTTAATAAGGTTGTTTGCTGAATACTTTTCGCCAGCTGAGTAACCCGACATAGCAGCCTTGATTGATTTTACCTTTTTAGTAGGATTATCCTTGTTGTGTATTCTGATTGTTTCAGCATCAGTAATAAGCACAAGCTCGTCAGCGGTATCGAAGGCACAGATCTCTATGTTATGTTCAATACCTTTTTTTGTAACAAGCCAATCAACAAGTTCTACAAGATCATCGTAAGTTGTAACCTGAACTGCATTGATGTTATCAAGCATTGTATAACCCTGTTCAGAACCGCATCCGATTAAAAGTCCTCTTGATGGATCACCATACTTTTCGATGATGACATCTCTAAAAAGTGACGTTTTACCGAATTTCTTTGTAGAACGTAAATATATGCTACAATTTTTAATATCGGCTTTAATCTTATTAATCTTAGGTCTTACCATAATTAATCTCTCCTTTGTTTAAATAGCTTCTTTTATTTCATTGTCATAATGAATCTCATTTAACCGAGCAAACTCACCGAATAACTCTATCGCAGCCTTGTTATATGCTTCTGCTGCTGCTTCTTCAGTTTCAAACAAACCTAAATAATATGCTTTTTTATTTTTATTTATACGAGCTTGCCATTTACGTGTTTGCGAATGATAATATACACCTTTATATTTAGACGATGTATTTTTTCTCGGCTTAACATTCCACGCATTTTCTAAGCAAGTACAAATTCTTAAGTTTGATTTTTGATTATTGCATCCGTTTCCGTCTATATGATCAATAAAAACTTCAGGATTATCAACAACGCCCATTATTAATCTATGTAACCTCATACGCCTTTTATTGTTAGCAGAATCTCTATAAAAGCCAGTTACATAATATTCTACGCCTGTCTGTTCTCCATTTGATTTCTTCCTGTATTCTTTATGAACATTCCAGCAATAATCTTTTATTAAGTCATAATCATCTAAGTCAAAAGAAAATGTTTTCCCATTATTGTCATAGCCAATCCCATATTCTCCAGTTAGATCATAGCGATTATATTGTTTTAACATTTCAGAGCAAATTCTTCTCTGATTACAACCACAACTCGTAGTGTTCCCTGATTTCAAATTTCCACCTTTAACTGTAACAATGTTTCCGCAATCACAACGGCACTTCCATTTGATGTTTCCCGGAGTGGATTTTTCAAGATCTTCTTCTATGACAGTAAGATAGCTAAACCTTTGACCAGTTAAATCTATCTTTCTCATATGTTTTTAATATCTCCTTGAAATTTGTTCTTCTCATCTCGTATCCCGGCTACTCTCACTCACCGGCAGCTCTCTGTCGGACTGCATTAAAGAATATCTTCAAATACGTCCTGTTCTTCTTCCTTGGTAATAGCTACTTCTTCCTGTTCTGTGCTATGTGCTTCAACCATATCCTCATCAGTAAATGCTGTATCTTCAGCAACCTTGTTAGGGATAAGGCTATCAAATACATACTTACGTACCTTTTCTCCGTATACATTACTCATGGACTTCTGAAGTTCCTCAAGCGTGTAGCATCCGCACTCAATATCGAGTTTCTGTTCATCAGTGAGCATATCAGGTGTAAGATCCACTACTGGTGCTCCGTCAATAACCTTAACTCTGACCGGGATGTGCTTCCATGTAACATCCTTATCGAACGCAGCTGACATCTTAAACTTTAAAGCATAACCAACTGTTGAAGCCGGGACTTCAAATACAATATCTGTATAAAATGTGCCCTTGATATTATACTTCTTATTGCTTGCAAAATAACTCTGCTTTGCATTAACAATACCCACGCCTGATAACTTCGGAAGATTACTTCCTTCAACCGGAGTTTCAGTCCAGTCAGTAGCATCAAACGCTTCCTTGTTAAAGAACACATCAATTACAGCAGTAGCTGTCGGTGTAGTATCAGCCGGCATCTTCTCGATCTTAGTTACAATGTAGTTCTTATAAGCCGTATTGTTTTCAGCATCGTAGCTGATTTCAATATTACCGCTTACCCTGAACATATCGTCCTTGCCGACCTTTGCGATATACTTGTTTACGATTTCCGCATAGTCCCATTCAGAAAGATATTCATGTCTTGCTCTCTTTTCGATAGCTTCCTTTGCAGCTTCAATTGTGCCAACATTTAAAAACTTATACTGGTCATCTGTAAGAGCTGTGCCTTCGTCAAGTGACTTACGAATTGCATATATCTTCTTACGATCTTCAGGAAGTTCAGTGTCAATAACAAACTTCTTCCAAACAACAACCTTTTCAAGCCAGCTTGCCTTCTTACGATCATTCCACGGGATTTCAGCCTTTTCAGCCTTATCCTTGCCCTTAACAGAAGTGTACACCTTGTTATCTGACTTCGGATTTCCCTTGCTGTCTGTAAAGCATCCACCCTTAATTTGAACGATTAAAGAATTCGTCCCGGATGTAACATTAAACTTCAGCTGTCTGTTAGTCCAGCCTGAATCAAAGGTCTTTTCTTCGTATCCCTTCAGCTTGTCACTGTCCTTAATAGGTCTGATTGTACCAATAAAAGTAAAGTTATCCATACATTTTACTCCTTCTTAAATTAAATTTAAAATTGATAAAATACCGTTAAGCTTCTTAGATTTATCACCTGTGAGCTTTAACTTCTGCATTTCCAGTTCAAAGATTTCCTTTGACAGCTTAGTGAGTGCTTCATGATGTGTCTTATACTCAGCATTAAGCTTAGTCAGCTGATCCTGAACCTTCTTCAGTTCTTCATCCTGTGGTTTCTTGACTTCTTCCTCATAAGCCTTTGCATCATCATAGTTATCAAAGGACTTATCATCTACAACAAACTTCATTTCTCATTCTCCTTTACTATTCGATTTATAATTAAAATTGTAGACTTTTGTTTACTCAATTGTAAAAAATAATACCATTTTATCAACCCACGTACAACTACTTCCTGTACGTGGGCAAAATGGATTTCAGCATTAGAGATTTATTTTATAGGTTTTATCAGATATTTTAGCATCCTTGTTTCCTTTTGTATAGCCTTTTACAAACACAACCTTACCGGATTTATAGTGTCTGTAATGCCCGGCAACATCAAAGGACTCAACGTGATGTGTGTATGTTCTCGGTAATTCAGGACGTGAATACACAACTCTTTCAATGTCCTTAAAATTAAGTGTTATTTCTTTAGTAACTCTTGGCTTGTTTTTCTTCTTAGCCTTATTCCCCGGTTTACTGGTCTTGACTATAGTCTGAACTTTTTCAAGATCCACTGTAGTAACGTTCCGGGACTCCATGAGCTGCATGATATAACGTTCAAAGCAGATAACTGGGATAACTGTGTTGTAAACTCCTTCAGTCATCATATCGTTCTTCTTGCTTTTAGGCATATCTCTTTTCTTTCTTAACTCATCATAAAGAGTACCCGACACTTCAGTAGCAGTATAAATAGCATTTTTAGCATCTTTAGCATCAATCTTAACTCGAATAAAAGCTTTGTCGGTAGTACCATAGCTGAATGTATTTTCCAACCTGTTTACCTTATATTCAAATCCATCAATTCTAAGAACATAGGAATTGAATAAGAAATTTTCCGGACGAATAAGTTTTTTAATTGAATTGTTGAAATCATCATAATTATTAGTTCTCCTGATACCCAGTTCTTTCTGAACATCAGCGATGACTTCTTCAAATCTGCTTCCTGAAATCTTTAAAATATTCAATTATAACACTTCCTTAAATGAATAAAGGTGACAATCTACAAGAGTCCCGGTGCGAAACGAATCACACACATTGCTGCATCTCTTAAAGAACGGGACTGTTATGTGGTTTCCTCTGAAGAAAGGGGGTGGAGTCGCACCACCGTTTTCCGTGAATATCTATTATAGATTCCCGGATGTTCTACTGTTAAACTACCCCGCCAAATACTTGCCTCCACACCAATAGCTAACAGAACTTCTCACCATAGCTGGGCGATTATGTGAAAGCAAGCTTCCGACTACTTAACCGGTGTTTTCATCAGAAGGTTTAATTGAAGTTCTCTTTTACACACGAATGTGGCTAATTTCAAACCAACACGATAGCTGGAGCAACTAACGGGAAATACTGGACTTGAACCAGTGACACCCTGATTAACAGTCAGGTGCTCTAACCAACTGAGCTAAATTCCCATTGTGTGAGGCTTTTATTTTTTATTCTGTGAAAAAAGCCTTCCGTTTAAACCACATATTGCGTTTTTTATTCCGAAGAACTGAGAAAAGCATTTTATCAAACTCAACGTGGCACGAATTATACATCACGCAACATCATGTATTACGACAGGTGTCTATCTGTATTAAATCTTATGCGCACTAAGACTTCAGACTAAAGAAGATATTCCCCTTCTCCTGATTGAAGCATCCGGAGTCGAACCGAATCTGACGAACCGCACGCCAGTACCATAACTTCAACGGACTTTGACATACTACAATATGCTGGGATCTGTCCATAATCCCATGATTAATTTGAATAGGAGTTTACCATGAATAACAGGTATTAGGTAATGATTGCATCACTCCGGAGTCGAACCGGAGCAACACATGAGGTCTACAAAAAGAAAGAAATAAATTAAAACAGTCATGAGTCACAGTAGCTTTTTAGGGATGATAGAGATTGTATGAAAAACTGTAACTCATGAATTGCAGCATAGGGACTCGAACCCTAACTAAAAGATCCAAATTCTTTTGTCCTACCAATTAGACGATACCGCAGTATATTGTGTGCCGGGAAAACTATCTTACCGCACGCATGTAAAAACCCGACACACAAAAGAGGTAAGAATATGAAAGTCGCAGATATTAATCTGCGTATGTAAAATGGAGGTTTAATGGCTTGTCAAGAACTCATATCTCTCTGCCACTGATAATAGTATAGCACAGTTCCAACTGATTGTCAATACCTTTCTATAAAAATTATAGAACTTTTAGCACTTAATTTTAAATAGAAATGACCAGCAATCTAAAATCACTGGTCAGATCTTCATTTTTTTATATAAAAGATATTCGCTAACGGGAATCATCCCGGATTGTTTTCAAAATTATCCGTATACAGAAGTACACTTCACCCTATTTTCCACATTATATCCCTATTACATTGCATTAAAAGCAGCTTGTTTGTTAATCGTTCATTTTTCATTATAATACCCTCTTACTATACATTTTGATATACTTACTTTTTAATTAAATTCTTTTATAAATTTTAAAACATCCTTTGTAATTCTTTTAAAACACTTTAATTATATTTTTAAATATTAATTAGTAGTTGCTATTGCATTACCAGCTCTCTTTCTTCCCGGCTTCTTCTTAGTCTGAGCCGTTTTCTTCGCTTCGGCTTGCTTAATCATTTCGTTTTCATAATCCAAAAACAACAACCAGTTCTTTTTAATAGATGCATCAGATATTGGTTCATCTCCGATATAATCATGTACATAGTCTAATAAGTCATTAGCATCACTAATTCTTTTCGGGAACGAAATAAAAGCTCCTGATAAAGATAAATTCTTTTTTATATTACTTCCTTTAGTTAATCGGTATTGTGCAGACGATAGCAGAATCTTACTGATAGGCTTTTTCTCATTGTAATCCGCTTTATTCTTTGCTCGATTATTCCTAAATAGATAACCTGTATTCGGCAGCGGATTTCTAATAATGTGCGCCCAAAAATGTACTACATAAGTTTGATTTTTCAGATCTAAAATGTGTTTCCACGCTCGATCATTAAACTTCTTTAGTACCGGTCTACCGTTTCTGTTTAGAATAATGATTTGATTTTCTTCAGATACATCTTCCATTTTAATGTTCACACATTCATCAGCTGTAATTCCATAAAATCTAAGAATTAAATACACAGCGATGTAATTCAAACCATTTCTGTATTCCTGAGTAAATTCCTCATTCAAATTTCTGTCACGTTGCATCTCAGATGTAAATGCTTCAATTTGATTTTCAACTTCATCAAGAAATTGATCTTCTGAAGCATATGTTGGACAGTTTACTACACTTCTCGTTGCATAAACCTTTTCGTATTGTTTGCCTGTTTGATCCTCTACGTCTTTAAGAAATCGGTTAAGAACTGCACAATATGAAACCGCAGACGTATAAGACAGTCCGTCACATATTATGCTGGATAATTCTTTTGCTTCCGATCTTGTCATTTTAGAAAGATCATATCCTTGACTCTCAAACATCTCAACGCTTTTCCGTAATCTTGGTATACGTTTTTGATTAACCGCAGAGAGTGTTAAGACATACGTATCAAAAGCTTTGTCAAATAACTTACTTTTCATAATTTAACTCCTCTCATAGTGGTTTAAAAGTTCACATGAAGTTTTCCTATTGCTTCATAGAACTATGTTCACTATAACTATCTTAATTATAATATAACTCAGTCTATTTTGCAATAGGTTTTCTTCATTTTTGTTTAAAACGTCAAGGATTTGACTTCCTAATCGCCTAATCACGTAGAGTAGTAACAGTTTTTCTAATGGAATTTGTATACTCCTCTAATTCATCCCAATGTTCAGCGATTAAACACTGGAAAATTTCGTCATCGTCTGAGTCCGGATCTACCTTGATAACCCCACGACTCACAAATTCATTAATTACTTCCTGGACGCCTATGGCTTCAGCTACTTCGATGACTTCTTCAAAATTTTTCATTTAATTTTTTCCCCTTTCTTCCTTAAAAGCAAGAGCTACATGGCTGCAACCCTCGCTGACATAATCGCTATATTTTTCCAAACAGCTATTGTACTGCCCGGAAATTCTTCTGCCAGTTTACATGCGTTATCATAATTTTCCGCATCACCGACAAGTTTCTTCCCCCGAAGAACAACATAACAAAAGTTCTTCTCGATCTCCTTTAAAGCATCGTCAACAATATCGACGATAATAACATTTTTCTGCACAAAGACATTCTGATAATAATCAGTTATCTCAGGCAGAAAATGTTCAACCAAATAGCGTTCTACATCAGTTACGTCAAGATCTTCAATACAAACGACACTATCCCCGGAGTAATCAGAGGTGTTTCTGTATGCATTAATTATCTCGTCTGCAATTCCTGATTTGTTGTAAAGGGACTCCAGCTCATCAATAAGCCAAGTCCAGCTGCCCCCGTCACAACCATTGGAAAGATTAGACATCATGTCATCAGTGTGTTCATAATCTGAATACACCAAGATATGATCATCATTTTTCCAAGAGTTACCGCCAACATTAATGAACGTTTCAAGTCTGATCGTACCGTCATCATTAAGATAACCGTACACGTCAGTCTGATAGTCGTTAAGCTGACGTTCAAAACCAACGATAATATCTGCGAGGTGTTTCTTTACTTCAGCAAAATTCCTAATTATCAACCGTAACACTCCCTTTATCAACAAAATTGTAGAACTTTTTTACTGTACATCAACAATTCACCCTTAATAAATGATTTTTCCGACCACCCTTTCTTAAATTAACATACTACTTAACGATCTTTCAAGTGCCTCAAGACCGAGATTTAAAGTATCGGCAGCTCTTTTCTTCATAGACTCAGTGATATTAGCGTAATGCTTTGCAGTAATAGCCACAGATGAGTGAGCCATACACTGTGAAGCTAACGCAATGTCACCTTCGTCAGACACACCGCTGGTACTGATGAAGTACCTGAATGTGTTCCTCGCACTATGAGAGGAAAGCTTGCCGTCTGCACCAAAATCATGTAACTCTGACCACCAGCGTGAAGCCTGTTTGCATGAAACCGGAGCATACTGCCTTTCCTTGCCATTTGCATCATACTTTTCCCCGGTCTTGACAACATCAACAATATTTCCATCGTCATCGTAAACCCACTCTTTGAAGTAGGATTTTCTGTTGCCATCGGTGAGGAAAAGATATGACTCGGCTGAAAGATCTTTAAAATTTATAATAAACTTCAGAACGGACTTCATTGCTTTATTGAAGTAAACCGAACGAAGCGCACTTGTTTTTGATTCTTCCAAACAGAAACCATCAGTGATTTCTCCATTAGGAAGTAGAACATCACATACTCGCAACGTTACAAGATCTGAATATCTCAGACCGCAGTTTGATGACATGATGATGTAAAGTGCCTTATAATAAGCCTTATTCATCATGAAGTCCTCTACTGCCTTGTTAATGATTTCACGATCACGAACGGCATCAGCAGAACGTGACTGGATTTCTGACGTATGAGCCTGAAACTTCTTGATATGCGGATTTCTACTGATAACCTTTATCGTAGGTTCATTCAGATTCGATACATCATAATAATTTGCAGCAGTTAAAACATTTGTATTCATAGTCAAATCCTCCTCAAAGTGTTGACGAAATTGTTACCCATGATATTATTATACTCTTATCAGTTACCAATGTCAACGGTTTAGGACTTGACTTGCATACAAATTTATGATAAACTATTTGTATGGGTTGCACATGGTAATGTATGAACTCCACAGCTTTTTATTCTTGCTTATGTTATGCATAATTGTAGCAAGAATATAGATCTCGGAGCGAGTATATGTAATTCTATAAGTGTTTTCCAAACAAAGATTTATCGGTTTCTCAGGCAAGTATCTCTTTGTGAAGTGCATCCATTGATCAGGCTTTGTACAGTGTACCCGGAAGTAAAGGTTGTTATTGCGAGTAACAATCGGATTAAGCTTCAATTCAAGTATCGCTGCTACAAAGTCTTGATTTTTATAATCAGGATATTCAATATTCGGATCATCATATCCCAGCTCTCTCAGCCGGGCAGAATATAAACCGTCAGAAAAACGCACCATCCATAAAGGTTGTTTTTGACCTCGGACGATGCGTTCTTTTTCTACTATTTCGGATTGGTTAATCTCAGATAATTTTTCCAAAAAGTATAGTTTATCTTTATTGCTCGTTTGTAACACATAACGATCAGTCCCTTTGGCAAGTGTACCTGTTGCCCACATAATGCCAAGTTTATAGTCATTAATTATTTCCATCTTTCCTTGTACCCTCATTGATTCAGAACTTATTTTTCACAAAGTTCTATAATTCCATTCCAAAAATCCTTATTACTACACTCCTGAAGAACCATGATTTTTGCACATGCATACATTTCTTCTCTTGTGTAGCAAATCCTATAATCATCTCTGTCCCTGTAATGTACGACAGGTGGCTTAGAAGCTGTCAGATATGTACCGACAAGCCTGTTCCACTGTTCTACATTTGCGACACTTGCGTTAAACAGTATGGTCTTGCTGTTAGTATTAGCGACTTTAATTCTGCACTCCAGTACAGCACAGATAAATTCAATGTTTTTAACATCCGGATATTCGACATCAGGATCATCATACCCTAACTCTCTCAGACGTTCGGCATATACACCATCTGTGAAGCGAAGGATCTTGATTTCTCTGTCATCGCCCCGGTATTTACGTGTGCGAGTATTCACATCAGCCAATGTGATGTTCCTAAGCTGGTTCATGTAATAAATCTTATCCGGCTCGAAACTCTGAAGTACATATATCGACTTGTCTTTTGCCAAGCTGCCTATACACCACATCAAGCCAAGATAATACTGGTTTATTATCATTGTTCTAAATTTTCCCCTTTTTTTAGTATACTTACATACATATGTATTTGTAGCAGCGTTCATTTCAAACCCTCTATTCTTTATTATACACGATTTTTGATATATTTTAAAGTGTTAATGTTATTTTAGAACTTTAATATTTAATATTTGTATATTATAACTAAATCACCTATATCATAATTGTATACAATCACTATTAAATATCAATCATTTCAAATGATTTTTCCAAGAAATTGTACTTGTAAACCTTATTGCTGAGTCCGTAACTATCATTATATATGCTGTTTGTAGTCGTAACAAACTCTTTAATCTTCTCCGGTTCAATCGTCCCAATCTTATGACACATACAGTCATCCAAGGATATGAAACAGAAATAGAAGTCACCGCCAAAATTCTTAGCAACCTTATCAGCATTTCCCGGATAAAAGATAGACACAGCTCCGAGTCTGCTTTTAGAATTTGACACAGCTACAATATCTGAATGACAGTTTTCTATCTTGATTTCCCTGTCTAACTCAGCAAAATACTTAGACGGGAACAATTTTTCCGTGTTTTTTAAAGCATACTCATATGTAGGCTGGCATCCCCACTGTTTTACCTGATCTTTTTCTATCGGCTGGATCTCACCTTCGGTATCAATATAACCGTACAGGAAAACAAAGTCTGCATTTTTTATCGGCTGATCCCACAGATAATCTCCGATAACTTCTACACTGTTAATGTCAACTTTACGTGGGATTAAAACGATCTTGTCCCGGATTGAATCATATGTCATGGTTGTAACTCCTTTTCAATATTCTGAAAAATTCTGTTTGATACTTCTTTATGCGTATGTTCTCTTGAAAGTTCTACACAACGCTTGAATATAAATGTGTCTAATTCATTTACTTCAGAATCTGTATGCTTAGACAAAAGATCTTTAGGCGGATAAATACCTTTGTAAAGCTGGAATGTTTCAAACACTCCAATGCAATAAGCCTTAAATCTTTCATTGAAGTCCTCATCATCAACAAGCAGCCTTCTCATAAAGATAGTTTTCTGAATGTTTATAAGGTTCTTAACATCATCTAAGTTCATATAATCACCTACGATTTTTCCATAATAATCAAACCTTTACTATATTCCCGGCAGCATCAAACATCACATGATCATTCCAAGACAGACTGTTAATCAGATTGTAATCACGCTTGCCTTTGTACTCACCCGGATATGAGTGAAACGACTCGACATAGTTTATAATGCGTTCTTCCGGACTGAAAACATCATCGGCATAATATGTTCCAATGAACTCATGATCGTCTGCATAATGATTCTTGATAGCTATGCCGACAGACACGTTATATTTTCCGTATTCGTATATCACATAAGCCTTGTTATATGCCTTTAAAGCGGTTTTGACTTCATCCTGAACATCAGGCGGCAGTAAATCAAACTTCTTATTCATGATTATTTCTCCTTGATTTTTCCATAAATACACCGTTATCAACCGACTGGCAAATCTTAATGATATATCTATAGATTTTGTTTATACTGGATTTAAAAAAAATCAGTCATCAAGCCATACAGTGACTATTGCATTGTTTCCAAGATCTTCAGCAGCCTTTACAGCATCGTCATAGTCATCGTGTTTTGAAACAAATTCACGGTCATCATCAAGAACTACATAGCTGTGTGTTTCTTCAAATTCATCTAAAACATGGTCAGCAGCTTCAGAGATATAATCCATACAACAGTCCGGGATAAAATATTTCTTATAATAATCCTCAATCTGAGTGCTATAGTTCTTTTTAAGGTACATCTCGACATCATATAAGTCAAGATCATCAAAGGTACTTATATCATCGAGATAGTCCTCGTCATCTATCGCAGCTGTAATATCCTTATATGCTTTTTCCTTAATTCCTGAAAGATTATAATTACTTTCAAGCTCATCAATAAGCCAGTTAAACGATTCACCATCAGAAAGCTCGTCTATAATTGTAGTTGTGTGTTCTTTGTCGGTGTAGATTGTGAAGTGATCATCATCAAGCCAGCTGTTACCACCTACGTTTGTAAAAGTATCAACAGTTCCGTTCCCGTCCTTGATGTAAAGGTAAACATCTGTCTGATACTTGTTAAGATCACACTGAAATTCCTTAATCTGTTCAATAAGTGCTTCAAGTACTGCTTCATGGTTTTTAAGTTTCATAGTAAACATCCTTTCAATAATCTGTCAAATATTTCTAAACGATTTTTCCAAGAAATCCGAATGATTTTTCCCGTAAGTTCCGGTTTTATCGGACTTCATTTCTTTCATTGAGTTTATTATATCACTGAACTCCGCCCATGTCAACACCTTTTTTTAAATTTTTTCAGAAATATTTTCAGGAAATTTTAAAAACGCCTATTCAATTGTCAAGATACTGATTTTCCAAAAATATGGAAACGATTTTTCCGTACTTTCAGGATTGATTTTTCCAAGAAACTGAAACGATTTTTCCGTAAATCTTAAAGCAGCCGGCATTCTGAGTCATAGTAGTGATTCATCGTAAAATAAGATCGGTAAAGTGCTGTGACCATGTAGTTATAGACGTTATTGATCTTTGTTGTTAGCTTACTAAAACATTCAAAAACATACTCTATGTGCATGTGATTCAACTTCTTAAAAGTATTCTGGACGCTGAATGTGCACATGTCCTGCTTTCCGCAGCGGATCTTATCTGCCGTGCTGAGTAAAACGCTGGTCATAATCCCTACTACCTCATCGACTCGCTCTTTGTCGTAACGATCGCACAAGTAATCATAGCTGACATTCTGTTTTATTTCAGTTTCAATCTCATCCGGGTTGATTGATTGATTGTTACATGCATTTTTATTACATGTATTATCTGTTATGATATTACTCCGGTTTCCCGTATTTGCGTCAACCACATTTACTTTTTTAAATTGTGGGTTTTCTTCATTTGAGGAACTTTGTTTTGAAGTGACAAAATTTTTAACAGCATTAATCACTTTGTTAACTCCGTGTCTAAATGACTTTTCAAGCACGCTACTGGGAAGCTTCTGATCACTGATATGATAAATCATATCTACCACTTTCCCTTTTTCATCAACAACACGCTCCCGGCAGAGATAACCGGCTTTCTCGCATTCCTTCAGAGCTGTTGAAACTTTCTTCTGACCATCAGGTAGTATGCTCATAATAGTCTTTTCACTGAGATTCCATGAGTCCGGCAGCTGAAGCAGAGTTATCAAAACTCCTCGTGCCTGTAAACTAAGTGTCTTATCACGAAGAAATTCATTGTGAACCCTCGTGAAGTCTGTCAGAAATTCCTTTTGGTATTTCATGTGAGATCCTCCCTCATTTTCTGTCTTGCGACAATCTATTGTGGTTTAATGTCCTATAGATTGCCGAATTATCGCTCATCTATAGAACTATGTTTGCTTTATTGTAGCATAAATATTTTAGGTTGTCAAGAGAAGGACGGAGCTGCCGCAACCCACCAGCAGTCCCACATCCTACCAGTCCCTTAGACAATCCATTTTCCTCCAGTTATAGCGTATTATAGTTACCAACCAAATGCCAATAAATCCCGGTCAAGATCTCGGACAGGTTGACAACCACCGACAGAAACCCCGGCAGAAAACCCACGGAAACCCGGCAGAAGTCCCGGAAACGCCCGAAACCTTCCGGAGATCCCACCGGGAACGCCTACAGAACCCACAGAAACCACCGGGAACGCCTGAACCAGTCCGAGCAGATACCGACAGCACCAACGGCAGCCGGCAAAGACCGCACCACCTCAAGCAATTAAGGCGGCACTCTTTAAGCACTGACACCGACAACCGGAGATCATGCGCCCGGAAATACTGACCCCGGCAAGAAGCAACCCGGAAACATTCGGAGCTTTTGCAGATGTACACCCCGGAGGGCATTATCCCGACACCCGCAAGCGATCACCGGAGCAGATGCAGAAGCCACACACGATGCACCGCTGATCTGATCCCGGCAAGAGCTGAACCCGCAACCTTCCGGACTTCTCAAACTAACCACGAAAAGCCTATATAATAGTATATATAACTGTTAGGTTATAATATTATTACTCACAAGCAATATATTTTTATTTAAAAGTGTTGACATGGACGGGAAATTGATTTATAATATAATCACAGGGCAAGGATAGAACGCCCGAAACGAATACAAGCCGCACATGTTAATTTTTAGGAGGAATTTATTATGCCAAGATTAAAAGGTGTATCAGGAGTTTATTTTTGCGGTCAGAAAATTTCTGACTATGGGATCGAGCATAACCGGGTTGATTATGCAACACTTTTAAAGTCATTCGATGCCGTAATGAATAATACAATTATTTCCCTTCCGGAATTTTGCGATTATTGGGAAATAGAAAACGGCAGCGATTGCACATATTACGATGCAGACGGGAACGAAGTTGAGCCGGGCGAGGATTATGACCATGAGGAATATAACGAGATTTACACATGGTTTATTATCTCAGAAGCCGGTGCAAATATCCTGAAAGACTTTACAAATGAAATTGTTTACTATAATGAAAAACTTGACATGTATTTGTTAGGTATTCAGCACTTCGGCACGGCATACAGTAACGTATTAACTGAAATTCAGTGCAACATGGGCGAGGCAGCCTACAAAAACATTGAACCGGCAGCCGATGCAGATTAATTTTAAAAACCAGTAAACAAAAATCTATAGTTTAGCTGATACCGGAGCGTTAGCCCGGTACAGCTGAATTATAGAAGTGATTAATGGAGGTAAATAGAATATGAAAGAATTTTTATACGCCTTTATGGTATCAAGAATGATAGTATTTGAAATACATTACTATACATTATCAACTAACAAACGCGCACATTTTAGCACATCGGCAAACGAATTCAACAGACCCAAAACCGATTATAAAACAGGCGGGCAGGCACAAGACAGACTTTTAAAAGGTACAGCCCGGAAAATGTGGTTAAAATGGGATCATAAACACCTTCAGGATCTCAGCCCGGAAGAATACACCGAGTTAATGCAAGACATAGAACACTTAAAAACAGTTTACCCACATTTTATAGAAATGAAACTTGACGAAACAAAGAAGCCATACAGCCCACATATCAATTTTAATGATATTAAAGAAATTAGTATGAAAGTTAAGAAATAATTAATAGAGGTATTAGACAATGACAAAAGCGGAATTTATGCAGCACATCAAGAACCACATGAAAAACTGTAAAAACTCATGGATAAACCAGTATTACACAGTTGACGGGCACAAAGTCGGATTAAAATTATGGATGGACAGAACAAAAGCCAGTGTTTACCGTTTTGAGATTGACGGACTACAGACACCGAGCGCACACGACCTGACACAGAAAAGCGCCCTCGCATTTATCGAGGACTATTTAAACAGAGTATGAAAGGGGTTTAAAACTATGGTAACATTAAAAAAACCGGTCACACTGACCAAACGCACACGCAGCACAGACAGACAGCACCCGCAGCCGTACCGAGTTGATTTAAAGAAAAAGGTTGATTTAAAGAAGTAAGACACACCAACAATCACAACAGGCAGCGAGCAAAAGACAACCCGACCGGGGAAATATAATCTTTGTTTGTTGCCTAATGTGATCAGAATAAACGGAGGTACTACAATTATGAAAGAATGGAAGTTATTAATAGAACTTGACTATATTGCAACTGTAAAAGGGCTTGAAAGCCACGTGAAAGCATGGATTGAAGCAAACCCGGGACACATACAGGAAATGCACGAAGCTATAGAAAAAGCCACAAAGTTTTTAAAAGAAAGAGATATTAATATAACAGTTATCAAATGGTTTTATAATTCTGAAACACGCCCGAGAACATACGAAAAAGAAGTATTAAAAATATGGAGGGACGCAAAAATAAATAATTATACTATCAGAAAAACATATGAAAACATTGGATATAATGACACCGTAATCTGTTTACACGACAAGCGACCAAAGGCAGCCGACGAACTAAAGGACGCTATTATAAAAGGCTATATTGATTGTATGCAGTACAATATAAATATATTTGCTAATAGCAGACTAACCGAGGAAGAACGAGAAGAAAAGCATATATTTATTAATATACCTGATTATAATACAGTTTTTAAAGCTTTGTGGGATAATACCCAGTACAACAGAACAGCAGAATTTAACGGGTTGACGCCCGAACAGCAGAAGCAACTAACAAAAGTACATTTGAATAATTTATATAATTATTTCTATGTATCAATGCAGAATAATAAAAACCTTTTTAAAAATACGCCTTTTATAAAGGACATAGAAAACGAGATCTTAAACCCAGCAACCGCAGAAACAGTTGTAAATCATGCAGATTTTAATATATTAAAGTCCTTTATTGATACTATCAAGAAAAACATTGAAGCCATCAAGGAGGATAAAACAGCATGACACTAATATTATTAATATCCTCGCTGATTTTTTGCAGCATCACCAGCATTTTAGAAACGATAGAACAGTTTAAGAAGTAAACAAAGTTATATAGTTTAGGTTATAATTATATAACTCATAAACCATACAGAACACGCCTGAAAAGTGTTGACGTGGACGGAGGAAAGTGATATAATAATGATAGTAAAAGAAAATCCGGAGCGATCCGGAAACCGCCACCACGTCAACAGGTTTGAGGAGTGTTAAAAAATGAAATGGTTTGATGATGTTTTTTTAAGATCTTTATTTGATCAGACCGGAGCAAACCGGGATAAATGGATCACAGCGAAACAAACAGCTATTTGTATTAAGTACATGCAGAGAAGCACGGCACACATTGAAACAGCCAGCGGAACATATAAACATGATAATTATTATTATCAGTGGGAAGGCAGACAAGTATTTTTAAGCTATTCAAAATTAAATGGTTGCAGCACCATTAATTTTAGCTTGACACCGGCAGAAATCGAAGAAACAAACAAAGCATACAAGGCTGAAAAACTCCAGCAAATGAAAGACCGTGCAAAAAGCCGATACACACGACACCCGGACAGGCACATTGAATATATTAAGAAGCTTGAAACAAAGTTAAATGATTATCAGGAAGAAATAAAAGAAAGCATAGAAGAAAACGACATAGACGGGATAGAAAATCTTTATAAATTCGTTGAAGAACTCGAAACAGAATTGAAAATACAGCGGGAGGCAATGACACCATGAAAGACATTTCAAAATTAAAAGCCGGGATAATTTCAAATATTCAAGATCTTATCACAAAAGCCTCGCCAATATTCGAGAACTTGCACAGCATTGAAGAAGTAAAACAGGCACAAAAACAGCTTGACAAAGCTTATGAAGGCGGACGGGCAGCGATAACAAACAGCATTTACAATCTGACAGAAGAACAGAAAGAAGAATTATATTATACGTTTGATATTAATTTTTCGGCAGTTTACGACCTCGCAAGGCACGCAGAATTTAATATTAAAATCGGTATACAGTGAAAGGATGAAAAGACCATGAAAAAAATAATTGCTTTACTTGCTTTAATTGCAACCGCTTGCACATCATGCCAATACATCGAACCGGGCATATATCAGGAAACCGGAACGGCAGCCAGCGACACAAGCTTTAATATTAATGGTGAGATATTTGAGATATACGCAGACCGCCTCCAGCCGGGCGAAACTTATATAATAATTCTCAGTGATAACAATACACCGTTTTATATTGAGGATGATGAAATATTGAATTATTATGACCTCGAAACATGGGAACTAATGAAACTTGAAAAGGAGTGAATTGATTATGTATAGAATAGACATATACAAGGACGCAACAAGCCCCGCACTAATAGCGAGATTATACAAACCAGCCGAAGAAGTCAAAGCAACCGCAGAAGCATTTACCGGTTATTATGTTACAGTAAATAAAGTTAAGGAGTGAAAACACAGTGAACCACCTCGAAAAATTCAAAGAAAAAGCGCTTGAAAATTATAGTTATACTTCTTACATTAAACCAGCCACACGAAAAGCTATTGAAACGGATTTACAAGATCCTTTTTTCAGACGGTTTAGATTAGCTTTTACCGTAGATTATTTATTAATTGACACGGAAACAGGCGAGAAAATAACAACCTTTACTGCATACCCTCGGAAGCTAAAAAAGGCGGTTAAGCTTTGGAGAATTGAAGAAAATAAAAGGCGTAAAAGTTTAATAGCAGACGGACATAATTATAATTTAGTCCCTGAAAATTTAAAGGCAATTGCAAAGCCGTATACATGGGAATTAAACTACATTTTAAGCTTGACACGGTACAAAGTGCAGACGATCAGGGCAACCGATAACACAACATACACAGAACCGCCACGAATTAATTATTTTGAAGATTAAAACCAAGAAACCACAAACAATTATAACGGAGGTATTTAACCATGACAAACCACAACGAACACAGACCAACAGCAGCCACAGCAGACAGCACATATAATTATATTATTGATTTACTTATGAATAACGCTGATATACTTGATACAGGTGCAGAGTTAACAAGCTATTACAAAGGCACAGAGCCACAGACAGAAGCAGAAAAAGAGCTTTTTAAGGTGATTAATAAAAAGTATTGCAACGATACCGAGAGCGAAAGCCTTTTAATAAGTATGTTTGTATACTCAATCACACCGGAGCAGCCAAAAAACAGCGTATTTTTAAAGGTTGACAGCCTGAAAAAGCTTTACAACGAAGCCGGAGAAAGCGCAGTTATTAAAACAGTATTAGATAATATAAAGTATGCACTTTTTATCAGAGATCAGGCAAACGACACAGCAAACAGCCTCGACAAGTACGAAAATATAAAAGACCGTTTAATATTAAGACCACTTAATTATGACATTAATGCAAGCAAGTTAAACGGAAATATTTATAATAAAATCGGTGATATTGCACTAACATTATACGCAATTGTTCTTGACGATCAGGGAAACGGCATTTTAAACACAATCAAAGTCCCGGAAATCATTACAGAAACATGGGGCAAGACCACCGAAGAAATTTTGAATAACGCACTTGAAAACACAAACAGAATTTACAAGCCGAGATTATACACTAATATTTTTGACATTGAAGGCGCACCATTTAAAGAATGCGCATTAATGGAAAAAGGCTATACAGTTAAAGAGCTGAACCCGGACAGAATTGCACTCTTGACAACAGACCGAAAGACAAACGGAGCAATAGCGGCATTCCTTCCGGGAACGCTTGAAAGGATTTCAAAACTCTATGGTAATTCTGATTTTTATTTAGCGTTTACTAGTGTACATGAAGCAATGACACATAAAAAAGGCAGTATTGAACCCGAAAACATAAAAAGAAACGTGACAGAAACTAATAGAATTTTCGGAGGTGATGACACACTAAGCAATAAAGTTTGGTTATACAGTGCAGATACAAAGGAATTAAACCCGATATTATAATATAAACAATCAGGAAGCCACAGCAGCCGGGAAAGCCTCAAGCGATAAACACGCCTCGGAGCGATCCCGGCACAGTATGAAAGGATGAAATTAAAATGAAAAATGAAAAACTTATTGAACGCCTAACAATTGTTATTAAAAATCATGATTTATTTGAAGCTCAGGCAATTATAAATGACCTTCAAACAGAACTTATTGAAGAAGCAGACAAGAAGAAAACCGGCAGCAATGGACGCATAAAAGCAATTAAAAATGTACTTGACGAAAGCCTGAATAATTATGAAAAACTTTATTGTAGAGGCGAGCAAGACAGAGCCGAACAAATGAAATTTATGACGAAGCCGTTTACAATAGAACAGTATCAAATATTTGCGAGTCCTTGGAGATTATACGCCACTATGAATTATACTGACCACGAAACACAAACAGACGTTAAAAGCGAATATTTAAACACTTTCCAAAGTTCTTTAAATTCAATCTCGGACATGATAACGGAGGACTATTTACAAAGCCCTGAAAACCTGAAAGCCCTTGAAAAGATCTTAAAAGCCCAGTATAAAAGCACCAACAGAAAATTAAAATCTGAACCGTTGAAAGTTAATATTAATAATAATATTGTGGTTAGACTTGATTATTTAATTGACGCTATGCTATTTACAGAAGCAAAAACAATTCACATTCAGGAGAACAAACGCCCGGCGGCACTCATTAACGGCAATTCAATTGCAATTATCATGCCGATTAATTGCAGACCGGGAAATGCAGATATATTTATAGATTATAACGGACACGCTGAAATTATCGACCATATCAAAGAAGAAACCGCATAAAATACCGCAAGAACGCCAGCAAGCGAGGAAGAATGAACCCATAAACCCACGAACCACGCCCGGAATGATTTGTATTTGTTCCGGGCATAACCGAAAGGAGTTAAAACCATGATAACAGGTTATGCAATATTTTTAAAAAATCGTTTCTATGTAGTACCAGCCAGCACCAAAAGATTTACAAAGGCAATAGCTGATAAATTCATATCACAACCGATATTTCAAGACCTTTTAAAAGCCCACCCGGACAAGCTGAACCCTGATATATTATATAAGGACATGGTAGACAATAAGCGGTATATAAAAATAAACTATGAATATAGACCGCAAACTGACACAGGAAACGGGACAGAACCACGTTATTATATTAATACTAACTCAATGATAGGTTATTGGAAACCCGAACAATTTATTGTTATTGAATAAGGAGCGAAGAAGCCATGAACGAGAACACAAACACTAAGCCACAGACAACCACAGAATCACAGACCACACACCGGGCAGAGATCCACGAACAGAAACCGACTTGTAAAACTTGCTTGTTATATCAGGGATATAAAAATAGTTGTTACAGTGACGGAGTAAAGCCGACCGATATTTGCAAACGATACCAGCCGAACCCGGTTATATATCTTTAATCCTGATACAATTTAATATTAATATTAAAGAGTATGCACAGTTATTATTATTGTGTATACTCTATTTTTTTATATCCGTATGGTTTTATATTTGTTTTCCGGGCGAGATCTTAAACCAGCACCGACAGCAACCGCACCAGCACGCCCGACAGGACACCACAAGCAAAAACCGGGACAAGTTATATATATCTATCTCAGACACGGCACAGAACGCACCACAGACGGCAATACAAACGGCATACAAACCGGTTTATTATCCTTATAGATAGTTTATCTGTATTCACTCAGAAACGTCACCACAGACCGCACAGAGCAACAGCAAAGCATTTATAATATATCTGTATATTCTGAATGATAGAAGCTATTCAGAGGCCACACAGAACGCCCACAGAGCCACAGAGAGCCGGCACAAACAGCCGTTTTATATTTTCCGTTTATAGCCGGGAATTTTCCGGGTTGATACTTTAGCCAGGTATATTAATTTTCTGTTTTCGTTCCAGTAATCCGGTTTATGTTTTCGGCTTGCTTATTATAGCTTGCTATTGCTTATTATAGCTTGCTATTGCTTATTATAGCTTGCTATTGCTTATTATAGCTTGCTTGCATTCTGATTAATACCGGCTATCTGTATATAGTTATATTCTTTGTGCGGTAAGATCTTAAAGAACCACACACGGCACAACATACACAACACAGCACAGCAACCGAGAAGCAGCGACACATAGACCACAGCGCAAGACACACGGCAAGCCGAACGCATAACGCCCGGACATCATGCACCCGTACCGGAAGACAACACCCAACAGGGCGAAGGCGTAACACATGGACACGGCAACAGGAGCAACCACCGGAACAGAGCCGGCCAACGGCAAAGCCGAAAGCCGACAAACAGCCGAACAAGCGGCAGCCTCGAACAGGGTTATGCTTCTTTGTGTGTGTGTACTTCTTATAGTATGCAGTTCTCTTTGTGTGTAGCTGCTATTCTGTTAGTGTTACCGGTTTACTGTTATGATATTACTGTTTTATGTGTGTTTACTTCTTAATGTTAGCCGGTTTATTAGTGTTTTGTTTTCAGTAACACCGGCAAAGCCGAATCAGGAGCAGCGACAGCGGGAAAGCACCGAAACAGCTTGACTACTTCTTATATATCAGTGTTTTGTTCTGCTGAAATAGTCGGTTATACTTCTTAATCTGCTATTGATCACGACAGACAGCGACGGGTTGACCACCTGAAAGAACAGCCGGCCACCTGAACAAGCGCACCGACAGCGGGAAACGAGAAAATATTGTGTGTATTCTGCTATTATAGCCGGGGCTTTCTGCTGAAAAGCAGTTATATTCTGCTGATATTCTGTTATTATCGGTTTGCATAGTCACGCTTGACGGGTTGCAATTAGTATGAATGCACTTGCAATTCTGCTGAAATCGGCTTGCAATCGGCTATTTTCTGTTATAGGCGGGACTATATAAGGCATATTAGGCGGAGTCAGCCGGGACGGAAGGCGGGAAATAGCCGGGATTTTGACGGGAAATGTGTGTGAGGTTGCAAAAATCAGGTGCTGACATTGACGGAGCAACCCCAAAAACCGCATTTTTTCGACCTGATAACCGCCAATTGTACCCGTCTACAGTCCGGAGCTTGCAACCCCGGCAGCCGCCTCGCTCTATGTCTAATTATACATGTAATTAGACTTAGAAATCTTTTTGGTGGGCTATATTTACATCAAAACGTATACTTATAAACTAAAACGATCATATATGTTACCCACACATCTCATCGCTCAAAAATCCATTCTCACTGCCCTGTCGGTCAGATTCCTACTGCCACTCTCCTAAAAGCCTGACTCGCCTACTGGTAACGCCCTGCCGGTCGTAATTTATCTCACCTATACTGACAAATATTTTCTGATTTATTTTACTGACCAACGGTCAATTATTTATGACTAATAGTCATTTTTTTCTGTATGTTTTACCATAAAATATCTCCTTTCTCACTCCCCTCTCCACCCTAGCAACACCAAAATACGCCAATCTAACATCTCCTACAAACATTCCACATTCACTGTTTTGCTAAATTCCGCCCTATTTCAGACCGTAATATATGTGTACTATACCGACTAATACACCTTGATTCTTGAACATATACGTAGTATATGTGAAATATATTTTCTGAGTATATATGAAATATATACGAAGATATTTTTGAACATATATGAATAATATCCCCGGTATTATCCCTGATAAGGGGCATATATTTTACCCGGTAGGGATACTGTTTACACAAAAATAATATTTCTACACTTCTCTACAAACCTATGTGTTTTACAGACCTTAATAAAAACGAAACTCAAACAAAAAAATCTTATCTCTTAGTCCCCCTAATTTTTTAGGGGGATTTAGGGGGTTAAACAGGTATTACTTCTCAGATCTTAATTACCATTTCCAACTACTCTGAAATTATTTTCATAATTATGTTGACAAGCAGACAACTAACTGCTATAATATAAACATACCTTAAAGATAAACAGAGCTGATGATCCTTGGTATTAAAGCTGCCAAGCTTTTGGTATTTCTTTATCAGTTCTACGAAATCCTCAAAAAGAAATTAGTTACCCAGCTTAGTTTCTTTTATTCCTAAAAAGAATATCTTCTTTATATCCCTACTCTTTAAGGTAAAGCAGATAAATCGCAGATTGCTCCCGGCTGTAACTGGTTGGGAGTTTTCTGTATATACATGTAATCATAGTTCTCGAATACTAATGGTACTATGTAATCTATTTGAAAGGATGATCTTAATGGAATACGAAGTTAAAAGAATTATGGCTGTTTTAGCAGCACTTGAAACAATCAAACTACTGTCATGATCGTGAGTGTGAATTTTGTGTTTTAAAGAAAAGATGTAGTATTGAAAAGGATTGGCGTTCTATCCCTTGCGACTGGAACACAGAAAATGAGGAAAAGAAGTTATTTGAAATAATGAAGGAGAATGAAAAATGAAAACAGAAAAGTGTTGTGCTAATTGCAAATACGGAAAGATTGACACAAGATATGTGCTGCCTATTATTTGTCTGAAAAGCATAAAGAGAGTCAAATCAAAGAATTGCATCAAGTATTCACTTCACGCCCACATTGACGTGTGTAGAAAGTGGGAAAGCGCAGAAGATAAGGAGAATGAAAATGACTGAGGAAAACAACACTTTAGGACTCATAGAAGGGCTTGAATATATTAGTAAAAAATATACTCGGGAATACGCCTGCAATGTGTCAGACAAATCACCTGGAAAGCTTATAGAAATAAAAGAACCGTTAAAACTTGCAATGCGTGCCGGTGCTTATGCTATAAGAAACAACAAGAAATATCAATCAGGCTGGTTTAAGTCAGGTGATGATGAAATACAATGGTTAGAAGCTGAAAAATTATTACTCTGCACGGCTGAAGGACTTAACCCGGATGAATGTGAGATAAAACATGAATAAACGAGAAAGCGGAGTGATCAAATGACAACAGAATTTGTAAAAAACCGGATATTAACGCATATCATACAGGCTGAACTTGATATATATGAATCATGTTACGCACCTGACCGGGCAGTTATCCCAATATCATGGTTATTGGAATGGGAATCTGAAGTCACAAAATATCGTATGAGAAAAGCACTGAAAGAACTCATAGCAGATGGACTTATAGAATATACTTCTCAGGGACACCCGGCAATTGAAAGTTATGGTGAATACACAGAACTGGTTTGTGATGCAAGTCCTCCGATTAACGGCTACGCACTTACAAAAGCCGGTTTTGAAAGTGACGAATGGAAAGTTGCATCGGAACAGCGTGACAGAGCTTATCAAAGATGGTGTGAAGGAGTAATAGAATGAAAAGAAAAGTACCTACTAACGGTAAATGTGAAAACTTTATTAACGGGAATTGTTCTTCCCATTGTCCGAACGCTGCACTGGAAGCAGCCTGTGACAGATGGGATCTCGATCCTTCAGACTTCGGCATGGAACGCATAAAGTGTAAAGAGTGCAGTCACAATGATGATAACTGCACATGCGATGACTGCTTTGTGCAGTTTGATCCTGAATACTGCCCGAATCCGAAGAAGCCCGAAAAGAAGTGATGAAAATGAAAAAGTATATAAGTCCTAAATTTGATGAAGGATGCAGAAGGAGATGATAATTAAGATGATTTTAATTTCTCCTCGACTTCAGAAAAAAATTTAAGTTTACTGTATGGTATCATTTGTATAACGTTATAATCCAAGAAATCACAATCTGCTTTAATTATGTTATTACTAATCTTCGGATTATATTCAATAAATGTCGGGATTTCTTTAATCCATTCCTCTATATTAGAAACAATATTATCCATAAACTGCTTGCCTTTACCGGTAATATATAATTTAAAATTCTTATCTGTTGAAGTTGCCGATAAATAAAATAAATCCTCATTAAAAGACTTATCTGTAGGAATATATTTAGGGGCACCATCTGCTACTGCTAAATATTTATTAACGACAAGATAATAGTAAATGACTGAACAAGAGTAATATGGTATATTTGATTCGTCATTTTCATTTAGGGATTTATTTATTTCGTCAAACTGGAATTTATAAAACAACATATCCGATGGATTGTAAGGTTTGATGAACCTGATGAAATCCGGGAGAGTATCAGGCACTTCTGCTTTTTTAGGTTTGTATTGTACTTTATTAGAATTTAAATTTTCTGTTTCTATAGGTCGACTGCAATTTGGTTTAATCGGAAGAAGATCTTTGGACATAAAATAATTATATATTAATATTGCAGCATTTTCAGTAGTAAACAAGCTTTTATTGTTACCAATTTCTTTATGATAATCATAACAATTAAGATCTGAAATTAGAAAGCTTGATGGAATATTAGGGAAAACATTTGTTTGATATACTTTTCTAAGTGTAAACTCAACATTGTAAGTCTGCGTTTTATCATATAAATTCTGATAATAAAATTCTCGCATTAATAAAACCATTTCAACCTTTATATAATCAACGATATGTTGATTTGGTTTCATTCCATCGGGAATTATAATATACTCTAAAATGCCAAAACTGAAATTATTATACCCATATTTAAGATAATCATCCTGAAGGGCAGTATTATCATGTTCCCCATTCCTTAAATCAATTATATGTGATCTCCATCTTGACGGAATATCTGTTGACTCACCGATATAAATCTTGCCGTTGATATTGTTTTTAATGTAATATACACCGGCTAATCTGTAATAAACGTTCATATATATCTCCTTTTTTCAATGTTCTTGTGTATAGTTAGAACTATGTTTACTAACATGATACCACATCAGCATAACAATGTCAAGGCTTTTACGTTGTATACCCCCTAAATCCCCCTAAAGGGGGACTTAAAAAGAAAGGATTTTCTTTTCTTTTCTCTGTTCTGCGAATTTAGGTTACCGAAATTTCTTAGGTTATCAAGTGAACAATTTTCTAAAGTTATGTTGACATTATTGCATGTATATGCTATGATAAAAATATACAACCCTAATTGTATTGTATAAACTTCTTTATACGAATACTTTACTGAAACTCGAAAGGAGTATTGTTATGTCTACTAAAAAACAATTAACTGAGAAGTCAATACAAACCTATTACGACTATCTTGTAAAGATTCTTATCACCTTCGGTTACAACAGATACCGGGAACACTTTGAATACGCTATAAATGGTGCGAAAACAACTTATTCGGCAGCGGATGTTAAAAGGCTGAAATCCGAGTTAAAGCATCGTATTGAAGATGATTATGGAGTTTATTTGATGATATTATAATTTGATTACTTTATAAGGACAATTTTTTAAAAATAGGCTTCTATCCACGTAGCTATAGGGTTAGAGGCACTTTTAAAAAGCACTTAGAAATAGGAAAATTTAAAGGAAAGTCGTGTTTTTACAGTGTATTTTATTTAACATTATGTAAACCTTAATTTTTACCAATTATTACCATATTCTTTAAAAACACATTTTTTACCCTTTAAATCTTGCAATTTCTCCTTTAAGACCTATACCCATCAATCAACGTAGATACGTGGTTTAAAATTGATTTTATAACTTTTGAAGTTATAATTTTTTCTCAGCCAAATTTCCACCCACCTGTTCGGTGGGCGAGTTGCGAAGAATCGAACAAAAAAATGTAAAAATATTTAACAAGTAAAGGAACAAGAGATATGACAGGAAAACAGATGACAGTTAATGTAGTTGACTCCATTATGGGTTCAGGAAAGACTACAGCAATGATTAATTCAATCAACAATGCCAGCAAAGAACAGAAGTTTATGTTTATCACACCATACCTATCTGAAGTAGACAGGATCAAAGAAAAGTGTTCTGACAGGAACTTTAAAAGTCCGGTCGCTATGGACGGAAGCAAGATAAACGGAATTAAACATCTTCTTAGTAACAAGGAAAACATTATAAGCACTCACGCCTTGTTTCACTTATTTGATGATGAAGTATTTGAGCTGATAAGGTATAACGAATACATCCTTATTCTCGATGAAGTAACTGATGTAGTCGAGCCGTATAACATTACTAAGGATGATATTGATGATATTCTTAATATATCAAAGTACGCTCATATTGATGAAAACCATTTTGTTGTGTGGGATAAGCCTGATTATGCCGGGAGATTTTCAGATCTTAAAAGACTATGTGATATTGGCAGCGTAGTTGAGTATAATGGAAATGTAGTTATTTGGCTATTCCCTATCAAATCATTTGTATCATTCAAAGAAGTATTCATTCTTACATATTTGTTTGATGGGCAGATTCAGAAATGGTATTATGATTTTCATGGAGTTAATTATAAGTGGTACTATGCTACTTATGAGAACGGAAAATATATAATTAAAAAACGTGATGACAATTATAAACCACAAACGATTGATAAGACTCTGATTCGGATATGTGATAATGAAAGGATTAATCGAATCGGTGATCCTGAAACAGCGTTGTCAGTAGCATGGTACAAGAAAGCAACTCGGAACAGTTTGCTTAAAGAGTTGAAGAATAATACTACAAACTGGTTTATCAATATCGTAAAATCTAAGAGTCAAGATACTTTATGGACTACATTTAAGGACTATAAAACTAAAATACAAGGCAAAGGATATACAAAGTCCTACATATCAATGAATATGCGGGCATCTAATGACTATAAGGACAGAACTGTACTCGCCTATCTGTGCAACAGATATGTTAATCCTGTAACTGCAAACTTCTTTGTTTTAAATGAGATACCTATTGATCAGGATATGTATGCATTGTCTGAGATGCTTCAATGGATATGGCGTTCAGCTATACGTGATGGAAAGCCTATAAAGATATATATACCGAGTAAAAGAATGAGAAATCTTTTGATAAACTGGCTGAATACTGGGGAGATTTCATCTGAAGATAAAACAGATAAAGTGGATGTAACGGAGTCATTTCTTGATAAAGTATAAATCCGTGTAAACAAATTTCTACAATTCACTTGACATTCTTAAATATACTTGCTATAATATTATTAGTAATCAAAGTTCTATAAGGAAGTGAGAATATGCCAAACTTTTTACGTCCGGATATCGGAAAGAAACGTAAGTATGAACTTCACATACCGAAGCCGAAACTGCCTGATACGCCAATTGTTGATCAGCCATTCCAGTACGCATACATTCATGTATCAACATGGTGTTTAAGGGATCTTCTTAAAAAGCTTAACCAGTCAGATATTTATCTTATGTTCAGTCTGATAAAGGTTATGCGCAAGAATGAGAATGTACTTCTCAACAGACTGGGAAGCCCGGCTGCTACAAAGAATGAAATCCTTTCTGCTCTTGATTGTGCAACAAGACATCAGGAAAACATTCTTACGAAGCTGATAAAAGCACAAGTTATAGGCAGATACAGACATCCGACAGAGAATGTAACCACATACTTTGTAAATCCATACGTTATGTTCTATGGTACTAAGATCCCGGATAGTGTTTATGAAATGTTTACCGATTCACCGTGGCGTTTATACGCACGTTCTTACGGAGTTGATGATGTAGAGCTATGATGACAAAGAGCGAACAGAACAGCAGTTATTATCAGACTTGTAAAAGACTTCACAAATGCGTTCGTTGTGGTGGTCAGGATGCAAGGACTTTAATAGGAAAGCCATTGTGTTTTGATTGCTGTGAACGCAAATCTGAAGAAATGCGTGGCGTTGATCAGTCAGAATCACGTAAAAGAAGTCGTGAGAAAGCTATTTCAAACGGTGTCTGCACGCATTGCTATAAGCGTAAGACTGACGGAGTGCATAAAACATGTAACTACTGCCGGGAAGAAGCTAAAAAGAAGCGTAATGAACAGAGAGCTGCACTTGGATTAATACCGAGATCCGAAGCAAAGGAATACGGTGTTTGCTCTTTATGCCTTAAAAATCCTCGCCTACCCGGTCAGAACACTTGTGAGAAATGCTATAGCATGGTGGTTAATAAGTTTAAAGGCACTCAGAGTGTGAACAGAATGGCTTCAAAGATAAAAAGAGAGATAGAAATAAAGGAATGGTATTGTGAAAGTAAGGAAACAAAACGAACCGCAGCTGAACCAGTGCGAGCTTGAAGAACAAAGAAGATTCATGGAATATCACTATCAGACCTGTAAATGTTACAACTTCATATTTGATAGTGTTCCGTTCGGAGATAAGCTGATTCAGTTTGTGGAATGTAGGAATTGTCACGAAAGGCATAATGTTAATAAATTTTATTAAGGAGTATTTTTATGCGTAAGACTGAAGAAGAATTAAGATCACAGTTCCCTTCCTTTTCATTTAATAACTTTTCTGAAATCCTGTATGCTGATAAGCCTAAAGAACATCGTGATGAGAAATGGTACGATAAAATGATAGAAATATCAAAAGGTAATTCTATTATTTCAAGCATCATGACTATTGATCTTTACACACATAAGGTTGCTGGTGATTATGATTTATACTATACATTGCGTGGTGACATTGGTGTAAAGGATGGAAAGGCGTTTTACGGTTCATTTTGGGTTGATTATGCCGGGCAGAGATACAATATCTACTTTACCGGACTCCCATTTGAATATGATAGCCTTATGATCAATCATAACGGTGAGTATGTAACAGGCTGGCGGAATAAATACGGGGTACACTCCCCTTCTTACAAAGTGAAAGAACTTGATGTCGATAGAGTCAGAAAGATTCTGAGGTGTAAGGACTGGGATGACTTTGGTGTTGGCGTACAGTTATTTAGGGAAAGAATTACTGAAATTTTTGAAGAAAATACGAAAAATTACTTCAAAATAGTGTAAAATAGTGAAATTTTAAGGAATTTAGGTGAAAAACAATGTATTTCTTTTATTATTATGTAGAATATTACGATGATGAGATGTATAAAGAAAAAGGAATTACATACGGTAGTGATATGAAAGAAGCACTTGAAAAAATCATTGAATACTATGGTGCAGATCATGTCGAAAAGCTGATGCTGGAGTATACAGGAGATACTACAGATGTGCTGCCTGAATGTGAGATTGATAAGGATAAGATATGGACAGATACAGAGAACACGTAAATCTGAAGCTGAATGAACTGCGGGCGTTATGCCGATCATACGATGATAAGCTTATTGTTGAGTTCATAAACCGGAGAGAAAGACAGATTTTAGTTCACAGTTACATCTATGAGGATTTGAATAAGAATCTTATTGATGATGCTACGTGGGATCTTTGGGCGAAAGAACTTGTATTCCTGTTTGATGAGTACCCGGAGCTTGCCAAGGAGAGTGTTTATTACAAACATTTTATTGGCTGGACAGGCGATACAGCATCAGACCTTCAGGAAGCGTACAGGTTGCCTGAGATTATGGACACGGCAAGGAGATTGCTGGAGCAACAAGGAGAAAGCTAAATGATTGATACGTGGATCATAAGCAACTCAAAAGAGTTCCTTGACAGAAAGGCAGAGTCAGTGGCGAAAGGCGGTTCATGGCGGAAGATAAATGACAGTACCTACCTTGTGACCAGTCCGGAGAAGCCGAGAATCAAGCTTGTAAAACTGAGATGGAACGTGAATTTTGGGGAAACTTATTGGGGTGACGGTAAGTAAGTAAAGGGGATATGAGAAAGATGATATTTAAGGTATTTTATAATTATGACCGGAAATACAGCAGTCCGGAAGCGGTGCTTAACTACTTTGAATTTGATTGCATGGACAATCTGATGAAGTATTTTAAAAACAGAGATCTGACGGTCTTGTATGCTAAAGAAGTAGTTGATGCTGATGAGATGGCGGAGTTTGAGAAAAGAGCATCAGGCTTTTAAGTTATTACTACGACAAAAGTAATAAAGGAGAAAATAAATGAGCGAAATAATAATAAATTCAGATAACGATATAGTTTCCGGGGCGAGAGTCTATGACCTGTATGAAACACTTAGGGCATCGGGTTATCCTATGAGGACAGAAAAGATAGATTATATTTCGTCATGGATTTGGAACGATCATGAAGGATACGATTTAACACCTGACATTAATAGGTGTAAATCTCTTATTAAAGCAGTAGAGAGTGACAACGCTGCGCATGGGCAATTCTTAACCGGCATCTTGGTATCGTTCGATCTTACATTCACAGTTAAGGCATGGACTGAAGCGGAAAGATATAAGTTTGTTTTCTTTATTTCGAGTGAAAGTTCCATGCATCGCATTACAAGATTTGATTTATCTAAGTGCTTTGACGGACATGTTGATCCGAGATGCAAGAAGATAATCGGTGAGCTTATCAATGATTATCAAGTCGAAACAGATCCGGAGAAGAAGAAAGAAAAGTATCTGAATTTACTTTACAGCTGCCCTACCGGATTGAAGCTGACAGCAAGACTTACAACCAACTACAGATGTTTAAGAAATATATATAAACAGCGTAAAAATCATCGACTCCCGGAATGGCGAGAGTTCTGCGAATGGCTTAAAATGCTTCCTTATGCGGAAGAATTTATTATAAACTAACAAGGAAACAAGGAAAATGAGAAGAAAACTAAGGCGTAAAAAAGCAGAGATACTTCGTGAAGTATTTATGATGCCGGTTTGGAGGTGTACTTCATGAAAAGTATTATGTTTCCGAGATATATTTATAAACTGCACAGCAAGGATATACTTTCGGATAAGGTATTGCAGTTACCCTTTGTAACAGCAAGAACGAATGATCAGGTGATTTCAATATCTGACAGTCAGGTTGTCAGATGGCTGGATTTCTACAATCATAAAGACCGGGCACATGAGATGGAGTGCTACGAACGGATCAAGAAGATAATCAAAGATACTAAGAAGAAAGATAATACGCCTGAGAATAAGAAGTACATCAAGACTTTGTATGATGAACTTAATACTATGCAGTTTATCCCGGAGCTTATCAATGTTGTGATGGATAAGCCAAGTGACATAGATAGGATGGACGGATTTAGCGTAAACGGAATGAAGTATTATAGGTTTATCGGTTCTCCAAATCAGGTAAAGAAGTGTACTGTAATGTACTGCCGGGAAGATATACGTGATTATCTTAACGGGCTTGTTGAGAACGGCAGACGATCAGATTACAAGATTGTTCCGGCAAAGTATGAAGCTTATAAGGCTTTAACTCTGAGTGGCAGCTATCCGGTTACAAATACTGACAGGATTCTTGTTGTAGATGATCTTATTACTCACTTCACTGAAGATGTTATTTACCTTGACAACAGTGAGAGCGATGAACCTGTTATGCAGTATAAGACCGCAGAAATAGAACTTGATGAGTCAGATGGGTACGGATTAATCAGTCCGGAGATGGCTCAGATATGGTCAGATGATATGCATCTTGATTATCTGATGAGTGGATGCTGCATACGATATGCCTTTACCAAAGGTATGGTAGCTACGTTCGATTTTAAGGAGTTTGCGAGAGTTCATAACAAGCAGATTGTTACAGATGTTTGGGGCAAGGAGCATGATATATTTGACATTGATCTTATACTTACTACTTCAATGCTGAAACTTTGGAGTGCATATGATAGCATTGACGAATACATTCAGAAATGTCATAAAAATATGTATACGCTGTCTGTTACAAAGGTCACTCCGAAGGAACTTGATGAAGTCCGGACGCTGAATTACCAGTTTATACAGAGTTATGAGCTGACAAACGGTCAGATACATGAACTCATCTCCCCTACTGTTGATGAAATAAAGGATATAATTCATTACGACAGGCAAAAAACATTGTTATTTCTGAAAGGCATGAAGATTACCGATGAAAATGCTATCGGTGAAGATGACTGGATTAAGGCAATTCAGATTTGCCCGGAAATGATGAATGATCCGTATGTAATCAACAGAGTAAGCTCACTGATTGCTAAGAAAATAAAAGATGCGGAAATAGGTGTTGTAAAGGTTAAAGGCAACTTTGGTATAATCGTTGGAGATCCATATGCTTTGTGCCAGTATATTTTTAAGCTTGATGTAAAAAATGAAGATTATGGATTGCTGAAAGCGGGTGAGATTTATCATAAGTTTTGGAAAGATAAAGGATCTGAAGAAGTAGCCTGTTATCGAAGTCCGATGAGCTGTCATGCAAATATCAGGAAGATGAAAGTATGTTCAAATAATACTGAAGCTGATTATTGGTACAGGTATTGTGGAAATTTAATCATGCTGAATTGTCATGATAGTTTCTGTCACGCTTTAAACGGGGCAGACAAGGATAAACATTCCATTGTCCTTGTAAAATTTGGTGAACTTACAAATGTAAGGTGTGCGTAAATACGTGCTAACGGTGGAAATCTAAAAAGTAATTAACTTCATGAAAATACCGTGCCAAGCTTAAACAGTGATGTTTTTGAAGGTGTAACGATCAGGATATACGGACTCTAATGAGCCTATGAAATCCGTAGCGATAGGTGCAAATCCTAAAAGCAAGTGCCAAACACGGAGAAATCCCAGTGATGCTTATGAATTGACATAAGGTGATGAGATGATCTACTCCCCTAATAAATATCGGGAAACCGAGGGTATCAAGGAGCGATATTGTTTTTACAACAAATAATGATGTGCTAATTAAAAATTGGAGATATGAACCTACGATAATGTGTGCGTCAAATTCAGCCGAAAAAACTTTAGTTACAGAGGATCTTTTAAGAGAAGGAAATAAAAAGGCGTTTGGTTCAAAGGTTGGCGCAATCACCAACAGGGTAACGAGCATGTATGATTTGCTGCCACTATTCCCGGCTGATAGTATAGAGTCAAATATTTTAACATATAGGATTATATGTGGAGAATACTTTCAGCAAAGCGACATAGATGCAGTAAAAGGTACTATATGTTACAATATGCCAAAATATTGGTACTCCCCTATCAAACCGAAAGGTGATGCCGAATTATCTGAAGAAGATATATTTAATAATACAATATGTGCAGACAAGAAACCATACTTTATGAGATACATCTATCCGGATCTTGATAAGAAATATAAGTCGTTTGTCAAGACTGCGGAACGCCAGTGCAAGATGCTGTTCAGAATGAGTACAAAAGAATTATTTGCTCTGTCTGAACATACTGAAGAACAGAAAGAATGGATTGAATGGTATGAAAAGCTCTATCCTGTTAATGATAACATCAGCACTATGAACCGCCTTTGTCATATGGTAGAAGATGAGTTTAAAGGATTTAAAAGCAGCGTAAAGGCTAAAACTCCTTTCGACTATACTATTATGAAGTCCAACACAAGATATGATCCAAAGATTGCATCTGAAATTGTAAAGCTTTATGTTGAATATACGAAGCGTAAGGCAAGGCTGGATATTGAGAAGAACGAAATGAGAACGTCAGGCGATGATTACACAGATAGATTCAAGGAAATAGGCAGAGAGTTCAAGGAAAAGGCTTTTGAGATCTGCCCAAACTCAAAAATACTTTGTGAAATTATCCTTGACCTTTGCTATACAAGCGAGAGAACAAAGGCGTTTGCATGGGATATATGTGGAGAACAAATCATAGAAAATCTTCTTGTCAAAAACAATTTTGAACTGAGCTACATCACAAGAGATGATGCCGGGGATATTGAATTTAATGGCTACAGATTTTCTGAAAGGAAGTGTAAGGTTGTTAATCCTTAATGAAGTTAAAGAAGCTGAACTGATCCTGAAAGACATAAATCTTTCATTGTGTAAGATAAGACAAATAGTGAATATACTCATCAGATACTATGTGAATAATAAAGGGTATAGTCCAGAAGCTGCTGTAAAAGAAGTGTCAGAGTATTTGAAGGCAAACAGAGCTGGTTTTAATGAAAATCAATGGCATAACACAATGGAAGCGATTGCAAATGATGCTCATAAGAAACCGCTTAGAGATATTGAATCAATTCCGATAACTCAGAAAGAAATTGATAAAATCAATGAACTGTCTACGCAGCCAATCAAAAAAGTTATGTTCACATATCTTGTTCTTGCAAAGATGAATTACATCACATACAGGCATAATTGGGTAAATACAACCGATAGTGAAATTATCCATTTGGCAAACATCAACCACAATTTTGACAACTTCTTGTGTATACTTCATGATCTTTACATGCAGAAATATATCACGCCAGCAAGAAGTATGTTAAAAACAAGTATTGCAGTCGAGATTTTGGATTTGGAAGGAGAACCGGTATTTGAAGTCACCAACATTACCAATCTTGGAATGTGGTGGGAAAAAGCGAACGGTGCATTTTATAGAGTTTGTGTTGACTGTGGTGTGATATTTAAACCAAACTCAAATAACCACTATCATTGTAATAAACATGTAAAATCAAGAGTATGCGTTTGTGAGGTTTGTGGCAGAGCGTTTGAAATACCCGAAGGGAAATGTAAAAGAAAACGCTGTGAGTGTTGCCAAAGAGAAGTAAGACTTGAACAGAAAAGACGTAACATGAGAGAATCGAGAGCTAAGAAAAAATCGGAGAAACCATAAGACATCTTAGGGTTTGTGGGCGGTGCACTTTTAGTAAACAAAAATCTACAATCTTCTTGGAACTACGTATTTGCGTGGTTTTGGGAAGATTTTCTTTTTAAATAAGCATGAGTTTATACATGGTATAATAATACCAAAAATACAGGAAAGAAGTTGTAACATGATATTCGTAACAAAAGAGGAATTTGAAAAAATTAAGGAAAAGATACCGGATGTTAGGATGACGATTACATCAAAGTATCACAAAGCTAAGAGAAAGAAGCGTTGGGTTGAAGAAGATCCCGCAGTTCTTGAAGTCCTTAACCAAATTCGCAATAACTAAGTCCCCTTTTTACATTCCCGGTAGTCTATACTCCTGCTACCGGGAGTGATTTTTTATAGATCGCAGCATGAGTGTAATGGTAACACAACAGGCTCATAACCTGTAGATCCGGGTTCAATTCCCGGTGCTGCAATAAAAGCTTCGGCTTAATTTTAATTTTTAAAAAGGGAGGTTTTCCTATGGCTAAAAAGGAAACCGAAAAGAAGAATGAAGAAGTAATCGAAACTTTAGTACAAACTCTGTCGGAAGCTCCGGCACAGGAAGAAACTGAAACATTGGAAGCAGCACCAGCTACTATGTTTTCGTATGGTCTTGGTGAACTTATGGTCATGGAAGATCTTGATTCAAGAATATTCTATCTTGATGAAGAAGTATCTGAAGATACATTCAGAAATCTTACCATGTTTATTATCAAGAAGAACGTAGAAGATGCAAATATTCCTGTTGAACAGCGTGTTCCAATTAAGATTGTTATTAATTGCTATGGTGGAGATGTGTTTAATGGACTTGGACTTGTTGATGTAATTCGTGAGTCTATCACTCCGGTATTCACAGTTGTTATAGGTTATGCATGTTCAATGGCGTTTTATGTCGCAGCTCTTGGTGATATGAGATTTGCTATGCCTAACTCTATCTTCTTAAATCATGATGGTCAGACATTTATCGGCAACAGCTCATCAAAGTTCAGAGATGAAGTTAAGTTCTTTGATCGTATTGATGAAAGACTTGATAAGATGCTTGCATCAAGAAGCAAGCTGACTATTAAGCAGATTCAGGATGAAAAACGAGTGGAACAGTATATGTTTGCTGATGAAGCTAAAGACCTTGGTGTTATTGACTATATTATCGGTGAAGATATAGACTTTGAAGAAATCTTTGGTGCACCTGTTCAGTGTGAATGTGAAGAATGTCACGGAGATTGCGATGGCAAAAAAGAAAGTTAAAACCGGCATCAAGGTTTCTTTTGTTGGTACAAATGCAACAGAAGTGACCGGCAGCTGTACTCATATATCTGTTGGCGAACATCAGTTTCTTATTGAGTGTGGGATTAACCAGTCAACTAAGAGTACGCTTGAAAGCTATAAAATCAATAATCGTAAGTTTGATTTTAAGGCAAAAGAAATCGAATTTGCCGTAATATGTCATTCTCATGGTGATCATTGTTTACTACTTCCCTTGCTTGTGAAGCGTGGATTTACCGGCAAGGTGTACGTCCCGGAAATGAACTACGGACTTATCAAAATTCTTCTTGAAGATTGTTGCTATATTCTCGAAAAAGATGCAGAACTTTTGAAAAAGCAAGGTCATAATCTTGAACCAATCTATAACATGGATGATGTTAAAGCTGCACTTGAACTTATTGAAGAAGTGCCATTTGGTGAAGAATTTAAGATCAATGACTATGCAACGATAAAGTTTACGCACTCCGGGCATATAACAAACTCAGCTCATTGTGAGTTGTGGCTTACTGATAACAATATTACAAAGAAAATATACTACACATCAGATCTTGGTAACAGAAATGTACCATTATATTATGTTCATGACTTTGAACCTGTTAATAAAGCTAATCTTGTGATAGCGGAAAGTACATATGCTAATCCGCTTCGTCAGGTAAAGGCAAAAGACAGAGAAAAAGATTTAGAAAAGATCAAATGTGTTATTGAGCAGACTATGGAAAAGAAAGGCAAAGTTCTTATTCCGGTGTTTGCTAATCATCGTTGTCAGACTATGCTTACAGTTCTGTATGAATTGTACGGCAATGATTCTGACTGGAAAGTACCAATTTATGTTGACTCCCCTATGGCTTGCAAAATTTCTGCCCTTATGTGTCATATCGTGAACGAATCACAGATGCATTATTGGGAAAGAGTTATGACTTGGAAAAACGTTCACTTTATCAGTGAATATAACGATAGTAAAGCTTTACAGGATAACTCTGAACCTTGTATTGTGCTATCATCCTCCGGTATGCTGACTGCTGGCAGAAGTGTAGCGTGGACTCAGAAGCTGTTAGGATCGAGTAAAAATCATTTCTTATTCTGTGGATATGCCCCGGAGGGATCACTTGCTGATAAAATAAAAACCGGCACTCAGAAGTACATTACAGTTGAAGGTAAATCAATACCTAATAAGGCGTTCGTTACTAATCTTGTATCATTTTCGAGTCATATTCAGCATGATGATATGTTGGAATATTACTCTGAAATAAACTGTGAAAAGATTGCTTTAGTGCATGGCAACTTTGCTGACAAAGAAAAATTCAGCAAAGAACTTCAGGAAGTAATAGCGGATAAGAATAAAACTACAAAGGTTGTATGTGTTAATTCAGGTACGACTTTGACTTTATAAGTCACGAAAAATATATGATAATCGTGACAAGATATGAGGAATAACAAATGAATTATAAAAGGCTTGAGGGTGAAGATTTAAATACTTATGCCCTTAGACTATATGAAAATAAACATGAATACGGATTAAATTCACAGGATATTGCTGATATTCTGAATAAGGAAACCGGCAAGAACTATGATGAATCGAAGTACCGCAAACACTATGCTTCTTTCAGAAAAGGCATTGAGTATGCGAAGGCTAACAGTGTTGATTCGATAGAAGAACTAAAAGCACTGGAAGAAAAGAAACGTGAAATCATTGCGGAACGTGACCGGCTATCTCTTGTACAACGTGAGTATAAGAAGAATATCAGGAGCGATGGCAGACAGGAGTTTTTCTATACTCAGATTGCTGAAAATATTAAGACTCTTGAAGTCCCGGATTTTGAGATTATCGATACGTATTCATATAAAGATAAGGATTGTATTCTTACGATTGCTGACATTCATGCCGGAGCAAAGTTTGATATTGGCAAGAATAAGTACAGTTTTGATGTAATAACAGAAAGATTTGAATATCTGTTGTCTGAAACAGTAGCTTACTGCAAACGTGAGAATTTGAATCACTTAAATATACTCTGTCTGTCAGATACGGTTCAGGGTATTCTGAGAAAATCAGATCTTAAACTGAATGAAAGTTCAGTAGTCGCAGCTGTTGTATTTATTGCAAAGACAATTTCTAATTTCTTAAATGCACTTAGTAAATACGTTGTTATTGACTACTATCATTGCCCTACCGGTAATCACACTCAAACAAGAAACCTTGGTTCGGATAGAAATGAACTGAAGGACGAAGATGTTGAGTATATTATTGGTAACTATATAAATGATACTCTTGCAGACAATCCGAGAGTTGATGTTTATAATAACTTTGGCAAGGACTATATAACTTTTGATTGCATGGGTAGCAGCATAATTGCTATGCATGGTCATACTATAACTAATATCTCGACTGCCATAAAAGATATAAGTTTTCATAATCGTAAATTCTACGACATTCTTTTCCTTGCGCACTATCATTCCGGTCAGTCGGTCGTGAATGGTGCAAGTGAAGATAAGGACGTTGAAACTTATGTTGTTCCATCATTTATCGGAACTTGCCCTTATTCAGATTCACTGATGAAAGCAAGTAATCCAGCGTGCATGATTTATACTCTGACTAACAATCAGGGTGTGACTGATACGCATAAAATCTTATTAACGCCAAATCTAATCAATTCAATGTAGTTGAACATCTGTAAAAAAATGTTATACTATTCACGGGTGATATTACATGAAATATAGATTTACAGATGAACAATCGAAAGAAAAGGCGGTGAAATTGATGGAAGCAGAGATTAGAGAACGTGACAATCATTGTGGCAAGTTGAAGGTTGCAAAGATTATGCGTGAAGTGTCTAAAGAAGCACTTGGTAGGTCGTGGGATCTTGATACCTGTAAGTTTGCATATGACATTGTAATTGAAGCATTGATCAGAGCTTGCCTTACTAATGGTGGCGTTGTGATGCCGGGATTTATGACAATTAAAATTACCCGGAGAAAGCCATCTAAGAGTTACAATGTCAGACAAGGTATGATCACTGATAAACCGGGGTTCAATGCTTGTACTGCTAAAACTCTCCCGCAGTTTAAAGAGAAAGTCAAAGCATTACAGACATGGTTTGTTGAACCCGGAACTGTTGAAGAATTTAAAAAAGAACTTGGACTTGAAGGTGAAATCTAATGGCAATTCCTAAAAACACTTTAAATAAAGTTTTGCCTACGCCTAAAACCGAGAAAACGCCTTACATCTATCCTGATATTTATATGTGCCATTGTTGTGGCAAGAAGTGGTTTGAACCGGATAAGTTTTATAAAGTAACCGGTAATGAACCTTTTTTAGCTGAAGGCAATAAAGGATATATTCATGTATGTAAGGATTGTGTTCAGAAATACTATGAAGAATTAAAAAAGACATTCTCCAGTGAAAGTTTTGCCTGTGCGGTTTTGTGCAGTAAGTTTAACTGGTATTGGAGTGAAAAAATATATCTTGAATTAAAAGCTGAAAAGTTTGATAATTTTGTCTTTGGTGATTATCTGAGAAAGATATGTTCGGCTGCGTATCGTAATCTTTCTTTTAAAGATACGTTAGTTGAAATCATCAGAGAAGAAAAGGCTCTTATTGCTACTTCGGATAACCGTGAGGAGATTGAGAAAGAAATCTTTGATGATGAAGAATTTGAAGCACGTCAGACGGTTGTTGAAATAGTAGGCTATGATCCGTTTCAGGAACATTCTGCAATGGACAGAAAATATCTGTTCAGAGAACTTATCAAATATTTTGATGATGATATTGCGGATGATCCATATAAGTTGTCAATGATTATACAGCTTGTAATTAACAACAATCAAATAAGACGCTTGGACAATCAGATTGCTTTACTCTCCCCGCTTCAGAACGCTGATGAAATAAGCAAGCTGAATACTATCAAGAAGGATCTTGTTTTATCAAATGATAAGATAGCAAAAGAAAATGAGATTTCTGTTAAGAACAGGTCGAACAAGGAAGTTGGTAAGAATACACTTACGTTCCTTATGAAGAAACTAAGAAATCTTGATTTTGACAAGGCGGAAACGGATTTTTATGATCAGTTAAAGTCAAAAGGCACTCAATGGGCAGTTGATATGAGTTTTAAAGCTTTGTCAGAGAACGCCTACTTTGATGAAAATGACTGGCGTGATATAGGTGGTTATCGTGCAGAACTTGTTCAGAAACTTCAGGAAGAAAATGATGATCTCCGTGAAGAAAAACGTCAGTTACATGCAGAAATTCAGAAATTAAAGGAGCAATTGGAGGTCGAAGAAGATGCTGACTAAAAAGCATATGAAAAAAAAGAATAAAATTATTCTTACTCCAATTAAACGAAGAATTTATGAATGTGACGCTGAAACAATAGCATATTATAGACGCAACCCGGTCATTGCGTGCCGGGACTTGTTGGGTATTAATCTTCTCGATAGCCAAAAGTGGATCTTACAAATGAGTTGGATTTCATCAAAGTGTCTTTGGGCGTGTTCCCGTAACTTTGGTAAATCATTTTTAGCAAGTATTTTGATCATTCTTTTTGCAATGCTTTATGAAAATCAAAATATTTATATTGTATCTTCTGTCGGTGATCAGGCAAAGCAAACTTTTACCGTACTTGAAAGCTTAATAACAAGGGTTGGTAAAACTTCAGCCAGCATTAAATCTTTACAGGATATTGCTGAAAAAGAAACTGTAAAGTCGAATAGCAACAAGACTGGTTTCAGTCATAATCCAGCCGGTTATGAAGTCGAATTTTATAACGGAAGTAAAATATTTACACTAAATAGTAAACCTGATTCGGCTCGCTCTCGCAGGGCAAATTTGGTATTTTTTGATGAAGCATCTTTCTGTTCTGATGAATTGATTATAGTTTGTGAAGCATTTTGCTCACAATCGTCTGATTTTGTGACATCAACTGATGAAAACTATAGTCCGGAAGCAGAAAAAAGAAAAGTGCCTAACAAAATAATATATGCATCATCACAAAATACAAATATGACTTTGTTTTATAAATACTACAAAGATTTCTCAAAGAAAATGATTGCTGGTGACAGAGATTATTTTGTTTGTGATATGATTTGTGATGTTGCAATTGAAACTTATCTTGATGGTAAGAAATATCATCCGCTTTTAACAAGAAAAACGGTTGATACAGCCCTGAGTCAAAACAGGCTGAAAGCAGAAAGAGAATACTATAACAAGGTTATATCGGATAATAATATTAACCAACCGGTAAAATGGTCTGCCGTTCGTAGAGCTGAAAGTTTTTATCTGCCTACAATGGCATGGAAACCGGGAGAAGAATATGTGATAGCGTTCGATCCGGCACGTACAGGAGATAATTCAATTGTAGGTGTGATGCGAGTTTATGAAGATAAAGATCTCGGTTGGTGTGGAGATGTAGTTAATGTAGTCAATATGATTGATATTGCATCAGCTAAAAAATATAAACTCGACTCAAATAGGCAGTTAAAAAATCTATGGGAACTTATATTACGTTATAATGGTTCTAATCCGGATTATGAATATATAAACATGCTGCTTTTGGATGCGGGAAGCGGTGGCGGTGGCGTTAGCACTTACGCAGATGGGCTTCTTAATGAATATACTGATAGTCACGGTAGAAAGCATCGTGGATTTTTAGATCCTGAAAGTGATGTATATAAAGGGTATGAAACAAGATACCCGGATAATTCGGATAAGATAAGGGTTGTTTCACCTAAGAAATATAGAACTCAGATGTTTGAAGAATGTATTGAGCTTATGGATTTAGGTGTAATCCGATTCCCTTATGAATATGATGGCAGAGATTTTATAAAGGTTAAGGAAGTCGAAAAGGGCGAAGAAAAATTTCAAGAACATGAACTCTCAAACGAAGAAAAACTTGCTCTTGCAAATATCGACTTAATGAAGGCTGAAATAACTGCTATTGAGAAAACAACAAATAAAGAAAAAACAACAGTAACGTATGCTCTTAGTCCTGAAGCGGTACATAAAAACTACCATGACGATAGAGCATACGTTCTTATTTTATTAGCACACAGGCTTTATGAACTTAGGCGTAAAAACACGGTACGTCAGACAAGAGAATCAGATGAAGAATTTCACGTCATCTTCAAAAAGCCGAAAAGTTATGCTTAAAACAGGGGGTGAGTAAATGAAAGTTGAAGCGATAACAGATAGTAATGAAATTGAGAAGTTCGCAGCTCTGAACTATGCGAAAATGCGTAAACTTATCATAACAGACTTAAATAGCAACTATGCTCAAACTTCGATATTCTTAAAGAAATACACGAAGGATCAGATAGAAAGAGCTTTACTTGCTCCGGATAAAAACTCAAAACAGCTTCAGGAAATGTCAGAATTTCTGTACAACGCATCGCCACATTATAGGCGATTACTTGATTATATGAAAAATCTGTCATGTGATAACTACACACTCACTCCGACTGAATACAATATTTCAAATCCTGAAAACTTTAAAAATACATACTATGAAACAGCTAAATCATATTCACTTGTGTCCTTTAAGACTGCCAATCCGCTTATACGGCTTGAGGTTTTTTTAAAGGGCATTTTTTGTGGAATATGCTTTGAAGCTAAGAACAGTTTCTGTCTTAAAAAGCTTGATATAAATTACTGTAAAATCTCATCTATCGAAGATGGAACTCCAATATTCAGTTTTGACCTTGATTATTTCAATACTAAAGCTCATTTCATGCTGTTAGATCAGTACGGAAATGACTTTGTAAAGGCTTATAAGATATACAGAGGCGATGAAGAACGTGGTTTGCCGGGCGATAAAACAAAACGCTGGTTTGAACCAAAGAATCAGATATGTGTAAAGCTTAATAATTCTGTTCTTGAATATTCTCTGCCCTATTTTATGGGGTTATTTACTGCAATTCTCGAAATTGATGTTTATAAAGAAATCAAAAAAGATAAGGCAATCATGGACAATTATAAACTTCTTGCTATGCAAATGGCTACAGATGAATATGGCATCCCTACTATGAAGTATAGTGAAGCTAAGAAGTATTATGATCAGGCAGCACAGAACTTACCGGAAGGTATAGGACTTATTCTTACTCCTTTTAAGATGGAAGATTTCAGTTTAAGAAACACTGGCAATACAGATGCGGATCTTGCTGAAGATGCAACAAAGCAGTTTTGGGCAAACTCAGGTGTTAATCCGATGCTGTTTGGTATTGGTGCAAATCCTACATCAGCAGTTCTTGAACTTAGCATCAGAACAGACGAAGCTATTGTATTTGATGTTGATGCTAATATAGCAAAGGCGTTCAATACAAGATATAAGCGTAATCATAATATTAATGATTATATCTTCATTGTTACGTTCTTACCACAAAGTATTTTCAATAAGAGTGCATTTATTGACTCTCTTACCAAAGGAGCTACATACGGACTCCCGGTAAAGTCACAGCTCTTAGCTACATATGGACTTGAACCATATCAGGTGCTTACAATGTCGAATCTTGAAGATAATATTCTTGGATTTACAAAGACGATGCTTAATACTCCGCTGTTACAGTCGAGTACAATGTCCCCGGACAAAGAAAGTGGCAGACCTACGAACGAAAGCAAGGGGCTTGGTGACTCTGATAATACTGAACGAGGAAAGGATAATAACACAGAAAACAGGTGAAACAATGAAGAAGTATATATATTGTTATGATGAGGATGTAAAGAACAGACTTATCATGCGTGGTTTTAGGCTTTTAAATACACAGAACGCAACAAGCGGTAATATCTATGTATTTAAGAACGACACTTCCCTATTCAATAGGGATTTCACAGTTGATACTATCAAACAGTCGTGCTGTTTTGATAATAAATTAAAGATGAGTTTTTAAGAGGGGAAGGCGGTGATTAAGTGGAAACAAAAAAGTTCAGATATGATCTTGAATCAGAAATTGAAATGATTGGCTCAAATGATGAGGTATTTGCCCCGGCAAAGATCCTTATTGGTTACTGCGGTGACAACAGAAACTGGAGTAGTATTACCGAAGATGCTTTTGCTAATGCTCCGATCAAGAACATCCCGGTTGTAGCAAACTTTATTTCAGACAAAAATGATTTTGGTGGTCATGACGTAAAGATTGTTCAGAATAAGGATGGTATTGATATTTATGCAGCAACAGTTCCGTTTGGACTTGTACCTGAGTCTGCTAAACAATGGTTTACTGATGAGATGGTAGATGGCGAAATGAAGCGTTGCTTTTGGACAGAATGTCTGTTATGGAAACGCCAGTACGGATTTGAAAAGATTGCTGAAAGCAAAAGAGTTAATCATTCAATGGAAATCGAAGCATCTGAATATACATTCAGAGATGACGGATATACTCAGATTGACAAGATGCGTTTTGAAGCACTCTGTCTTTTAGGTAGTGACGTTGAACCATGTTTCGAGAACAGTAGACTTGAACTTGGCTATTCTCTTGATGCCGAAATCTCTCAGATGATGGAACAATATAAGCAATATTGTTTACAAAAAGAGGTGACAAACGAAATGGAAAACGAGAACAAGTTTACAAACGAAAATGAAACAGTAACAGAACCGGAAGTAACACCGGCTGTTGCAGAACCTGAAACAACAAACGAAGGCGAATTTACAAATACTGAGTCTGAAACAGAAAACACTGAACCAGCAACACCGGAGGCAACCAATGATGATGAACCAGTGAATACAGATGGTCAGAGTGAACCTGAAACAGATCCTGTAGATTATGAATTACAGTATAATGAGCTGAAATCACAGTATGATGCACTTAATTCCGAAGTTGAAACACTCAGACAGTTTAAGGCTGATGTTGAAGCAAAGGAAAGAGCTGTACAGGAAGAAGCTGTTTTTGCAAAGTTTGAAAAGTTAAATGAGCTTGAAGAATATAAGAAGCTCAAAGAAAATTCAGCTGAATACACAATTGAAGCACTTGAAGAAAAGTGTTATGCAATTGCCGGTAAGAATGGTATTAATCTTTTCTCAGCTGAAAATCAGGAAACAGAACCTGTAACAAAGTTCAGTGTGGTTCCTGAAGAAAACACAAAGAAAGAATCAAAATATGGTGATCTCTTTGAGAGATACGGTAATAACTAAAAGAAAGGAAGATAGAATATGGCACACGGAATTTTTATATCAGAAAATTGCTCATATACAAAGGATGGCAGCAAGATCCGTTCTGCTCTTAATCCTGTAGCAGCACTTGATAACGGTTCAGTAGTAACACTCAGTGGTCTTGTAGCTGGTGAAAGAGAGGTTTGGACAGCAGCAGTAGGTACAGCATCTACAGCAAAGGCTGACGTATGGATCGTAACAACTCCTGAAGTTGATTATGTTGAAACTCCATATAAGACAATCAAGGACTTCTACAATGGCGTTAATGACTCAGCTGACAAGAAAGTACCTATGAGAGTTGTTAAACTCGAAAAGGGTGATATTTTCGGTCTTACAATCGAAGTTCTTTCTGAAGCACCAACAGCAGCAAAGCCAGGCATCCAGCCAGCAGCAGATGGCAAGTGGACAGTAGCAGCAGCTGACGCTGATGATTTTGCTAAGTACATTGGTACATCAGTTGATGCGGCATCGGGCACAACATACTACTCATTCGAGGCACTTTAATTTTTGAAATCTTGAAAGAAAGGATGAAATAGATATGGAAACAAATAAGCTTATTAAACTTGCAGTTGACACTGTAAAGGGCGTTCCTTCAGCTTTCTCTGAAGGCAATCCGTCAGACGTAATCCGTAATGCTCTTATTGAAGCAAATGGCGGTTCAACAAAGATTGACGTAAAGGCTATGCGTAAGACAAACGGTTCTTTCTTTGAACTCGTTGAGGAACTTATCGTAGCATCAATTATCGAAGGACTTCCGGAAAGCAACCCTATTTTTAAGTGGGCAGAAACAAAGAACGGCAAAGCTGGCGATAAGCCTGAATTTAAAGTTCACAAGGATTCAGTTCTTGCAGTAGCTGAAGTTGCTAACGGCACACTCGGCATCCGCAGACAGAGAATCTTCGGTGATACAACTAAGACTCTCACACCAATCCCACATGCAGTAAAGGTTTACGAAGAACTCCAGCGTCTCCTTGCTGGTCGTGCAGACTGGGTTGACTTCGTAAATGCAGTATCAAGATCATTTATTCTCGATACAAACAGAGCAATTGCTAACGCTTTTGCATCTATTGCAACAACAACTCCAAACGTTATCCCTGAAACAGGTTCATTCTCAGAAGCATCAATGGTTGCTCTTATCGAAAAGGTTGAGATGAACAATCCGGGTAAAACAGCAAGAATCTTCGGTACTAAGACAGCTCTCAGAAACCTTAATGTATCAACATCTAACATGGTTGGCGAAACAATCAAGGATGACTACTACAACATGGGTTACATGGGCAAGTTCAATGGTACAGAAGTATTTGAACTGAAGAACGGCTTAAAGGCAGACGGTACAACAAAGATTCTTGACGATACAAAGCTCTATGTAATCGCTACAGATGAACAGTTCATCAAGTATTACAACGAAGGCGATGCTCTCATCGTTGAATCTAAGCTCGGTGATAACTCTGATCTTACACAGGACTACACAGTAATCAACACATACGCTGTTGCTGTTGAACTTGCTGACAAGATCGGTCTTTATGACATGTAATTTAATTTAACAAAAATACTAACGGGTACGGGGAGTTTCAATGCTCCCCTTTCCTGTTAATGAAAGGTGCAATTATATAATGGCAAGAAAGAAAACAGTTGTTGAACCTGTTGCTGAAATTAAAGAAGAAAAGGTTGAAACTGCTCCGGTAGAACCAATTAAGACTGAACCTGATAGTGTTACTGAAGCAAAGGAACGTAATCAGCGTAAGCTTGATATACCGAATAATTATGAAATTCCTGTCAAGAGCAATGTAGCCGGTGGACTTACTTACGTTTCAAGACGTAATAAGGGGCTTGAATACAGATGGGAAAGAAACGGTGATATAGAATATATCGAATATTCTGAACTTGTTTCAATGCGTAACACTCAGAGAAAGTTCTTTGAAAACAACTGGATTATCGTAGAAGATAGCGACTATACAGCTGAAGATGTTTACAGAGCATTATCAATACAGAAGTATTATGAATTTAATATTCAGAGCATTGATGATGTTTTTAGCTTCCCGGAAAAGACTGTCCGTGAGATTGCTGCGAAAGCATCAAAGGGATTAAAGGATAACATTATTCAGAGAGCAAGATATCTTTATTCTGAAGGCAGCGACCTGTTTGACAGCAGTAAGCGTGTTAAGATGTTTGAAGATGCATTTAACATGGTTTTTGAAGAAGAAATGGGTTGATAAAAATGGCAACAACCTTTGAAAAAATATATGATGTATTCTTTGACAAATCAAGAGATTATCAGCTTTATGAGCTGAGTCAGGATACATCAGAGGCTGTTCTGTACGGGTATCTCAAAACTGCTATTTCACGCTTTTGTAATACCTGTAAAAAAGATCTGTCTGATAGAGATGATGTAAATAAAGAGTTTAATGTCGATCTGTCAGACACAGAAATAGATATTCTTGGTGAATGGATGTGCTATGCATTTCTTAAAACTAAGAGAAATGACAGTGATTTATTTAAGAACGGTCTGTCAACAAAAGATTATGCGCTGTTCTCCCCAGCAAATCTTTTAAAGGCTGTTCAGGAAGCATACAAAGAGTGTGCGAAAGAGTGCCGATCACTTATGAACGAATATTCATATGACACAAACTCTGTAAAGGATTTTAAAGTAAATGGAACGGTCACAATGGAATGAAATTATTTCAAAGGTCGGTGCTAATGGGAGAGAAAGAAATATAAACAAGGCACAAGCTGATTTTTTAAGACTTGAAAAGGATAACCCATCTTTTAAAGATGTTTTAATTGATGGTGTAGCAAGAAATTTGATCATTTATGCAGCTACTATGCAGCACAAAAAGAATATTTGCTCTATTCCGGGAGAGTCTTTTGATATTGGCAATATAGTAACGTATAACGAAGCGAAGTATATCATTCTCAGAGCTGATGCAGATGATGATGTTTATACACGTGGATACATGGAAAGATGCAACTGGCAATTAAAGTGGCAAGATGAAACCGGTAATATTGTAACTTCAGACTGTGAAGTTTTAACGGCATCTCAGTATAATTCCGGTGAATATGCAATAAAGACAGTAACAATCGGATCTAACCAGTTTGCTATATTTGCTCCGCTTAATGAAGAAACAATTAAACTTCATGCTGATATGAGATTTTTTATTGACAACAACACTGTGTCCCCTACTCCGTACAGACTCACAAGAGTTGATACGGTATCATCATCTTATTATGGTGTGGGATGCATTAGTTTGATTTTAACTCAGGATCAGTTAAATGAAGCTACTGATAATATTGAACTTGGAATTTGTGACTACAAAACTCCGGACGTTCCGCCAGTATCAGATATTACTATATCATATGTTGGCGATCCTGTTATCAGATGTGGCGGTACTGCTAAAACATTTACTGCCAGTGAGGATGTTACGTTCTCATTTGAAGTTGCTTCCGGGGCAGAAAACATTATACTTACTCAGACTGCCGGCAACAAGTGCACGTTAAAGTGTCTTAATAAAACAAACATGATTGGAACTACAGTAAAGCTTGACTTTACAAACGGTACAAACACAGGCTTTATATATGTGGATATAATATCAAACGTGTGAAAGAAGGTGTAATTCTTGGCTAACAGTAGTTGTGTGAGTGATTGGAAGAACCAAATACTTTCAGATCTTCAGAATGATGAATTTCTGTTACAGGTAATGAATGTATCTGAAGAAGAAATTGAAAATGGATTAATGTACAATCGTTTCTATCCGTTTCGTTATATCATAGACAGACAGGATGTTGTTAAATCATATATCTGTGTTGAAATCAATATTGACAGAAACTCCGATAGAAGATATGGTTCAAAAATTTATGTAAGACCAACCATTACATTCAGAATAATTGCTCATCAGGACGATAACAGAATTACAAATCTGAACACTTATAAAACAAGGTTGGACTACATCGCAGAGATCATTGATAAGAAATATAACGGCAAAAGTATAAATGGCAGTAATGAACTTGAACTTATAGCCAATGCAGCCGCAGACGTATCAACAACTTATCGTGAGCGAGTAGTTATTTTCAGGGGAGTGGATATTGATAACAACCTCTGCATTAATTAATTATGATGAAGATGCTAAGTGTTATTTGAGTGGGGATTATAAGATAAACGATAAGATTTATGTTCATTTCCCTACCGTCAGAGAAGTTTTATTTGACATTGGTGAGAAAGATTACTGGACTACAGTGTTTGCTTTTGTAAGCACGTCAAGTGATCTTATTGCCGAATTGGATGACAAGGGATTAGACTGGGAAGAAGTGTCTGACTTTGACCTGTTTATTATGAACTTCTTATTGATGAGCGAAAAAATGATACACATTTTTCTACCAACACTATGTATCAAGAATTTTAAATTAATTGAAAACCCGGACAATCATGAAATAAACTTGTATGATCCTATTGATAAAATCACGATTGACAGGAATATATTTCAATACATTTCTGATTATATTCGATTTGTACACGGGTTGAAAAAGAATGTTGTAAAGGCTGGTAATGCTTATACTCATCAGGATCTTATTGATGATGCTCATGACAGAAAAAAGTGGGCAGAGTTAAAGCCTAAACAGCAAAAATCGCAAATGAAAGCATATTTATCATATCTTGTTGCATCTCTTGGTTATACCGTAGATGATGTAATGGATATGCGAATAAACTTTTTCTTTGATCTTATCAAGCGTGTATCTGCTATCGAAACGGCAAAAGAAATACCTTTCATGGCTTATACCGGAATGGTAGATCTGAAAAAGAAAGAAGTAAAGAAATCACTTGATCCTATGCGATCATTTTAATTTTTAAAGAAAGGATTGAGATTATTATGGCAAACATTAACAATCTTTTAATCGAAAAGGTTAAAGAAGCTGCAATGTTTAACTCAGACGGTTCAATCAGATGGACTGCTGCTGACGTTTCAAATGCAACAATTAATGTAACATCAACATCAACAGATAAGCTTGATGCTATGCAGAATGTTATTTCTAAGCTTTATCAGGGTAAACAGGCTGAAGTATCATTTGAATCTGCTTTCTTCTCACTTGGTCTTATCGCAGCTCAGTCAGGTACAGACGTAGTATCTGCATCAAATGCAGCACCAATTAAGACTGCTTTCAGAGAGGAACTTACTGTTGGTGAAGCATCCGGTACAGTTAACACTACTGTAACACTTTCACGTACACCAGTAGGTACTTCAGGTTCAGAAGTTAAGTATATTTATGTTATGAACAGCGACCGTTCACTCGGTACAAGATATAGTGTAGCAGCTACAGCATCAGATGATAAGTTCTCTATTTCAGGCAAGGTTATTACACTTCCTACAGGTACAGGTCTTTTCACTAAGGATTCTGTAATTGTTGTATATTACGATTCTAATGTTGAAGATGGTGCATCAGTAACTAACACAGCGGCAGCTAATACAGACGCTGGACTCTTTAGACTCTTTGTTATTTTCAAGGACGTATGCAATGAGGAAGTTAAGTATAGCGGTGTAATTGAGTTCCCATCAGCACAGATCTCACCTGACTGTGAAATCGGACTTCAGTTTGACTCAACATATAGCTACTCACTTTCTGCAAACAAGAAGTATTGCGCAACAGATGACGTACTCTTTAAGGTATTTGTACCGGAGAACCCATCGACCTAATAAGAAGGTGTAGTAATGACTAAAGACTGTATAGTATGTGGCAAAGCGTATAAATATTGCCCTGACTGTGAGCCGAGTGCAAGTTACAAGGATATAGTTGATACGCCAACTTGCTATGCTGCATGGCTGACAGTTATTGAATATCGTGACAAGATCATTGATGCTGAAAAGGCTGTATCTAAGTTTAAAGGATATGGTATCACAAAAGACAAGGCAGAAGATTATCTTGATGACGTAAAGAAATTGATCCTTGATGCTTATGCTAAAGGTGAAGTTGAAGAAAAAAGTGATGAAGAACCTAAGATCACTAACAAAAATAAAGGGTTCAAAAAATAAATATGATAAGGGGTAAGGATGTAATGTTCTTGCCCCTTTCTTTTTCGTGAAGGGAGAAATTGAGATGAGTCTGAATCCGGGCAAAATCTTTGAGAAGAATTTCAAAGACAGTATAAAAAGCCGTGGATATTACTATGTACGATTAAAGGACAGTGCAAGCAGTTTTTGTAATGCAACGGATATTAAATTCACTCCGGATAATCCTTATGACTGCCTCGTTTATGTAGACGGAACGTTATTCTGTTTTGAATTAAAATCTACTAAACACACTTCCCTGTCGTTTTGGAGTGAAAAAATTGAGCTTACAAATCTGAGAGCTGCAAATGAATCTATGATAAAGAAACATCAGATTCTTGGATTAAAGGAAGCTAATGATCATGAAGGAATTGTAGCCGGTCTTGTGATTAATTTCAGAGAAACTACTAACCATACATACTTTTGGGAGATAAAGAATTTTCTGAAGTTCACTGAAAGGACTAATAAGAAGTCGTTCAATGAACAGGACGTAATTGAAAACTCAGGCATACACATTCCGCAAACAATCAAACGTGTAAACTACGATTATGCAGTAGATAATCTCATTGATATGTTTGTAGACTGCAAAATTCGATAATATATAGGAGAAAATATAATGAAATATTTTACTTTACAAGAGTTTGAAAAGGCTGTAGACGTGATTACAAATCAGATCATATTTGTAAACGCTCTCGGTCAGTGGGAATATCACCCGGAAAGAGAAGATTTTCTGTACAAATACTACTACGCTAAGTACATTCTTAAGGCTGAGTTTGAGGAAAATTATGATCTCGAAACAGACATCTTCAGTCTTGGATTCTTTGAAAATATTGAGAAGGAATTTGATAAACTCAACTTAGATGAGAAGATGGAGATTGACGGAAACCCGGACTTCAGTGCTTTAGTGGCTGCGGTATATAACAAGGTTGGTTACTTAAAAGATCTTTCACTTCAGAAATCAGTGTATTCTATTACAGACGTTTATCTCGGTACACTTCTTGATAAACTCAATACTTGGATTGAAGATAAGGGAATTACAAAGGCTATGGAGGTTCTCGCAAAGGCTGGCGAACAGTTGGAAAAGGATAGTGAGGACAATGGGAATAAGAACATACGCAAATCTAAACAAAAAGCTAAATAAACTCGTTAAGGACGGGATGAAGGATATTACTAAGTTTGCTACAAATGAAGTAAAAGGTACAATCCGGACTTACTATGATGAGTTTAATCCAAAACGTTATAACAGAACAAATCAGTTCCGGAATTCTGTTGTCACTGAAGAAGTGCAACTTATAGGTGGTACATATTTTAGCTCGGTTGCTGTTGATTATGAGAGCATGACGTATGTATATGATTATGGTGAAGATATGCAGTTTCAAGGCAATGGCTATGAAGTTGTAGTTGCTGCCAATCGTGGTGAACACGGTGTCGAAACCATAGGTTATCAATCAAATAATCACTTTTGGGACGATGCATTAGTTGTTACTTGGAACGATGCTGTTATGAGAGATTTTGCAAAGAATATAGAACATAAAACGGGATGTAAATGCGAAGCCAAAAATGGCTGGACATTGTTATAAAGGTGGTGAGTAAATGGCAGACGAAAATTTTATTTTGACCTTGGTAGGCAGACTTGACGAAAAGGAAACCAAAAAGAATGTTCAGAGTGCGTTAGATAATATCAGTGGTTCTGTAAATGTCAATAATAAAGGTAAAGCCGGGCAGATAACTATATTTGATAAAGCAGATCTTGAAGCACAGGGACGTAAATATCTTGAAAGTGCAAATGACATTAAGAGTCAGCTTATGAAGATGTTTGATCCTACTGGCACAAAGAATCTTGATATTAAAATTGATGAAATATTTGATAACGAGGGACTTTCTAAATTCAAGGCGAGAATTGCTGAAGCCGGAGAAGCTATTAAAACTCTTAATTTTGACAGAGCAAAGTTTACTGATAATACTGAAGGATTTATTCTGAAGTCATCTGTCGAAAGAGATGTTGAAGAAATAAGAGCTGTCGATGCTCAACTTCAGGCAATGGGCAAAACTCTTAATCATGTTGTCGAAGGATGGGGTTCACTTAAATCAACATATGATACAAGACAGGATTTCTTAGCAGATTATCAGGCATCTGTACTTGGTAAGACTGGTAATCCGACTATTAATTATACTTTCAATAAGAATAATGAGATTACCGGGTTCACAGCTGAAATCAAGGATGCTAATGATCAGTTACAGAAACTTCATTACAATCTTGTCAAGATAAAAGACGATGAAGGTAATGTAATTCAGGAGTTTTTCAAATATACTGGCGGTAATGTAAGAGCAAATTCTTTTGAACAGACTACTAAACAGCTTGAATCACAAAGGGTATCACTTGAAAGATATAAGATAACTCTTAATGAGATTAATCAGCTTAGTCTTAATCCGGAATCAAAGATGTTTGTTGGCGAGTCTGATAAGTTACAAGGTGTAGTTGATAAGTATAACGACATCAAGAGCATCATGGATCAGATGGTAGCTGACAATCAGAGTGGTAAAATCGTTCCTACTGAACAGTATAATGATTTTTTGATCAAAGTAAAAGAGTTACAATCTGAACTGAAACTTTTACGTAAAGAATCGGGTAATAATATTGATCGTGATGAGTCGGCTGCCACACTTGCCCGGAATGTAGATACTGCCCGGAGTAAAATTGATCTTCTTATTGAAAGATGGAAACAAGCCGGAGTATATACCGGAGATTTTAAGACTAAGGTTGACGGTCTTAGAAGTAGTCTTGAGGGCGTAAAATCCAATCAGGAGCTTGATGCATTTAATGACAAGCTTAAAGTCTTGACAAACAATGCACAGCAATTACAGACTCAGCTGAGAACTATGTCAAGAGATGAACAGTTCACACAAAGGCTGAGAATTTTACAGCAACAGGTTGAAGCGTTTGCTAATGCTAATACAAGAGCTGCACAGACATATACAGTTCAGTTTCAGTTGTTACGTGATGGCATTGCTAATGCTACCAATGTTAATGATTTACGCAGACTTCAGAATGAGTTTAGATCATTAAAGATAGCGGTTCAGGATGCTGGGTTAGCGGGTAAGACCTTTGGTGAGAGAATGAAGGAAACCTTTGGTCGAGTATTACGATTCACTGGTATCACATCTATGTTCATGGCACTCAGCCGTGGATTTAGAGAACTGTTAGAGAACGTCCGGGATCTTGACACAGCAATGGTAAATCTCAGAAAGGTTACTGATGAATCTGAGGCAACTTATGAAGATGTATTCAAAAATGCCACGGCTACTGCAAAGGAACTTCATACTGAGATAACTAATATTATTGAAGCAACAGCTGAATACGCAAAGCTGGGATATAACATCAATGAAGCACAGGAATTAGCTAAAGCATCTGTAATTTATCAGAATGTTGGTGAAATTTCGAGTGCGGAAGAAGCAAGCCAGTCCATTATTTCTACCATGAAGGCGTTTGGTATTGAAGCTGAAAACGTTATGGAGATAGTGGATAAATTTAACTTAGTCGGTAGAATTGTTGCCGATTCAGCATAGTAATATGTTGATAAGTAGATAGATAAATCGGTTAAAGGTTAGAGATAATTCAGACCGAGATTAGATTATTTATGAAATATAAAAAGTAATCTGATTGTAGAGACTGCGGTGGGGTGTGTGGCAACATATGCCCCGAATCTATCTGCCCTACTCTATTTTATATAGACAAGAGGGTATAATATACAGTCCGACCTCACGCTATAATCTTAACAATGAAACGTGAGAGATAGGCAGAAATACCTATCCGCCATATTTTATGTATGGTCAGTATGTCTATTATTAGACAAAAAGTAACAGTTTAAGAACAATTTTAGCATTTCAGCGGAGGGCGTAGGTGAAGCACTTCAGCGTTCAGCCTCCAGTTTAGCTACTGCGAACAACAGCTTATCAGAGTCTATTGGACTTATTGTATCAGCCAACGACGTTTTGCAAAACCCTCAAACCGTAGGTTTTTAATAAGGCTTACGTTAAATTCTGCTCAAAACGGTGAACAGCCTGAAAATGGTCAATACCGTGGGTAAGACTATATCAAATAAAAAAAATAAAGGAAGAATTAATAAATGCATAAAACTGGTAAATATATTCGTTGTCAATGGTGTGGAAAATTAATGTACATGATTCAATCAAGAATTAAGAAACAGAAAACATATACTTGTAGTGCCGAATGTGCTTCAGAATTGAAGAAGTTTATGTTTACTGAGATAAGACAATGTGAATTTTGTCATGAATGGTATTCTTGTAAACCCGGAAGTCCAAAAAGATTTTGTAGTGTGGAATGTCAATGGGGATGGCAGAAAACCAATACAGGATTTAAAAATCCTAAATTTCAAGGGAAAACTATCCCATGTGATTATTGTGGAGAGTTATTTGAAATACATAAATATAATCTTGATAAATATGAACATCATTTTTGTAGTGCTCAATGTAGAAAAGATTGGCATAGAGAAGTATTTTCACAAGACGAAGAATGGAAAGAAAAATCAAGAATAAGAGGTGCGGAAACTACTAAAATGCAACTCGGAAAATGCAATACTCGCCCACAAATTATAGTTAATGAATGTTTATCTTCAATGAAAATAAACTATCAGAATGAATATTGTGTTAAGTATTATTCTGTTGATAATTATTTAGATGATTATAATTTGATTATCGAAGTCATGGGAGATTATTGGCATTATAATATTTCTAATCCTAAAATCAATAAAAATGAACCCAATAAAATACAAAAGCATAGAATAGATGCCGATAGACGCAAACATACATATATCAAAAACTATTTAAATATTGAGGTATTGTATTTGTGGGAGTACGATATTATAAATAATTTTGATTTATGTAAAAAGTTAATTCAATTATACATTGAAAATAATGGCGCTTTATCAAATTATCATTCTTACAACTATACCCTTAAAGACAACGAAATAATATTAAAAGACGAAATAATTAATTCTTTATATTAAATTGATATAGAATCCCGTAACGATCACAGTTTAACAGTAATGTTAAGCGTATGCAGAATAAGCATTGTCGTGATGACAAGGTGAAAGGTATGATCTGAACTGCAACTATATATAAAATTGCAGAGTAAGGAAGAAATTCCTTGCCGCCTATTGATTAATAATAGGTCATAAAAGCAACAGATTGATAGCATTAAAAACAATTTCTCTCCGTCTTATGTCAACTAAGGCAGAACTTGAAGAAATGGGCGAAGAAGCTGAATATGCAGCTGAAACCATATCTGACTACAGAAATCAGGTATTAGGACTCACTTCAAAAACTTCTGCCCCGGTAGATATTCAGAAGGCAAACGGAGAATACAAAAATACAACACAAATATTAAGAGAGTTATCTCATGTTTGGAATGAACTCACAGTAAACGAACAGGCTGCGATAGAAAAACTTCTTGCCGGTGCGAGACAGGCAAACGTGTTCTCTGCAATTATGACTAATTTTGAAGATGCAGAAAGAGTAATCGAAGCTACTTCTAACGCAACCGGTTCAGCAATGGCGGAACAGGAAGCATGGCAAGACTCTATCATTGCAAAACAGCAAAAGATAGCTGCTATATTCCAAAGTGTATCGTCAAATATACTTAACTCAGATGATTATAAAGCTGTACTTGACTTTGTAATTAACTTATCTGAAGCGATAGACAAACTTACAGCAAGCGGAAACGGATTAAAGACACTCATCCCTGTAATCTCCGGTATTATTGGTGGTGCTGGTGGCGGATTCTTTAGCATTCAGAATTTGGGCAAAACAAAGAATCTTGTGGCTGCTTATAACGCCACTATCGCACAAGGAGCAGAAGCTCAAAGACAATTCATTAATCAGATGGCAACATCTAACCCGACTTTTGCGGCATATCTTACTACTCTTAATGGCGCACAGGCATCAACAAGAGGATTCGCTAATGCTCAAAGAGCTGCAACGGCATCTACTATAGCACTTAATGCAGCAACAGTAGCACTCAATGCGGTTATTAATGCCGGTATCGGACTTGTTATTTCACTTGTTGTAACAGGCATTTCAAAACTTGTTAATGCCAGCAAGGAACTTACTCAGTCACTTAAAGATAATTCACAACAACTTGAAAATAATGTAGCTGATTTTAAAACATACACTGAACAAATTGATCAGATAATTGATTCTGAACAGTCAGAGTATGATAAAATCAATAGCTTAAATGAAATCAAGGATGAACTGAATAAGAAATACGGTTTGGAAATCGAAAACATCAGAGATCTTACTACAGCACGTAAAGATTTAAATGATGCTATTGAAAAAGAGTCGATTAATGAAAGAAGTATTTATCTTAATGATGCTCAAAACCGTAAAGCATATGAGGAAGCAAAGAAAGAATTAAATGATAATTGGGTTGTTACCGGTTGGTCAGGCATTAAAGATGCTTTTGCTGGAAACAAACAATCTATTGGCGAATTTTCAATTAGAGTTGATACCCAAGATAAGGATGTTATCAGCAAAGACATTCAAGAATTGTTTGATAGTGCTGGTATTACATCTGAAAACGGCAAATATCAATTCAAATTAGGTATTGATCCTAACTCTTACCGGGATGAAATACAGTATTTCGATATACTTGAAAAGAAGTATTTAGAATTTGCTGACATCCGGGCAACAAGAGTTGGTGGATTGTCAGATGAAGAAGAAGCATTATTTAATCTTGTTTCTAAGCAGTATTCAATACTTGAAACAAAGAATAAAGACTATATTGACAATGTAAAGAGTTATTCTAAAGCACAGGCAGAACAGTATATTGCATTATTTGAACAAGGCTCACTGTCTAACTCAGATTACTTTGATAAGTTAGCACAATTTGCAAACGGAGATATATATGTTCTTGATGCTCTTAAAGAACTCATCTTTGTAACTGAATCCGCAAAGGATAATGTTGAAGAACTTGTAGATCCATTAGCTGAAGTCCTCGGAAACTTACAGCTTATCGGCAATGCAACGTCTGAAATGACTGTAAAGATCAATAATGCAAACGAGTCATTTGAGAAACTTGAAAAGACATTTCAGACAAACAACGATCCTGATAAATACTTTAGTGCATCAGAAATTATTGAACTTCTTGACCTGTACCCGCAGCTTAACGATGCAATTCTCGAAAGCCAGTACGGATATAAGATTGAAGAAGAAGCTCTTGAAAATCTGAGAAAAGCTAAACTTGAAGAACAGAAAACTTCATTACAGGCACAACTTGAAGAAACCAATACTCTTATGCAAGCTACAAAGGAGAAACTTGCAGCTTACAGTGATGAACTGGCAAGTATCAAAACAGTAGCACAGGCAAAGATAGAGTTAGCGCAGCTTGATGCAAGACTTGAACAGGCAAGAAAAACAAATACTACAGATCCATATCAAGTTAGCACTAAATATCTTGAGGGGCAGCAAAAGGCAATTCAGGAGTATATTGACGCATCTGAAAAAGCAAAGAAATACGAAGAACAAATCAAGAAATTACAGGTTCAGATAAATGTTCTTGGTCAGGTGCATGACAGCGCAAAAGATAAAACACAGGATCATACAAAGGCTTTACAAGATCAGAAGAACGCTATAAAAGACCTTTCTGACCAAATGAAAGACGCTAAGAAAGACATAGAAGATTTAATTGATCTTACTATGGATATGTTGAAGCGTCAAAAAAATGACCGTAAGAATGAATTAAAGGAAAATCTTGAAGGATATAAGAAACTTATTGAACGTAGGAAACAATTAATTGATCTCGAAAAAGATCAATATAATTTCGAGAAAAATTTAAACGAAAAAAATAAGAATATTCTTAATATCGAACAAGAAATAGCAGCGTTAAGTATCGAAGGTGCAAACTATTCGCTTGAAGATATGAAACGTAAGGCTGAACTTGAACAAAAACTCAAAGAGAAACAAGCAGAACAAACTGATTTCTTATTGGAACATGAAACTGACCTAAGAAAAGATGCTTTAAGTAAACAGCAAGAGGACTACGAATCGCAGATAGAAGCACAAATTAAAGTCATTGATGATTATCTTGATCACGAAGGCAAAATCAGAGAAGATGCTATTAATTTAATTAATGGCAAATCACAGCAGTTCTACAATGACTTACTCGCTTACACGATGAATTATACTAAAAAGAGTCGTGCAGAGTTTGATAATCTTTGGAACAGTGCGTATCTTGCAATCGAAAGATATGCAAACGGTCAGTTAAATGTCGATTTGGCACTATCAAATCTTATAGCTCAGATGGCGGTAGCCGAACAGCAGACTAAAGATCTTGAAAATGCTATGAACAGTCTGAAGAACGCCACATCGTCTTATACTACTTCGGCTACAAATGATATGGCTAATTTCAATAAGGTTCTCAATGAAACCAAGGCTAATATGCAAGCACTTACTAACACGTCATGGTCTACTGTTGGTCAAGATCCAAGATATTATGATACTGGTTACACAAACCTGTATAATAGCAAAGCATCTTCAGTAACAGTAACGGCAGAGCAAAAGAAGAATATGCCACACTGGAGAACACCTAAGTATCATAATGGGGGTATCGTTGAAGGCGTTGCTCAAAATCCTCATGGTGAAGTCCTTGCAAAACTCCTTAAAGGTGAAGTCGTAGCTACGGCAGAACAGGCAAGGAATTTCATGGAGAATACCTTACCAAAACTTACAGCTAATGCGCCTGTAACAAATAACTCGGTAGCCCCGGTTATCAATATGGGTGACATAGTTATTAATGGTGATGCTGATTCATCAACTGTTGATAAGTTAAAAGCAGTACGTGAGTCTATTGTTAATGACGTATTCAAGGTTGTAAATCAGCAAACTAATATATATAATGGCAGAACATTAAGAAGTGTGTGATTTTATGGAGAGTCTGAAATATGGCTCTCCTATTTTAATATAGAAAGACAGGTGAAAGAGATGTTTAACGGATATGATTTTGTGTACGATGGCAAGTCAAGTATAAGTGAGAATTTAAAGTTATTCAACATTGATGGCGGAGCATTTAACTTTGTAGATTCTATCCCGGAAAGAGATATTAACTTATATCACAGTCAGAAAAGTGGGAAATGGCATACAGCCGGGAGTACAATTGAACAGCCTTTACAGTTTGAGATAGAATTTCATCTGCACAGAGATGACAGTGATAGCTATGAAGTCATGAATCCGACACTGGAAAGAAACCGTCTTTCAAAAGCTGCACACTGGTTATTTGATCAGACTACTTTCAAAAAATTTCAAATTCTTTCGGATGAGATGGCTAATATGTATTTCATGACAATCTTCAAAGATGTTAAATACTTTGAAGATGCCGGTAATGTACGTGGATTCAGGTGTACTGCTGTATGTGATACGGTAGGTGCATGGGAAGAAAAGACTATAAAAAAGACGGTAGGTTCGTCAAGTACATTTACTATACAGGTACTTCAGGACGGTATTTATGAAGTTATGCCTGTATTTACTATAGATTTATCCGGGACTTCAGTTACGGTAAATGTTAACGGAGATGAAATGTCATTTACAAATATGACTTCGGGTACAAGAATTACTGTTGACTGCGAGAAGCTTATAGCTATATCAAGTGAGGGTGAGGAACTTTATGCAACAGGAAGATTTAATAAAGTGTTCCCTACACTTGTATATGGTACGAATACAGTAAGCGTAACCGGAGGTTGTAATTTTAAAATGACTTATAGAATGATAAGAGAGGTAGGTTGTTAATAATGGTTTTTAATCATAACTCATTAGGGTTAATTAAGCAGCCTAAGATTTCCATACACAGACTCGACTTAGCTATGATCGGCTATCTTGATGTTTTTAATGTTGTAATTAAACCTACTTTTTGTAATTTATCAGAATTAACTTTCAAGTGCTATAAAAATTCACAGTATTATGACTGTTTGAAGAAAGGTATGGTACTTGAAATTGAGGGATTTGGAAGATTTGTAATCTACAGTGTTGACAATACACAGAACGGACAAACAGATTATGCAGATGTTACGGCTCATTCTTACGAAGAAACGCTTAATAAAACTACTTTAACATATACAGCAAACACATATATGAAATTGTGGGATGCAATTGATCCAGCTCACGGTTCACAAGTACCACAACCGGACGGATCTTTAGCGCAGTTCCCTACCCTGTTATATTTAGTTGAACAGCAAACAGGCTGGACAATAGGGCATGTAGACGCAGATTTACTCAAAGAATATCGAACGATGGATATTGATGATGAGCAAGTTTACGGATTCTTGATGGGTACGGTAGCTGATACATTTAAGTGTTACTTTGACTTTGATACAGTAAATAAAAAGATAAACTGTTACAGTAAGAATGAAGAAACGTATAGACCGATTAATACCGGGATCAATTTTTCATTCAGAAACTTAATTCAGGAACAAACTATCACAGAATCTTCGGATGATATTGTGACAGCTCTGACTGTAAAAGGTGCAGAAGGTGTTGGAATATCTCTTGTAAATCCTCTCGGAAATGATGTTATTTATGATTTTTCTTATTATATGAACGATGAAAAATGGGGTATGCCACAAGATTTACAAGCTGCGGTTACAGACTGGTTAGATCTTATTGAATCAAAACGTGAAGATTATGAAGAAGCAGTAGCTAATTTCAGAGAAGCATCTGAAGAAGCAACTACATATAAGGCTGATTTAAAGGTTTTAAAATCTGAATTACTTGCACTTCAGGACGTACAGGCGGTAGATATTGCTGCTAATAATGAACAGGGATTGCAAGATATATATCCACAAATTGTAGCTAAAGAAAATCAGATCAAAAACAAACAGATGGATTATGACTTTGCCGAGGCTGAAAAGCGTGGTGATATGTACAATATCGAAATAATAGTTCAGTCTTTGTCCTTTGAGAATAACTTCACACCAACCCAGTTAGAACAACTCCAGTATTATATCAATGGATCAGTATATGAAAACGAGAACTTTGTGTTTACTACGGATATGCCTGACGAACGTAAAATTGATACTGAAAAGGCTCTTTATCAGTACGGACTTCAGATGATGAAGAAATTATCTGCTCCATTATATCAGTATACATGCAAAATCAGTCCTTTCTTCTTTGATACGGAATATAAGAAGTTTACGGATAATATCGTTCTTGGCGGTGCAGTAAATCTTGAAAAAGAACCTAATGAATGGGTTGAACCGAGATTAATTCAGCTTGTAATAGACTATGATAACCCGGATAACTCAACCGCTATTTTGTCTGATACATATAGATTAATTGGCGGTGCATATGAGTTTTCAAATGGGTTCAATCAGGCTATAAAAGCATCAAGAAAAACAAGTTTAGCAGCTCCGTTATGGGACGAACCTGTTAATAATGGGTTCTACGGAACTGTAACAGAATATATTAATAATGCTCTTAACCTTGCTAATCAGGAAATAATCAATGCAAACAATCAGGAGTTTAAGCTTGGCAGTTATGGTTTGAGAGGTCGTATGTGGGATGATGATGAAAACGATTATGATCCACATCAGGTAGCTATGACTAACAATGTTCTTGCCTTTACTGATGATAACTGGCAGAGCTGTAAAATGGCTATTGGTAAAGTAACAATCGGGCAGAGTGAGTATTATGGTGTTGTAGCTGAGGCTCTTGTAGGCGAGTTAATTGCCGGTTCTCAGATAGTTATCCGGGATGCTAACTCAACATTTAAGATAGATGCAGCCGGGGCATCACTTGAAAATGCTCCGTTTATGGTTTATAACAGCACATCAAGGATCTTAATTAATCCTGATGATGGCTTTAAAATACAGAAAAAGAATGGTTCTGTTTGGGACGATGTATTGTCTGAAGATAACAGCGGTAATATTGTAGCTAATTCTATAAAGCTTCAGTCCGGTAACATTGGCGGATGGGAAATCAGAAGTGATGGGTTATATAACTCTGCCGGTGATTATATAAAAACCGATGGTACGGGTAAATTATCGTTATTATCGTATAATATAAATTCAGCTATATTTGATGGAGATGTTTATGCTAATAATCTTAAATGGGATTATGGCAGTGGTAGCTACGGTAATATCTTCACTTTGACTGGTAATATACCGGGCATGGCTGGTTCGTGGCTTAAAGCTGGTAGCGTAAATCCGGACAGACGTAATGCTACTTTATGGGATGAACTTTACGCTGATAAAATCTATTGTGATCAGATGTTTGCGAATATGATCACTGTTGATAACCTTCAAGCCGGCAAAATCCAAACCACAGACCTTCTCTTTGGTGGCAAATTCTACGTAGGCTCTGCTACAAATCCTTACAACTGTGCAACGATGTACGGCAAACAGGAAGATATTTCAGCGCAGATTCAGGATCAGTATTCTATCTTTCTCGAAACTGCAGGTAACATCCATTTAAACACTGATGCTGGTGGGGTTCTGTGTAGTGGTAATGTAACTGCGGCAAGTATAACAACCACAGACCAAAACGGCACATCTACTTTTAACCATACTCTTATAGCTGAATGGTTGCGAGTAAATCAGAAAATAAACAGGGTTGTTGTGTCGGATTACTTTGCTACAGATGAGCGCGTTGATGCAACTATTGGCGGTAGACTTTGGATCACAGGTGGAACTGCCGTAAAGCAAGGCAATAATTACTGGCACGGACAAACAACTGACATAACAATTGACGGTGTAACATTACACTTCAAAGATGGCTTATTAATATAACGGATTAATATAAATGAAAGGACGATTTCATAATGACAAACAAAGATATGGTTCAAACTTTGGATAATGTAGGAGTTGCTTTAATGGATATGGAGATAAAAGGCAAACAGTGTTTTAAACTTGCCGAAGTCCTCAAAGCACTCAACGCTGTCCGGAATGAGCTTGAATCAAAGGATAAAGAAGAAAGTGAGGTTGATGACTCATGACCTTATTTCAGTTAGAACCAATCACGATCCCGGCTGGCGATACAGTAGCGATGGAATACGAATTTGTCCTTAAAGATGGCAGCGTCCCGGACTACTCAACATATACCGCCTACTATGTTCTCAGTCAGTACGGGTTTGAGGATTCTAATATTCTATCGGAAAGTATGATTCTGAAACAGGACACAACAAACGTATTTAGCGTAACACTTGACTCTGAAACTACGGCAAATTTAGAACCCGGCACATACACAGCAAAGATTGTTCTTAGTGACGGAACTAACTACTTCAAGAAAGCAAGAGGAGTGTTCAATGTTGTAAAGGATACAGACGGGGTAGGTGTTGGGTAATGGCAGTAACAGGTTCAGGTACTCAGACAGATCCTTGGATAGTCCATAACTATGATGAGTTTATGTCGCTTTCAGGCACACTAAATAATACAACGTATATTCAGTTCTTTGATACACCTAATCAAGTTATAGATTGTAACACTTATGGTTCAGAATTTAAGTGGCACGCATTTGTTCCATCGAACGGTAATCAGGGAACTGCTACTATTTATATTAATTTGAATGGTTGTACTATTAAAAACTTCTTAATTGCTGATGGTGAAACAATGTTTAAGGGACAATACTGGGATAGTACTGCACACTTAGGCAAAATATCAATTAGCAATGGTTCATTAAGAAATGTATTCATGGGTTCTGCTACAAGCAAACTATTTGCTGAGTATGTTGAATGGCATGATGTGTCAATATCTATAAATGTTGCTGGTACAACAACAATACCTTTTGGACATACTGATTTGAACACTGACAGTTCAAAGATGGATAACTGTGCAATATATTTGGTAGCATCTACATTAGTTACTCATTTAATAAAAAAAGTAGACCTTTCAGACACAGATATTGAGCTTCATGTAGGAAATCAAAATAGTGTATCAATGTTTCCTAATTGTAATTTCACAGATTGTAGAGTACAAGGAAAAATTAGTGGTGAGGTAAGCAAGGTAAATGGTGGCTGGCTATCAAGTGTATTAGGCAGTATACAGTCAAACTATGGAGATTACTTGACAATATGGACTAATTGTGTGATTGATTTAGATCTTACAGATATGACTGATTCAACAATGCATCAATTACTAGTAATAGCATATGACGATGGAAATTTAAATACAAATGTAATTTGCAAATCCCATTATCCTGCAGGTCAAACTCCGCCAACATTATGGAACTATATGACACATGAACAAATCAGAAATGGTGAATATTTAAACAGCAAAGGCTTTACGGTAGTTGAAGTCGTAGGGAGTTGATCATAATGGCTGATTGGAAAATAGTTAATGGCAATCTCCCGTTCAAAGATGACTTCCCTACTCGCCCGACATCCTTTGATGATTACCCGGACTGGATATGGCATAAGGTAGCGGATGAACTTCCTTACAAGGTTATGTTCCCTACTCGGTATGCGATTGACGATGCACCGGAAGCAATGTGGAAAATCTCAGATGACTTACCTTATAAGACTTCATTTGCTACTCGGTATCCTATTGATGAGGCACCAATGGCATTATGGGTTAAAGAACCGGACGGACTGCCTTACAAGATTGTGTTCCCTAAAATGCCAAAAGCTCCGGTCATGGAGAAACTTTATGAAGGCGAACGTGAAATTGTGCTATTATCAGACTACCATCAAACAGTTATTTTGTCGGGTATATCAGCTTATATGTTATCAGACTTATTACAACTCGAAGAAGATCTTACTGCGGAAATTGCAGAATTTGAGGAACTTATCAGGACTATTCCAGTCGATAAAACTCTTGATGAATATGCAGATATGTATAACGCTGTAGTTAATGGCAATCTTGATTATCATGACAGAAATTTCTTTATTGAGTCTGATCAGATGCACGAAGCTGGATGGACTAACTTTCCGGACGGTAGCAGAGCAACTACATATTATCAGATAGCTGATTATTCAGAACATCCTTGGAGAATTGCCTTCACGCCTATTGTCAATAGGAATAGAATCTTATCGCCTGAAGAAATGGTAGATTATGAGGAGAGTTTTAATACTCTTTGCGATAATCCTAATACCACGCTTGCAGATATTTTGGCGGCAGATACTTTAGGAATAATTGGATATGTGTATGACTATTTCCCTGAAGGCAATCCTATTGAGGATCAACTTGCTGATATTAAAGAATGTCATATGATACTTATGGAATATGATTATTCGGTTGATTATTTGGCAAGGGTTCAGAGAGAAATCCCGGCAATACAAAATAGTAGTAAACAAGAACATCAAAAGATTGTTATTGATGATATAGAACTATAGAAAGGAGCGTGATGGAGTATGGCTATAACAGGAAGCGGTACAGAGGTAGATCCTTGGATTGTACATAATATAACCGAGATACAAAGTTGTATTTCACAATCGGGTAAATACTTAAAGCTTGCGAATGATATTGATTGCAATAATTATGGAGCGTCTTTTGTGTGGTCAACACTTGATAGTAATGCAGATTTCGATCTTGACGGACACACAATAAAAAATATTGAGGTTGGAGCTTCAACACATTTTTCATCAGGAAGCTCCGGGTTTATTCATAATGGGAAAATATTGAATGTGTTTTTAAACGGGTCATCTGCTTTTTCAGTAGATTGTAAGTTTAAAAATATTAGCTTTTCTATAGATGCAACGGCACAAGAAATATCTGGTGGTTATGTCGCTGTATTTTATGGATCGCAAACCGATATTAATTCTTGTGCAATATATGCAAGAAATACTAAAAAAGCACTTATACATGACGGATCAGGTAATTATATTACTATAAACGAAACGGACATTTGGGTTGACAGTGATGTAGACACTATAGGAACAGGTGGTGGCGGATACTGGAGTACATATATTGGCGCAGCAATGATCAAGAGTAGACTAAGAGGTAGACTAAAAAAATATAATGGTTCTGCAATAACTCATTCAAATGTTACTAATTGTGTTATAGATTTAGAGATAGAAACGCCTACAATTAGTAACACCATCTCTGGTGGAACAGTTACATCATCTGCTATAAATTCAGAGGTATTAGATGTCTCATCATCTGCATTTAATTCGGGGTTTATTAAATGTACAACCGCAGAAATAAGAAACGGTGCTGCACTTAGGTCAAAAGGATTTTTAGTTGAAAATGTAGTAGGTGGTTAATCATGGACGAATGGAAAATCATAGATGGTGACCTGCCTTTTCTTGATAGCTTTCCACAAGCATATGAAATAAATAATTCGCCTATTACATTATGGAATATAGTCGATGGCAATCCACCATTTAGGCAAGCGTTTCCACAATCACACATAATTAATAATGCTCCTGCTTCACTTTGGCGAATCATAGACGGTGACGATCCATTCAGATTAGCTTTCCCTCAGATGCCTAAACCACCAAGAATTGAAAAACGATACAAAGGCAAACACTCCAAAGTCATCATCCCGATTTACAAACAGACTATCCCCGTAGGTAAAATCCTAAGAGGTGACGATAACCCGGCAGATCCACAATCGGGGTGATAACATATGATTAAAATAATTTGGCGTGGCTGGCTTTATGACGGAAAGAAATCACCATACATCGCTGTCGAAAACGGGACGGCAATCAAACTTCAGGGGACGGGAAGCGGAACGGCAACACTTAAAGGAATACTATCTGATAATACAGCTCCGGTAAACATAGGACTGATACGCTGCAATGACTTAGCAAAGAGAAAGAAGTTGCTGACCGATGATGTTTACTATGCAGACATATCAGGGTATAAATATATTACTTTGCAGAACGAAGGCTTTAGCAAGGTCTATGGAGTTATCTTTGGAGAAGCTGAAGAAAAGACTCCAACTGAAACTGAAGTGCATGAATACTATGCAAAGGTATTACTTGATGAATATAAACAAAGAGTTATCGTATCAAAACATTGAGAGGTGATTTTATGAACAAAGAAAAGATTACTGCTGGCACAATTATAAGAGCATTATGTTTAATTCTTGCACTTGTAAATCTTACTCTTGAAACAATGGGCAAGAGAATTATTCCTATTACCGATGATCAGATTAGTGAACTTGTGACACTTGTAATCACAATCGCTACATCACTTGTCGGTTTTTGGAAGAACAATTCATTCACACAGGAAGCTATTATTGCAGATGGGATTATGCATGATTTAAAATCCTTTAAAGGTAAGACAGTAGAACCGGAAGAAAATTCTGAAACTACTCAGGATGGTGATTAGTTGTGGATGAAACAAGGATTTATGAAATCGGCTCAAAGGTCGAGAAACATGATGAAGATATAAAAGAGATTAAGATTGACATTAAGGATCTGTATGCTAAGACAAGTTTGCTCACAGAACTGTCAATATCAATTAAAACTCTTGCTGAAAATTTAAAGGACGTAAAACAAACAGTCGTTGACATAAAGAAAGATCAGGATGAGTTTAAGGATGAAGTGGCGGCATTAAAAAGTCTGCCTACACAATCCAAGGCTAAGATGTTTGATAAGGCAGTAATTGCTGTAGTGTCTGCTATTGGCGGTGGAATCCTGATGTATTTACTGAAAGTGGTGTTCCCACAAATATTCTCATAATGGTGATTTTATGGATGAAGAAACATTTGTTATGAAAGGACTGAGAAAGAACATGACAAGAATTATTTGGAATGATGAGATATACGATGGCACAACAGCAAAGGTTGTTGATGTAGTCGGTGCAGAACAGTGTAAGATTCAGGGCGTTGGTTCGGGTTCGTACACACTGAAGGGCAGACTTAGTACAACAGCATCATTTGATACTATCTGCACAATCAAGGTTTCTGATTTTAGCAAGAAGTCTGAGATCACAGACGCAGCGGTTTACTCTGCTGACGTATCAGGCTATTCACAGATTACGGTCGAGGCAAGCGGTCTTGACAGCATAATCGCAGTTCTCATGGGATAAGGGGTGATAATATGGCTATAGATGCTCTCGCAAGAGGTATGGCTGCCGCAGCCGGTGGTGGAGGTGGCGGTGTTGATGTTGGTATTGATGCTGGTACTGGTATTCGCTTTACCGGGACAGATCCTATTACCATAATCAACACTGGTGTTACTGCTGTTACAACTCCGGGTGATAATGATACTGCCGAAGATGGTACTATCAAGGTAGCTAATCCGGGTGCAGAAAACAGCGCAGACAGAGTTCACTATGTCAAGGTTAAAGGTATTAATAATGCAGCTTTCAAGGACGTTGATACTGTTATCAATGACACTAAGGCAACATCAACTAATGTCCCGACAACAAAGGCAGTGTATGATGAACTCGAAAAGAAGTTAGAAGCTGACCTTGATACTACGGCTTTTACAAATGATAACGATCATGTACCGTCATCTAAGCTTGTAAAGGAAAAGCTTGATGATAAGCTTGAGGATTCACTCACAATTAACGGCGTGTCTTATGACAGCACTAATGACTCTTATACACTTGATGGTGACGATGTTGATCTTACTGGATATACACCTATATCAAGTGGTGCTGAAGAAGATGTGGCTGCAACAGACAGTGTTAATGATGCAGTAGCAAAGGTAGAATACAAGGCAGACAATCGTATTCCTACTGATAATATTGATGCCGACTTCCCTGTTAGTCCGGATGCTACACACGTACTTGCATCAACAATAGCAAGTGCTACATTCAAAGGTACAGGCACAGCGGGCGTTGATCCGAAGAAAGGTTTAGTTCCAGCTCCGAGCGCAATTACAGGAGATGAAACACGTTTCTTAAAGGCTGATGGAACATGGGCAACTCCGCCTAATACTGAGTATTCTTCCGGTACTGGTATTAATATTAGCAATGCTGGAGAAATTACAAACACTGGTGTTACAGATGTATCAGCTTCAGATATTGCAGATCCGTCAATTGCAGACGGTACATTCAAGGTAG
>Ga0310691_10000241_pt1 | contig 112190 bp, 113 predicted proteins | sample 176DNAGHGlowgp2_FD_203887 | JGI IMG/M metagenome (GOLD analysis project Ga0310691, IMG submission 203887) | Sheep rumen microbial communities from Palmerston North, Manawatu-Wanganui, New Zealand - 1766 DNA GHGlow gp2 (v2) (version 2) | ecosystem: Host-associated > Mammals > Digestive system... | reverse complement strand
TTTCTCCTATGCTTTTTACACTTCCCGGAATAGTAATGCTGTTTAGGTTTTTGCATTCGCAAAATGCCATTTCAGCAATTGTTTCTACTCCGTTCGGTATCTCTACATTATGCAAATTCTCGCACGAGCTAAAGGCGCTTTTTCCTATGCTTTTTACACTTCCCGGAATAGTAATGCCGTTTAGGTTTTTGCAATATTCAAAAGCTTCTTCATCAATTATTTCTACTCCGTTCTGAATCTCTACAGTATGCAAACTCTCACAAAATTGAAAAGCTTTTTTCCCAATGCTTTTTACACTCCCCGGGATAATAATGCTGTTTAGTTTTTCGCATCCGAGAAATGCGTTTTCAGCAATTGTTTCGACTCCGTTCTGAATCTCTACAGTATACAGACTCTCACACTCTTGAAAAGCTTCTTTCCCTATGCTTTTTACACTCCCCGCGATAATAATGCTGTTTAGGTTGCATCCGCGAAATGATCTTTCTCCTATGCTTTTTACACTTCCCGGGATGGTAATGCTGTTTAGGTTTTCGCATCCGAGAAATGCGTTTTCAGCAATTGTTTCGACTCCGTTCGGAATTATTACGGTCTCCCTGCTTCTTGAAAAAACCATGATCAATGTTGTCAATGATTTATCATACAATACTCCGTCTCTTGATGAAAAATACTGATTATCCTTATCGACTTCAATGTTAAGCAATTCTTCGCTATCACCTAAGACAGACAAATCAATTGATTTAACTCCAGCTCCGATTATAAGTGTTTTAAGATTCTTTAATTCTCCAAATACATCCTTTGAAATCTCAGTTATCCCGTTTGATATATTTATCCTTTCAAGGCTTGTGCAAAACATAAAAGCATATTTGCCTATTCTCGTGATACTGTCAGGCATCACAACGCTCTTCAGCTTTTTACAGTACTTGAATGCATCATTGCATATTGTTTTAATCCCATCCGGGATAACAACATCAACTGCATCCTCTCTGCATTTTTCAATCATGTTTCCATTGATTTCAAGCCATTCCGGTGTAGCTTCCGGCTTTAAAGCGATATCTGATGGGTTTTGTGAATCTTTTGAAGATGGTTTTTTTGTATCTGCCTGCTTGGCATTTGTTATAAAATCAGAATCATTTAAAGTGTTGGAAACAGTCTTTCCTGCAGAGTTGTTGACAATATGAACAAGTGATGCTTCTGAGTCTGAGACAGGCTTTGACAGCTCTTCGATATGATTACTGTATATGACGCCGCTCATCATATCACCAGGATAAACAAGCTTCGGTTTGAACATCTTGCTACCGTTCTTCTCATCTCGTATCTTATAGAGTAATGCTAAGATATGCTTGCATAGTGAGACTGGTAAAAATTTCTGCCTTTCACAGTAAGGGCAACTACAGGATGCTTTCATTATAGTTGAATCATTATCAATTATAATTCTAACATCATATTCTTTTGTTCCTTCAACTACGGCATTAAACTTTCCTTCCTCAGTTTCACAGAACTCTTTTATCTTGCCGGACAAATAATAATCAAGACCTTTTGATACCCTTTTTACGTCTCGTGTAAACTGCGGAAAATTGTAAAGATTAATATGCGATGGATCATTCACTATTGGCAGGAGCATTTCATATTCAGTTATAAAGCTTGAATAAGTACATCCGAATTCATTTGATAAAACTGTTCTGTCCAAATCCTGTGGTAATTCTGCCAGATATGTCTTTAGCTTTTTCAGATTTTCACTCATGCCATCACAGATCATAGGATCATATAGTCTATGATACTGTTTGATATATGTATATGCAAACCTTGATTCGACATCCGATAGCGGCTGATTATTCTCACAATAATATGCAATACCATCTTTAATATAGATATCAGTTAGCGGAGATCCAATGAAACGATACTTATTAGGCTCAAGATATCTTACGGCGCAAAGTCTGTATTTACTATTTGAAAACGCTATAGACAGTTTATTACCTGGTTCAAAAAGAGATTGTAATACTTCCTCGTTGCAATCCGGAACTTCTAAAGAATTGATAACAGAATAGATCTTTTCTTCTGACGCGCTCAGATCAACGGATGGATAGAATTCCTTAATGAGATCATCATAAGGCAAATTCATTTTTTTCAAAACAGGTAATATTCTTTCATTAAAAACGATTCTGCTATCGAAAAGCTGTGATAAATTATCTGATAAAGCCCATTCAGTAATTGTATCTGCTTTTATCTGCTTTTCAAGCATTTTTGCGTTTTCAAACTTGAATAGATCATTTTGCATTAAATAGGCAATAGTATTTCCTGTCCTGAAGTCCATCGTTATGGGATCTCTCTTGTTTCCCTCGGCAACATACTCGATCTTTAAACTGTTAAGACCTTTCTCTGGAGACAATACGATTTCCATTGCCGTTTCTTTTTTTGCTTTATTGTCTGTTCTTGGATTAAGGACTATCGTTCCTCGGCAAACATATTTGTCATTATGATAGTATTGTTTCTTTTCGGACGGAGTAGGTTTCCCGTCAGGAATCAAGACTATTTCATTTCCGTTCTTTTGGGCATAATCAGACACTTTTCCGCTGCCGATGACTATTATCTTTGTTTTCTTGGAGATACCGTTTTCTTCAATTTCAGTATCCTTATTACACAGTAATACCGTGTCTGCTAACGGAAAGCATCCTGCTGCGATTTTTGATACTGCTTTCGGAATAATAAATCTGTCATATATAATGGCCTGAGATTTTTTATGATATGCACATGGAACGAGATTGGGCATCAAATTACCATTTCCTGTCCTGGAAATTTTGCATGCTTCTTTTTTAGCAACATTCCATTCTTGTCCTGTAACAGATTTATAATCAAGCGCTAAAAAAGTCTTGTCATAGGAAGATCTTACAACCATATATTTCGGCTTAGGAATAGAATAATTAAAGTCACCGCTTATATAGCTTTTCAGTATCTTTGCAGCCTCGTTATTATACTCTCCATTATTTAGTCTTATTGAAACACACTCGATTGCATCATCGATACGGCCAGACTCTTTAAGACTTTTGCTGCTTAAAAGTGCCTGCAATTGGTAGGATTGATCATGTTCTAGAAGAAGTTCCATAGTCTCTTCACAGCATACATAAAGATACTTTTCAGCTTCTTTCGAGGATTCTGCGGCCCATAAACCCGCTGCGATCTGCGGCATAAAATAATAGTCAAAGTCTCCTGTGGGATCCGTTACCTCTTTTTTTGTTTTGATATACTCTATTGCTGCAATAAGATTTTTTTCAAATCCAGAGAAATAATCTCCTCCGTCTGCTTCGTCATATGAAAAGTTGATTCTCCCGAAATTCCCCTTAATAGAAACCGGCCCTATAATGATCTCTTTCAAAGAATCACAAAGATCAAAAGCTCCGTCACCTATTGTTTCTAAAGACAACGGAATAACTATCCTTTGTAAATCCTGACAACAATAGAATGCGCGCTTTCCGATTATTTTCACTCCGTCAGGAATGATTAATTCTTCTATGGACTGTACTTCAAATGCATATTCTGGTATTTTGGTCGCACCCTCTGGAATTATTACCTCAGATATTTCAAATTCACCATATCCCGGGTTTTCAACATCATGTACTACTGCCATAATCCATCCTCCATTTCTGAATTTGATTTGTGATCCAAATTAAATCCGATTTTTCTCTCCTTTTTCCCCGCCGAAAGATCAATGCCCTCATCAAGGATATAATCCTCCACATCCTCAAGTGTAACCGTCATATCACCTGTGCTGTCCTCGGTGCGGAGGTTTTGATTCATTATCACCTGATCGAGCAGATTCCTGACAGTCCTTGCGTTGGCGAAATCCTTACCGTTCCTGTAATACTCAATCAGCGCCGTGAATTTATCCATAGCATCTTCTGTCATCGTGTAGCCCTGCTTGGCAAGGAAACGCTCTGCTATCAATTTCAGCTTCTCGGCTGTATAGTCGGGGAAATCAAGCTTGAACTGTATTCTTGAATCAAATCCCGGATTCTTCGAGATCATTGTTTTCATCTGATCGCGGTAGCCGGCGAGAATGACACAGAATTTTCCGCGCTTGTCCTCCATTTCCTTGAGCAGAACAGCTATCGCTTCTTCGCCGTAGGATGCCTCACTTCCTTCGGTGAGAGAATACGCCTCGTCTATGAAAAGCACTCCGCCCATTGCCCTGTCGATCGTTTCCTGAGTTTTTGCAGCAGTCTGTCCGACATATTTTGCAATAAGTCCGTTGGCATCGGTCTCGGTCATTTTAGCCTCGGGCAATACACCTGCATCGTAGAGAATACGTGACAGTATCCTTGCTACCTCGGTCTTGCCGGTGCCGGGATTTCCGTAGAAACACATATGCAGGTTGAAGCTGTCAGAGTTCTTGTTTTTCTTTGAGTATGCCTTTATCTTTCTGACAGTCCGCTTGATCTGTTCAAGTCCGATCAGTGCTTCAAGTTCTTCCTCGGCGGTCATAGCCTTTTTGATGTTTCCACTATGCGAGGGAAGCATGATGCCTGAATCCTTAATGTAGGTGTTGACATCTGCAAGCTCAATGTTAGTCCCCTCCGTGTCGCGGAGATTGCGGCACATAATGACCTGATCAAGTATATTTCTGACCTCGCGTGCATTGGCAAAATCAGGGTCTTTTCTTTTGTATGACAGTATGTCGATGATACGGCTCATGCCGTCATCGCTTACAGTATATCCGCGCTTTTTGAGCATCAGCTGTGCAATGCTTTTCAGCTCTTCATCGTTATAATTCGGAAAATCTATAAAGAACTGGATCCGCGATTTAAAGCCCGGATTCTCAGCTATCATTTTCTCTGTTTTGTTTTTATAGCCCGCAAGGATAACGCAGAGCTTTCCCCTTTTATCCTCCATAGCCTTTATCAGCTCGGCAACGGCTTCATATCCGTAGTCGCTTGGGCTTTCACTGGCAACAAGAGAATATGCCTCGTCTATAAACAGCACACCGCCCATAGCTGATTCAATAACACTGTTGGTTTTGAGCGCGGTTTGACCAACATATCCTCCGACAAGATCGCCTCTGCTGACCTCGACCACCTTGTCCATTGGATGGATTCCGTTTTCGTAGAGTATTCCCGCTATCAGCCGTGCGACCTCTGTCTTACCTGTGCCGGGATTTCCCGTAAAGCACATATTGAGATTAAGCTCGCTGCTGTCCTTGTTGGCGATAACGAAGGCTTTGATCTTCCGGATATTATCCTTGACCTTGGAAAGACCGATCATATCGTTCAGCTTTTTCTCGGTCTCGCCTGCTTTTAAAAATCCGCGCTTTACATTCAGATAGTTCCGTTTATCCTTTTCAAGCAGATCATCGTATATGTCGAAAAGCTCTACCTCCGAACGATCAGAAAGAAATATGTCGCTGTTTATCAGTTTTTCGATCTCTTCAAACTGTGAGTGATATATGGCGGTGAGTTTGCCGTTGCAGGCAGCTTCATCAAGACCTGTTTCACCGTCAACAATGTATTCGCAGTTTTCGGTAAGAGCGTCAGAACACAGGATAATATACACCGAATCGAGAAGTGCCTTCATCATTTCAGATGTTTCGGCACTGCCGTCATCGAGAATATCTATTACGAATTTCTTGTTCAGCACGACCTCAAGTCTTGCTATGCAGTCCTTTAAAAGCATATCCCAGTCGGGGTCTTTCTTTAAACTGATTACTTTCGGTTTGTTCTTGTAAGCATCGCCGTAAATATTGTTCAGGCGGATAAAATTTCTCAGCTTGTCCGCAAGCCGAAACTGCTGCTGATATACGGCATCACAGAAAGCCGTTCTTCGGTAATTGGGAGAAACGCGGTATTTCATAACGATCTTCGGCCATTCTGCATAATTCGGTTTGCAGTCGATGTTCAGATCTTCAAACAGATGAAGGACCTCGTTGGAAAGCATCAGCGTTTCATATTCAAGCCTGCCTGTATTAGCCTGATATTCGGCATAGAACGGCGCTTTGATATACTTGTTCAGATTTTCGCAAGAGCTTTTTATCCGCTCGATGAAACCCTCGGCCTTTTCTGCACCGTAAATGTATTCTCTTAGCTTGACAAATTTGGGGAATCTGTTAGTATCTTTGTCAAAGTCTTTGAAAGCCAAGCTATCAATGCTGATCTGTTCGTTCAGATATCCGTTTATGTATCGCCTTATTTCAGAGCGCAGCAAAGCCCGCCGTTCATACGGCGCTTCATACATCATATATCCGCAGTCACGGCAGGTGCATCGCTCTTCACTTTCAGTCTCAAGACCGCAGCTTATACATTTGTAAACGGACATCAGCCATCAACTCCCAAAGCCTTTCTTGCCGCCTCAAGCGGTGTGTTGTAGAATATCGCATCCATTGAACGTTTCAGATCAATGGGAAGCTGTTCGTATTTGTCGCGGCAATCCTCGGGCAGAAGTATTCTCTTTGCTCCCGCAGCCGCAGAGGTTACAAATATCTCGTTGAGATCTGTCACAAGGTCAGCCATACTTCCCGACATAACTACTCTGCCGCAGATGACGGTAGATGGCCTCACGGGTGTGTTCGCCAGCGCGGAAAACAGACCTACCACCTCGGCAACGGATATTTCGTCGCTGACATTGCGGCTTTGCAGATCGTTATAATAAAGCGTGTAGTCATACTTGGTATGTACCTTGTCACTTACTGCATATGAGTGGTCACCGAAATAGTTGTAGGCAGCATTAAGGCTGTCCTTTACTGCCTTCGGCGAGCGGGAAAGTCCCTCTATATTGCGGTAGCTGAACTTGCCCGTGCCGTCGATTAGCTTGTTTTCAAGCCTGTATATGCCCACCTTGCCGTCAACGGATTTTCCGACAGCGTAAACATATCCACAGGGCATTACCGTGCTGACGATAAGCGTATCGGAGGCCGTTTCGGGAAGATTAACCACATGGTGTTCATCGGTTTCAAGATCGGTATAGCCAAGCTCAACATCGCTGAACTCCAGCGGGTTCATCTTGCAGAGCTGCTCCTTGACTCGGCGACGGCATTCAATAGCGTATTCCAGTAACATACGTATCTCTTCCTTGCTCATTCTCTCATCAGGGAAAATGAGCTTGGCAAGGCCTGAGAATGTGCGTCTGACTGCCGTATCGTCACGTGTGTTGAAACTGTGATCCAGCTCAAAATATTCTCCGAAGCCGTTGGTGAGATCGCGGCTTCTCATAGCATGACAGAATTCTGAGAAGCAGTCGGTTATCAGACCGTAGCCGCCTGTAAAAAGACTTGCTCTCAGCTTGGGTGTCTCCCATCCGGGGAGATATGCGTGGATACGGTCAAAGAAAGCCGAGTCGTTGTTGAAACCGTCGGGGAAGGGCTCAAACAGATTTGTGGTGCGGAGCATCTCCTCTACGCTGCGGAAGGTGTTGCCCTCAAAAGCTATGGAAGCATCCGAACTTATGGAATCGCTGCCTCTGGCAAAGCTGCCGTTGGCCATGTAGTTCTTCATTATCTGCACCATATCACCCGAGGTGTCGTTGATGCCACCCACCTCGTCAAAGGCGATACAATCCCAGTTGCCCACAAGACCGACCCTGTGGGAGGCCATATTGTAGAACATATTGGAAACAGTTGTGTGTCCGCTGCTCATAAGTATGGAGTAGGGCGAAAGCTCACTGTATGCGTGTGACTTGCCCGTACCTCTCGGCCCCAGCTCCACAAGGTTATAGTTGCGCTGAATAAAGGGAACAAATCTCAGCAGATAGTGCATTTTCTGCTTTGCAGAGAGCTGATCGGGCTCATACCCCGCCGAGCGCATCAGCAGATCGACCCATTCCGCAGTTGTGAACTGCTGCCTTGCGGAGATCATTTCATCAAGATCGAGATTGGGCATCTGTATGGGCTTCAGCGCGGCAATAGCAAAGGGAGAATTATACTTTGACTTTTTCTTCTTCTCCTTTTTCTTCTTTACCTGCTTGTTCCCGAAGATGTCAACAGCATCCTCCTCGGATTCCCCCTCCTCTTCTTCAAGACCGACATATTCCATTTTAATGATACACCAGATACCGCCAATAAGCAGCTTTTCATTATGCACAACAAGATCGGATCCCACCTCAAATGGGTCTATTTTCAGATTTACAAAACGGGCAATATACTTATCCTCCCGCTCAACGAACTCGACCGTCAGCTTGTCGATGACCGTGTACTGCCCCTTTTCCTTTATGCGGGATTTGACGAACTCGCTCTGATCGGGGCGGACATAGTTCTCAGTCAGTATCTTCTTGATCTTTTCAAGCCCGATCCTGACTGCCTCCTCATCATCTGTGGTGCAGTACATACCCAGCAGATATTCCAGAACATAGGTAGGAACATTAGCCCCCTTTTTCATCAGAGCCGTCAAGTCCTTACGGACGACCTTCCCAGGAAAGGCATTTATGACCTTTGCATCAAACTGATCCATATTTATTCCTCCGATATTTCTGTTTGGTATATCCATTTCGGCTTCGAGCTGACGTGAAGCCTCATAAGGGTCTGCTCCTTTGCGTTTTTGGTGTATTGCCTGACGCTGTTTCAGAGAAAGTGACAGCAGCGCTCTAAGCCCTAAGCTTCCGATAGATATGACCTCCCTCAGGGCTTCTCTGTTCTCTCGGTCGCGTCTGGCCTGAACTTCTTTTTTAGTCGGATACGATCTTGTCACCCAGACATCATACCCACCCTTTTTAGGTTTGAATTTAAATACTCTCTGTTTCATTTTCAAAAATCAAAATCATTAGCAAATACTATCTTTACTGAAAACTCCGTGCTCTCGATCACAGAACCCGTATCCTTATCGACTATGTTCATATAGTAAATGGCATTGCTGTCGAACTGAACGTTTTTCAGCGTGAACCTCAGCTTGGTCACTCTGTCCTGTGGCTCACCTGTCTTGTCGGCAAAAACTGTCTGCACATCGCTGACAGGGTTTGAAAACCTGTCGCAGAGATAGATCTCGTATGAGGCGGGAACTGTCTTTCCGCCCACAGCCTCCTTCTGCATGAAATCAAGCGAGAAGATATTGTTGCTGATCTTCCGTGTCATACTGATAAGCGTCAGCGTGACTTTCTTTATATCCACAAAATGCTTTGAGCCTGTCCTGATATTCTTAAAGGCTATCAGCGGCACACAGCACTCCTGAAGCGATACTCCTCCGTGAACGAAATTCATTCCGCCGCCCTGTTTCTTTATCCTGATATTGTCATAGGGCGCAAAGCCGATGATATTCTCTGAAAATTCGTTCATAGGGACAGTCATCAGTATGTCGGACGAGCTGACCTTATCAGCAAGAATATACCGTCTTCCTGTCTCAATGATATTTCCCGAAACAAGGGCCGAATCAGCCTTATCGCTTTCGGTGAGGGGCTCATATGAATAGATAAAGCCGTGGTCGGAGGTGATAAATATATTCGTGCCGTTCATAGTATTGACTACAAGGCGCACAAGATTTTTCAGCTCTTCGAGCGCTTCGCTGCAGGCTTCAAAGACTTGCTTTTCAGTGTTCGGCTTATCTCCTACGGCATCTATTTTGTTGTGATAGATATATACGGTCTCTGCATCCTTTATAAGCTCTCTTCGCTCGGTCAGATTCATTGAGAGCAGTGCTTCGTATGTAACAGCACAGTTCCCCGATGCGGCTCTTTTCAGTATCCTGCCGCGGGCTTCAGTGCTGTCGGAAGGCTCACCGTCACAAAGTATTTTGACATCAGAGGTCATCGTCAGCTTATTGTGAGGAAGCAATGCTGCCATACCCAGCTTGGTTATGCTCGGGAACACAGACTGCATAGCCGAAAGATCAGCTGTGCCGTTGGTCTCTCTGGTGAGTTTCTCCGAAAGTTCTGCGGCAATATCAAAGCGCATAGCGTCAGAGACAATTACAAAAGCCCGGGCTCCGCTGCGGACCGTCGGTTCGACTTTCCTTGTATAGAATTCGGACTGCTGAGGGATACCGTCAAGGGCAAAGCCGTTTTCGGTCTGATCCTTTATCAGCTCACACCACTGACCGTTCAGCTCTGAGAGATACCAGTTCTTATACATTTTCTCGGCAGTGCCGATCGCGCCCTTGAACAGATCGTCAAGACCGCCCAGCGAGCTTGTGAGGCTTTTTCGGAAAGCGATATGCAGACGGCGGTAATATGTATCCATAATATACAGCACGTCAGTGTACTTATCCCAAAGCTCCTTGTATGTCCCATAGTGAAAGCCTGTTATATGCTCGTAGTGGAACTCCTGCATTTTAGCAATGAAATACAGTCCGTCATAGAAGTACGAATACTTGTCGTACCACTTGGAGGTACGGCGGCTTTCGACAGCTTTCAGGATCTCAACGGTCTTTATGATGTCCTCACTGATCTCGCCCATAAATCTGCCGACGATACATTCATCGATGCAGGGAAGGCTGTCGGATTTAAGCAGTACCACTGTATCAAGCTTTTCAAGCCGTGAGATCAGGTCAAAGCGGCTGCTCACATCATTTGCGATATCAAACAGCTTTTCGCTTTCGGGAGAATTTGCCCAGTCATCAATAAAAGCATAGCAGGCAGTCTGACACTCGGGGGAGATATACTTGTCCAGCCCTTTCATAACATGCTCATCTCCGGCAGACGAAAATGCCGTCAAAAGGATATGCGTGGCAAGCTCATAAAGCGAGAAGTTCTCATCTGCATAGCCTGTATAGCGGGAGACCATTTCGTGCAGAGCCTCCGTACTGCCGAACTTGCCGATGCGCTCCAGAGCACCGTTATCCTCGTCAGAGAGGGAGTCGCAGAGTATCGTCCTCAGCACGCCGTGGACTGTATTCTGCTTCGCGCCAGAAAGCACCGCCATGATGTCGATATGCAGCTGCCCCGCATTCCCGTAATTCGTGCCAAGGGCGGCAAGCTTTGAAACGCGCTCGCGGCTCTCAAAGAACTTGGTATAATGCTTCATAGCGCGGCGCAGCGGAACAGTCTGCGGGATGTGCAGCTCGTCCATCTGCATTGAAACGAGATCGGCGCGGAATTCCTCACTATAAAGCTGGATATCCCGCAGCCAGTTGTCCTCGCGGGTCTTGTAGGTCAGCGGATCGTAAACGAGATAATTGCTCTCGGTGTCGGTCTCGGATAGCAGCATCTTCGCTTCAAAAAGGTCATCCCCCGAGAGCTTCAGCAGCTTGACATCCGGCAGCTCAAGCTCGTCCAGCATAGGCTCAAACTCCCGTTCCGAGTCGAACCAAAATATGATCCTGCGCTTGTAGTAATCGGGCAGAGGCTCGGCGAAACGCTCTGTGAGGGTGCGTCTGATATTATCTATCGTCATTTTATCTTCTCCAGTATGTCAGCGAATTTAGCATAGTTCACCTTAACTCCGTCGTCGAGGTCGATGTCTATCATCATATCGGCGAGGTGATGCACCTTCTCCTCGTAGGCGTTGATCTCTGCAAGCTGATCCGTGAGCTTCTCCTGCTGCTTTTTGAGCTTAACGCGGTCGGAGGGCGCAGCGCTCTCCATCTGCTCGCCGAGCATGGAAAGCTGTGTGCGGTAGCGCTCCTGAAGCTCGTGAACGTAACCTGTGCGGACGGTCGCAACGGTGGTTTTCTTCCAGCGGTGCATATACACCAGCGCCTTGAATGCGTGCTTTTTGCCGGAGCTGAACAGCCAGTAGATCGGGCGTTTCTGATAGATCTTGCAGTGGTCGGCGTAGAAGCTGTTGAGCAGATAATTTCGTATCACCTCACGGGGCGTACCCTTGCCGCCCAGTGCGCCGGCTATAAATTTCAGGTTCTCCTCCAGCGTGTCCTCGCCGTAGACCTTCGCCACAAAATCCACGATCAGCCCGGTGAGGTCATCGGGGAGGTAATCGTCATCGCAGATCGGCAAAACGTTGTCCTTCACGGGGATAATCGTCTTATACTTGCTGTCGTCCCACTCGCCGCCTGCGTAGGCAAGCCCCTTGACATCGAGGGAATACCGCCCGAACAGGCAGCCCACGGCGTAGCTTATCAGGCTTTTGATCTCACGGGTGAGGTCGGCACGGCGCACGGTCACGTCCCTGTCCTCGACCTCGGGTGTCAGCTCGTCCTGCAAGCCGTAAATGTCGATAAAAATGCGGTTGAGTTCTTCCTCGTTCGCCTTTAGCTTTTGGAAACGGGATTCGCATTCTTGTTCCCAGGCGGCGTATTTGTCGGATATTAGTGTTCCCATAATCATGCTCCATACATCATTTCTTTTATGTCTATTTTCTTTATTGAAAAGTCTATTGCGATGGAATACTGTTCCTTGTGTGTTTCATCTCTCACAACAAAAGTAACCCCTTTTGCATAATCCGCTTTAAAAGGGATAGAAAAGTTAAATACACCTTTAAACTTATCCTTCCTAAACACAGATAATTCAGGCTTAATTACATCAACTGATGTATTATGTAATCGCATAGTTTTAACAACAATCTCATCTTCAGATTCATACCTCAAATAAATATTATTGGACTCCCATGAAATAAAGCTTATCTGAAATTTAGTATTGTTATTCATTTTTGTCCTCCTTCGTTCTTTATCAATCTCAGCAGAACCCCACATAAAGTGGGGTCGCTGAAGCGCTGGCTATTTTACTTTGATTTTCTGAGATAATATTTGATTAGCTCAATAACCAGATCGGCAATTATGCCACAAAGAATATTTAATATTATCTAAGTTGTCATTTAGTTTCCCTCCTTATTCTATTAGAAATCAGGCCTAATTTCTATAATTATTATACCACAAAAGGAGGAAAATCGCAAGCATTTACAGTCCAAAAATCAGGACAGTAAGTAAATCTTAAGTGAACGGAATAGTAGGGCTTATGCTATATCAACGGGTGCCCCTCAAAATCCCAGCTTGTTTCAAAGCTGTCCCAGTCTTTTTTGCAAAGATCAATATTTTCCTGCACTATTTCTTCTACTTTGGCTTTTTCTTCTTTTGTATGTGGAAGGATAACGGGAATATTGGCAATGTCTCCACACTGATAATTAATTGTCGGTGCTATTACTTCCAAAACTTTCATTGCACAAGATGAATTACACACAGCAAGTAAATACTTTAAATTATTATTGGAAAAACAACTCATGCCTGCTACATCAAATATATGCCCTGTTGGCTTATATCTAAACGCTGCAACACTTGACGAGATAAGAGACCAACTAAAACACTCTCTAAAGAAATAGTTAGGATTCCTAATGACGGATTTTTTGAAGTTCCTTAATTCATGTCCATCATGTTGCCAATTCACAACATAATCATTGTTCCCATACCATTTACGATAATCTCCACCTTTATTGTAAGGATACCATTTTTCAGGTGACCGCAAACAGTTTTCATGTGATAGTGAATTGAATTTGATGTTTCCTATACTTACCTCAAACCATTCTCTAAGGAAGCGATTATTATCAGCAGTTGCTACACCTTGTTTTGAATCAGCAATAGAACCAAGTAGTTTCCCATTCTCAAACGCCCTAACAAAATTCTCACTCACCCAATAAGCCACCGGCATACCCGGAATCTTGGAGAAGTTTTCTTTTTCAGCGTAAAAACTATGCTTTCCAGTAATAAGCCATTTTGCTTTTTCTTCATTGTTTTCTAGCAACCCTTGTTTTTCAAATAAGCGATCATATCGCCCTTTATAATGCTTTATATCTTGATTGCTCATTACAAAAGCCACTGATTGAACTACTTTACTGTTCAAATCTTCAAATGTTCCTATTCCGAGGTGCGCCATATTGACCGTTGTTTTCAGCATCAGCTTACGGCGCAGATTTTCATAGCTTGACAGGAACATCCAAGCGTGCTGTGTAATCATCGCATAAAAACCGTGAGGCTTTGCAAGCTGTCCGCACTTCTCAATAAAGCACGCAAACAGGTCGCTCTTGCTGTCCGGGAAATACTTCTTCACAAAATCCGACAGCTTCGCATTCATTCCCGAGCCGCCCATATACGGCGGATTGGTGCAGACCACATCGTATTTCTGCCCGAGAATGTTATAAATCTTCATCATCATGTCAAGCTGCCGCAGGGTCAGCCCGAAGGTGGGGGAAAAGTCCGAAACGGCAGCGTCGATGCCGTCGGGGGCAGTCACCGTCATCAGCGAGCCGTAGGTGTCGGCAAACTCGAACTGCTCCGCAAATTGCCTGATACTGCCCGACAGCATTTCACGCTCCACGCCCATGACGTCGGCAAAGTTTGCAAGATTCGGCTGGTTTTCGGGACTCAGAATGCGGCGGTTGTACTGCCTTGCCTTCATCATCACCGCAAAATACGCCAGCTGATAGGCACGACGGTCGATGTCCAGACCATACAGGTTGTGCCGCAGTATGCTCTTTGCCGCATCACGCTCGCTCCACCCGCAGGCGGTGTAAATATCCATCAGCACCTCGAAGGCATAAACGAGTATATGTCCCGAGCCCATGCACGGGTCAAGAAATTTGATCTGCTCCGGTTTAATATCCTTGTATTCCGCACGCAGCTTTTCAAGCTCCGCCTTGACGGAATCCTCCTGCTCAGCTTCTTCAAGATAGTATTTCCAGTCAGCATTTCCCGGCTTGCCGTGACCCTCCGTCCACAGCCGTCCGAGGGAGTTTTCCACCATATACCGAACGATCCAATCAGGCGTGAAAAGCTGTGTTGCTGCCGGTATCGCCGCTGCGCTGATCTTGATATTCTTCTTTAAATCGGCGAAAACCTTATCCTTCGGCTCGGTGTTGTAATACTGATAAAGCCACCCGATGATCTGCACCTGATCTTTCCAGTCATCCTCGGGGATGTCCTCCACCATATGCGCGATGACACTGTCTGACCTAAGCAGGTTCGCCGGGAACAGCAGCTCCGTCCACCCGCCGATCTGCTCGAACATCTCCGGCAGACCCTCGTTCAGAGCATTGCACTGCGTTATGATAATATATTTATATAAGCGCTCGTTCTCCTGCGTTTCCAGCAGTTCAAGAACAAGCTCTTTGTCAAGGCCGTCGATCTCCAGATTTGCCGCATCGGAAAGCACTTCGGGCTTGAATGCACCGCTCTCGTCGGAGAAAACCCGTGTATGCGACGACAGATAGTTGTTGACCTCCATAAACCGCAGTGCGATAAACCGGTTGAACCAGGTGTAGGCGGCCTCTTCCATTGTCTGTGCGAAGCCGTTGGAATTTATGTTTGCGATCAGCTGTTCACGCTGCCGGCGTTCCTCAGGAGTCAGCGAGCGCCCGTTGACCGAGCTCTGCGCAGGATCATTTACTCCGCCCTCTGTGATCTCGTATTCATAAGCCCTCTGCGTCATCGCCCCGATGAGGGTAACTCTCGCCGCGACCGCAAAGTTTTTGATAGCTGTTTTATTCATATTTTTACATCCTCTCAGATGATGTGCAGCACATCGTTTCCGTTCAGCTTGTTCATAAGGAATTCCTTCAGCTCGGCGAGATACTCATCGATGTCGCTCTCGCTTTCGAGCTTGGCCGTCGGGCAGACAGTGCTGCGGCTGACGGTGACGGTCTTGATGTCGGGCTTGACATCAACTATCAGCTTTTGCAGATACTGCCGCCTGATGTTGGCAATCTGAATTTTCATAGCATCCAGCGTTGTGAGCTTGGCCGCATTTTTGGCGGCCTGCTTCTTGGCTTCAAGAGCATCGTCCGCACTTGCGACAATAGCCTCCTGGCTGATGTCGGCAGTCTGATGAATCTCGCCCATAGCCGCCTGTATCTCGCTGATGACCTCGTCGCACTTCTGCGAAAGCAGACGCTTGTAGGTGTCTTCGATTTTCTGAATGAGCTCGGGAAGCTCGCTGATGCGCTTATAGGGCTTGGGCATAGCAAGTATCTCGGTGATCTTTGATACAGCCGCCAGCGCCTCGTTCTCTGTGCGAAAGTATTCTTTTTCCTCGTTTACCGATCTGACGAGTTGATCCGCACTGTCATAAACCGTCCTCTGTACACGGAAGAATGTTCTGACATCCGCCATATCATCGGCAAGGTCAAGAAAATCATCCTGCATATTCACGGCCTTGTTCAGCAGTGCGATGTTGTCGCTCTTCTGTGCAAGCAGCTCTCCGCACAGCTTAATGCCGTTTTCGATGACATCTTTGCCGGGATAGCTTTTTGCACTGTATTCCTTTGCAAGCAGAGCGTTAAGATCATCGCGTTCTGCGGTGAATTTTTCAAGGATATATGCGATTATGCCGTCCTCGTCATCCGGAACGGCTCCGAGTGTACAGTTGAAATACTCGCTGAGAAATTCACGGCACTTCTTGATAAGCGCAGTCGGCGGAGCAACACGGAATGAAATGATAGCCTTGTCTATTTCGCTTCTGCGGCGGAGATAGTCTGGCATTTTTTTATCACCCGGCTGAATAACAGCTCCGCTGTATTTGAGCGTCAGCTTCTGGTCTGCTATAAGCTCTGCTGTCACTGCTGCTATGTCAATCTCGCGCCAGCCGTAAGGAATAGCGGAATATCTCTTCTGAATGTCGCCCATAGATGTCGGCAGCTGTTTCATCTTCTGTATCTCAAGGTACTTGAACAGCTCTCTGACGGCTTCGGCGTTGGGAGATTCAGTGCCCTCTATTCTGGTTTGAACGTCGCCTTTGAGTATCCGCAGGATATCATCGTCGCTGTCATAGTTCTTCTGTATGTATCCCAGTTTGGTGTAAACGCTCTCAATAAGAACGGAAAGTGCGTGCTCTATCCTGTCCTTGACTGAGGACAGCTTTATAGTCAGCTTATCTCCTGCGGCATATATCCTGCCTTCGGATATAGCAGCAGAAATAAGCTCCTCAGCACGCTTTTCATGCGCGGAGGCATCGTTCTGTCTGTCTCTAATTATTCTCTGTATCATTTCGGGAAGCTGGGCAACATTCTTGCTCTTCACATAGCGCCTTATCTTCATTGCGTCCTCAAGCTCACTGAAATAGGGCTGACTCTCTGCAAGCACTACTATGACCTCGTTCTCTGCCTTGGATTTCATAAGAAAGATCGAATCGTCTGTTGTGTATATCTCTGAGGCAACTGTTATAAAGTGCAGCTTAACAGCGCCCGTAAGCTGCCCGATGACCGTTTCGTCTATGCACTGATCGTAAGGAAAATCATACTTACCGTACTTGAATTTTTTGCTGACAAACAGTTTGCCGAAAATCAGATCGGAGATAGCCTTGGTGATTATCGCACTGTCAACCGGAGTATTCTTGATCTCTCGTGCTATGTCCTGTTCATCGTCGGTCAGGAAGGTATATGTATCACCTGAACGGGATACATAGTTCTGCGAAACGAGCCTATCCAACGAGCGCTGTATCTCAAAACGGGAATTGACCTTATCGGTTCTGATGTCCTCCGCCATAAGGATGCTGATATTATCCACATTCGCCTTGACATCGTCAACATAGCGGACGAGATACAGCAGCTTCAGTATCTCGACATCATAAGGTTCGATGCCGTCATGATTATCAGCGGCAGCTTGACAGCGGTCGATAACTCTTCGGATTGAGCTTTCAAGGAAGGTATGAACAGTATCATAGAAAAGATAAAAAGGAACAAGGGCATACTCGTCCTTATCCTGAACAGCCTGCGCCGCCTCCTGAAATCCCGAAAGCATCGAGCGCTCACCGCCCGAAAGATGCTTGCCGGAGTTTCCGTGCTTGCGTATCTGCGCCAGAACATTCTGCATCAGCTTGAACTGATAAGGCACAAAGGGATAGGTTTCTACGAAATCGCCTTCACCCGCATAACCCTTCAGATCAAGAACAGCATTACTGAAAGTAAACAGATTTTTCAGCACCTGATCGTTTTTCTCGTATTGCATTTTCAGAAGCTGCTCGGCGGTATCGGTCTTGGCAAGAATCCTCTTTTTGATGACCTCATCGACCGAGGACGATGAAAGGCTAAGTCTCGTATTGAAGCGCCCCTGTATCTTGGAAAAGTCATCGCCGCTGATCTTGGTTATGCTGTCGATAGCCTCCTGTGAAGTCACCATGACCCACACTCTGCCGCCGCATTTCGTGCCTATCTCCTCAACGATAGTCTGCAAATTCAGCATCAGATCGGAGTCCGAACCGATGTACTGCCCGACCTCGTCGATCATGAACAGCAGTCGGAAATCTCTGCCTTTGCCGTCAACGTATTCCTTGATCTCCTTAACAAGCTGCTCTATCCTCCAGCTCTGGAAATAAATATACGGGCTGCAAGGTCTGCGCCCGAGGGCTGTCGAGATACTCGCATTCAACAAGAAATCTCACAAGCACTTGTTTGAGCTTCTTGACCGTTGCCTCGCTCCACTCACCGACAGCAGGTACTTTTTCTTCAAGTGTCATAAAGAACACATTAACGTCCTTTGCCGAGAAGTCAAGCTCCTGCGACCTGTATTTCTCACCGATGACCTCTGTCATAAAATCATATACAATGCCGTTTTCACACATTATCGCATATAGATTTATCTGCTTGGCTACCTCAGCGGAGGCATTGGCGAGGTGATAAACAAGCTCATCTGAGCCGAGAGCATCAAGACGCTTGAAGCAGGTAATGGCTATGCTTTTTCTCATACGTTCCGTCGGAAACTGAAACAGGTTCTCACGGCAGATCTCTTCAACAGCTTCCTGGCGGGAAAATCCTTTAAGAATAAGGCCGGAAGTGATCCTTATCTCATAAAAAAGGAACTGCTCTCTGGTCAGTCCGCCGTTGTAATGCTTATCATCCATTCTGACTATCCTTTTGCTTTTTATATTTTCTCAGATATTAGTTCTTCCGGAGATTGTTAACAAAAAAGATTATAATCTCCCATCATTAATTATACCAATATAAGAAAAAAGGCTCACATACCGCGCAGATACGCAGTATGCGAACCATCCCTGACCACAAAACCGACCACGATCACAACGCTGACCAGAGTTTTTCAAGTTCCTTCCTTTTCAGCTCCATATCCGAATGGACATAGCGCTCAAGCGTGATCTTTACGCTTGAATGCCCCAGCAACTCGCTCAGTGATTTTACATCCACACCGCACTTGATGCACTCTGTCGCGTAGGTGTGCCGGAGGCTGTGAAACTTGCGGTAACGGATATTCAGCCGTTTCAGAAATGTGCGGTAACGTAAGGCATAAGACCTCGGCTCGGTATAGCTGGGGGAACAGGTCAGAAAGTAATTGTTGTCGGGCTGCCCTCGTTTCAGCCTTGCGAGAGCCGTCAGAAAAAATGTCGGCAGCGGAACATCCCTGACTGAACTTTTGCTCTTCGGGCTGTCGATAACAACTACGGTTTTCGGAGACGTCCCCCGCGGATTTGCGATCCTGTACAGCGTTTTATTGATATGAATGATCTGTCCCGCCAGGTCAATATCTCCCCAGGTAAGAGCGCAGAGCTCGCCTATCCGCAGACCGGTAAACAAAGTCAGCAGAATGCCGAGTTCATAGCTGTTTCCTTTCAAAGCGGCGGACTTTATTCTTGCCGTTTCCAATGACGTAAACAACGTGATCTCGGCACTTCCTGCTTTTGGCAAAGAGACATTCACGGAAGGGTTCGGAAGTCCATACTCCTTGTATCCATATTCCAAAATCGAACGCAGTAGTATCATAACCGCCTGCACCGTCACAGGCGACAACCCCTGTCTGTCCCTGCCGCCTGATGTCAGCAGATCATCAGCAAAGCGGTTTAGCATGCTGTCCGCCTGTTCCTCGTCTATGAGCAAATGAGCAGCGAACAGGTTTGCTGCTGCCTCGGTCTTATCACGCATGTTGAACACCTCGAACTCATGCAGGCACTCTTCTTTTGCGATATCCATGTGTAGAAGGGCATGACCGAGCTCGTGAGCGCAAACTTCTCTTTGTTGGTGCTCATCAATGTCTTTGGATATGATTATAACCGGTTCTCCCGCAACAAGCGTGAAAAAGCCCTTGAGACTGCCCAGGTCGGCTATGCGGTACATTATCCCAAGTGCATCGCATAGCTCATAGGGATCTCTGGTTGAATACTTTTCGATCAATTCTTGAACCATATCATATATGTAGTTCAATCCTTTTACCCCCGTCACTTATCCTTGTTTTGCTTCGCTTTTACTTCCCAGTAGATGTTCTGGAGCGTCAGCATAACGGCATCTCTGTCCTCTTCACTTAGTTTGCCGCCTGCAAACAAGCCCTGAACATCTTTGATGATCCTGTCAGCCTCTGCTTTTCCGCTTTCACGATCAGCGTACTGTGCAAGCTTTTCAAAATCATCTTCTGATTCCTGCGTAAGAAACTCGGCAGGTACGTTGAAATACTCGGATATAGAGGCTATAGTGCTTTTGCGTGGTGTTCGCTCGTTGGTTTCGTAGTAACCAAGTGACTTGTCGGATACACCGACCTTTTCAGCTAACTGTTTCTGAGTGAGTCCTGCTGATGTTCTCAATGCTTTCAGTTTTTCACCAAATGTCATATCAATTCCTCCATGTTCTGTTCCGCTATAATCATTGTTGAACCGAACTTTATAGTTTCACTGTATCACGAGTCTGCTATATTGTCAAGAGGAAACAGAACATTTTTTTCACAAATCGAAACAAATTCAGCAATATAAATAATCAGATGTTCGGTTTTCTCACAGAACATACAAAATTGCAAATGTTCTGTTGACAAACGGAACATTATGTGATATAACTGGAGTCAGCAAAAGCGTTTTGCATTTTCCTAAACGAACTAATCACCGACATTGAAAGGAGCTGCATATGAAACAGATCAAGACCAGACGTGAGATAGATGAACTGTGCGAGAGCATTGTTCAGAAATACGAGGGAGAAAACTACATCGAAAAGCCCGTAGATATTGCAGGACTTGCACTTGGTTTTTTCAAGCTCAAGGTGTTTTATGTAAGATTCCCGACCGAAAAACAAGACAGACTTGGCTGCCTGACTGATGGAAAAAGCATATACAAGCTGATCAGGAACGGCAGGATCGGCGGCTACTCATTTTCTAAGAACACTATACTGCTGGATATCTCGCTCAAGGGTGACAGCGAAAAAGCAAAAAGACGCTTTACGCTTGCTCACGAACTGTATCATTACATTGATAGTGTAATAAACGGCAACTCTTCATACGGCTTTAACAGTCAAATGCACGGAGATGAGCAGTATAACAAGGCAGAATTGTGTGAAATGATGTCACTTGACGAGTGGGCAGCCGATAGGGGAGCGGCAGCTCTTCTGATGCCGAGGCAGCTTGTATGCGCAACATCAAAGCTGATGTTCGGCAGCAAGGAGATCCCTATTTTCGGCAACAACATTCTTATGAACGATGATAAGCAGCGCATTATAGAGATGGCTGATTATCTGGGAGTGTCTTTCACATCTCTTTTGATACGAATGAAGGAACTCAAGCTGTTCAAGTATCACAGTATGGATCAGTATATATCGCTTACAATGGGCGATATGGAACAGGCGGTGGAGGTATGATACCTAATGAACTGCATGTTTCTAAAGAGGACCAGATCAAACTGGATATCTCAAAACAAGAGACTATAAACCTTCGGCAGCGAGATCTTCGCTGCCCAAATTGCAAATATCTTATTACCAAGCTCTATTCTGATATATCAGGACATATGCAATTCAAGTGTCCTAAATGTAAAGAAGTATATGTATTGAATCTGGCGTTATTCAGGACAAGGAATAATAGCCTGTATGTAACATTGATCAAAGTAATTGAATAATACTGTTTGATTTCTATTCGAGCAAGCGGAGATGATGCGTAAGCATCAGCCTACCAAGCACCGTGCGAGATCTAACAGATAAGTGTGTAACTATGCCCCGGCGTAGTATATACCTATCTGTTAGCTTCACGGTGCTTTTTTATTGCTCGATGATATTCTCGCACGGAACATTTCTCCGGCTTGTTTGCCGAAGGAGTGTTCTTTTTGTTTATATCAGCAAAATGGCTGTGCCTGACAGCTGAATACCCATGATCTTCGTTTTGTCTTTTCACAATGAAAAATCAGAACGGAGGTCAAAAAATGAACGATAACAGGACAATAAAGGCAGAAAATGTACATAAGGCAATCAAGAAGCAAGGCTACTTCTATATCCTTGCAGAGAAATACTATGGTGAGGGTTACATCGGACCTAAGTATATCATAGCAACAGATGATCCTGATTTCAGAGAAAATCATCCGAAACTCGCTGATATGGTTATAGTGCCTGTGGACAAATTTCTGAAAATGGCTGAAGCTATAAATTCGTCTCTCCTTAACGATCGTAGAGAAAAATTCAGGCAGATGCATTTTCATAATGATGAGGGATTTTTTGAGGAGATGACTAATGATGATGGAAACGATATTACTCTTTCAATTGCAAATATGTCTACAGATCCGGTAGAAGATGAAATAGAACGATTAGCGGATAAAGAACGGATCCTTAACGCCATGAAAGCCCTAAAAGAATTGCAGAGAAAAAGACTGTATGATTACTATTTTAAAGGATTGACTTACAGGCAAATCGCTGTCAAAGAACATGTTGGTTACAAGAACATTCGGGAAAGCGTAGAAGGCGCAATTAAAAAAATCAAAAAAAATTTGTAAAATACCCCCTCAAAATGCTTCTCCCACTGCCTCTTAATTAGAGGGGTACGAAAAGGACTTCTCGGAAGCATCTTGAAAATAGAATATCAGCTATACAGATACGTTAATCCTGCGGTCGGTAGAAGGTCGACAGCCAGACGAGAGATACGCCATGACGCACAAATGCAGAGCGAAAAATATCATCTCCAAGATCGGGATAGCTTCCCGAGGGCGATGAAACGCAGGAGGATAATGATACTTCCGTCCAGTCACAGCTAATAACAATGAGGACGGCTTTGTGAGACCCACAGAGGGGTGAGACTCCCATGATATCGGTACGCTGCCGATAGTCTGTATAGCTCCGGTGCAACGGATGTCGAGGACAAATATTGCAAAATAGGCAAAACGAAGTTACGGCGGTTTGTCAGATCAAAGATAAGCCGCCGTTCATTTTACATATAACCTGAGTTAAATAAGTAGGAGGAAAATACAATGAGTAAAACTAAGAAAGAATACCTATCTGAACCAATTAATGTTGAACTAGACTGGATCAATGATATACGAAATAGATATATCCGTTCCAATATGAGAAAACTTGATCTTTCGATTTCAATCACATATACATACTTTATCTATCACGATTATACCGTTGCACAGCTTGCCAAAATAAACGAGACCAGGAAATGAACAGTCTGCAAAACCAAAGACAGATACTTGTCGACTATGCAAATCAAAATGGACATGACATAGTTGGAGAGAGCTTCGATGACAATGTGTCCGGAATGACATTCAACCGAAAAGGTTTGGGCGAACTCGAAAATGCAGTCGATGAGAAGAAAATCGAGATAGTACTGGTCAAGGACCTTTCGAGACTCGGCAGACACAGAACGCAAACAGATCTGTTCATAGACCATCTTCGGCAGAACAAGGTAAAAGTGATATCGGTGACTGAGGGAATCGATAGTTCAAACGAAAATGATGACCTGCTCATCGGATTCAAGCAGATATTCAATGACTTTTATGCAAAGGATATCAGCCGCAAGGTCAAGGCGGGGATAAGACAGAAACAAAAGAGTTCAGGTGTTATCGAAAGCCTTCCGATCGGCTATGTGGCAGACAGGATCAATAAGAGGATACTTGTTGATCCTGAAGCAGCTGCAATAGTTCGGGATGTGTTTGATATGTTCCTCGAAGGATACGGATTGACAACGATAGCAAGAGAAATGAACAGGAGGGGAGTAAAATCCCCTGAATATTATCAGCGCAGGAAACTCGCAGATTGGAAACCGGATTTCAGCAAAAGATACCTTTGGGTACAGACAGCGGTAAAACGCATACTTACAAATGAAATTTACATAGGAACAATGGTGAATCATAAAAGCGTGACTTCTAAGATATATAAAACGAAGTCGTTTATTGACAAAAAAGAGCAGTTCAGGCATGAAAACTTCTGTGAAGCGATAATCGATAAAGAAACCTGGGAACAGGCACAGTTCTTGCTTGGGCAGCGGTCGGTGATCCATCCACGAAGCAGCAACGGCAATAAGCTGCATAGATATGCTGGAATACTTAAGTGTGCAGAATGCGGTGCGAACCTCACCGCCAGAACAAGACATTGGAAAGGCTCGACTTATGTACAATACAGCTGCAATACTTCTCACCGGTATGGTAAGGAGTACTGTACACCTCATACCATAAGGGAGGATATGCTTGATGCTCTCCTAAAGGATGAGATGAAATCGTGGTATAAGCATATTTTAAGCGAGAGTAAGAAGTATGAGCATATCGTCAAGGAATGGCAGAGAAAAAAGCCTGCATACGATAAGAAGATACAAGAAAACGAGCAAAAGATAGAAAAACTGAACGAGGATATTGAGAATCTGATAATGGAGAGGCTTAACGACCTCGGCAGGAAAGAGCTCTATGACAAAATGATCAACAAGAAACAAAAAGAGGTCAAGGAGCTAAACAGGAAAAACAAGGAGCTCAAGCAGTATAACCTAGTCTGCAAAAAGAGACAGGAGGAACTTGATAACTTCGCTGAGTTCCTGAAAGAGGTACTTGCCCAGGATACCATATCTGACATAAGCATGAGGATGGTTGTGAACAAGATATTGGTACATCAGAATGAAGATAAGACGCTGGATATAAAGTTCGAGATGAATGGAAAGCTCGGAGACAACAAAGAGATTGAAATACCTGACTAAAAATCAAAAAACAGGCGTGAAATTCACGTCTGTTTTTGTGCTTTCAGAAGATATGAAACAAATTAGAGTTTTTTTCGATTGCGTATATCAAGACATCACTCTGAAATATGCAATGACTATTACAGTAGAAACAAGATAAAAAAGAAAAGCTCGCACTTGCGAGCTTTTGTGTCTAAGAACTACTAAAAGTACACCAAACCATAGAAAGAACACCAAAAAGTACACCAGATATTTTTCGAATCCGCTTGATTTTAGACTGACATTGTGCTATAATTAGTCTAACATTGGTCCGATGGAGGTTTTGCTATGGACGAGAAGCTTGTTTTTCTTGATACTTATGTCCTTCAACAGGATATGCGTATTAGAATGCCAAAACTAATACTGACTAATCTTGACGCTGAAAAAGGCACAACACTATTTGATATTTTCTTGAACAAAGATGATCAAACAATTGTCCTAAAAAAGCATTTATCGTCAGACGACAAAAAATGCTAACCATTACAAGTGAGATAATGTTATGAAATTAAATGTGATTTATAACGCCGACTGCATATCGGGGTTACCTGACAAAATTGAAAACGAGTCTATTGATTTGGTTGTCGCAGATCCGCCGTACTTTAAGGTAATCGGTGAAAAATGGGATTATCTTTGGCGAACAGAAGATGATTATCTTGAATGGTCAAAAAAGTGGATCTCTGAAGTTTCGCGTGTGTTACGCAAAGGCGGAAGTTTTTATCTCTTTGGATACTTCAGAATGTTAAGTAGGTTGCTGCCGCTTCTTGAGGAATCTGGGCTTGAATTGCGTCAGCAAATTATACTGAACAAAGGTATGCAAGCGGTAGCTGGCAGAGCAACCAGAAACTATAAAATGTTCCCTAATGTCACTGAGAGTATGCTATTTCTTTACAAAGATTCCAAACCTTTTGCAAAACAATTCTTGCGCGAGCGCCAAAAAGAATTGGGGCTGTCCGCAAAAGATATTAATGAGCTTTTAGGGGTGAAATCAAACGGGGGCGGTATGTGGAGCATTTATACTGGCAAAAATGTCTGCAAACAGCTTCCCACGGAAGCATTGTGGAATAAGCTTCAAAAGATTCTACAATTTGATTTACCCTATAAAAAAATATGTCAAACCTACAATCCTCAGCTTGGAATTACCGACGTTTGGGACGATATAAATTTTTACTCTGAAGAACGCTTCCACCCTACGCAGAAACCACAAAAATTAATTGAACGGCTAATACTGGCAAGTAGTAATGAGGGAGATTTGGTCTTGGATCCATTTATGGGCGGCGGTTCGACTGCTGTTGCATGTGTTTCAACCAAGCGAAAGTATATCGGGTTTGAGATTGATCCTGAATACTATGAAAAATCTCTGTTTAGATTATCACAAATGAGCCTCCCGCTTTAACAGCGGCAGGCTCATTGCATTATTATTGTAACTCTGGGTAATGATCTCTAATCTTTTGAGGAATACTGCCTTTTTTCTTAAGGATCAACGGCAAATAGATTTCTTCTGCAAACATGTCACATAAATCCCCGTTTGCAATATGGCGTTCCTCCCTGATTTTTTGCAAGTGATTGAGATACTTTAATTTGCTTGAAAATGTAATCTGTGAACCCGTTACTCGCTTAATTACTTTCTGTACTGATTTAATTGTTATAGTCTTCGCCTTTGAGTAATCATTAAAAGGTAAAAGTTCATCTGGTTTTCGGTTATTAAGCGTCGGGAAAATACATGTCTCTATGCAACCGTTATCCTTTATGATGGATCGATAAATTAAATCCGGCTTTGTTAAAGCAAATTTGAACGAATAAGGCCACATATTAAAAGGCGCTTTTGATTTTGATTTAGCGCGAGTGTTAAGATAATAGTCAACCATGCAATATGCAAAGCCCTTATTAAGCGAATCAACTTCCCAAATTGACGCGACGATATCATTGTTTGATGCGTCTATTAAATCAGCAAATTCAAAAAGAACAAAATAATACTTTTTTGGTTCAATAACTTTCTCGAACTCTTGATCGTTTCTCAATGCAATCAGCCATTTTGAATCATCTTTTCTGTCAATGTCCAGCGAACCACATGATGAGCAACTTGTTTCAAGACTTGAAACAACAGCACCACAGTTTTTGCACGCACCGAGTTGATCAACTCTATAACATGTTTTAATCTCGCCGTATTCGTCATTTTCCATTACTAGATCATATCCTCTGGCTCCAGATTTTCCGCCGGGAAATCCAGTAACAACACTTACCAAATGCTGTCCAACATAACCCATTCTCGCTTGTGGCGTTTGAAAAGTTATTTCTGACCAAGCGTTTACTTTTGACCTCAAATCTATGTAAAGGTCTTTAATTAAAGCCTCTGATGCTTCTAACGTCCCAAGTTTGTAATCAAGCATATTCGTTCCCCCCTGCTATTTATAATCCTTCAAACAATTCGCTGAGTGTGACATCCAGCCCGTCGGCAATTTTCTTGATATTGCAAATGGCAATGTTTCGCCGTCCAGCTTCGACAGAAGCAAAGTAGGTTCTGTCCATTTCAATTTTTAGAGCAAATTTCTCTTGGCTTAAACCAGTCTTTTGCCGGAGCTCTTTGATACGATCTCCCAAATCTTTTGTAATCATTTCACTTCACCTCATAGTTGGGTATATTAATATTATAGAGCATACGGACTATAAAACAACGGTTTATGAGTAACATTGACATTTTTCTTGTTTTTTCGAGGTTCAAATCCACCAACCCCGTACTTTTTTGTAGTTCTTTGCGAAACAAAGAAACGCAAAAAGTTCACCAGCATTTTTGACCGTTTTTGCAGACTGAAACGAAAAAATCGGGCTCTCGGACGGCTGCTCCACCGTTTGAAAGCCCGATTTTACCTATATTTGTCCGATTTTTGCCCAAAACGCAAGAAAAAACCTCTTTTGCCGTGGTAGACAAAAGAGGTTCCTTTTCTGGTGCAGATGGTGGGACGAGTTGAACAGGTTCAAGTCTGCACACCACACTATAACAAGAACCGCAATACTTCTCGATTTCCTCGGAGTATCACGGCTTTAGTTAGTGCAGATGGTGGGACTTGAACCCACACGTCCTTGCGAACACTAGCACCTGAAGCTAGCGCGTCTGCCAATTCCGCCACACCTGCAAATATAAAAATATGAAACTTGACTTACTTGAAGTCCATCGGTGGTGATAAAAACACTGTCGTAGCGCTACCCGAAGCTAGCGCGTCTGCCTATTCCGCCACACCTGCAAATGTTATAATATGAATGTGTTTACCCTCGTCATATCACCGAGGTGCCGGTATGTCCGGTGTCAACAAGTTGACACTGACGTAGCGCCACCCGAAGCCAGCGCGTCTGCCTGGCCTTGCTTGCAAGGCTTTTTCTGCATACACCTGCAATTATAAATATCCGATATTTTTACACGCCTCAGATTTGGCGAGGTGGGTGCCTTTCGCACTGATCCACATTCGCTGCCCAACGGGTCAACGCTGATATTATATCACAAGTCTTCGCTGTTGTCAAGTCTTTTTTGCAAGGGAATCGCTTTTATTTGATAAAAAACAGCCCGCAGAGTGCGGGCTGTCCTGTTATTATGCTAGTTTTCCGCCTCTTCGACGGGCTCTTCTGCCTCGGAGACCTCCGTAGCTTCCTCTTTTTCCGCTCCTTCTGCTCCCTCTTCTATCGGAGGCTTCTCGCCTACATAGACCGTCTGCCCGAATGTGCTGCGGCGCCCGGCCATGATAAGCATTACACCAAGGAATATCAGCGAGCAGGAAACTATGAGCTCTATTATCACCAGGGTCTTATCAAACTGTACCAGCACATAGAGCGAGGTCGATCTCTGCCAGTATTCTTCTTCGACGTTCTTTTCATCAAAAAAGCTCTTGAGAATATTCATCTGCTCATCCGTGACCTCTACAGCCTTGCCGATGAATTCGGTGTGCTCCATGAGCGAAGGATCGCTCTGAGATACCGCAGCTTCGGTCTTGCTGAGATGCTCATCGAACTTCTCGCGCTCGTCGGAGACCTGTATAAGAATGTATCCGCCGCCGTTGCCCAGCTCGACCAGGTAAAGCGAGGAATCCTTCTTTATCAGCGGCAGCCCGAAAATCTTTTTCCTGACCTCCATATTGCCGATCTTTGCAATAAGAAATCTGTTCTTGCCTATGTCTCCCTCAGCTATCTCGCCTTCCTTGTAGTTTTTGAAGGTCTTGTCGTCCATGTTTACCTTTTTAAAGGCCATAGTGTAAACATCCGAGGATATCAGAGCCAGCATTATCAGCCCAAGCATCAGAAATGCTGCCCCGATAGCAGTAAGTTTATTCATCCATCATCCACCTCCGGCCGGAAAGTCCTGCCGCTTAAATTATATCAAATTTGTGCCCCTCTGTCAATGTTTTTTAAACACAATTTACAAGCCCCCGGAACAGGGTCGGATAATGTCGGCTGAATAATGAATATTTTGTAAAATCAGCCCCCCATTCATTGACAAAGCACCTTTATATAGATATACTGAATTTAGGTTATCATTGATAACCTGATATATCTGTTACGGAGGAAATTAAAATGGTATTTGAAACAGTTGCCAGGATAATCGCCGAAAGGATCGAGTGCGACCCTTCCGAGATCAAGAACGATTCGACCTTCAGAGATCTGGGTATCGACTCTCTCGACACCGTAGACCTTATGATGAACCTCGAGGATGAGCTCGGCATCGAACTGGAGCTCGACCAGAAGCTGGAGACCGTCGGAGACCTCGTTGAATTCATCGAGAATAAGCAGGAATAAAACAATGTTGAACAGCAGTCTTTGCGAAATGCTCGGGATCGAATATCCCGTTTTTCAGGGCGGAATGGCATGGATCGCTGACGGAAAGCTAGCCGCTGCCGTGTCTAACGGCGGCGGTCTTGGTATTATAGCAGCCGGAAATGCCGAAGCTGCATACGTCAGAGAGCAGATCAGAGCCGCCAAAAGCCTTACAGATAAGCCCTTCGGGGTCAATATAATGCTGCTTTCCCCCTATGCCGATGAGGTCGCAGCGGTCGCAGCAGAGGAGAAGGTCGCAGTAGTGACCACCGGCGCAGGCAACCCGTCAAAGTATATGGAGATGTGGAAGCAGGCCGGCATAAAAGTCATCCCCGTCGTAGCGTCTACCGCTCTGGCAAGGCTCATGGAGAGACTCGGCGCCTCGGCTGTCATCGCTGAGGGCGGCGAGAGCGGAGGCCATATCGGCGAGCTGGCGACTATCGTCCTCGTTCCGCAGATCGTCGATGTCGTAAGCATACCCGTCATCGCAGCAGGCGGAATAGCCGACGGAAGAGGTGTCGCTGCGGCATTTATGCTGGGCGCCTGCGGCGTGCAGGTCGGGACAAGGTTCCTTGCCGCCGAGGAGTGCAGTATTCACCCGAATTATAAGGAAAAGATCGTCAAAGCCAAGGATCTCTGCACTATGGTCACAGGCAGAAGGCTCGGGCACCCTGTCCGCGCCCTCAGGACTAATTTCCAGAGAGAATACCTCAAAGCCGAGTATTCCCAGATCTCCGATGAGGAGCTGGAAGCTATGGGCGCAGGCTCTCTCAGGAAAGCTGTTGTTGACGGCAACAACGACGAGGGCTGCTTCCTCGCCGGGCAGTCGGCAGCTATGGTAAAGAAGATCCAGCCCGCAGCGGAGATCGTCCGCGAGCTCTGCGAGGAAGCCGAGCCGCTGCTGAAAGGAGCCGCAAAATGGGTAAGATAGCATTCGTTTTCTCCGGCCAGGGAGCTCAGCGCCCCGGCATGGGAAAAGAGATATACGATGCCTCGGAAGCCGCAAAAGCAGTCTTCGATAAGCTGGATACATTAAGAGAGGGGACCTCAGCTATGTGCTTCGAGGGCTCCGACGAAGAGCTTATGCAGACCGCCAATACCCAGCCCTGCCTCTTCGCAGTCGAAATGGCTGCGGCAGCAGCCCTGGAGGAGAAAGGCATCAAAGCCGATATGACCGCAGGCTTCTCTCTCGGAGAGATCGCCGCGCTGACATATTCGGGAGCCGCCTCTCTGGAGAGCGGCTTCGGGATCGTATGCAGGCGCGGAGAGGTGATGCAGAAGGCCGCCGAGGAGAACCCGGCTGCTATGGCTGCGATCCTCAAGCTCTCCAACGATGAGGTCGAGCAGATCTGCTCCGGCCTCGACCGCGCATACCCCGTAAACTATAACTGCACCGGACAGGTCACCTGCGCAGCCGCTAAGGAAACTATGCCTATGCTCCTTCTCGCTGCCAAGGCGGCAGGCGGAAGAGCTGTGCCGCTGAAGGTGTCCGGAGGCTTCCATTCCCCCTTTATGGAGAGCGCTGCGGCAGACTTCGCAGAGGCCCTCAAAGGCTTTGAGCTGAACACCCCCGCCCTGCCGCTCTATTCAAACCTTACTGCCGAGCCCTACGGCGAAGAGATCAGAGATACGCTCTCCCGCCAGATCTGCTCGCCTGTAAAATGGGAGAAGCTGGTGCGCAATATGATCGAAGCCGGAGCCGATACATTTATCGAGCTGGGCGCCGGAAACACGCTCGTCGGGCTTATAGGCCGCATCGACCCGGAGGTCAGGACATTCTGTGTCACCGACAAAGCCGGGCTGGATAAGGCCGTAAGCGAGCTCGCCGGAGAGGAGACAGAAAATGCTTAAAGGAAACACAGCAATAATCACAGGCGGCTCCAGAGGCATCGGAGCAGCCATCGCCCTGAAGCTGGCTTCCCTGGGCGCCGATATCGTCCTGCTGGACATCGGCAACGAGGATAAGGCCGCAGAAGTGCGCGAAAAGGCAGAAAAGGAATTCGGCGTAAAAACAGGCTATTATAGCTGCAACGTCGCTGATTTCGAGCAGACCAAGGCTGTCGCTGCCAGGATCGGCAAGGAGTTCCAGAACGTTACTGTTCTTATCAATAACGCCGGGATAACCCGCGACGGTCTCATCCTTACCATGAACGAGGCTCAGTTCGACGATGTCATCAGCGTTAACCTCAAGGGCGCTTTCAATATGATAAAGCACTGCTCGCGTATGTTTATGAAGAACAAATGCGGCAGGATCGTCAATATCTCATCAGTGTCCGGGCTCAGCGGCAACGCAGGGCAGGCCAATTACAGCGCCTCCAAGGCCGGGCTCGTCGGGCTGACTAAAACTGTCGCCCGCGAATTCGCCTCTAAGAATATCACCTGCAACGCTATCGCTCCCGGCTTTATAGCGACGGATATGACCGCCGACATCACCGCGGAGAACAATTCCCTCGCTGCGGCGATCCCTCTCGGACGCCCCGGGTCTCCCGAGGATATCGCGGGAGCCGCCGCTTTTCTCGTTACCGCCCCCTACGTTACAGGCGTCGTCCTCAGAGTAGACGGCGGGCTCGGTATGTGAGCCGAAGCAAGCAAATATACGCCTTCGACCGGAAGGCGTCAGACCGGAAGGACTAAACTTATGGATAATACAATTCGCAGAGTAGTAATAACGGGCATCGGAGCCGTTACACCCGTCGGCCTTACAGCCGAGGAAAGCTGGAAAGCCCTCATTGACGGCAAAAACGGCATCGCCCCCATAACCCTCTTCGACACCGCAGATTTCAAGGCCAAGCTCGGCGCTGAGGTCAAAGGCTTCGACCCCCGCACTATCCTCGAAAAGGCCGATATCATCAAGACCGACAGATATGCCCAGTTCGGCATCAAGGCCGCTCAGGAAGCCGTTGACGACAGCGGCATCCTCGGCAAAATAGACCCGGACCGCTTCGCCGTATATTTCGGCTCCGGCATCGGCGGGATAGCCTCCTTCGCCTCCGAGCATACAAAGCTCATGGAGAAAGGCCCCCGCAGAGTCTCCCCCTATTTCGTCCCGATGATGATCGCAAATATGGCGGCAGGTATGATCGCCATCCGCTTCGATTGCAGAGGCGCTGCCCTCCCCGCAGTTACAGCCTGCGCTTCAGGCTCCAATGCCATAGGAGAGGCTATCCGCTCCATCAGACACGGCTACGCCGACGCTGTCATAACCGGAGGCTGCGAGGCCGCTATAACCGATATCGGTGTCGCCGGATTTATCAATATGCAGGCGCTCTCCGTTTCTGAGGACCCTGACGCCGCTTCCCTGCCCTTCGATAAGAGACGCGCAGGCTTCGTTATCGGAGAAGGCGGCGCTGCCCTTATCCTCGAGGAGTATGAACACGCCAAGGCAAGAGGAGCTAAGATCTACGCCGAAGCAGTCGGCTACGGCTCCACCTGCGATGCCCACCATATCACCGCCCCGGACCCGGAAGCGGGCGGCGCTTCAAGAGCTATGATACAGGCTCTGGAGGAGGCAGGATACAAGCCCTCCGACCGCGTGTATATAAACGCCCACGGAACAGGCACTCCCCTGAACGATAAGTCCGAGACAAAGGCGATCAAGCTCGCCCTCGGAGATAAAGCCCGCGACGCTCTTATCAGCTCTACCAAGTCTATGACAGGACATATGCTGGGCGCCGCAGGAGCTATCGAAGCTATCGTCTGCGTAAAGGCTCTCAGCGAGGGCATAATACCTCCGACGATAAATCTGAACGAGCCCGATGAGGAATGTGACCTCAACTACTGCCCGGGCAAGGCAGTCATCGCAGACCTCGATCTCGCGCTATCGAATTCTCTCGGCTTCGGCGGGCATAATGCCTGCGTCGCCTTCAGGAAGATCTGATCCGAAAGGACGGTTTTTACAATGAACGAAAACAGCATAAGAAAATACGCCGAGCTCATGAAGGAGCTTGAGCTCACAGCGCTTGAAATAAACGAGCAGACAGGCAATGTAAGGCTGGAGCGTATGCCCGCTCCCATAATGCCCGTTATGCCCGCCCCCCAGCCGGCTGCTCCCGCAGCCCCTGCGCCCTCTGCCCCTGTATCGGTGCAGGCCGCCCCTGCCGAGGATATCATCATCGTAAGATCTCCTATGGTCGGTGTGTTCTACTCCGCCCCCGCAGAGAATGCCGATGCCTTTGTCAAGGTCGGGGATAAGGTCACAAAAGGCCAGACCCTCTGCATTGTCGAGGCTATGAAGCTGATGAACGAGCTCCCCGCCGAACAGGACGGCATCATCACCGAGATCTGTGTCGATAACGGGCAGGTCGTAGATTACGGCTGCGAGCTCTTCAGAATGAAAAAAGCATAAAAGGGAACGGTATACAATGAATAAAGAAGAGATAATGCAGATACTCCCCCACAGAGATAATATGCTGCTGGTCGATGAGGCCGAGCTGGTCGGGGAGGAAAGCCACGGAAAATACCATGTCCGCGGAGACGAATGGTTCCTGAAGGGGCATTTCCCCGGGAACCCCATCGTCCCCGGAGTGATACAGTGCGAGATACTCGCGCAGTCCGCCTGCGCACTGCTCGCAGATAAAATGAAAGACGGTATGCTCCCGCTCTATACGGGCCTCAACAACGTCAAGTTCCGCAACCCTGTAAGGCCGGGAGATACGTTTGAGACGGTCTGCCGTATAACAAAGGCAAGGCCGCCCTTCTTTTTCGCCAGCGGCGAGGGATATGTTGACGGCAAGCTCTGCATAAAGGCGGAATTTTCATTCGCTCTCAAGGAGATGGGATAATGTTTTCAAAAGTCCTTATCGCTAACCGCGGCGAGATCGCCGTCAGAATAATAAGAGCCTGCAAGGAAATGGGTATCGCTACTGTCGCCGTTTATTCCGAAGCCGACAGCGATGCTCTGCACGTCGCCCTTGCAGACGAGAGCTATTGCATCGGCGGAGCCCAGGCCGCAGACAGCTACCTCAACGAGGAGCGGATAATCTCCGCTGCGCTGGTCTCAAAAGCTCAGGCTATACACGCCGGATACGGCTTTCTTTCCGAGAACGCACACTTCTCTCAGCTCTGCGCCAAGAACGGCATCGTGTTTATAGGGCCGGCTGCCGAAACTATGGAGCGCCTCAGCGATAAAACGACCATAAAGAACCTTATGGAAGAAGCCGGGCTGGATGTTATCAAGGGGACAGATGTCCTGGAAAGCATCGAATCCGCCAGGATAGCCGCCGAAAGGATCGGCTACCCCGTTATGCTCAAAGCCCGCTCGGGCGGCGGCGGAAGAGGCATCAGGCTCGTGAGCTCGGAATCAGAGCTGGAAAGCAATTACGAGCTGGCTGTCGCAGAGGGCGAGGCTGCTTTCGGCGACGGCGCAGTGTATATGGAAAAATACGTCTACCCCGCAAGGCATATCGAGATGCAGATAATCGCCGACGAAGCCGAGAATGTGGTCTGCCTCGGAGAGAGAGACTGCTCTGTCCAGCGGAGACATCAGAAGCTCATCGAGGAATCCCCCTCTCCCGCAGTAAGCCCCGCTATGCGCGCCGAGCTTATCGAAAAAGTCACAAAGGCTGTCAAGCATATCGGATATGTCGGTGTCGGAACACTGGAATTCCTGTTGGATAAGGCCGGGAAATTCTGGTTTATGGAAATGAATATCCGCCTCCAGGTGGAGCACAGTGTTACCGAGATGCTGACCAATATCGACCTGGTAAAGTGGCAGATAAGAACCGCTGCGGGTGTCCTGCTCAATTTCTCGCAGAAGGATGTCACCCTTATGGGCTCGGCTATCGAATGCCGCATAAATGCCCTCTCGACAGGCAGGCTGGGTATGCTGCACGTCGCAGGCGGGCCTTCCGTAAGATTCGACACCTATCTTGTCCAGGATGTAGAGATATCTCCATTCTATGACTCCCTCATAGGCAAACTCATAGTCAGAGCCGGCACACGCGAGGAAGCCCTCAGAAAAATGAAGGCCGCTCTCTGCGAGCTGGTCATCGACGGTATAAAGACCAATATCCATCAGCAGCTCCGCCTCGTCAAGGACGAAAGATTTATGGACGGCAGCTACGATCTGACATTTATGGAAGGCAGGTAAAGGCTGATGCCGTTTCTCAAATTCTTATATAACCCCAAAAACGAGCTCGAAAGCGGCGGCCGCGCAGTAGCCCCGATCCAGGCCGACGATAACGAGCCGGAAAAGGAATGCCCAAACTGCCATAAATCAATACCGATCTCGCGGATATGGGCAAATATGAACACCTGCTCCTGCGGATATCATTTCAGGATGAGCGCAAGGCAGCGCATCAGCTTTATCGCTGATAAAGGCTCCTTTGAAGAGCTCTTCTCGGATGTCACCTCCAACGACCCCCTGAAATTCGACGGCTATGCAAACAAGCTGGAGACAGTCCGCGCCGCCAGCAATGAGAACGAGGCTGTCATCTGCGGCTATGCCTCTATCGGCAAGACCCGCTGCTGCCTGTTCGTTATGGAACCGAATTTTATGATGGGCTCTATGGGCTCGGCTGTCGGCGAAAGGATAACCAGGCTCTTTGAGCTGGCAACGGAAAAAAGACTTCCCGTCGTCGGTTATACCGTCTCGGGAGGAGCCAGGATGCAGGAGGGTCTCATCTCGCTTATGCAGATGGCAAAGACCAGCGGAGCCGTAAAGCGCCACAGCGATGCCGGCCTGCTCTATCTTACCGTCCTCACCGACCCGACTACCGGAGGCGTTACCGCCAGCTTCGCTATGGAGGGAGATATAATCCTCGCCGAGCCGGATGCTACTATCGGTTTCGCCGGAGCGAGAGTCATCGAGCAGACGACGAGAAAGACTCTTCCCAAGGGCTTCCAGAAGGCTGAGTTCCTGCTGGAGCACGGCTTTGTTGACGCCATCGCCCCGAGAAGATACCAGCGTTCGCTGGTCGCTATGCTCCTTAAAATGCACTGCGGAGGTGATGAGCTGTGAGCGGAGAGGCTTACGAAAAGGTCAAAAAAGCAAGAAGCGCCGGCCGCTATACCGGCATCGACTTCATCAAGGGCATATTCAACCACTTCTTCGAGCTCCACGGCGACCGCCGCTTTGCTGACGACAGCGCAATAATCGGCGGAGTCGCCTATCTTGATACAACACCCGTTACAGTTATCGCAATAGAAAAAGGGCACAACGCCAGAGAACGTATGCAGCGCCTCTTCGGAGCCCCCAATCCGGAGGGCTACCGCAAGGCTCTCCGCCTTATGAAGCAGGCCGAAAAGTTCAAGAGGCCTGTGATCTGCTTTATCGACACTTCCGGAGCCTACTGCGGTATCGGCGCCGAGGAGAGAGGTCAGGGCCTCGCTATCGCAGAGAATCTCAGCGAGATGATGACCCTGAATACCCCTGTGATATCTGTCCTCATCGGAGAGGGAGGCAGCGGCGGTGCGCTGGCTCTCGCTGTTGCCGACAGAGTCTATATGCTGGAGAACGCCGTTTATTCAGTCATCTCCCCGGAGGGCTGCGCTTCCATTCTCTGGAAGGACAGCTCCAAGGCCTCTGAGGCCGCCGACTGCCTCAAGCTCACCGCACACGATGCGCTGGAGCTGGGTGTCATCGAGGATGTCATCAGCGAAGATAATATGGATCAGCCCGAGTTCTTTGCCGAGCTCAGGGACAGGCTCCTCTCGGAGATCAGAACTCTCCGCGCAGACAAGCAGCTTCTCGACCACAGATATGAGCGCTTCCGGGCTTTTGGCAGGAGCGAGTAAAGGATCTGAGATCTATGACAATTTATAAGCGCTACTGCCGCGAGACCTTCGGCCCCGACGGCAGGCTCACCGATTTTGATATAACCTATCCCGAGAGCTTCAATTTCGCCTACGATGTAGTCGATGTATACGCGAAGGAGGAGCCGGATAAACGCGCTCTTGTCTGGTGCGACACCGAAGGCCGGGAGCGTATCTTATCCTTCGGGGAGCTGAGCAGGCTCAGCAATAAGTGCGCCAATGTCCTCTCGGAAAGCGGCATCGGCAGATACGACAAGGTGCTGGTCGCCCTCAAAAAGCATTACGAATACTGGATAGTCGTTTTGGCACTGCATAAGCTGGGAGCAGTTATGATCCCCGTTACTCATATGCTGACCGCCAAGGATTACACTTACAGGATAGCCTCAACAGAGATCAAAGGCTTTATATGCACCCCCGACGGAGATGTCTCGGACAGAATACTGGAAGCTGTCAGAAGCGCAGGGATAAGCCCCTGCCTCTGGACTGTCCGGCAGAGCAAGCCGGGGTTTGAAGACCTTACCGCTGCGGTAAAGGCCGCCCCCGAAGCCTTCGCCCGCCGTGAGACCTCCGCCCATGACCCCTTGCTCCTCTATTTTACCTCCGGCACCTCCGGGCTGCCCAAGGGAGTGATCCATAACCACATCTACCCCCTGGCGCATATCGTTACCGCCAAATACTGGCACCTCGCTGAGGATAACGGCCTGCATTTCACTGTCGCTGAAACAGGCTGGGCTAAATCCTCCTGGGGAAAGCTCTACGGTCAATGGCTGGTAGGCTCGGCTGTCATGGTCTTTGATTTCGATAACTTCGACCCGAAGATGATGATACACGTCATCAATAAGTATAAGGTCACTACCTTCTGCGCCCCGCCGACGGTATACCGCTACCTCGTCCGCTCCGGGATCCCGGAAATGCCATCCCTCAAGCACGCAACTACTGCGGGAGAGGTGCTGCACCCGGAGGTCTTCAGGCTCTTCAGGGAAAAGACAGGCCTTTTGCTCTGCGAAGGCTACGGCCAGACAGAGTCCGCTCTGCTGACCGCCTTCTTCCCCCACGACGATATCACCCCGGGCTCTATGGGATTCCCCTCCCCGCTTTATAAGATCGCCCTGCTTGGCAGCGACTGCAAACCTGTCAAGCCGGGAGAAACGGGAGAGGTCTGCATCATCCCGAAAAGAGAGGGCGAATACCCTCCGGGGCTCTTCTGCGCCTATCTCGATAACGATGAGCTCTTCAGGGAAGTATGGCGCGGAGGCGTCTACCATACGGGTGACTCTGCGACCGTTGACGAAGCAGGAAGATACTGGTTCGGCGGCAGATTCGACGATATCATCAAGACCGGAGGCTACCGTGTCGGCCCATACGAGATAGAAAATGTGCTGATGGAGCACCCGGCAGTCGTCGAGTGCAGCGTTGTCGGCGTCCCCGATAAGCTCAGAGGTCAGGCTATCAAGGCCTATATCGTCCTGAAAGAGGGCGTTGCCCCCGGGCGGGAACTGGAAAAAGAGATCAAGGATCTCACAAACGCAAGGCTTTCGGACTATAAATGGATCAGGCTCATAGAGTTCGTTGATGAGATGCCGAAGACAGTAAGCGGCAAGATCCGTAAGGCCGAACAGCGCAAAAGCTGAAAGAGGAAATGAAGTATGCCTAACGAGACTAAACGTCAAAGCAGGAGAGAAGAGCTGATCCTCGCAGGGCTGGATGAGATCAACCGCTGCGGGATAGCCAATTTCTCGCTGCGCCGCGTCGCACAGAAGGCGGGAGTATCCTGCGCTGCGCCGTCAAAGCATTTCGGAGACAAGCAGGGCTTTATCGCGGCAATAGTCGAATATGTCAACAACCAGTGGCATGACGAGCAGATGCGCATCCTCTCGGTATGCGGCAGCTCGACAAGAGATAAGCTGGTGGCTTTCAGCGTCGGCTATATCAAATTTCTCGTAGAAAAGCCCTATTTCCGCTCCATACTGATGCTCAAGGACGACAGCTTCGACAACACCTACCATGTCGGACGCGGCAGAACGACCAGCCTGACCCTGGAGCTCGTGGCGCAATACTGCGCCGAGGTCGGGATGGACGACAAGACCAGGATGCGCAAGCTCTATATCATCCGCTCTCTGATATACGGAGCCTCGCTTATGTTCGACAACGGCGAGCTTCCCTATACAGACGAAAATCTGCGGACTGTCGAAGAAAGCATAAACCGGGAATTCGATCTGCCGTGATGCGGCAGGGTCGGAGAACGGAAAGATAAAGGCAACACCGCACGACCCGCGGCTAACGCCTCTGCACATCATCTGCTTGCCAGCTTTCCGTCATATTACCCAAATTCTCCTTGACTTGCGTCAGCAAGCCTGCGTCGAATTTAGGCAATCTGACGAAAATCTGGACGGCGCATCTGATGCACAGGAGTCGTGCGGTGTTGCCTAAACGGTATATCCTCCCGGCAGGAAGATATACCGTTTTTTGCGCCTGTATCCTAAAATGTTCAATAAATCTGATGTAAAATATTCACATTATGAGCTCATAATTATATGATGTATCAGTGTTCAAAGGGGGGGTCGCCTTGGATAACGCTCTGCTCATAGTCAAGCAGATCCTTATAATGTTCATTATGCTGTCTGTCGGGATCGGCTGCGGGCTCAAAGGGCTCATCACCCGCGACGGCACAAAGCAGCTCTCAACTGTCGAGCTCATGATCGTCAACCCTCTCCTGATCTTTATGTCCTATCAGTCGGAATACTCGAAGGAGCTGCTCCACGGCCTGCTCTGGGCCTTCCTGCTGGCGGCGATCTCCTTTGCGGCGACGATAATCGCCTCGACTCTTATCATCCCCAGATCGCGGGAGGATTTCGATCTCGAACGCTTCTCTTCCGTCTATTCAAACTGCGGCTTTATCGGCATCCCGCTGATAAACGGCATCTACGGCGACGAGGGAGTCCTCTACCTTACGGGATATATCACATTTTTCAACATCCTTGTCTGGACTCACGGCTATATGGTGATGAAAGGTCAGCGGGATCTCTCGGCGTTTTTTAAGGCGCTGAAAAATCCCTCTGTGATCGCCGTCGCAATAGGCCTTATATGCTATCTCACCGGCCTGCGGCTGCCGGAGGTCCCCGCCAAGGCTCTGGACGGGCTGGCCTCGCTGAACACTCCTCTCGCTATGCTTATTGCCGGCTCCGCTGCATCAAGGACCAGCTTTATAAAGGCTTTTAAAAACTCCGGGATATACATAGTTTCCGCTATGAAGCTGCTGGTGATGCCGATAATGTGCTTCGGGATAATGCGGCTCACCGGTGCTCCGCCTATGGTAATAACCGTTATCACCATAGCCTGCGCCTGCCCTGTGGCGACTACGGGAACGATGTTCGCTGTGCTTTTCAACAAAAAGCCGGAGCGCTGCTCCGAATTCTTCGCGGTAACGACTATCCTCTCGGGAGTCACGCTCCCGCTGGTAACGGCTTTTGCCGGAGCAATGATGTAAAAAAGATCTCGCCGCCTTCGGTGAAAAAAGGGTATTCCCCCGACGGGGAATACCCTTTTTCGTTCTTTCTGCACAGATCATTCCTTGCTCAGAAGCTCCCTGGCTTTCAGCAGCGCAAGCTGGGTCTTGGCATCCGGGTAATCCCCGCGGAACGCTCCCTCGACAGCTTCCTCAAAGGGCAGCCTGATGACGTCGATAAACTCGTCGTCGTCAAGGTCTCTGTCTCCGAAGCTCAGGTCTCTTGCAAGATACATATGGATGACCTCGGTATCGTAAGCGACAGTCGGATACAGGCAGCCGAGATAATCAAATCTCCCGGGCTCTGCACCGATCTCCTCCTTGAGCTCTCTGAGGCCGCATTCTCTGTGGTCTTCGCCGTATTCCAGCTTTCCGGCGGGGATCTCTGTCAGCACTCTCCCGAAGGGATAGCGGAACTGCCTTACCAGAAACACCTCGCCCTTTTCGTTTATCGGGACGACACAGACTCCGCCGGGATGCTTGACATATTCTCTCGTTGCCTCTCTGCCGTCCGGCAGCTCGACCTTATCCACGAACAGCTTGACAACTATCCCGTCAAACTTTTGCTCGCCGTTTATTCTTCTTTCCGCGAGATGATCCTTTCCCCCGGGCAGATTTTTCCTCTCCTGGCTCATGCTTCTTGTCTCCTTTTTTGTTTGACTTGGAGGAGCTGTTCTTATCGACGTCCTCCGGTGTATCCTTGTCGATGACATTATCCGGTTGCAGGTCGCCCTGGCGGCGCCTTGAAACATATCCCGCAGCGATATAAACGCCCAGCAGCGCGAGACCGCTTACCGAAGCGACCTTGCCGACAGTTGAGCCCGCAGCCTTGAATCGGAACACTATCGTGCTCTCGCCCGCCGGAACGGGAACAGCCATAAACCCGTAGCTTACCTTCTCGATATTCGTTTTCTGGCCGTTGACCTCTGCTGTCCAGCCGGATTCGTAGGGGACAGAGAAGAACACCAGCTTCGGCTTATCCAGCTTGATCTTGCCTGTGAAGCCCTCGTGGTCGTAATCGAAGTAGTAGCAGCTCATCTGCTTTCTCTCGTCGCAGGCTCTGTTATAGAGCGCCTTTGAGACCATAACGTGCTGCTTGTCGAAGCGGGTCAGCATACCTCTGTATTTCTTTTCCTGCTCCGGTGACAGCAGAACGGAATTCAGCAGCAGGGTCGGCTTGTCATAATCGTTTACTGTCGAGATATCCTCTTCAAGGATATAGCTGTCGTAGGCGAAGCCCATCGGGACATATCGCGGGTTCTTGTAGATATAAAACTTGTTCTGTGTCCCGACATACTCGAAATCCGTCAGCCCGCTGATATACTCCGGAGGAGTCGGCTCTGCCTTGCCCCTGAGCTCGTCCTCGGTGAATTCCTGGAAGTAATACTTCACCGAGAGCAGCCCTCTGAGGCCGTACAGCTTGGTATCCATTCGGGAAGCGACATCTCTGGTCTGGCCGATAGAGGTATAGAAATCCATGATAGATGTGGGGACGACACTGTGGAAGGTGCGCATAGAGCTGAGGCCCCAGTACATACACCAGTTATCCACGCCCTCGGAGGTGTCGATACGGTAAAATGTGTTCTGAGAGTCGGACATATCTCCGTCGAACTCGGAGAGGTCGATCTTTTCCCTGCCGTAGATCGCTCTTTCGATATAGTCGTGATTATCCGAGCCCTGGACAGCGCCGAATACGACAGAGGACATCATGCATACCGCGCAGGCCGCTGTGGTCATTATACAGAGAGTGGTGTGCCGATGCTCCTTTACGACCTTATATACCGCAAAGAAGAGCATTACTGTCATGATCGCTGTAACGATCGCCTGGATATAGTAGAATTCAGGATATTTCGGGACTTTTCCCCAGACGACCTGTTCGTTGACATTTTTGGGCAGCATACCTATCCCGATGAATATGGCGGCACCTGCTGCTGCGGGTACAAAGCCGTATCGCAGCTCGTCCTTGTCCCGGTCTACCACCTGGGCTGTCATAAGGCACATTATCAGGATCGGCATATAGAACCAGCGGGCATAATAGCTGTCGTTAAAGAGCACAAAGGAAGCGTTGAGCACCGGGATACAGGCGAAGAGTATGCTGGCAACGATCATTTTTCCCTGCCAGGTCTTTTTGCGTGTCCTCATAAAGGCGATGACTCCGCAGACAGAGAACATCGGCAGATACCCGGCGATAGAAGCCCATCTTGCGTTTTCCGAGCTCAGGATATTCGATCTCGCGGGCATATCCGAGAGCATGAAGAAAGCCTGGAATATTCTCGGGATACGGATATTCTCCGGGTAGATGACCATATCCAGCCCCCAGAGGTAATGATTTATCCTTGGGTTTTCCAGGATATCCATGACCGAGGGCAGGAGTATCGCAAAGGAGATCATAAACCCGACAACAGCCTCAAAGAACAGGCATAAAAAGACCTTCGGGGTAATATCGAATTCCTTGTCTGTCAGCCTGATAAAGAAATAGAGGATAGTGAATACGACCTCGCAGACAAAGAAGAAATAGCTTATAGTCGCGCAGATAGCGACAGCTATGGCAAAAGCGCCTTTCTTATGATCCCTGACCAGCAGTTCCATACCCAGCAGCATCAGCGGGAAGAAGGCAGTGGCATCGTGGAAATGGTTGAAGAACACGTTATATGTCTGGAAGCCGGAGAAGGCATAGAGCATACCGCCGATAAAGGCTGCGTTCTTGTTCTGGACAAAGCGCCTGATATAGGCGTAGGCTGTGATTGCAGCGACAGAAGTCTTCAGCGCCAGCATCCAGGGCATCAGATAAGGCAGGGCTTTCAGCGGGAAGACCGTAGTCAGCCAGAAGAAGGGGCTTCCCAGCAGATAGAAGGAATAGGAGCCGACGAAATTCGAGCCCAGGTCTGTTCCCCAGTCCCAACCGATAGCGCCGTCCCGGACGACCTCATTGGCGTGCTGATAGAACATCATCTGCTGAGAATTGAAATCGCCGTAATATAGGAAAATGCCCTTATTATAGATCATTGAGGGTATAAAGCCGATCATCATCGCTGCAAAGGCGGTGACAAACAGCATCAGATACAGCTCCTTGCCTTTTTTGGAGGAGCGTTTCAGAAATCCCGGTCGTCCAAACATTTTGATAGTCCTTTTCTGATTATTGGGTCAGGCCATCCGGCCGGCCATACAAAGTTATTATATCACATCCGGGAACAAAAAACAACCCCGCCGACGCGATTTTCCGTCAGCGGGGCATCTTTTCTCTTTCAGAGCGGCGCCTTGTCCATCTTTCCCTTGTTTCTCGGATATTTTTCCGGAGTCGGCTTTATCTTGTTTATAACGATCAGGCATCTTCCGTCGCCGTTGGGAAGCTCATAGCTCCTGACGAGCCCGATCTCTCCTCCCAGAGTCCTGACAGCGCCTCCGGCCGCTTTCAGCTCTGCCTCGCCGTCCGAGCCCTTCAGGGCGACGAACTTCCCTCCGGGCTTAACGAAGGGCAGGCAGTATTCGCAGAGCGCCGAAAGGTTGGCGACAGCTCTGGCTGTGGCGATATCGTAGCGCTCTCTGTGGGCAGACGTGCGCCCCAGCTCCTCGGCTCTGCCGTGTATGCACTCGGCTCCCAGGGAAAGCCCGTCGGAGAGAGCCCTGAGAAAGCCTATCCTTTTATTGAGGCTGTCCAGCAGGGTCAGCTTTATATCCGGGCGGAATATCCCCAGGGGGCAGGATGGGAACCCGGCGCCTGTCCCGACATCTATGAGGCTCGCTCCATCCGGAGCCAGCCCCTCCGAGAGGAAGGGATAGACGCTGTCGTAAAAATGCTTCAGCGCTATTCCCTCAGGGTCGGTTATGGCAGTAAGATTCATTTTTTCGTTCCATTCGCAGAGCAGCTCCGCATAGCGCAGCAGCGAGTCATATTGTCCGTCGGAGACTGATATGCCGCCCTTGGCGAAAAGCTCCCGCAGAGAGGCTTTGTCTGTCAGCTTCATGTCTTTTCCTTTCCGCCGAGGCTTGCCAGCCAGATCAGCAGGACTCCCACATCTGCGGGATTGACTCCGGATATGCGCCCTGCCTGCCCGACATTCAGCGGCTTGATCTTGTTGAGCTTTTCGGCGGCTTCCAGCCTGAGCCCCCGGAGCTTGGTATAATCCGTGTCCGGCGGGAGAGCCTTGCTTTCCAGCTTGCGCATCGCTTCGACCTGCTCCTGCTGGATCTTTATGTAGCCCTCGTACTTGACTCCCAGCTCGACCTGCTCCCTGACATCCTGCGGCAGCTCCGGCCTCTGCGGGTCAAAGGGAGCAAGCCCCTCGTATGTCACCTGCGGGCGGCGGAGGAGCTGCGCCAGCTTTATGCCTGTGGTCAGCGGCTCTGTCCCGACAGATGCGAGATAGCAGTTTATGGCTTCTCCCGGGCCAAGGTTGACCGCTTTGAGCCTTTCGGTCTCTTTCCCGATCTGCTCCCGCTTCCGGCAGAGCCTTTCATATCTCTCCTTGGAGATGAGCCCTACTCTGTGCCCCTCCGGGGTCAGGCGGAGGTCGGCATTATCCTGCCTGAGCAGCAGGCGGTACTCGCTGCGGGAGGTCATCATCCTGTAGGGATCGGAGCAGCCCTTGGTAACGAGGTCATCGATGAGTGTCCCGATATAGGAGGAGGCGCGGTCCAGCACCATAGGCTTTTCGCCTTTGATCTTCAGCGCAGCATTGACTCCCGCCACGAGCCCCTGGGCGGCGGCTTCCTCATAGCCGGAGGTGCCGTTGAACTGCCCTGCGCCGTAGAGCCCGGATATACTTTTGAATTCCAGAGTCGCCAGCAGCTCTGTCGGGTCGCAGCAATCGTATTCGATAGCATAGGCGTTGCGCATGATCTCGACATTTTCAAGGCCCTTGATAGTTCTCAGGAATTTGAGCTGCACCCATTCCGGCAGCGACGAGGACATCCCCTGCAAATAATATTCATCCGTATCGAGGCCCATAGGCTCGATAAAGAGCTGATGCCTCGGCTTGTCGGAGAAGCGCTTGATCTTATCCTCGATGGAGGGGCAGTACCGGGGGCCGACTCCCTCGATCTGCCCGGAATACATAGGCGAGAGGTGTATATTATCCAGTATTACCTTATGGGTCTCGGCGTTGGTGTAGGCGACATAGCAACTGACCTTGTTTTCCAGAGGGCTGTGGTTCTCGAAGGAGAAGGGAGTGATCTGCTCATCGCCGTCCTGCCTTTCAAGAGCCTCGAAATCGATGGAGCGGCGGTGTACTCTGGCAGGAGTCCCCGTCTTGAAGCGCCGGAGGGTGACTCCCAGCTCTCTCAGGGAATCCGAGAGGAATTTCGCCGGAAGGACAGAATCGGGGCCGCTCTCATAGCTGGTTGAGCCGACGTGTATGCGGCCGTTAAGATATGTCCCGCTGGCGATGATGACAGCTCCGGCGCCGTATTCTGTCCCCAGGCGGGTGCGGACACCCGTTACCTTGCCGTTCTCCGCAAGGACAGCGCAGATCTCATCCTGCTTGACTCTGAGCCCCGGGCATTTTTCCAGCGCCTGCTTCATATAGATATGATATTTTACTCTGTCGGCCTGGACTCTGAGGCTGTGTACTGCGGGGCCTTTGCCGCGGTTGAGGATACGGCTCTGGATAAAGGTCGCATCGGCGGCCTTGCCCATCTCGCCTCCGAGGGCGTCGATCTCCCGGACGAGATGCCCCTTGCCTGTGCCGCCGATAGAGGGGTTGCAGGGCATATTGGCTATCCCGTCGAGGGTTATGGTAAAAATTGCTGTTCTCATACCGAGGCGGGCCGCCGCAAGAGCTGCCTCGCAGCCTGCGTGTCCCGCCCCGACGACTATCACGTCATAATTTTCGGTCATAGGGATCCTTTCTTTTCACATAGATAGATTTTGCAGCGGTCTGCTGCCTTTATTCCGCGGCTGCGCCCCGGACTGTCTCGGCGTCGCAGTCATTGACCATCATCCCTGTGTCGATGATATAGCAGACATCACCGTTCTCCGCGAATACACCTGTCAGATAGCGTGTATTTGCCTCATAGTTCACCGCCTCGACAGGCTGCAGCTTCTCCGGGTCGAGCTCTGTCATTTCAGAGACAGTATCGGTCAGTATCCCGATGAGCCCCAGCTTGTTGCGGACTGTGAATTTAGTCTCGCAGATTATGATACAGCTCCGGTTGGTATATTCTGTGCTTTCAAAGCCCAGCCTTGCTCTGGCGTCAATGACAGGGACCGTCGTATCGTTCCAGAGGCAGCTCCCCGCAAAATAATCCGGGAACTCCGGGATCTTCTGCAGCTTGTCGGCAACCAGCACAGTACGTATATCGTGGAAGGGTATCGCAAATTTTCTCCCGGCCGAGAAGAAGGTCAGGTATTTTATCATTTCCATATACTTTCACCTCTCACCTGTTAAGATGAGTCTTTATTACCGAGCCTATCCTTTCAAGGCTGCACTGTTTTACTATCGCTCCCAGTTCAAAGGCAGCCTTCGGCATACCGTAGACCGCCGAGCTGTTCTCGTCCTGGCCTATTGTATAGGCTCCGGCGTGCCGCATCTGCGACATTCCTCTGGCGCCGTCCTTGCCCATGCCGGTAAGGATAACGCCGATAGCCTCGTCTCCTGCGCAGTATGCCACCGATTCAAAAAAGACATCGACACTCGGGCAGTGCCCGGAGACTTTCGGCCCGCCCTCGCAGGTCACAAAATAGCCTTTTGCATCCTTGAAGAGACGCAGATGCTTGTCTCCCTGGGCGATGACTACCATCCCTTTTTTGAGATATAGCCCCTGGGTCGCCTCGACGATATTCAGCTCCGGGAAGGCCTTATCCATACGTTTTGCATAGAGCGAGGTATAGCCCTCCGGCATATGCAGCACTACCGCGACAGGCGGGCAGGTGCGGTCCAGCTCCTGGAGGATCGTCGGCAGGGCTTCTGTGCTGCCGGCGGAGCCGCCGATAGCGATGATCTTTCTTGTGTTGTCCTTCTCCGGGACAGCCCCGCCGGCTGTGCGGACATTATAGAACTTACATCCGCTTTTTATCCGCTTGATATTTGCGGAAGCCCGCAGGGATCTTTGCAGCTTTGTTTTGAACTCGGAGTAGTTCCCCTCCTCCGGCTTGGGGATAAAATCCGCGGCGCCGGCCTGCATAGCCTGCAATATCAGATCCTTTCTGGAGGAACAAATTATAACGGGGACAGTATACTGCGGGATGAGCTGTCTCAGGAAGGCGATCCCGTTGAGCTTGGGCATCTCGATATCCAGGATCAGCAGATTCGGCCGCAGCTTTTCGATCTCGTCCCTGGCCTCGAAAGCGTTTGAAGCGCAGGCGCAGCAGACAAAGCCCTCTGTGGAATCGACGACACTTTTCAGGAACTGTGCAAAAAGCATCGAATCGTCTGCGATAAGCACTCTCAGTTCATTCATCCTCATCATCTCCCTTCAAAGGCTTGTAAAGCACAGCCGGCCGGACTATCTCATAGCGCATATTTCTGGGTGCGCTCTCGGCGTGCCCGATATAGAGATATCCTCCCGGCTCTGTTGCCTCGTAAAATCTGTTGACAAGATCCTCCTTGGTCTGTTCGTCGAAATAGATCATAACGTTGCGGCAAACGATAAGGTCGAACTTCTTTTTGAAGTTTATCGGGTCCATAAGGTTGTGATATTTAAAGACCACATTGCTCCGTATATCGTCGGTTACCTGATAGGTCCCGTTCACATGGCGGACGAAATATTTTTTCACCCAATCTGTCGGGACATCCTCCAGAGCCTGCTCGGTATAGATCCCTCTCTTTGCCATTCTCAGGGCGTTGAAGGAGATATCCGTCGCCAGGATACGGGTGTCCCAGTTATCCAGGTTGTTGCCGAAATATTCGTGCAGGTAGATCGCGAGATTATAAGGCTCGTTGCCGTAAGAGCATCCGGCGCTCCAGATACGCAGGTCGTTATCGGATACTCTTTGCTCGGCCTCTTTAAGAAAGACTTTGGTGAAGTGTTCAAAATGCTCGGTCTCGCGCATGAAGTATGTATAATTCGTTGTCAGCCTGCTGATGATATTCGTCATCTCTATCCCGCTGCGGTCGACGTAGACAGTTTCGAGATACTCTCCGAAATCGTCAAAGCCGCAGTCGAGGACATAGTTTGTCAGCCTGGATTCGATAAGATATTTCTTTTCTGTCAGATTCAGGCCGTATTTTGCCTTGATGATACCGGCCAGCTTTATAAAATCTTCGTTTCTTAGCTGCATTATCCTCTCTCCTCTGTCGATACGATACAAAACAGACGTCTGTTGACCGGTCTACCTGTTCTTTTCCGAGAGCCTTATGCAGTCCAGGACGGCGACTCTCCTTCCTCTGAGGTCGATATAGCCGGTTATCACAGAGCCCTCAACGGGAGACTCGCTGATCTTATTCATCTCATAAGCCTCGGCGTCGATGACTCTGGGGACTTTTATCCCCAGCAGTGCCCCTTCGCAATCGACTACGATTATACAGCTATGGGAATCGTATTCCGGGGGCTCGAAGCCCATTCTCCCGGCGAAATCCATAACGGGGACCACCTTGCCTCTGAGGTTCATTATCCCCAGGATATAATCAGCCACCATAGGCAGCACTGTTATCTCCGGGACCTCGATGATATCTGTTACAGACGTTATATCAAAGGCGAACTGCCTGCCTCCGCAGTCAAAGGTCAGGAGCTGACCCATACCGAAAACATTGTTGTCCATTTAGAGGCCTCCCTTCGGCTCAGCCGCGGTCCTGCGTCCGAACTCCGTTGTGTATGAAAAGCTCGTTGATATCTGTTATCAGGGTTATGCTTCCGTCCGCCAGTATAGAGCAGCCGGAGAGCCCCTTGCGTTTAAGATCGTATTTATTCAGCAATATTGAGAGTGGCTTTACGACTACCTGCTGGTCGGCCGTCAGCTCGTCTGCAAAGATGACAGCATCGCGGCCTTGCTCGCTGCAATACAGCATTATACCCTCCTCGAGAGGTATCCTTTCGCCCTCCAGCCCGAAGGCATCGGCCAGCCTGATGACTCTCAGGCATTTTTCTCTCAGCATGACCAGCTCAGTGCCGTCCGGGTCCTTGAGAAGCTGGACCTCCTCGGCGCGGAAGATCTCCTTTACCGAAGAAACAGGGACAGACAGCTCACAGCCGTTGGCCTTTACTCCGAGAACATCTATGATCGAAAGTGAGAGCGGTATCCTGATCGTGAATTTGGAGCCTTTTCCCAGCTCCGATTCGATAGACATCTTTCCGCCGACCTTCTCGATATTCTTTCTTACAACATCCATCCCGACTCCGCGCCCGGAATATTCCGTAACTGTCTCGTTGGTGGAAAAGCCTGCTGCCATGATCAGCTCATAACATTCGGCGTCGGTATATTCATTTTCGGGCTTAGTCAGGATGCCGCTCTTTCTGGCCTTTGCCAGCAGCTTTTTAGGGTCCATCCCTGCGCCGTTGTCCTCGCAGGAGATAACAACTTCTCCGCTCTCATAGCCCGCCGAGAGAGTAACTGTCGGCTTCTCGGTCTTTCCGGCCGCCCTTCTTTCCTCCGGGGTCTCGATGCCGTGATCGACGGCATTGCGGACGATATGCATCAGAGGGTCGCCCAATATATCCACGACGGCCTTATCGGCCTCGGTATCGGCGCCCACCATGACCAGCTCCACGTTCTTGCCGAGAGTCTTGTTCATATCTCTTACGACTCTCGTCATTTTCGTGAAGGCTGTCTGGACAGGGATCATCCGTATGGACATGACCACATCCTGCAATTCATCTGTGAGTTTTTTCAGCTCTCGGGCGGATTTCTGGAAGCGGTCGAGGCTGCCTGAAAGCCCCCGCAGATCAGGGCTTGAAACAACTCCCGATTCGGTGATAACTATCTCCGCAACGAGATCCAGCAGCCTGTCCAGCTTTTCCAGCTTAACGGAGATAAGGCTGCTCGTCGCGGCTCCGTGAGAGCCGCCTCCGGCATGTGCGGGAGCTGCTCCTGCTGCGGGCTTGGGAGCCTCGGCTGCGGCGGCAGCGGTCTCCTGCGGGGCCTCGGCGTTAGCCTCGGGCTCGAGTATATCCGCCGACAGGACATTTACACCGTCCCGGAGCATTTTCAGGGCTTCATCGGCGTGCTCGGTCTTTATCTCGATACGGAAGCCGTTTTTGGCGATCTCCTCCTCGGAGCCGTCATTTTCCAGATCTTCGGGAACAGTGCGCTTGATCTCGCCGTAGGCAAGGATAGAATTTTTCAGCACCATCGCCCTTATCGAGGGCATCAGGCATCCCTCCTCGAACTTTATGAGGAAGGTGGTCACTCCGTTTTCAGAGGAGCCTCTGGGGAGAGAGGGCTCCGCCTTGGGTGCGGCAGCGGCGGCGGGGCGTTTCAGCTCTTCCGCTCCCGCGACATCTACACCGTCTCTGAGTATAGCGCAGACCTTATCCGGCTCGTCGCAGTTCAGCTTGATGATAAAGCCCTGAGCTCTGATCTCGTCGTCCGAAGTCTCGGCATCCAGGTCGGGAGGTATCGTCGTCAGCACCTCTGCCTCGGCGCCGATGGAATTGAGCAGCACCATAGCTCTTATAGAGGGCATCATACAATTCTCGGAGAAGGTGACCTTAATTGTCTTTACCCCATCCGGTTCATCCGGAGCGAAGAGAGCGTGGGTCTCGGCGGGAGCCGCAGGGGCCTCCCCTTTGGAGAGCCCGGTCAGGTAGCCTGCGAATTCATGCAGCCTGGCGATGTTTTCAGTAAAATCCGTCAGTGGGACAGAATCGTCGGAGAGGTTCTCGATCTCATTTTTGAGGCAGTCGGAGGTCATAAAGGAGAGCTCATAGAGTGTTCCTTTGTCGAAGCTGAGCCCGGGGTTTTCCCGGATCACGAAATAGATATCTTCGACCGCATGGGCCAGCTCGGACATATTCTTCAGGCCCATCATAGCGGAAGAGCCCTTTATTGTATGCATTACTCTGAATATCTCAGCGATATCGTCCGGAGTCATCTCGCTGTTTTCTGTACGCATCAGGATATCGTCGAGGTTTTCCAGCAGCTCTGTCGATTCAAATACAAAGGTGTCGAGCATAGATTCCATGCCGGCATCGAACTTGCTCATTTTTCTCCCTCCGTTTCAGGTTCTTGTTTGCTCCCCGCTCCCCAGCAGCGGCTCCGCCAGCGGGGGGAAGCTCCGCGCCAGCAGATCAGAGACCTCGCTGCGGCGCAGCTTTTTTATGCGGTGCGGAAGACGCTTCTCCGAGTCTGTCCAGACTGTCAGAGTGCAGGTCCCGCCGATACGCTGGAATACTGTCTGACTGAGCTGGGCTGCGGCGAGATTTTCTCTCGGAAGGACTACCTTATGGAAATGGAAGCCCCTGCAGTAGCTCAGGGTGCAGGTCTTGTCCGTTATGCCGACAGAAGTCGTCTTTGAGGCGACAGCTCTTACCAGCACCATCCACACCAGCGGGACAGTCAAAGCCAGCGCGAAGATACTGATCTCGGTGTGCCAGCGGTCGGTGACGGGCATAAGGAGCACTGCCGCCAAAGCGGGCAGCGGGCACAGCATCAGAGGCAGCATTATAAATCTCCTCCAGGCGCCCTTTCCTGCGGTTATATGCGAGCGGCGCTGCCCGAGCTCGGGAGCCAGCAGCCTGAGAGAGGCGTTCATCTCGCTTTTCCGGGCTATCGGTATCAATGCCGCCGTATTTTTCTTTTTCTTTGAATAGCCGGAGCAGAGGATATGCACCGAGCTTATCCCTGCCAGCTTCATCAGCAGAGTCTGCCGTATGTCGAAATAGCTGATCTTTGAGCGGTAGAGGACTTTTTTTGTCCGCTTGCCGGCTCCGGATTCGACCAATATCTGCCCGCCCCGTCTTGTTGCACGGAAGTTCCAGTTATCTGTCAGATTGCTGGCAAAGGAGATCAGCCAGCCAAAGACTATTATCCCTCCGACAGCCAGCACCGCCTGCGGGACTGTCTTTGAGAGCCCCAGCAGGTTCTCATCCAGCTCTGTCAGCTTGCCGTTGACCTTATAGGCAAGCTGCCGCTCGAATTCTCTGCCCAGCACACGGTAGATCTGGAACATAAGGGCAGCGAAGATGACTATCCCTGAGAGAGTCGAGGAAAAGATCAGCGAGAAGATCAGCATCTGTGTCTTTTTCGGCGCAACAGAAAAGCAGGGTGCGCCCTCGCTCTTCTTTGATATCAGCCCGAAGATGCCGACAGCGCTCTTTTCCGAGATGACCAGCTTCATCTCGCTGCGGGTGTAGGAGAGGGCTTCTGTCTCGATATGGATAGTGCAGGCGCCGACAGCGCGGTAGAGATACCCCTGCTCTATCCTGACGGCTGTCACCTCGCTGAAATAGATACAGGTCGTCAGCAGCCCGAAGGGGCCGAAATGGGAGACGACTCTTTGGCTGTCAGCTCTGTAATAGACGAACAGCCAGCGGAACACAGCGAATCCCAGGATACCGAGCACAACGAAAAGATCCAGCCAGTATGTCCTCAGCCAACCGCCGATATTGAAATTCGAGGCGACTATATTCTTAGCCAAAGGGATCAGCAGCAGCCACAGGGTCTTTGAGGTGTAGCCTATGATCCTGACAGGGTGCTGACGGCGGCGCAGGAAGTCTCTCAAAAAACCGCGCCTTCCGCGCTTTGCCTTAATGCTCTCCTCTGCCAACCAAGATCACCGCTTTGCCTTTATTATTTTACCCCCCGGCGGTAGAGCCCTTTTGTCAGCCCCTCACCAGGCAGTTTTTCTCTGTTTACGAAAGCCTTTACCGTATCTCTTACCCTCTCCGGGCTCTCGTCGAAGAAGTCCAGCTTTATGTAGTCTGCGGAAGAGAATTCCGCCAGCATATCCGAAATACAGAGTATATCTGCGTTCAGCAGCTCGGTATAGCCCTGCTCCCGGGAGCATCTGACCGGGAAAGCCCGGCCTGTCCTGTCGAAGAGCCTGCCCGTACAGCGGGAGCAGCCCCGTTCTGCTTTTATGGGGCAGTTGACTGTCAGCATCATGGGGAGCCTGCCGTAGCCTGTTACTCCGATCGGCAGCTCTCCGGCGAGAGCCGATATCTCCTGCGCCCTCAGCTCGAAGGAAACGACGCAATCTCTGAGCCCAAGAGCTTTGAGCTCCCGCAGGGCGGCGCTGTTGGCGGCGTTGAGCCCGAAGCCGCCGTGCATTGTGAGCCCCAGATCTCTGCCGATACGGATATGCGCCGGATTAGTACATTCTATCTGTTCAAGGCCGGCAGCTATAAGGGCTACCAGCCTTTTTATATCCCGCTTTTCGTCGAAGGTGAACCGGGGCATGACGCAGCAGAGCCGCTCTTTTTCAAAGCCTCCCGCCAGCAGCTCTTCGCAGAGGGCAGGGTCGGCATAGATAAGCTCTGCATCCTCCTCTTCCAGGAGCGAGAGCTGCCCGGCGCTCCGGACATACAGCCGCAGCGCTCTTCTGCCGTTCCTCTCCGGGGGAGCAAAGGAAAAACGCTTCTTCACAAACTCCGGCTTCCGGGTATAGTGTTCATACCTTTTTCTGTCCAGCTCCGCACAGACTCTCCGCCTCATATCGTTGAGCTGCGAAGCGGGCACTGTAACGCCCTCGCTGATCCGGCAGATGAACTCCCCGGCCTCATAGACGGTATCGCCCAGCTTTGAGAGCTGTTTTTTAAGATATTCCTCATCCGCAGCCCGGTTCAGAGCCTTTACGGGAGGGTCTCCTGACACCTCTGCGGATAACCCGTTCTCGTCGGTCATACTTACGCTGCAGGGCTCTCCGCTCACCACCAAGGCTCTTATCCCGACCTTAGCGCGTTTATACTCATGTCTGTAAAGCTCATGCAGCTCAGGCAGGACGCCCGCCGCAGCTTCGACATCTTCCTTGCGCCTGAAGCCGAACATCTGCCTGCCGGGCTGGCCTTTGAGATAGCTGTCGGTGAATCCGGAGCGGGAGAACACGCCCTCCAGCAGCCGCAGGTCCGGCTTTTCTCCCGAGAGATCGGCTCTCGCCGCCGAGACCGCTGCCGCGACATATTCCGGGCGCTTCATACGCCCCTCGATTTTCAGCGAGGCCGCACCCATATCCTCCAGCTTTTTCAGGCTGCCGATATAGGACATATCCTTGAGGGAGAGGGCGTGCTTTTCGGGGCCGCCCTTCTCGCAGGAGGCGGGCAGTCGGCAGGCCTGTGCGCAGAGCCCCCGATTGGCGCTGCGGGAGCCGATGACAGCCGACATATAGCACTGCCCGGAGACAGACATACACAGTGCGCCGTGAACGAAGACTTCGATCTCCAGGGGCAGGGCGCAGAGCTCCGAGAGTATGCTCTCCGGCAGTTCTCTTGCCGCAACGGCCCGTGAAAAACCCAGCTCCTTAGCCAGCAGGGCGCCGTTCTCGGTATGCAGGGACATCTGGGTCGAGGCGTGTATCTCCATACCGGGGCACATCTCCCTGACGATGGCGACCAGCGCCAGATCCTGAGTTATCAGCCCGTCAACACCCAGCTCGCAGGCTTTTCTGACGGCCTCGGCACAGAGCTCCAGCTCCTTGTCGGTTATTACGGTGTTTATCGCCTGATAGACCTTTACCCCGCTGATATGGCAGGCTCTTACGGCCTTTTCCAGCTCCTCATCGGAGAAATTCGCGGCGTTCTGCCTGGCGGAGAACAGCTCTCCCCCGAGATAGACAGCATCGCAGCCTGTCCTGAGGGCAGCCTCCAGCGCCTGCGGGGAGCCGCAGGGAGCGAGTATCTCAGCCATTATTTTTTCCCGAAGCTGCCGTAGCCGCCTGTCGGAGCGCCGCCGAGAGCTTCCTTTATATCCTTAGCGATCATATCCTTGGCATTTACCTCCTCCTCGGGGGCAAAGCTCTTGCGGAGGCGGACTTCCTTCTGGAGCTGCTCGATGCGCTCTTTAAGGGCAGCGTTCTCCTTTTCGGCGGCCTCGGCGCGGGCCTTGGCCTTGGTAGCCTCGTCGAAATAGGCAGTTATCTGCGAGCGGATATTTTCCAGTGTTGTTCTGGTCTTGTAGAGATCGTCGCAGGCCTCCAGTGCGATAAGAGCGGCGCCGTCCTGAGCGGAGAGGGTGCTCTTGCCGCTTATCATCTCTTCGAGGCGGCGGTTCAGCGCTGCTGCCAGCTCTGCGGTATACTCCTTGGTCTCATCCGTAAGGAGCCTGTACTCGCGGTTAAAGATCTTAACTGTTACTTCCTGTTTCATAATTATCAGCCTTTCGTCCGAAAAATGGGTATTATTATTTTTATTATACCATACAATTGCACAAAAGTAAAGTTAAAAAAGGCAATTTTTTTAGGGCTATATGTCGATACCCGAGAAAAAACAGTATCCCCCAAAGGAAGATACTGTTTCTCTGATATCCTTTATCTTTCTGATACGCTGAAGCAGCCCGGCTTCAGATCTCCGCCCCGGCGTGTCTTGTAACATGGCAGCCGACGTTCACAGATACCGGCAGCCCGGCGATATGGGTAGGAGCCTGCTCGATATTGACAGCGAGGCAGGTCTGAGTCCCGCCGAAGCCCTGGGGGCCGATGCCGAGTCGGTTGATCTTCTCCAGCATCCTGGCTTCCAGCCCGGCATAGAGGGGCTTGGGGTTGCGCTCGCTCACAGGCCTGCAAAGAGCCTTTTTGGCAAGATAAGCGCACTTCTCGAAATCTCCGCCGATGCCGACGCCTATGACCATAGGGGGGCAGGGATTGGAGCCTGCCGTTGCAACGACGGATACCACCCAGTCCACGATCTCGTCAACAGTCACAGAAGGAGTCATCATTCTGAGCTGGGACATATTCTCCGAGCCGAAGCCCTTGGGAGCAACGGTTATGCTCACCTTATCCCCCTCGACTATCCTTGTATGGACGACAGCGGGAGTATTATCCCCTGTGTTGACCCGCTCGAGAGGGTCTCCTACTACCGAGCAGCGCAGCCGCCCCTCGGTATAGCCTCTCGAAACACCTCTGTCTATGGCCTCACGCAGCGGACCGCCTGTAAAATGCACATCCTGACCGATGTCGATAAAGACCACAGCCATGCCGCAGTCCTGGCAGATGGGGATATTCTCCTCCTTCGCGACGCGGATATTCTCGATGATATCATCGAACACCGCCTTCCCGACGGGGGACTTCTCCGCCCTTGCTCCGCAGCCGATACACTCCTCCATATCCGAAGGCAGCAGCAGGTTTGCCTTTATGCAGAGTTCTCTTACGGTCTCTTCGACCTTTGATACGTTTATCTCTCTCATTTTGTTTTGACCTCTTTGCTTTCAGAAGTACTTTTCGAGGCGTTCCATACGCTCCTCGATGCTGGCTTCAAATTCTTCGTCCGACAGCTTGGGATCTCTGGTTTTTTTCCAGATCCCGCAGGGGACATCCGGGCAGTCCAGGCAGCTCTCATAGCCTCTGTCGTAGATGCAGCAGGCATAGATCGCACATTCCTTTCCCTTAGGGCAGTGAAAGACCTTACCCTCGCTTTTGTTGCAGCCCTTGCAGAGCTTTTCCCTGATGCAGTTGCAGGCAGAACAATCCGCCCCGCACACGCTGATATTCTCATTCATTGTCCTGACCTCCCGTCTTATTACTGTTCGGGCTCTTGTATATGAGCTCGACCCATGTTCTTTCGCCGTCTGTATATACCTTTGCTTTTTTCTCGTCATAGCAGGGGGCTATCCTGAGCCTGCCATCAAGCCTTTCATACAGCCTGAGCCTGCTGTATGCTTCCGAGACAGCTTCTTTTGTCTCGCCGCTGTAAGGGTCGATGTATTCGACATAGAAGCGGCAGATCATATTCTTGGCCTTGAAGCTCTCTGTCGCCTCGACTTCCTTTCCGAAGATGACCGCTTTCTTTTCCAGCGCGATTATAGCTCCGTCCGTCTCGGCTTTTCCGAGCATCTCTTCCATAAACTCGATCTTCGGCTTTGCTGCCTTGTTCTTGGTATAGTCCGAGAGGAAGCCTCCCAGCAAAAACACCGCCGACAGCACAAGGAAGGGCGAGGCCTGGATGATCCCGCCGCCCAGCAGCAGCATCGCCGGCGCCAGCGCTCCGCTGAATATGCCGAAGACAAGCCCCATAGTCCTGCCGGAGCGAGTCAGCTCGTGGCCTTCGGGAAGTATCCTCATACGCGGATAAAGTGTATCAGGAGAGACTTATAATCGCCCCAGATACCGCCGATATTGATGCCGCAGTTCATGAGCGCCGCGCCCGAGAGCTTTACCTCCGGTTTTTGCTCGTCGTAATAATACGCCTCAGGGTCGAGGCCCTTGAGCATTATGCGCCTGCTGCGCTGATTTGGTCTTCCAAGCACCTGAACGAACTCGAACAAAGCCTCGCTCTTATCCTTGGCGACGAACATAAAGGCATCGAAGCTGTTATCCTCGAACATATTTCCGATACGGTACTGATCCCCTGTCCGGACAAGGGCGTTATATTTGTTGAACTCTGCGATCTGACCGGGGATAAGGTCTCTTTCATACTGAGAGATCTTCGTTACATCCAGCTCATAGCCGAATGTGCCTACCATAGCGACATGGCCTCTGGTCTCGAAAGGCGTTGTCCTGCCGACGGTATGGTTCGGGCAGTCGGAGACATGGGCTCCCATAGCCGAGCAGGGATAGCACATAGAGGTGCCGTACTGTATCTTCAGGCGCTCGATGGCGTCGGTATCGTCCGAGCACCAGATCTGCGGAGAGAAGTAGAGCATTCCCGGGTCAAAGCGGGCGCCGCCGCCGGAGCAGTTCTCCAGCAGGATATGGGGATAATCCTCGGTAAGCCTTCCCATGAGCTCATAGACTCCCAGGACATAGCGGTGCCAGAGCTCCTTCTGCCTTTCGGGAGGGAGCGCCGACGAACCGACTTCGGTGAGCTGTCTGTTCATATCCCATTTGATATATTCGATATTGGCAGAATCAAGTATCCCGCGCATCATGGAGTAGACATAGTCTCTTACATCCTTGCGGGAATAGTCCAGCACATACTGATCGCGGCAGCGGGTCAGCGGCCTGCCTTTGACCTGTATCGCCCAATCGGGGTGTGCGCGGTAGAGGTCGGAATCGGGGCTTATCATCTCCGGCTCGAACCAGATGCCGAACTTCATCCCCAGCTTATTGACCTCATCGACCAGATATCTGAGAGAAGTCCCCAGCTTCTTCTCGTAGACGAACCAATCTCCCAGAGAGGAGGAATCGCTGTCGCGGTGCCCGAACCAGCCGTCGTCCATGACCAGCATCTCGATACCCAGCTTTGAGGCTTCTCTTGCGATGCTGATGAGCTTTTCGGTATTGAAGTTGAAATAGGTGGCCTCCCAGTTGTTGATAAGTATCGGGCGGCGCTTGTCTCTGTACTCGCCGCGGATAAGGTTGCCGCGGTAGAGGTCATGGAAGGTACGGCTCATGCCGCCTAGGCCTTCAGAGGAATGGACCATGACCACCTCGGGGGCGGTGAAGCTCTCGCCCGGGTCAAGGAGCCAGCCGAAATCGGTGTCGTTGATGCCCATAATAAAGCGGGTCTTTTTATGCTGAGTCACCTCAGCCTGCAGCTTGAAGTTGCCGGAATAGACAAAATTGAAGCCGAACACCTCGCCGCTGTCCTCGTCGGCGTTACGGGCGCAGAGGGCGGCAAAGGGGTTGTTCTGGTGCGAGCTCTCACCGCGGAGAGAATCTACCGACTGTTTTCCGTGGTGGAGGGGCGCTCTCTCGACGGCGCGCTCTCTCGCCCAGGAACCGTTCAGGGTCATCATATCGAACTTATCGGTATCGAAATCGACGCAGGCGGAATAGACTCTTGCCAGCCCGCAGGGCTGCTCTCCGACATTCTTTATTATCACCGATCGGGTGATGACATCCAGCTTTTCAAAGGCTGTATAGATAAGGGTCGCTTCCAGCCCGGCATACTCGTCCAGCAGGACGATCTCAAGAGTCTCGCAGGGGCTCTCTTCCGTCGCAAAGGTCGCGGGGAGGCCTTCCAGCCGGGGTTTCCCGCTGTATACCCGGTAGGACTTATATCTGAGGTCGCAGGTAGAAGTGCCGTCCGGAGCCGAGATACGGAAAGCGCTCTCTCGGTAGTCTCCCAGGCCGTAGCATGGGAATTCAAAGGGGAGAGTATCCATATATACGGCGCGGTCGCGGTCGTTCTGCTCTGGAGTCCATGGGTTCTCGTCCAGCCTGAGCAGATAGGTCAGGTCGGCATCGGGGACAGACGGCCCGAAATAAACATGGGCGAGATATCCGCAGGGGGCGACTTTAAGGACATAATCCGTGTTTTTTGCGCGAAGGGTGAACTGCTGCGCGGCTTCGTTGCAGATAACTGGCATAATAACAGCTCCTTTAAAAAAAAATAAACAGCTTCTTAACTACTTATTATACCATACAGGGAAAATTATGCAAGAGCCGAAAACGATTGAGAGAAAATAAACTTATCATGCTCCTTTTTGGGAAGGCTTCGGCCTGTATCCTGCGGTTATCGGTATCAGCCTGTAAGCCAGCAGCGCCGCCGCAACGCATTTTACGATATCTCCCGGGATACATGGAAAGAAGCAGGCCGCAAACAGCGCCCTGACACCTATCCCGTCTCCTGCGACCCAGAGATTTTTAGCCGCAAAGAAATAGATCATCCCGATAAGATAGATCAGAGACATCCCTGCCAGATCGGCGGCCAGGAGCCTTACGAAAGAAGGCTTGGGGGAAGTATGGGCGATCTTTCCCGTGAGATACGCTCCGGCGGCGAAGGCGATCAGGTATCCGAAGCTGGGCTTGAGGACATAGCTTATACCGCCGCCCTCGGTAAAAACAGGTATCCCGATGAGCCCGAGGACGACATACACCAGCACACTGGCGGCTCCGGCTCTTGCTCCCAGAAGCAGCCCTGCCAGAGTGGTGAAAAAGGTCTGAAGAGTTATGGGAAGGTAGGGTATCGGGATGCGTATGAACGCTCCGACAGCAGTCAGCGCCGTAAAAAGCGCACACATACAGAGCATGACTGTCCGCTGCCTGACATTTGCCGCACCGCTCATTTCCCGTCTTCCTCCCTTCTTATGCTTATCTCCCCGCTGGAGACAGTTCTCTCTTCACCTGCCTCATCGCGCACCAGCAGTGCATAGCTGTCGCTGACACCCAGCATAGTGCAGGGGTAGGCTCCCTTTCCGCTGATAACTCTGATCCTCTCGCCTGTCCAGAGCAGACGGCTGCGGTAGGCGTTCAGCATCTCCGATGAGCCGAGATCGGCGTAGAGCGCCATAAATCTTGATATGATGCCTCCCGCGACACGGCAGCGCATATCCTCTCTGCGCCCGTCGAACACAGCTCCCGCTATATCCCTGATATCCTCCGGGAAGCCTCCCTCCGGCGAATACACATTGACCCCTATCCCGACGACGGCATAGTCGAGGCCGCCGTTTTCCAGTGAAAAAGAGGCCTCTGTCAGTATCCCGCAGATCTTTTTCCCGCCGATGCAGACATCGTTGACCCATTTTATCCCGGCTCTCCTGCCGGAAAGCTCCTCGACAGTTTCCGCGACAGCCACCGCTGCGGCAGTCGTTATGCGGACAGCATCCAGCGCGGGCATATCCGGGCGCAGGAGTATGCTCATATAGAGCCCGGAATCATCCGGTGAGAAAAAGCTGCGACCCAGTCTGCCCTTGCCTCCGGTCTGCATCCCGGCGACGGCCACAGTGCCCTCCGGAGCGCCTGCTGCTGCCAGCTCCCGCAGGACATCGTTGGTGGAGCCGACACAGCGTCGGACATCCAGATATATCCTGTTCCTGATCTCTCCGAGATATTTCTCTATCCCGGCCTTGGAGAGCACATCGCTGGCCGGATCGAGGCAATAGCCTCTGTTTGTGGCGGCGGAGATGCTGTGCCCCTCAGCGCGCAGCGCTTTGACAGCCTTCCAGACCGCAGCCCGGGAACAGCCGAGCCTTCCTGCCAGCTCCTCCCCGGAGATATATGTGCCCCGGCAGCTCTCAAAGAGCGCCAGCAGCTTTTCCTTTGTCGTCATAAGATCACCCTTCCTGCAAAGAGATCGGCCTGCGAGCCGCAGGGATATTATATCACAGGGCGGCAGGCTTGTCAACTTTCCAGCGATAGCAGGTTTACAATCTGCTGACAGCGAGCCGCCCCGGAAGAAGCAGAAAGAAAAAGGGTATCCCCCGCAGGGACACCCCTTTGCAGCTCTCTTCTGCCGCGATCGTCGGAATTATCCTTTCAGCGGTTCCGCCTTTCGGGATACCGCTCATAATATTCCTCTTTGTTCTTATACATATCCTCGTCAGCGATATGCATGGCCTTCCGGATATCGCAGTCTTCTTCCGTATAATAGCTGCCGACGGCGAAGCTGACCCCTTCGGGGCTCCCTGTCTGCTCTTTAAGTGCAGCGACAAGGCCCATGAAGCTATCCCTCCCGCAGCCCTGGACGATGACCATGAATTCATCTCCTCCTGCGCGGTAGATCTCGCTGCCGGGGAAGCTCTCCTGAAGGAGCAGCGCAGATTTTTTCAGCAGAAGGTCTCCGGCGGAATGTCCCCGGCTGTCGTTCAGCCCCTTGAGCCCGTTAAGATCGGCAAAGACGACTCCGTAGGGCACAGCCAGCTTTTCCTCGCCGGCGATTATCCCGCTTATCCGGTTATTCATGGCGTTGCGGTTGCTGACGCCTGTCAGGAGGTCGGAATAGCTGATATGCTCCAGCCTTTCCATAAGCCGGTAGCTGGCGATCTCTGAGGAGATGAAAAATGTCGTGAGCTCCAGGGTCTCTTTGATACGCATTGTCTCGCGGGTATCGAAATTGGTCGCCCATATAAAACCCAGGATCTCGTTGTTATATCTCAGCGGGAACATAACGACGCTCTGCACATTCGCCTCTACAAGAGTCAGATACCAGGGGTAGTTTATCATGCTGACATACTGCATATCCTTATCGTTTTTGATAATAAGGCAATCCTTCTCGCCGATCATCTTTATCCAGGAAACAGCTATATCGTAGAAATTGGAGAATTGTGTTACCCTTTTGATCCTGCTGTCGTCGGCTATATCCGTCGCAAGGACAGAACAGGTCCCTGTGCCGCTGTCCGTAAGCATTATCGTACAGACTTCGGCGTTGCAGATATGGCGGATATCCTTGATTATCTCCACCATAGTCTGCCTGAAATCGTTGGTGTCGTGCAGCTTGATGCAGGTCCTCAGCACATCCGAGGAGGTCTTTAAAGACTGCATCGACGAGAAATCCATATCTGTAAGGTCGCAGGGCTCCATAGTATAGGTGCAGTAGCAGACCTCTTCATCTTCCTGCTCCAGGGGCATAACGATGACATTGAACCACATCCCGACCCTGTTCAGGTAGATATAGGTATACATCGTCTTTTTCTGCAAGGCTGCCCGGAAGCAGATATCCTCGAAGCCCGGATCTCTGGCAAGGTATTTATCGTAGTCCGAGCCGGGGATGAACCTCGAATGGGCGGCGCCTGTCGTCCCGGAGATCAGCCTTCCCTCGACAAGGTCGATAAATCTCTGATTCCCCGCAGCGATACATATCCTTCCGTATCCTTCCTGCGGCTTTTTCTCGACGGATATGACGGCTGTCGTCGCTGAAAAGCCTTCTGCGAATTTTTGCAGATCCATTATTCATTCCTTTCCGCAGCGGGAAAGCTGCTCCGCTGCAAAATATCATTTGAGTTCTATCATATTATATCACGCCCCGACAGATTTTTCAAGTCAAAAATCAATAATTATCATCCCCCGGCAGCCCGGCGGAGCATATCGATTTTTTAATATGGTTATCCCTTTGACACACCATTTTCAAACACCTTATTTAGGAGATTACGGCAATTAGACCAACGCTGTGCTATCCCCCGCCGGAGGCGGGGGATAGCACAGCAAGATAAAAAGCCTTTTGTTTAAGGTGTGTCAGCGGGATAGTCAGATTTTTTAATTGACACCTTGATTTTTCAGCAGCACTGTGCTATAATGTTAACGAAAACTATATGGGTATTTCCCAACGATCTTAGGAGGGATCATTATGTTTTGTCCAAAATGCGGAGCGCAGAATCCGGACGGCGCTAAATTCTGCCACGGCTGCGGAACGCCTCTTTCCGCTCCGGAAGCTCCTGCCGCACAGGCAGCTCCGATCATCGCAGAGCATCAAAGCTATCAGCAGCAGGTCAATGAACAGATCAGTCAGGCCGCACAGCCCGTCGGAGAAGTAAAGAAAAAGCCCCTGGGTCTTATCATCGGGATCATTACGGCGGTATTGATCGCCGGCATCGGCTTAGCAACTTTCCTGATAATCAACAGCGGCGACAGCGTAAAGAAGGACGATTCGTCCTCCAAGTCCGGCAAATCCAAGGTAGTTGACGACGACGAAGAGGGGGATACCACAGAAACTTCCACCTCGACCAAAAAGCCCAAGACCACTACCGCTCCCCCGGAGACAACAGAAGCTCCTGTCGAAACAGAGCCTCCCGAGACAGAACCTCCCGAGACTGAGCCCCTGCCCGCAGACCCCGGCAAGGAGCTACAGAATGACGGCAGGACCTACAATATCTACTGCTGGAACGAAGAGTTCAAGAACAGATTTGAGAAGTATTACTGGCCCAACAGAGACACCGATCTCTGGGAGGGAGTAGATGTTCAGTTTGTGGTCAAGGAAAACGTAAACAATATGTATCAGGATGCTGTCGATGAAAAGATACGCACTCTGACATCGACTCCCAACGAAGACAGGATGGACCTCTTCCTGGTTGAGGCTGATTACGCCAAAAAATACGTAAACTCCGAGATCAGCCTCGATGTTATCGGGGAGATAGGTCTCACCGGCAGCGACCTTTCGGATCAGTTCAATTACACCAAGGATGTAATGATAGATGATAACGGGATCCTCAAGGGCGTAAGCTGGCAGGCGACTCCCGGCCTCTTCATCTACAGAAGCGATTACGCAAAGAAAGTCCTCGGGACAGACGATCCGGCAAAAGTGCAGAACATGGTCTCCGACTGGACAAAGTTCGAGCAGGTCGCAGAGAAAATGAAGGCCAGCAACATATTTACCGTTGCCGGCCCGGATGATCTTTACAGGGTCTTCTCCAACAATGTTTCCGCACCCTGGGTCGTTGACGGAAAGGTAAGGATCGACGAGAAGCTGGACAACTGGGTAACTCTCTCAAAGAAATGGTACGATTACGGTTATTGCAGCGATGCCAGCCTCTGGGATGACAACTGGAAAGGCAACATGAAAATGAGCGGCAATGTGTTCGGCTATTTCTTCCCCTGCTGGGGTATCGACTATGTATTGAAAATCAATACCGAATCCGACGGCTACGGTATGTGGAGAGCAGTTCCCGGCCCGCAGACATATTTCTGGGGCGGCACATGGCTCTGCGGAGCTTACGGCTCTGATAACGTCGCGATCACCCGCGATATCATGCTGAAGCTGACCTGCGACAAGGATATCATGGCCGATATCACCGTAAACGAGAGCGACTTCACAAACAACAGAAGCGCTATCAAGCAGCTTATCGACGAGGGATATTCCAACGATTTCCTCGGCGGGCAGAAGGATTATCTCGGTTATCTGATGGAAAACGCCGAAAAGCTGGATCTGACCAACAAGCTCTCCCCCTACGACCAGGGCTGCACCGAAGCCTTCCAGGGAGAGTTTGATGACTATATCTTCGGCCAGAGCTCTTACAAATCCGCTCTTGCGATATTCAAAGACCGGGTCCGCAATATCTACAAGGATCTGGATCTTTCAGGGATATGACCGACTGTTTATAAGCCCCAAGGCACTTCCGCTCCGGCGGGGGTGCCTTTTATTTTCCGGCGGACTGCGGTTTGCCTGTGAATGTTTTTTCTCCGTTTATAGTTTAAAGTCTCAACAAGGGGTTGAAAAATACATCCGGATGTGGTATAATTATTTTTGTATATGCAAATATAGGCTTTTATGCCTAAAATGAGGGTGTTTTATGGAAAAATTACTCAGCCTGGGGATAGATGTCGGCTCAACTACGGTCAAGACAGTCATCCTCGACAACGGAGAGATAGTCTATAATAAATACGAGCGGCATTTCTCAAAGGTGCGGGAGACTGTCGCGGAGCAGCTCCGCGCTATCGGGGAGCTCTACCCCGATTCCAGATTCCGCATCGCCATAACCGGCTCGGCAGGTCTCGGCATAGCGGAGGCCTGCGGGATATGCTTCGTTCAGGAGGTCTTCTCGGCTTTTACCGCTGTCAACAAGACCTACCCGGACGCTGATGTAGTCGTCGAGCTGGGCGGAGAGGATGCCAAGATAATCTTCCTGACCGGCGGAGTCGAGCAGAGGATGAACGGCACCTGCGCCGGAGGCACCGGAGCCTTCATCGACCAAATGGCCAGCCTTCTCGGTGTCTCGGCCGACGAGATGAACGCTATGTCTCTCAAAGCGGAAAAGATCTACCCCATAGCCTCCCGCTGCGGAGTTTTCGCAAAATCGGATATACAGCCGCTGCTCAATCAGGGCGCAAAGAAAGAGGATATAGCTGCCTCTATCTTTCAGGCTGTTGTTGACCAGACAGTTTCCGGCCTTGCACAGGGCAGAAAGCTGGAGGGAAAGGTGCTCTTCCTCGGAGGGCCTCTCTCCTTCCTCTCGGGGCTGAGAAAAGCCTTTGTCGATACACTGAAGCTGGATGCGGAGCACGCTGTGTTCCCGGAGCTGGCTCCCTGCTTTATGGCCTTCGGCTCGGCTCTGCACGCCGAGAAGATGGGCGACGAGATGACCATCGCGGAAGCGGTCGAGAAGATACTCTCCGCCAAGGCTCACGATACTATCGTCACCGGCAGACCGCTCTTTGCCTCTCAGGAGGAATACCGGGAATTTGTCGAGAGGCACAAGCAGTCCGACCTTAAATACGAGAACATACAGACCTATCGCGGCGATGCCTATCTCGGCATAGATGCCGGCTCGACGACCACCAAGCTGGTGCTCATCACCCCCGACGGCAGGCTGCTCTATCAGTACTACGGCTCAAATAAGGGTCAGCCCCTGGATGTTATCGCGGCAAAGCTGGAGGAGATATATTCCCTCTCTACCGACGGCCTTGTCATCCGCGCCTCGGCTGTCACAGGCTACGGCGAGGATCTTATCAAAGCCGGCCTCGGAGTCGATTTCGGCATAGTCGAAACAGTCGCACACTATAAAGCCGCCGCATATTTCTGCCCCGACGTTGATTTCATCATCGACATCGGAGGGCAGGATATCAAATGCTTCAAGATCAAGAACAACGCTATCGACAGCATCATGCTCAATGAGGCCTGCTCTTCCGGATGCGGCTCCTTTATCCAGACCTTTGCTCAGGCTATGGGCTACGAGATCGCTGACTTTGCACGCCTCGGCCTCTTCGCAAAGGCTCCTGTAGAGCTGGGCTCCCGCTGCACAGTCTTCATGAATTCCTCAGTAAAGCAGGCGCAGAAGGACGGCGCCTCTGTCGAGGATATCTCGGCGGGACTTTCCTCTTCGATAATCAAGAACGCTATATATAAAGTCATCAGAGCCAAATCCATCGACGAGCTGGGGCAGAATATCGTCGTGCAGGGCGGCACCTTCCTCAACGACGCTGTCCTCCGCTCCTTCGAGATGGAGCTTGGCAGGAACGTTATTAGGCCTGCTATCGCAGGGCTCATGGGAGCTCTTGGCTGCGCCCTCTTCGCCAAGGAAAGAGCCAGAGAGGGCTCTGTCTCCAAGGTGCTGAACAAGGAGCAGCTCGAAGAGTTCGCTTATAATTCCTTTGCGACACAGTGCCGGGGCTGCACCGCCCACTGCAACCTGACTATCATCCGCTTCAACGACGGGCACCGCTTTGTCTCCGGCAACCGCTGCGAAAGAGGCGCCGGCATAAAGATCGAGAACAAAGTTGAAAATATGGTCGAGTATAAATACTCGGAGATCAAGGCCTACGCCGAGAAGAAGCCCGCTTCCCCAAAGGCGAAGGTCGGGCTGCCGCTGGCGCTCTCCTTCTATGATCTTATGCCTTATTTCCATACTGTCCTGACAGAGCTGGGCTTCGAGGTCGTGCTCTCGGAGGAAAGCACAAGAGATACCTACTACAAGGGCCAGCAGACTATCCCCTCGGACACTGTCTGCTACCCCGCCAAGATAACTCACGGACATATCCAGAGCCTGCTGGACAAGGGCGTTGACTTCATCTTCTACCCCTGCATGAGCTACAACTTCGACGAGGGCGGCTCGGACAACCACTACAACTGCCCGGTCGTCGCCTACTATCCCGAGCTGCTGAAGGCAAATATGCCCGAGCTCAACGAGGATAATTTTATAGCGCCTTATCTCGATATCAACCAGAAGGGGCACGTTGCCAAGGCGATAGCAAGATCTCTCAGAAAATACGGCATAACCCCGCAGCAGGTGCTCGGTGTCCTCAACAAGGCTTTCTCCGAGCAGGTGCGCTACCGCAGGAGAGTCGAGAAGAAAGCCGCGGAGATAATGAAGGAAGCCAGAGCCCAGGGCAAGAAGATAATCGTCCTGGCCGGAAGGCCTTACCATATCGACCCGGAGATCAATCACGGTATCCACAAGCTGATCGCCTCCCTCGGCTTCGCAGTCGTTACGGAAGACAGCGTGTCAAACCTTACCAATGTCCCGGCGCTGGATGTCCTCAACCAGTGGACATACCATTCCAGACTCTACCGCGCCGCAGAGTATGTCTGCCGGCATGACGATATGCAGCTCGTGCAGCTCGTTTCCTTCGGATGCGGTATCGACGCCGTTACGACAGACGAGGTGCGGGCTATCCTCGAGGAGAAGGGCAAGCTCTACACCCAGCTTAAGATAGACGAGATAACCAACCTTGGAGCGGCAAAGATCAGGCTGCGCTCGCTTGCCGCCGCGCTGGAGGAAAAGGAGGAGAACCGCAAATGAGTAAGAAGCTCAGCGATGAAGAGATCGCGAGAAAGAATATGGGCGGCTCTGACCGCGTCAAGCGGACAGTGTTCACCAAAGAGATGAAGGAGCAGGGATACACTATCCTCATCCCGGATATGCTGCCGATACATTTCAACCTCCTGATCAAGATCTACGAGAAATACGGCTACAAAATGGAGCTGCTGACCAACAGATCCAGGAATGTCATCGACGAAGGTCTGAAAAACACCCATAACGATGCCTGCTACCCCGCTCTGCTGGTAATCGGGCAGTTTATGGACGCCCTCAAAAGCGGAAAATACGATGTCAACAAGGTCGCTCTGCTTATGTCGCAGACAGGCGGCGGCTGCCGCGCCTCGAATTACATCCACCTTATCAGGAAGGCTGTCTCCTCGCAATTCCCGCAGGTCCCTGTCATCTCGCTGAATTTCAGCGGGCTGGAGCGCAATCCCGCTTTCCCCATGACTCCCGGAATGGCGCTGCGTTTCATCTATGCTGTAATGTACGGTGATATGCTGATGCTGCTTTACAACCAATGCAAGCCTTACGAAGTCAACGAGAACGAGACCGACAGGCTGCTGGCTCGCTGGGAGCACCGCCTCGGCAAGCTGCTGGACAAGAACGATTATCTTCTTCCGAAGCCGATATACAAAGCTATGCTCAAGGATTTTGCAGCGATCCCGAAAAACAAGGTCAGAAAGCCGAGGGTCGGCATTGTCGGGGAGATCTATGTAAAATACTCCCCTCTGGCCAACAACGATCTGAACAACTTTCTCATTTCCGAGGGCTGCGAGCCGAATGTTCCGGGGCTTATGGATTTTGTTCTTTACTGCTGCTCCGACCTGCTCAACGACAAGGATCTTTACGACAAAGTCACCAGCTCTACCAGGATCTATCAGATCGGCTACAAGGTACTGCTGCACTTCCAGAGGGAGCAGATCAAGGTCATCACAGATCACGGGGTATTCCAGCCGCCTCATGATTTTGAGCATTTACGCCGCTGTGCTGACAAATACATCAACCAGGGTGTCAAGATGGGTGAGGGCTGGCTTATAACTGCTGAGATGGCGGCATTAGCAGAGACAGGGACTAAGAACATCATCTGCACACAGCCATTTGGCTGTTTACCGAACCACATTGTTGCGAAGGGCATGAGCCGTGTTATCAAGCAGGCATATCCTGATGCCAACATTGTAGCTATTGACTACGATCCCGGTGCCACCAAAGTCAACCAAGAAAACCGCATTAAACTTATGCTCGCCAACGCTGTTTTTTAGCGCCGAACCGCGTTTTTTAGCGCCGAAACGCGGCGCTCCCGGTGGTCGCTTGCTGTCGTTGCGGGGTCGTCTGTACGGCCTGCGACGATGCCGATAGGTTCAGCGGCGTCTTTCCTTTAGAGGGGCGGGACGTTGTTAGCGGCGGGGTCACAGAACAAGTACTGCACCGCACAAAGCGGGCAATATTGCGCCCATCCAAGGGCGCGCCAGCCCTTGGCAGGGGGTCAAGGGGGACAGCGTCCCCTTTGCAGAGCACGAGACAGAGTCTCGTCCGGAACGCAGTTCCGGCAAGGCGCGGCACAACGAAAAATAAGGGAGACCAAAGTATGGTCTCCCTACATTTTTATGTGGACAAACAAAAAATGCCGCGCCGAAAAACCTTTTAGCCCGCTGGCACAGGAAAGAGCGAAGCGATTTTCCGTCTTTTAGCTCCGAAACGCGGCGCTCCCGTTGGTCGCTTGCTGTCGTTTATTTGTCGTCTGTACGCCCTGCGACGATGCCGGAAGGTTCAGCGGCGTCTTTCCTTTAGAGGGGCGGGACGTTTTGTAAAGGGTGTTACCCCGCCCAGACCAAGTGCGGGAACTTCACATCAGCTCCCGCTTAGTTTCGGGGTCTTTCCGGTCGCCCCCGAGCCCCTTCGGGTGCTGGCTGTCGTTGCGGGGTCGTCATTATGCCCTGCGACGATGCCGTGAGGTTCAGCGGCGTCTTTCCCTTAGAGGGGCGGGACGTTGTGTAAGGGGGGCTGCCCCGCCCAGACCAAGTGCGGAGACTTCATAATAGCTCACGCTTAGTTTCGGGGGCTTTCCGGTCGCCCCCGAACCCCTTCGGGGGGTGCGGTCAACTATTATCAGTTATCTGCTATTCATTGTTAAAAAACAAGCCACACTCTCCCGTTGCCCGTTGACAAGGGGGAGTGTGGCTTTTGTGCTTATTGATCTTTGCGGAGTGCCGGTGCGGGAGGGTATGATCTTATACTCTCAGCCATGCACAGGCCATGTCCAGCGCTTCGTAAAGGCTCTGCTTCTCGGCCTTCTTAACTATCGCTTCGTTGGGCGGGATAGTGATGTCTGTCGCCATCTTTCTGAGTCTGACTTTGTTCGCTACGTCGATCTCGCCTTTTTTCTCTGTGCCGAGGATCTCGATCATTACTACAAATTCCTCGTACATATTCCCAAAATAGATAACGTTCCCCTTTCTTACCAGCGGTATCCCCTTATAGGTGAAGAAGGGTGACTTTTTTTCTGCCATGATAACATCTCCTTCTGAATTATTATTTCTGCGATCTGCGCACAATTTTCATTATAACAAGTCCGGCCTGCGAAAGATGTCGGGATCAGGCGTTTTCCTTCAGAGGCTCGCCCTTCTGAAGATGCTCAATGTTTTCGAGCAGAGTGTCTGTCCAGCGCGACTCGACCTTATAGGATGGTCTGCCGTTGAGCTTGACCAGAACTCTTCTGGAGCTGTCCTTGAAGAACTCGACCTTATCTCCGCCGCCGTCCTTTCTCGTTATCTCGATGGTTATGAAGGGATCTCCCTCGATCTTATCGAAATAGATCTCTCTGGTCGGGAAGGAAAGGATATACTTATAAAGATCCTTGAAGAGCTCTACATCCACATCCTTGCCGCTTTCCTTTACCCAGTAAACGGCGTTGTCGTCCTCGTTGCCGTCGAGAGTATAGGCTTTCTTGCCGCTCTCGGTAGTTATATCGACAGCGTTGATATCGAATATCTTATTGGACGTCATGAGCGAGATGACATCTCCGGGGAGGAAGGTCGCCCAGGGGAGAGACTCTGCGGGGATCTCCCAGATACAGTCCGCTCCGCTGATGCCCTCGACATAGCAGTAGTAGGATGCGATCTGATCCAGCTCCTTGCCGTTCTCATCCAGAGCGTGTCTTGCTTTGCCCATGATTATCGTAAATTCGATGTCGCCGTTTTTGTAATGCACCTTTCCGAGAGGGTCGGAGAGGCCGTATTCCGCTTTCTGCTCATCTGTCGGGAAGATCTGGGTGCAGGCGCCCGCCGTAAGCCCGAACATCCCGTGTGTAACGTCGGAGGAATAGGTTATATTGAGGTGTGCAAAGATAGGCTCGACCATTACCTGCGAGGAAATGACAGCCTTATCCTCGTCGATATCCTCAAAGGCGACGGTATAGTCAAGATCCTTTCTTGTTATCTCAAGCCTGCCGTATCCGCCGGCGGGCTGGCTGCCGATAAGGGTTCTTGCGACAAGCTCCTCCTTGCTGCCCAGCATAGTGTTAAGGTTTGCGGTGGCAACCATATAGACCTTCTTTGAACCGTCCTCGCAGAGATAGCGGTAGCGTGTTTTTGTCGCAACGTCTCCGATTCGGAACTTGCGCTTTGAGTTGTCTTTCAGTGTCAGCTCAAAGGTATTCTTTGTCTCGGAGAGGCCGTATTTTGCCAGATCGGCGGCGCTCTCCTCAACTGTCTTGAAGCCTTCCAGCGAAGCCAGGTCTGTCATCAGCCCGGACAAGGTCTGTAAATTCTGGTTGAGGCCTGTGAGCTCCTTTACGTTGATCGCTGTTTTCCCGGAGGAAGGTCTTTCGACTGTGAACCCGCCGGACTCGTTTGCTACTTCGACCTGGATTATATCTGCGGCATCAAGCGAGATTATGGGAGCGTGCTCCGACTCCTCGCTGACTCTGGAGACCACAGCCTGTGAAGAGCTGGAATCTGCTGAGCCGCTGTCCTTGCCTGTAAGCTGGAGGAAAGCCAATGTCCCGCCGAGAGCGGCGACTACGACTCCTCCGATTATTATTCCCTGTATTTTTCCGTTCATCAGATCACCTTGGTTTTTATCTGTTCTTTCTTCTCAGCCAGATCACACCGCCGATGATGAGAACAACAACGGGGATGATGAGGATGAATGTCCACTGCATAACAGATCTCTGTCTGCCTGTCAGGTCGTAAACGTTGCCTGTAATGACCTTGGGCTCGATAACGACGCCGCTTCTGGTCTTATTGGTAACGCCGTTGAGCAGGCTGAGGATATACTCTCTGTTTGTGAACTGCGAATAGCTCAGGTTCTTATCGCTGAGAGCTGCTATGGAGCCGAACACGACGATATTGCTGTAAGTTCCCTTTGCGTCGTTCTCGGAGAAGACGCCCTTTGAAGCGACAGCCGTATAGATCTGCTTGCCTCTCGAAAGGGTCTCGAGATCGAGCTGCCCCTCGGAATTGACTATCATATTCCTGCTGCGGACGCTGGCGCTCTCGGTGGAAGTGACATAAGCCTTTACAGCGTTGAAGCCTCTGGTCTCATACAGGAGCTCTATCGGGCGGGCTCTGTCGTTTATGAGGACGATCTGATCCTTGCTTACGGAGACATCCTGGAGGAAGTCTTCTGTAACGTAATTGGTCAGGGTCTCATAGGGCTGGGTATAGTAATATGTGTTGCTGTCCTCGCAGACAAAGCCGTCTCCGATCTTGATACCGTACTCCGCCAGGAACTCGTCAAGGTTCGGGGTCGCCTGCTGCTGAACGGATGCGCAGTAGAGCATCTGCTTGCCCAGAGCGCCGCCGTTTTCCAGATACTTATCCAGCTTATCCACCTCTTCGGGGAGATAATCTGTGCAGGGAGCGGGGACTATGACCAGATTGGCATCTGCGGGGATCTCTGCCTTGGTAATATCGACATCGCTTACATAGTAGCCGTTGGCTTCCAGCAGGGTATGCAGATAAGCAAGCTGATCCGACTCATTTCTTCCTGTAAGGAAGACAGCGTTGGTAGGCTTCGGGTCGGTAACAGCCATAAGTGCGGACATAAAGGCTTCGTCGGCGCGGGAGGCCTCGACTCCGCCGCCCTGTATAAAGAGGCGGAAGGTATTGAAATCGCCGTAGGCCTGGACATATCTCTCCATAGAGATACCCTGCTGACCCATTTCTGTCAGCACCTCATCGTTGATCTTCAGCAGATCGGTGAGCAGCACCTTTCTTGTCCTCTTGACCGACTCTGTCGGGTTTGTCTCGAACATCATGCAGAACTGGGTTATATTGCTGACGCCGTATTCCGAGACTATATCCGGGTTTGAATCTATCTCGATAAAGCGGTAGCTTATGCGGTCGTTATACTGCTTATACTTTCTGATTACCTCCAGCGCCTGCTTGGTATAATCCGAGAGGTTGGAGAACTCATCCTCGGAGGAGAAAACTGTTATCAGGACATCGGTATCGATATTCTTGATATACTCTTCTGATTTTTCCGAGATAGAGAATTTCTTTTCCTTTGTAAGGTCGATGGTCAGGGGATAGCGCTCGAAGATGATCGTCGCTATAACATTGACAAGGACTACTGCCGCGACGAAGACTATCGTCAGGACAGTTGACATCATACCGTGTTTCAGGACCTTGACATTGGTATGCTTCTTTTCCTTCCTTGGTTTTTCGGGCTCTTCCTCGTCGTCCTCATCCTCGGAGGGCTTTTCTGCTTTTTTGATCTCGCCGTTCTTCTGGGCCTTGATCGTATCCTTCAGGAGATCCTCGATAGGAGTTGACACCTTTTCCGCGGCCTCCCCGGAGACTTCTTCTGCGGCGGCTTCTGCCGTTTCAGAGACCTCTTCGGCTGCGGGAGCCAGTTCAGTCAGTTCTTTTTCGGTATTTTCCGCTGCGTTCTCTGCGGGAGAGGGAGAATTCTTTTTCTTCTTATTCGACATACTATCCCCTCCTTATGCCCAGCGGCGTTTTTCGAGCACCCTGACCGTAAGGAACAGGAATACCACAACTGTGCTGATGAAATACAGCGCGTTTGAAAGGTCAAAGAGCCCGAGTGTGAAGCCGACATATCTCTCGTTGAAGGAGAGCTTGTCAAAGATCTTCGGGATGAGCTCTCCCTTGGCGGCGAACACACCGAGTATGATAGCGGCTATAAAACCGATTATGAGTATCCCTGCTTTCTTTCCGAAGAGGAAGAAGCAGCCCAGCACCAGCGCCGCGACTATGAGCTCGATTATCACTGTCCTCCAGACGGGGCCGAGGTTCGGCATAAGGTCTTCGATGAAGTCATCGGGGATGACCTGTCCGATAGTAGAGAACATATAGAGGGCGACCATAGTTATAAAGCTGATAACAGCAGACACCACCTGATTCTCGGTAAGGGAGGAGCAGAAAATGCCGATAGCTATGAAAGCTGCTCCCAGGAGGGTCAGGCCGACGATATTGCCGACGATAACGTTCCAATCGGGGGAAGCGAAGGCTGCGATAACGACGGCATAAACGACTGTTATAGCGACGCCCATGATATAGATCAGCAGGGCAGCCAGAAACTTTCCGGCTACTATCCCGCCGAGGCTTACGGGAGCTGTCAGCAGGCACTGATCGGTCTTGTTTTTCTTTTCCTCAGAGAGGGTCCTCATAGTAAGTATCGGGATAAGGACGATGAGGATGACCATAAGCTGCTGGAACATACCGTCCATACGGGTAGTGCCGTACTGGAGGGAGGTAGTTGTAAAGCTGAAAGCCGAGAAAGCATAGAAAGCCGCCAGGAAGATATATCCTATCGGAGAGGTGAAATAAGAGAGAGTCTCTCTTCTGAATATCGCGCCCATCAGTCTTCACCTCCGTCATTGTCATGGAGCCCGTCGCCCATAGTGAGCCGCAGGAAAATATCCTCCAGCGAGAGCTCGCTGGATCTCATCTCAAGTATGATGAAGCCTGCCTCCGCGCAGGAGATGAAGAGCTCGCGTCGTATATCCTTGCCCTCTTTGGCTTCGATCCGGAATTCTGTAATATTCTCTTCTTTTCCGGGGCCTATATCTGTGCTGACGACATCCTTGATATCTTTTATCAGCTTGAGGGCCTTATCTCTGTCGCCCTCGATCCTGACTGTCAGCTTATGGTCGGAGGAGAGCTTTCTTGAAAGGTTATCCTCGGTATCGTCTGCGACTATTTTTCCTTCGTTGATAACGATTATCTTATCGCAGACAGCCTGCACCTCAGAGAGGATATGCGAAGAGAGGATAACGGTATGGTTGCGCCCCAGCTTTTTTATAAGTGTTCTGATCTCGATGATCTGCTTGGGATCGAGGCCGACGGTAGGCTCATCGAGGATGAGCACATTAGGGTTGCCGACCAGCGCCTGCGCCAGCCCGACTCTCTGCTTATAGCCCTTTGAAAGGTTCTTGATTATGCGGTTATAGACATGCTCGATCTTGACAAGGCTGCAAATATCCTTCAGATGGCTGTTTCTCGGCAGCTTGCATTTTTTGAGATCGTAAACGAAGTTCAGATACTCCTTTACAGTCATATCAAGATAGAGCGGCGGCAGCTCAGGCAGATAGCCGATCTTTGATTTTGCCTTTAGCGGCTCCTCGAGGATATCGACTCCGTCTATCAGCGCCTTGCCGGAAGTTGAAGATATATACCCGGTAAGGATATTCATAGTCGTCGATTTCCCGGCGCCGTTGGGCCCGAGGAAGCCCAGGATCTCGCCGTCTTCGGCGCGGAACGATATATCGTTGACAGCTTTTTTGTCACCGTAGTGCTTGCTGAGATGCTGCACCTCGATCATTTGCTTATTCCTCCCTTGCAGTCCGAAGCTGCATCATTTTTCTCCATTATAACCTTAACACCGGAATGTGTCAGCCCTGTGATGACTTACAGAAAATCAGGGCACTATCTTCCCAGCTCTCTTGCTCTGGCGGCCTCGGCGGTGTCGGCGGCGATCTGTTCTCTCAGCTCTGCAACAGAGCCGAAGCGCCTTTCGGGGCGTATAAATCTTTCCAGCCCGACCTGTACTGTCTCGCCGTAGAGGTCTCCGTTGAAATCCAGGATATAGGTCTCGGCCAGAGGCTCTCCCCGGTCGCGTACAGTCGGTTTAACGCCGATATTCGTGACCCCGATATAGCTTTGGCCGTTTATCTTTACTCTTGAAGCATAGACTCCGAACCGGGGGACTGTTACTCCCTTCGGGAGCGGCTGGTTTATAGTCGGGAAATCCCAGGTCCTGCCCAGCTCCTGTCCGTGTACTACCTTTTCCCGGTAGCTGAAGCGGTAGCCCAGCATCTCATTGGCTCTGGCTATCTCGCCCTTTCTTATCAGCTCCTTGATAAATGTTGAGCTGACGGTCTCGCCGTGAAAGGCCAGCTTATCGAGGATCACAGTCTCAAAGCCCAGGCTCTCTCCCAGCTTTTTCAGCAGCTCCGCATCTCCTGCGGCTCCCTTGCCGAAGCGGAAATCCCTCCCGCAGACAGCGAAGCGGCAGCAGAGCCTTTCTTTCAGTATCTTCTCTGCGAATTCGCAGGCGCTCATATCCCTTACCTCGTCAAAGGCGGGGGAGCAGATATAGTCCACTCTCCGCTGAGAGATCCTGCGGTGCTTGTCCTTATCGGAGAGCAGCCGCTCTGAGCCCTTGTTGACAACAGTATCCGAGCGGAAGGTGAACACTGCCGAGCGGATCTCGCCTCCGCTGAGGCTGACAGCCTTATCTATCACCAGCCTGTGCCCGAGGTGGACTCCGTCGAAGACGCCCAGCGCTACTGATGTCGGGCAGAGAAGCGGCGTTTTGTCCGCTGTGATATCCTTCATTTATATCACCGTCTAATAAAAATTCCTTACAGCCCTTACCTCGTCTTCGGCGCTGTCTATGCGGGCTATCCCCAGCAGAGCGCCGTCGCTGCCGAGTATACATACCGGCCTGTTATAAGTCCGCCCCAGCCCTATCTGAGCCGAGCTGAGCTTAACGCCGTTCTTATAGAGCCTTGTGCGCTTCTCGTCCAGCCTTGCTTTTGCGACGCCTTCAAAGGCTGTCAGCAAAGGCCTCAGCGCTTCCTCCGGGGGCATCTCTGCGAGCTGCTCCATAGTATAGCACTCTTCGAGATCAAAGCCTGCGGCGCGGACTCTGCAAAGTGAAGACATCGCACCGCCGCAGCCCAGCGCCTGCCCGAGATCGTGAATTATCGTTCTTATATATGTTCCCTTGGAGCAGCTTATTATAAGGCTGCCCTGACGGGTATCCGGGTCATAGCTTTTGAGCTCCGCCTCATAGACAGTTATCTTCCTCGGCAGGCGCTCTGCTTCTTTCCCTTCTCTGGCCAGCTCATAGAGCCGCTTTCCTCCGACCTTTACGGCGGAATACATAGGCGGGAGCTGCATTATCTCTCCCCGGAAGGCTTTGAGAGCCTCCAGCACCTGCTCCTCGGACACAGCCTCCGGGCATTCGGAGAGGACTTTGCCTGTTATATCCTGAGTATCGGTAGAAACGCCCAGTCTGAAGCCTGCTTCATAGACCTTATCGCTGTCCGGCAGGATATCGCAGGCTTTTGTAGCCTTTCCGACGAACACCGGCAGGACGCCTGTCGCCATAGGGTCAAGTGTCCCGGCGTGGCCGAGGCGCCTGATATGGAGGATACCTCTCAGCTTGGCGATAACGTCGAAGGAAGTCCAGCCCTCCGGCTTGAACACAGGCAGCAGCCCGCAGAGCTCTTCTCTGCTCTCGCTCACAGCCCGAGCCTCCCGACAGCTTCCAGTATCTGCGCTCTGACTTCTTCCAGTGTGCCGTGGAGCTCGCAGCCTGCGGCACGGATATGCCCTCCGCCGCCAAACTGCTTGCAGAATGCAGAAGCGTCCAGCTGCTCTGTCGTCCTGACAGAGAGCTTATATACATCCTCGTGCCTTTGCTTGACAGTGATCCCTATCTCGACTCCCTCGACAGAGAGGGGTATGGAGGCCATGCCTTCAAACTCGGCGGGCTCTATCCCGCAGCTCTCCATCATAGCTGTCGTCATAACAAGTATAGAGCACTTGTCTCCGCAGACGAATTCCATATTCTCGATAGCGAACTTCTCGGCCTGGATCCTGCCGCGGCTCTTGATATCGAACATCTTTCTGTTTATGACAGCGAAGCCTATATCGCGGCCGATGAGCTCGGATGCGGCGATATGCGCCTCAGCGGTAGTGTTCTCATATTTGAAGCAGCCGGTATCGGTAGCGATGCCGGTATAGAGGCAGACAGCGACTATCCTGCTTATCGGTCTTGCCATCTGCTTGAAGAGCCTGTAAAGGATCAGGCAGGCAGCGGAGGCCTTGCCGTCAACATAGCTCTCCTTAGCGTAATGCTGGTTAGATATATGGTGGTCGATGCAGAGGTCGATAGCGCCGGGCTCGGCGTATCTTACCAGCTCTCTCCCCAGCAGAGCGGTGTCGGCTATATCCACAGCAATGACACACTTTTCCTCGAATTCCTGGGGCTCATAGCCCTCATAAAGGAAATGGTATCTCTCGGGGAAGCCGTCGCTGTTCCTGACATTTGCCTTCTTGCCCATCTCTCTCAGATAAGCGCAGAGGCCGAAGCCTGCTCCGAGGGTATCTCCGTCGGGGCTCTTATGGGTCAGTATGGTGTAGCAGTCATGCTCTTCAAGAAATTTGCCGATAAGCTCCAGTTCCATAATGCTTCACATCCGTTCTATCCTGAAAAATCTTTCCGTATTCTCCCTCAGGCGGGGCAGCAGCTCCGCTTCGGGGATATCCATATATCTTGCCAGCTCGGCAGCGACATATCTGACATTTCTTGGGTGGTTGGGCCTGCCGAGGCCCTTGATGTTCCGGGGGATGAGATAGGGGGCGTCTGTCTCGGCCATTATCCTGTCCGGCGGGATGAGCCTGACGGCCTCCCGGAGGGCCTCAGCCCGTCTGTCGTCGCAGATCCAGCCTGTTACTCCGATACAGAATCCCATATCCAGATATTTTTCGGCTTCCTCTGGTCCTCCGGTAAAACAATGCACTACAGAGCGTCTGCAAAGCTCCTTATGTCCGGAAAAGGCTCTTATAAGATCTTCTGCTGCCCTGCGTTCGTGCAGGAACATAGGCTTGCCGGTTTCCTCTGCCAGGGCGATATGCTTTTCAAGGCAGCGGAGCTGATCCTCTTTCGGGGAGAACATCCTGTCATAATCCAGGCCGCATTCCCCGACAGCGACAACTCTTTCATTCTCCAGGAGCGCCCTGAGCCTTGCGAAGTCGCTTTCTCCGGCTCCGGCAGCGCAATGGGGGTGTATCCCGGCGGTAGCGTAGCAATCGTGGGTCTTTACGAACCCGGCGGCTGCCTCGCTGCTCTTCATATCCGAGCCGGTTATGATGAACATCACCGAGGCATCGAAGGCCTCCTGCGCTATCCTTTCCGGGTCGGGGAACTGCGAGGAAAAGAGATTGAGCCCGATATCGTAATACTCAGGCTTCATCATCGCTCTCTTCCTCTTCCGGGGAGTTTTCCTCCTCAGGCTGCTCGCTCCTGATGTTTTTCAGCTTTTCAAATATCCTTGCCGAATACTCGGCGGAATCGTCAGCGACGAATTTCAGCTCCGGAGCTTTTCTAAGCCCCAGAACATTCGAGATCTCTCTTTTCAGGTATCCCGAAGCGCTCTCGAAGCCCTTGACCGCTTCCTTGGCGCGGTCGAAGCCTTCCAGAGACGAAATATACACCTTGCAGAAGCTGCCGTCGTTTGCGACCTCGCATCTTACGACGGTCAGCATATCTCCGCCTTTTATTCTCGGATCTTTAAGATCCTGCATCTTGCCCGAGACTATCCTTCTGATATCCTCGGCCATTCTGCCTGCTTTATGTGATGCCATAATTATCTCCTTATTCTTTATGGGGGAACCGCCCCCGGACCTCCGGCTTTGTCTCTCCGCCGATCATCTGCATGGTCAGGCCGCAGTCTCCGATCAGCTCGCCTGTATCTTTTAAGCACACTGCCCACAGCCCGAAGCCGAAAACGCGGTATCTTCCGATATTCCGGTCTATCCAGCCGCGCACTCTCTCCTCGTCAAAGGAATAAGGGTAGTACTGCATAGTGCTCCTGTCGGCCAGCACCTTATAAAGCGCATCAAAGTCAGCTTCTGTCATCTCACGAAGGATGAGCCTTTCGGTCTCGATAATGATACGCATTTTCAGAACTGGTCGTCGTTGAGCCTTACATAGGAGCAGTCTGCGACCTTGAAGGTCAGCCTGTCGGCCTCATCCTCCGACTGTGCGATGACGAATTCGTTTTTATCATAGCTGTAAAGTATGCCAATGAAATCCCTTTCGCCGTTTACAGGGCGGATCGTGCGCACTCTTACTTCATCGCCTATGCAGACGATGAAATGCTCCGGGCGTCTGAGGTCGCGCCCCAGCCCGGGGCTGCCTACTTCGAGGATATAGCTCTGCTCGATGGGGTCTTTCTCATCCAGCAGCTTGCTCAGCGGGCGGGTCATAGCCTCGCAGTCGTTCATATCGACTCCGCCGTCCTTGTCGATCAGCACCTTCAGATACCATGAGGCGCCTTCCTTTTCAAATCTTACATCCCAGAGGAACAGCCCGAGCTCGTCGCAGAGGGGCTGCGCCAGCTCTCTGACTTTATCAACTGTTGCCATTTTGATCTCCTTTTCAGCTCCGTTGTCGCTTGCTGCCGTCTTCACCTCAGGGGTATGCACGCGGTATTACCGATGCTTACTCGCGATACTCTTCGAGCTGATATGCTTCAAAGATATCGCCTTCCTTGATATCAGTGAACTTTTCGAGGGTTATGCCGCACTCATAGCCTTCTGCGACTTCCTTGACATCGTCCTTGAAGCGCTTGAGGGAGGACATTTTGTCATCCGCAACGATGATACCGTCGCGCACGACTCTGATAAGATCGTTCCTGCCGATCTTTCCGCTGAGGACATAGGAGCCTGCAACGTTGCCGACAGAGCTGATCTTGTAGACCTGTCTTACCTCAACTCTTGCAGTATCTATCTCGCGGAACTTAGGAGCCAGCATACCCTTCATAGCGGTAGTGATCTCCTCGATAGCGTCGTAGATTATCCTGTAAAGGCGGATATCGACTCCGTCGCGCTCGGCGTTCTCCTTGGCTACCGGGTCAGGTCTTACATTGAAGCCGACGATGATAGCGTTGGAGGCATTAGCCAGCATAACGTCGCTCTCGTTGACAGCTCCGACTGCTCCGTGGATGACTCTTACTCTTACTTCCTCGTTGGAGATCTTCTCCAGGCTCTGCTTTACAGCCTCGACGGAGCCCTGAACGTCGGCCTTGACGATGATAGGCAGCTCCTTGATCTCGCCCTCGCTGATCTGGCTGAAGAGATTGTCGAGAGTTACCTTGCTGGCCTTCTTGAATTCCTCTTCCTTGGCCTGATGTCTTCTCTGCTCGACCAGCTCTCTTGCCAGCTTTTCATCCGCAACGGCGTTGAAGGTATCGCCGCTCATGGGGACTTCCGCAAGGCCTGTGATCTCGACAGGAGTCGAGGGGCCTGCTTCTTCTATCTTCTGGCCCTTGTCGCCGGTCATAGTTCTTACTCTGCCGACAGCAGTGCCTGCGATGATGACATCTCCGGCATGGAGCGTACCGCCCTCGACGAGCACTGTAGCTGTCGGGCCCTTGCCCTTATCCAGCTTAGCCTCGATAACAGTACCCTTAGCGGCCTTATGGGGATTGGCTTTCAGCTCCTTGACCTCAGCGACCAGCAGGATATTCTCCAGCAGGTCGTCGATGCCCATACCTGTCTTTGCCGAAACGGGAACAGCGATAACGTCGCCGCCCCACTCCTCAACAACGAGGCTGTGCTCTGTGAGCTCCTGCTTTACTCTCTCCGGGTCTGCGCCCTCCTTATCCATCTTGTTGATAGCGACGATGATGGAAACTCCGGCGGCCTTGGCGTGGTTGATAGACTCAACGGTCTGGGGCATGATACCGTCATCCGCAGCGACTACGAGGATAGCAATATCCGTGATATTGGCGCCTCTGGCTCTCATAGCGGTGAAGGCTTCGTGTCCCGGGGTATCCAGGAAGGTGATCTTCTTATTCTTATACTTGACCTGATAAGCGCCGATATGCTGAGTGATGCCTCCGGCCTCGCCCTCAGCGACATTGGCGTTTCTGATCCTGTCGAGGATAGAGGTCTTGCCGTGGTCAACGTGGCCCATGACAACGACAACAGGGCAGCGCTCCTCCAGATCCTCCTCGGCGTCGGCTTCATCGGTGATGAGCCTTTCCTCGATAGTAACGATAACTTCCTTCTCGACCTTAGCGCCCAGCTCTTCGGCTACCAGCGCTGCGGTATCGAAGTCGATAGTTTCATTGATAGAAGCCATAACTCCGAGACCCATCAGCTTTTTGATGACCTCGGAAACAGTTACCTTCAGCCTGGTTGCCAGCTCGGAAACGACTATCTCATCCGGGATAAGGACTTTGAGCTGCTGCTTTCTGGCCTTTTCCAGCTCAAGGCGGCGCAGCCTCTCCTTCTCGGTCTCGGCCTCGCGCTTTCTTGCGCCCTGGTTCTGCTGCTTCTTATACTGCTGTGATTTCTGGGTCAGCTTCTGTTTCTTCTGGAAGTTATCCTTGCTGCGGTTCTGCTTGGTATTGGCAAGGTTATCGTATTTCTCGTTATACTTATCCAGCTCGATATAGCTGCCGCGGGTATCGACATTTCTTCTGCCGCTGCCCTCGTTCTGCTCGGAGACAGTATATCCCTCCTCGGAAGCGGAAGACTTGGAGCCTCCGATAAAGGTCCTGACGCCGTGCTCCTGTTTTTTGGCCTGTTTCTTCTGCTCCTTGCGCTTTTCGGGCTTCTTTTCCTCCGGCTTTTTCTCTTCCGGCTTTTTGGGCGCAGGCTTTTTCTCCTCGGGAGCCTTTGCCGGCTCTTCCTTCTTCTCGGGCTCCGGCTTCTTTTCCTCTGCGGCGGGCTTAGGCTCTGCTGCGGGGGCCTTGATCTCCTCGGGAGCTGCTTCCTTAGCGGCAGGCTTTTCCTCTGCGGGCTTCTTCTCTGTCTTCCTGGCAGCCTTGGGCTTACGCTCCGGCTCGCCCTCGGGCCTTACGTTATTGGCAAAGAAGGCGTCGAAATTATCCGACTGATTTTTCTGTGTAAAGTAGTCAAAGACATAGCTCACCTCTTCGGGAGTCAATGCCGAGACTGTCTTTTTGCGCTCGCCGCCGAGTGCCTCAAGGCATTCGACGAGCTCTGCGCTTGTCAGCTTCAGGTCTTTTGCAAGTTCATTGAGCTTATATTTCTTAGTTGTTGCTGCCATTTATCTGGTCCTCCATTCGATCGGTCTCAATTCTGTCAAGCCCCTCGGCACAGCTCTTTGCGAAGCCCTTATCGCTTACAGCGATTATCCCGCTCCGTTTTCCCAGCGCTGTCCCCAGCTCATCCATCGTCATCCCGACGGAATAGAGCGGGGTCTCATATCGGCCGCAGTAATACTTTATCTCTTTCAGGCTTTTTTCCGAGAGGTCGCTGGCGACGAACACTCCGAAGGCCTCGCCGTTCCGGCACATATCCTTCGCAAGATCCATCCCCAGGGTCATCCTTCCGGCTTTAAGGCACATTGTCAGCAATCCGGTCTTATTCTTCTTCACTGAGCTCCGCCTCCATGCTGTCAAATATCTCGGGCTCGATCCGGCACTCAAAGCTCTTCTCGAATCTTCCGGCTTTGCGAGCCTTTCTGAAACATTCCTTATCCTTACATATATATGCGCCTCTGCCCGACATCCTTCCGGTCAGGTCCAGGGCTATCTGCCCTTCCTTGTTTTTGACTACCCGGATAAGCTCTTTCTTGGGCTTCATCTCGCCGCACCCGAGGCACATCCTCATCGGGAGCTTTTTCTGCTTCATAACTTATTCCTCATTCTCACTGCTGCTCTCGGGAACAGGCTCCTCGGGGAGGATATCAATGCGGTATCCTGTAAGCCCTGCTGCGAGCTTGGCGTTCTGTCCTTTATTTCCGATAGCCAGGGAGAGCTGGTTATTGGGGACGATGACCTTGCACTCTCTGATCTCCTCGTCCTCATAGACCTCGACGCTCTTGACCTCTGCGGGAGCAAGGGCCTTAGCTATGAACTCTGCTGTATCCTCGCTCCAGAGGATGATATCTATCTTTTCGCCCTTCAGCTCATTTACAATAGCTGTTATTCTTGACTTAGCGGGGCCGATGCAGGCACCGATGGGGTCTACATTGGGGTCGTTGCTGGAGACAGCGATCTTACTTCTCGACCCTGCGACTCTTGAGATAGCCTTGATCTCGACGATACCGTCTGCGATCTCGGGGATCTCTCTTTCAAAGAGCCTTTTTACCAGCTCTCTGTGAGTTCTTGAGATCCTTATCGAAGGCTTTTTATCCGGCTGCGAAACACCGACAACATAGACCTGGATGACATCGCCGGGCTTCAGCACCTCTCCGGGGATCTGTTCCTTGCGGATGAAATAGATCTCGTTCTTATCGATAGTAACGACAGCGTTCAGTGTAGCGGGCTCGACCTTCTGAACGGTAGCGGGAACACACTCGAACACCTTATCCTTATACTGCTCGATGAGCTTATCCCTTTCAAATCCCTTTATTTCATGTTTTATAGACTGCTTGGCATTCTGCGCGGCGACTCTTCCGAACTTAGCGGGGTTGAGCCTGATCTCGGCTGTCCCACCGAGCCTTGCTCTCTTGGAGATAGCTCTTGCCTCATCGAGGCTGATCTGGTTATCCGGATCCTCCGGCTCTCCCTCGACTATTTCTTTAAGCAGCTTCATCTCGAACTTTCCGCTCTCCGGGTCGATCTCGACGGAGATATTCTCGCAGTTCGGGTAATCCTTTTTGATCGCCTTCATGATACCCGCCTTAACTGTTTCTATCAGGGTATCGAGCTCGATGTCGTTCTCCTTTGCCAGCAGGCCAAGTGCGTCAAATAATTCCTTGTTCATTTTTTCAACCGATCCTTTCGCTGCAGGCGGCGCCTGCTTTGTATTATTTATCTCTGATTTGCTTCACCAATAAAAAAGGCCGGAAGTTTTTCCAGCCTTTCTCTGATATCATAGACATTATACCACGTTTTTCCGCAGTTTGCAAGAGGTGATCTCAGATCTTGGGACTGTTTTTGTAAATTTTTTGTAAACAGCCTATTTATCCTCGTCATCCGGTGCGGCAGTAGAGATGATCGGGCCGCGGTTTTTATTTATCCCCTCGGCAAAATCTATAGGTACTGTGAACAGCACTCCGGTATTCGGCATTGAAAGATCGCCGACAGTTGAATATATTACCTTTCTGGCGATCTCGAGCTGATCGTCCTTGATGACCGAAAGTATAGTCCGGTTATCCTCGTCGATGCTGCTGCTGAACAGCGCTCTGATAGAGGTGCTGATAAACGAGCTGTCCAGCTTTGAAAGTGTCATTGCCATTCCTGAGGATTCAACGATCGTTGCGCCGCTGATCCCTGCTGCGATGAGCCCTTCCAGCAGATATTCCATTGATTCCAGCTTGTTAAGGATCAGAACCATCAGCTTCAATGATATGACCTCCCGGTTTATTGATTTGAGTCTTCTTCTGTCTGCTGCACTGCGGCCTTACTTGTTCCGTAGACCTCCTGCAGCTCGTTCTTGAAGGTCTGGGCGATTACAAATCGCCCGTCCTCTCTCCAGGAGCCATCCGGCTTATGCAGGAGAGTCGGCCTTATATTCTGCTCCAGCATACTCATAAGAGTTTCTCTGTTTGAGCGGTAGACATTATCGGTATAATCGTTCTCGCCGGTGCCTCTGAGCTTTCCGAAGATATTGTCGAGGCTGTTCTTGGTAAGTGTTACCTGCTGGAAAGCGCTGTTTGTCAGTTGCTGAAGGATGGAGCCGATAAGCTCCAGATCGCCCTGCGCTCCGTTGCTGAACATATGAGCCGAGAGAAGAGTCGTGGCCTGTATGGAGCTGAGCTCGACAGGTATGCCGGCGCGGTAGGAGATATCCTGAGCGTCCTGGCCTTCAACAAGGCGGTAAAGCTCTTCCTTCGGAGTAAAGATGACTCCGCCTATCATATCGTAAACGCTCTCGAAGGCGGAATTGCTGACAGTCATATAATTGTCGATCGAAATCCCGAGAGTATCCTCTGCGGCTTTTTTAAGGCTTTTTGTACCGTTCTTGTCGTAGATATCCGAGAACATCTCGCCGGTAGCTTCATTGACAGTTTCCTTAGGCAGAGGGACGATGATGACCTTTCCTCTTTCGGGAGCGAACTTGAACACTGCCGCATCCGCCAGAGCGCCCTTGCTGTCCAGTCTGGAAAAGAATATGCTGAAATTGCTGTCGGCATTAAGCGCCTTGGGAGCCTCGCTCTCTGTTGTCACGGAGAGCTTTTTGATAAGGTGGTAGGCGATAAACGAGAAGATCGCCATAAATGCCAGCAGAGTAACAAAATACACGAAAGCGACAGGAGCCTGTGATCTTTTCTTTTTTCCCTTCTCCATTCCGATGAATTCTCCTTTATAGCATTGACCCGGCGTGAGGCCGTATACCTGAAATACACAAAAATACTTAACATTACTATTATAACACATCGCTTTGTGTATTTCAATAGCAAAAAGGTTTTTTTTCGGAAAACAGTGATTATTTCCCCTCCCCGCTTCAATTAACAATTCATGGTCACCAGCTTAAAATTTCTGAATTCTGAATCACCGAGCGCCCCGAAGGGGAATCCATTATTTGTTGTGGATGCGGACCCGAAAGGGCTCGGGGGCGACCGGAAAGCCCCCGAAACTAAGCGGGAGTGCAAGCAGTGTTTGCACTCCCGCTGTAGCGGCGCAGCACCCCTTACACAACGTCCCGCCCCTCTAAGGTAAAGACGCCGCTGAACCTTCCGGCATCGTCGCAAGGCGTACAGACGACCCCGCAACGACAGCAAGCGACCAACGGGAGCGCCGCGTTTCGGAGCTAAAAAGCACCCGAAGGGGCTCGGGGGCGACCGGAAAGCCCCCGAAACTAAGCGGGAGCTATTATGAAGTCTCCGCACTTGGTTTGGGCGGGGCAACACCCTTTACAAAACGTCCCGCCTCTCTAAAGGAAAGACGCCGCTGAACCTCCCGGCAGCGTCGCAGGGCGTAATGACGACCCCGCAACGACAGCAAGCGACCAACGGGAGCGCCGCGGTTCGGCGCTAAAAAAAACGGAAAATCGTTCGCTGCGCTCACTGTTTCCTGTTTGTGCGGGCGACAGACTTTTTTTCGGCGCGGCTTTTTTGTTTGTCCACATAAAAATGTAGGGAGACCATACTTGGTCTCCCTTTGTTTTTGTTGTTGTGCCGCGCCTTGCCGGAACTGCGTTCCGGACGAGACTCTGTCTCGTGCTCTGCAAAGGGGACGCTGTCCCCCTTGCCCCCCTGCCAAGGGCTGGCGCGCCCTTGGATTGGCGCAATATTACCCGCTTTGTGCGGAACAGCACTTGTTCTGTGACCCCGCCGCTAACAACGTTCCGCCCCTCTAAAGGAAAGACGCCGCTGATCCTATCGGCAGCGTCGCACGCCGTACAGACGACTCCGCAACGGCAGCAAGCGACCACCGGGAGCGCCGCGTTTCGGCGCTAAAAAAAGAAAAACGCCCGGATGGGCGTTTTTTTTGATATCATACCAACTGGATGATTGCCATCTCTGCTGCATCGCCGCGACGAGGGCCGATCTTTACGATCTTGGTGTAACCACCCTGTCTGCCCGAGTATCCGGGGGCAATATCATCAAAGAGCTTCTTAGCTACAGACTCCTTAGTGATATAAGAGAGCACCTGGCGCTTGGAATGGAGGTCTCCTGCCTTGCCGAGTGTTATCATTTTCTCGGTCATTGCGCTGACTTCCTTGGCTCTTGTAACAGTTGTTTCTATCTTACCGTTTTCGAGAAGGTAGGTGACCATAGCTCTGAGCATTGCCTTTCTGTGGTCGGTAGCCCTTCCCAGCTTTCTTGTGCCTGGCATAAGATATTCACTCCTTAAAATTAGTTATCTTCTTCGGAACTGAGGTCGTAGCCCAGAGACTGGAGCTTTTCCTTGACCTCATCAAATGATTTTTTACCAAGGTTTCTGACCTTCATCATTTCTTCCGCTGATTTTCCGATCAGATCATTTACAGTATTGATCCCTGCTCTCTTCAAGCAGTTGAACGAACGCACCGATAAGTCAAGTTCCTCAATGGTCATCTCCAGGATCTTCTCCTTGCCCTTATCGTCCTTCTCGGCCATCATCTCAACATTGCTTGTCTCTTCAGACAGGTCAATAAAGAGATTCAGATGCTCGTTGAGGAGTTTGGCTGCAAGCGATACAGCCTCCTTTGCAGATATAGTACCGTCGGTCCATACCTCAAGGGTGAGCTTATCGTAATCGGTGATCTGGCCTACACGGGTATTATCTACCGTATAGTTCACCTTCAGTACCGGTGTATATATACTGTCAACGTTTATCACGCCGATCGGAACATTGCCCTGCTTCTGCATGAGGATCTTGTTCTTTTCAGCAGAGACATAGCCTCTGCCCTTATCGAGAACGATCTCCATATAGAGCTTAGCGCCTGCGCCGAGCGTTGCGATATGCATATCGGGGACGAGTATCCCGACCTCAGAATCGGTCTTGATGTCTCCGGCAGTAACGACACATTCGCCTTCTGCCTCGATATAGACAGTCTTGGGTCCGTCTCCGTAGAGCTTTGCGGTCAGTCCCTTGAGGTTAAGGATGATCTCAGTTACATCCTCCTTGACTCCGGGGATAGTTGAAAGCTCGTGATGAACGCCGTCGATCTTTACGGATGTAACTGCGACACCCGGTAATGAGGAGAGCAGCACTCTTCTGAGCGAGTTGCCCAGAGTTGTACCGTAGCCGCGCTCTAAAGGCTCAACGATAAATTTACCGTATGTTCCGTTGCTTTTGAGCTCGGCTGTTTCAATTTCAGGCTTTTCTATCTTTTCAAGCATTTAATAACCCTCCTGTTTCAGAACTCAGACCGCGCAAGGCAGCGCGATCCTGACTTTTGCTGTCGCGTATCTGCTGATCCGATAGCCGTTATGCGGCCAACGATCACTTGGAGTACAACTCGACGATGAGGTGCTCCTCCAGCTCGTAATCGAGATCCTCCTTAACGGGCATACGGACTACCTTAGCGCTCTGGGCGTCCTTATTGACATCGAGCCACTCGGGGGTAAGTCTGCCTGCGGTTATTTCTGCAATCTGCTTGAATTTTTCGCTCTTCTTGCTGTTCTCTCTCAGAGAGATAACGTCGCCTACCTTAACTCTGTAGGAGGGGATATCGACTCTTCTGCCGTTTACGTCATAGTGGCCGTGAACGACGAGCTGACGAGCCTCTCTTCTTGTTCCGGCGAGACCCATTCTGAATACAACGTTATCGAGTCTTGTCTCGAGAAGGGTGATGAGGTTCTCACCTGCCTGGCCCTCCATCTTCTGAGCGATCTCGAAGAGGTGACGGAACTGCTTTTCCAGCATACCATAGATGAACTTCAGCTTCTGCTTTTCCTTGAGCTGAAGGCCATACTCGGAGACTTTCTTACGCTTGTTCGCGTCGGGGTTGCGCTTAGTATACTCCTTGGTCACGCCCATTACCATAGGGCTGATGCCAAGGCTTCTGCATCTCTTATAAATAGGTTCTCTGCTTACTGCCATAATAAATGACCTCCGTTTTTGATTTTGGTATCGGGCCTTTCTGCTGTATTTCTTTCAACACAGCCGCCCGACTTTGAGCAAACTTAAAAACTCAAATCTGTTTGTTATTATACTCTTCTCCTCTTGGGAGGACGGCATCCGTTGTGGGGGATCGGGGTTACGTCCTTGATAAGTCTTACCTCGAGATCCTCGCTCTGAAGAGCACGGATAGCAGCCTCGCGGCCTGCGCCGGGGCCCTTTACGAACACCTCAACGATCTTCAGGCCATGCTCCTTTGCAGCTCTTGCGGCAGTTTCTGCTGCGGTCTGAGCGGCGAAGGGAGTAGACTTCTTGGAGCCTCTGAAACCGAGTCCGCCTGCGGAAGCCCAGGAGATCGCGTTACCCTGCATATCGGTGATGGTAACGATCGTGTTGTTGAAGGTCGACTGGATATGGACCTGCCCCTGCTCGATATTTTTTCTTTCACGGCGGCGACGTATAGCCGTCTTCTTCTTAGGCTGAGCCATTCTTCACACCCTCCTTACTTCTTCTTGTTTGCGATGGTCTTTACAGGGCCCTTGCGGGTTCTTGCATTCGTCTTAGTCCTCTGCCCTCTTACAGGGAGGCCTCTTCTGTGGCGAACGCCTCTGTAGCAACCGATCTCAACGAGTCTCTTGATATTAAGAGCAACATTTCTTCTAAGGTCGCCCTCAACGGTAAGATTATGGTCAATATACTCTCTAAGTTTTGCAACATCGTCCTCAGAAAGGTCCTTGACTCTGATATCAGGGTCAATGCCGGTCTCTGTAAGGATCTTTGAAGCAGTTTTCTGACCGATGCCGTAGATATAAGTCAGACCGATCTCTATTCTTTTATCCTTCGGCAGGTCGATACCAGCAATACGAGCCATAGTTTAGCTGCACCTCCATAATTGGTTTGTTAGCCCTGACGCTGCTTGTGCTTGGGGTTCTGGCAGATTATCATGATCTTGCCTTTCCTTTTGATTACCTTGCACTTTTCGCAGATAGGCTTAACTGAAGGTCTTACTTTCATTGAAATACCTCCTTTTGTTTTCCGCGGCGCACTTGCCGCATACGAACGAGAGCTTTACTTTGCTCTCCAGGTGATTCTACCCTTGTTCAGGTCATAAGGTGACATTTCCACCGTTACCTTGTCTCCGGGTACGATACGGATATAATTCATACGGAGCTTGCCCGAAACGTGAGCAAGGATGATATGCCCGTTTGCGAGCTGCACGTTGAACTTTGCGCCCGGGAGAGCTTCTGTTACTGTGCCCTCCAGCTCAATTACGTCTTCTTTCGACATAGGTTCTTCCTTTCCTTCTCACTCGTCTTTGCAGCGGTGGTCATTCTTCGCGGAGCCTTGGGTTCTGAGCTCCGAGAGGAATTTTCTGAGCCTTTTATCTGTCAGCCCTTCGGTCTTTATTTCTGCCCCTGCAGGTGAAATGTGCTTTATATTCTTCCGCTTCGGGCTTGCGAGCTTTCGCTTTCTGCCGTCTGCGAGATATACAAAGCCGCCGTCGATCGCCGCAGCAACGAAGCAGCGACCTTTCTCACGGCCTGCCAGGGCGATGACTGCCGAGCCGACCCTTATGCTATCCACTTCGCTCAACGGCTCAGAGCTTTGTGAGTATCACGCAGCCTGTTGCCGTTATTGCGATCGTGTGCTCAAAATGTGCCGAGAGCTTGCCGTCGAGCGTTTTGACTGTCCAGCCGTCGGGGAGGACTTTGATCTTTGCTGTCCCCTCATTTATCATCGGCTCTATTGCGATGACCATACCGGCCTGGAGCTTAATGCCGTGCCCTTCCTTGCCGAAGTTCGGCACTTCGGGCTCTTCGTGCAGGTTTTTCCCGACTCCGTGCCCGACATACTCTCTTACGACAGAGAAGCCTCTGCTCTCGTTATACTTCTGGATCGCCGCGCCGATATCTCCGAGCCTTACGCCCGGGGCTGCCATGTCGAGAGCGACATAGAGGCTTTCCTCGGTGGACTTCAGAAGCGCCTTCGCGGAGTCGGAGATATTTCCGACGGGGAAGGTCTTGCAGGAATCGCCGTAATAGCCGTCGATATAAGCGCCTGTATCTACGGAGACTATATCTCCTTCGACGAGCTTTCTCGGCCCGGGGATCCCATGGATGACCTCATCGTTGACGGAGATGCAGGCGGCTCCGGGGAATCCGCCGTAGCCTAAGAAGCCTGCTTTCGCGCCGTGTGAGGTATAGAATTTTTTAATGATATTGTCAAGCTCCTTAGTAGTCATCCCCGGCTTTATGACCTCGCCTGCGAGGGCGAGGGCTTCGGCTGTGATATGGCCTGCTCTCTGGAGCTTGGCGATCTCCTTACTGGATTTGATCAGTATCATTATTTTGCTTCTTTCTACGAGCCTGTAAGCTCTTTACGAATTTACTGCCTCGAGAGTCAGCTTGGAAGTATCCTCAACATTCTCCTGGCCGACAACTGTAACGAGCTTGCCCTGAGCCTCATAGTAGCCCTTGAGGGGAGCTGTCTGCTCGTGGTAGGTTTTAAGACGGCTGATGACTGTTTCGGGCTGGTCGTCCTTACGGATAACGAGCTCCTTGCCGCAGACATCGCAGACCCCTTCTACCTTACTGGGCTTGAAATCTACGTGGTAGGTCGCGCCGCAGTCGAGGCACACTCTTCTGCCGGAGAGTCTCTTCTGGATAGTTTCATCGGGAACGAAGATCTCGATGACCTTATCGATCTTGACGCCCATAGCGTCGAGAGCCTCAGCCTGGGGGACTGTTCTGGGGAAGCCGTCGAGGATAAAGCCGTTCTGTGCATCGGGCTCTTTGATCCTGTCCTTGAGGATACCGATAACGATATCATCGGAGACGAGGTCGCCGGCGTCCATAGCGGCTTTTGCTTTAAGGCCGTACTCTGTGCCTGCCTTAACGGCGGCGCGGAGCATATTGCCTGTTGAGATTGTCGGAATGTTCAAAGCGTTGCAGATGACCTCTGCCTGTGTGCCTTTACCTGCACCGGGAGCGCCCAATAAAATAAGATTCATAGTCAGACTCCTTTTTCTTACTCGAGGAAGCCCTTATGATGACGCATCATCATCTGAGATTCCATAGTTCTTACAGTTTCAAGTGCTACGCTTACTACGATGAGTATAGATGTACCGCCCATAGCGATCTGTATGCCGCTTATCGCGCCGAAGATTATGGGGAAGATAGCGATGATACCGAGGAAGATAGCGCCGACGAGGGTGATCTTTCCGAGTATCCTCTTGAAGTAGTCGCTGGTAGGTTTACCGGGCCTTATACCGGGGACACCGCCGTTTGACTGTCTCAGGTTATTAGCTATCTCGACGGGGTTATACTGCATCGAGACATAGAAGTAGTTAAAGCCGATGATGAGGAAGAAATACAGGATCGCATAAAACGGATGTCTGTAGCTGAACCAGCGCATAAGGCCGGCATAGAATCCTGTTTCGCTCTCAGGCTTTCCGATGAACATTTCGAGAGTCGAAGGCAGGGACATAAAGGCCATAGCGAAGATTATGGGAAGAACTCCGCTCATGCAGACCTTGATCGGGATAAAGGTATTCTGACCGCCGTACTGCTTTCTGCCGACAACTCGTTTTGCATACTGGATAGGTATTCGCCGCTCCGCCTCGTTCATAAATATGATAAAGGCGATCATGAGGACGAAGATGATGATGATTATCGGGACGAGGATCATATACTTAGCCTCGCCTGTCTTCATCAGCATGATGAGGTTCCACACTGCGGAGGGGCCTCTTGCTATGATACCGGCGAAGAGCAGCATTGAGATACCGTTTCCGATACCCTTTTCGCTGATCTGGTCGCCGAGCCAGATAGTAAGGGAGGCGCCTGCTGTAAAGCAGAGGATGATAACTATCATCGAGAACCATTTTTCCCAGCCGGAGGTATAGATAACTGCGCCTACGCTGCTGCCGGCGAGGGTGCGGTAGTATGCCCAGCCCTGGAACACAGCGATGCCCAGTGCGACATACTTAATGATCTTATTGAGCTTCTTTCTTCCTTCGGGGCCTTCCTTAGCCATTCTTTCGAGCGGCGGGATAGCGTAGGTAAGAAGCTGGATAATGATCTGTGCGTTGATATAAGGTCCGACCGAGAGGGCGAGCAAAGTTGCCTTGCCCATATTACCGCCGGAGAGAACGTTCAGGTAGCTGAAGAAGTTACCTGAAGCGTCATTCTGCTTGAACCAATCGGCGATAACGTCAGAATCCAGATAGGGGACAGGAATGGCGCCGCCGATCCTGTATATGATGATGATGAAAAGTGTAAAGAGAAGCTTTCTTCTCAGCTCAGGAACTCTCCAGGCGTTACGAAATGTCTCTATCACCTTACATCACCTCAGCCTTTCCGCCTGCCTTTTCGATTTTTTCCTTTGCAGAAGCGGAAAATGCTGCTGCCTTTACAGTAAGGCTCTTTGTAAGCTCTCCGTTTCCGAGAACCTTTACACCGTCAAGCTCCTTCTTTACGAGGCCGCTTGCTTTGAGCAGCTCGGTGTCAACAACTGTGCCGTCAACAAATCTTTCCAGATCAGAAACGTTTACTACGGTATACTCAGTAGCGAAGATATTGTTAAAGCCGCGCTTCGGGATTCTTCTTGCGAGCGAGGTCTGGCCTCCTTCAAAGCCCGGTCTGATGCTGCCGCCGGAACGAGCCTTCTGGCCCTTATGTCCCTTACCGGCAGTCTTGCCCCAGCCGGAGCCATGTCCTCTTCCTATTCTCTTGGAAGCGGTCTTGGACCCTGCTGCAGGGGATAACTCATGCAGTTTCATTGTTTAGCACCTCCTTGCTTTACGCTTCGTCCACCTTTATAAGGTGCGAGATGACCTTGATCTTGCCCTGTGTCTGTGCATTATCGGGCTGCTCGGTAACATCGCCGATCTTTTTAAGTCCGAGAGAATTTGCTGTCAAAACCTGTTTCTCGACCTTATTGTTAAGGCTCTTGACCAATGTGATCTTCAAGTTTGCCATGTTACTCTCCTCCTTAGCCTGTAATTTCCTTTGCGGTCTTGCCTCTCTTTGCAGCTACCTCGTCCAGAGATTTAACTGCTGCCAGACCGTTTACCGTAGCTCTTACTACGTTGCAGGGGTTATTTGAACGAAGCGACTTCGCTCTGATATCCTTGATGCCGGCAGCCTCTACGACTGCTCTGACTGTGCCGCCTGCGATAACTCCGGTACCCTTTGCAGCGGGCTTGAGGAGGACCTCGCCTGCGCCGAACTTGCCGACGATCTCGTGGGGGATAGTTGTGCCTTTAAGAGAGACCTTTACGAGGTTCTTCTTGGCATCCTCGATACCCTTACGGATAGCGTCGGGAACTTCGCTCGATTTGCCGATGCCGAAGCCTACTGTTCCGTTTCCGTCTCCGACAACGATGAGTGCGGAGAACTTCATTATACGGCCGCCCTTTACAGTCTTAGAAACTCTGTTTATCGCGACCACCTTTTCGGTAAGCTCGGTAGAAGCATCTATAATAGCCAAAAGTTACACCCTCCTTTTAGAACTTCAGTCCGCCTTCGCGGGCTCCGTCTGCCAATTCCTGAACACGTCCGTGGTAAAGATATCCGCCTCTGTCGAAAACGACATTCTCGATACCCTTATCCGCAGCCGCCTTTGCGATCATCTCGCCGACCTTGCGTGCGCCTTCCTTATTGCTGCCGTTGCCCTCGAAACCCTTGGAAAGCGAGGATGCAGCGCAGAGTGTTACGCCGTTTACATCGTCGATGATCTGAGCATAGATATGCTTAGAGGAGCGGAATACGTTCAGGCGGGGGCACTCGGGAGTTCCGCTTACTTTGTTGCGGACTCTGAGGTGTCTCTTTGCTCTTGCCTTTGCTCTGTCAAGCCTTTTCACCATAGCTATTCTCTCCTTTTAATTACTTCTTGCTGCCCTTACCGGCCTTACCTTCCTTGCGGATGATATACTCGCCGGTATAGCGGATGCCCTTACCCTTATAGGGCTCGGGAGGACGCTTCTCGCGGATCTCGCAGGCAAACTGACCTACCACCTGCTTGTCGATACCGGATACTACGATCTGGTTCGGCTGAGGAACGTCGATCTTGATCCCATCGATCTCGGGAACGATCACCTGGTGCGAAAAACCGAGGTTCATTACCAGGTTGTTGCCCTGCTTCTGGGCTCTGTAGCCGACGCCGACGATCTCGAGCGTCTTGGAGAAGCCGTTTGTCACGCCTTCTACCATATTGTGGATGAGTGTTCTTGTCAGGCCGTGCAGGCTCTTATGGAGCTTATCGTCTGTCGGGCGGGCTACCTTTACCTCGCCGGCCTCGACTGTGATCTGCATATCCTTATTGAATGTCTTTGTAAGTGTGCCCTTCGGTCCCTTTACGGTAACAACATTACCGTCGGCAACATTTATTTCTACGCCGGCAGGAACACTAATAGGCTTTAAACCGATTCTTGACATAGTCTTTAGTCCTCCTTACCAAACAAATGCGAGAACTTCTCCGCCGACATTCAGCTCTCTTGCCTTCTTGTCGGTAACGATACCCTTCGATGTTGAAACGATAGCGGTACCGAGGCCCTTCATTACCTTAGGCATATCCTCGCAGCTTGCGTAGATCCTGAGGCCGGGCTTGGAGACTCTTCTGAGACCCGAGATTACGGAATTTCTGTTCTCGTCGTATTTGAGCGTTATCCTGATAACGCCCTGCTTGCCGTCTTCGATTACCTTGAAGTCTTTAACATAGCCCTCGTCTACGAGGATCTGGGTTATAGCCTTCTTTACATTAGAAGCAGGAACGTCTACTGTTGCGTGCTTAGCAGTACTGGCGTTACGGATCCTTGTCAGTAAATCTGCAATAGTATCTGTGATCTGCATGGCATTAACCTCCTTTACCAGCTTGCCTTCTTAACTCCGGGGATCTGTCCGTCATGGGCGAGCTCCCTGAAGCAGATACGGCATACACCGAACTTTCTCAGATAAGCGTGAGGTCTTCCGCAGATCTTGCACCTGTTGTAAGCACGAGTTGAATACTTGGGAGCAGCCTGCTGCTTGTTTATCATAGCTTTCTTAGCCATTTATAATATCCTCCTCTTATCTTACTTTGCGAACGGAGCGCCCAGAAGCGTGAGCAGCTCCTTTGCCTCTTCGTCTGTGTTTGCGGTGGTGATAAAGTTGATATCCATACCGCGCACCTTATCGATCTTATCGTATTCGATCTCAGGGAAGATCAGCTGCTCCTTGATACCGGTCGAGTAATTTCCTCTTCCGTCGAAGGAGTTGCCGTTGATCCCTCTGAAGTCACGAACACGGGGGAATGCGACATTGAAGAGCCTGTCGACGAACTCATACATCTTTTCGGCTCTGAGTGTTACCTTTACGCCGATGATCTGGCCATCTCTGAGCTTGAAGTTTGCGACCGATTTCTTCGCCTTACAGGTGACCGGTCTCTGCCCGGTGATCGCGGCCAGGTCTGCCATGATAGCGTCTATGACCTTCTTATTGTCCTTATCAGCTCCGCAGCCGACATTGATTACTACCTTGTCCAGCTTAGGGATCTGCATTACGTTAGCGTAGCCAAATTTCTTCATAAGAGCGGGAGCTACGGTGCTAACATAGTATTCTTTAAGTCTTGCAGCCATCGTAATTCTCCTCCTTGATTAAAACTCTTCGCCGCAGCCGTCGTTCTTGCAGACTCTGACTTTGCTGCCGTCTGCCAGGATCTTATGAGCGATCCTGGTAGTCTTTCCGCACTTGGGGCATACTACCTGGACCTTATCGGCATACATAGCTGCCTCTGCCTCTACTATGCCGCCCTGCTGCTGCGCATTTCTGGGCTTAACGTGCTTAGTCGCGATGTTCAGGCCTTCGATGATGACCTTTCTCTCCTTGGGAGACACCTGCAGGACCTTGCCCTTTTTGCCCTTGTCCTTACCCGAGAGGATAACGACGGTGTCGCCTGTTTTTACGTGTACCTTATTCATTTCAACGACACCTCCGATCACAGTACTTCAGGAGCGAGAGAGAGGATCTTGAGATAATCCTTCTCGCGGAGCTCCTTAGCTACCGGTCCAAAAATACGAGTCCCTCTGGGGTTCTTATCTTCTTTGATTATTACTGCGGCATTCTCATCAAAGCGGATATATGTTCCGTCTGCTCTTCTGAGACCCTTTGCTGAACGAACTATTACTGCCTTTACGACATCGCCCTTCTTAACAACGCCGCCTGGTGTTGCCTTCTTAACGGAAGCTACCACAACGTCACCGATGTTTGCATACTTTCTGCGTGTACCGCCGAGAACCCTGATGCACATAAGCTCCTTTGCGCCGGAGTTATCTGCGACTTTCAGGTAAGTCTGCATCTGTATCACAGTGCGTTCCTCCTTTCAAAACATTGGGCTGCGGCAGAGCCCTGTCTGCCGTCAGTCCTGAATATTGATTTGTTTCCTCAGCTAATTTTACTTAGCCTGCTCGAGAACCTTTACAAGACGCCATCTCTTATCCTTGGAAAGCGGACGGGTCTCCATTACTTCAACCTTATCGCCGATATTGCAGACATTCTGCTCATCGTGTGCTTTCAGCTTAACGGTCCTCTTTACGATCTTCTTATAGAGCGGGTGCTGAACGTTATCCTCGATAGCTACGACGATCGTCTTATCCATCTTATTGGAAACTACCTTGCCCACTCTGCTTTTTCTCAGATTTCTTTCGCTCACAGGTTGATCCTCCCTTCCCGATTACTGAACGGACTCTTGCTTGCGAATGAAAGTCTTAACGCGAGCAATATCCCTCTTGACAGCCTTCATTCTCATCGGATTTTCCAACTGATTGACGGCATGCTGGAAACGAAGGTTAAACAGCTCCTGTTTAAGTTCGGCGAGCTTTTCGTTGAGCTCTGCCACGGACATATCCTTGATCTCATTTGCCTTCATTACTGCTCACCTACCGTTTCCTCAGTTTCTTTTTTGACGAACTTGCACTTGATCGGCAGCTTATGCATTGCAAGACGCATTGCCTCTCTTGCGGTCTCCTCGGGAACACCTGCGATCTCGAACATTACTCTGCCCGGCTTTACTACAGCGACCCAATACTCGGGGGAGCCTTTTCCGGAACCCATTCGGGTCTCAGCGGGCTTTTCGGTAACGGGCTTATCGGGGAAGATCTTGATCCAGACCTGTCCGCCACGCTTGATATATCTTGTCATAGCGATACGGGCGGCCTCGATCTGGTTCGAGGTGATCCATGCGGGCTGGAGAGCCTGCAGGCCGTAATCGCCGTAGGTGACGGTATTGCCTCTCATGGCCTTGCCCTTGAGGCGGCCTCTCTGTACTCTTCTGTACTTAACTCTCTTTGGAAGCAGCATTATACGTTACCTCCTTCTCTTTTCATCGTGCGAGCCTTATTGAAATCCCTGCGGCCGTCCTTAGGTCTGTCGCCGTTCTGGCGGGGCCTGCGGGGCTTTCTGTCGTTGCGGTCGCCGGTATCCTTCCTGTCGGAAGCGGCAACTTCGCCCTTAAGAACTTCGCCTCTGTATACCCAGACCTTGATGCCGAGCCTGCCGTAAGTGGTATGAGCCTCGGCTGTGCCGTAGTCGATATCTGCTCTGATAGTCTGAAGCGGGATAGTGCCCTCGTGGTAGGTCTCGCTTCTGGCGATCTCTGCGCCTGCGAGTCTGCCTGATGCTCTTACTTTGATGCCCTTGGCGCCGAGCTTCATAGCTCTGCCGATGGCCTGCTTCATAGCTCTTCTGAACGATACACGGTCTTCGAGATCATGAGCGATCTTCTCGGCGATAAGCTGAGCATTGATATCGGGAGTTCTTACCTCGACGATATTGATAGCGACCTTCTTGCCGATCTTCTTTTCGATATCTGCTCTGATCTTTTCGATCGCTGCGCCCTTCTGTCCGATAACGATACCGGGCTTAGCGCAATGGATATGGATCTTGACTTTCTGGCTTCCGTCAGCGTCATTGAATCTTTCGATCTCGATCTTGGGAACGCCTGCATAGACGCACTTATCATTGATATTCTTAGAGCGTCTGTTAAGAGTTTTCATCACATACTCGCGGATGTTATAGTCCTCAACAAGTGTGTCGCCGAAAGTGCTCTTATCTGCAAACCAGCGGGAATCCCAATCCTTTATCACACCGACTCTGAGTCCGTGCGGATTAACTTTCTGGCCCATAATAAACCTCCTCTTTCAGCTTATTCTTTTTCCTTGAGAACGACTGTAACGTGTGATGTTCTCTTCAGAATGTGATATGCTCTGCCCTGAGCTCTGGGCATGATCCTCTTCATTATCGGACCGGGGCAAACGTAGCATTCTGCAACATAGAGATTGTTCTTATCCATATTGTGATTGTTCTCCGCGTTTGCTGCTGCCGATTTGAGGAGCTTCTCCAGATATTCACAGGCGGCCTTGGGTGTATGCTTTACTGTTGCCATTGCGACGTCGTAATCCTTGCCTCTGATGAGATCGAGAACGATCTGCACCTTACGGGGAGCGATACGAGCGTTTCTGAGAATAGCCTTTGCTTCTGTCATCTTGTATCTCTCCTTTCGATTACTTCTTGCCGTTGTTCGAGGTCTTTGAGCCTGCGTGGCCCTTAAAGGTCCTTGTGGGGGCAAACTCGCCCAGCTTATGGCCGACCATATCCTCTGTTACATACACGGGAACGTGCTTACGTCCGTCATGAACAGCGAATGTATGCCCAACGAACTGGGGAAAAATAGTTGAAGCTCTGCTCCAGGTCTTTACGACCTTCTTCTCGCCGGCTTCGTTCATAGCGAGAACTTTCTTCATAAGGCTCTCTTCGACGAAGGGGCCTTTCTTTACGCTTCTGCTCATTATTCATCTGCCTCCTTTCGCATTACTTGCCGTTGCGGCGCTTAACGATAAACTTATCGGAGCGATGATGCTTAGCGCGAGTCTTATAGCCGAGAGTAGGCTTGCCCCAAGGTGTTACAGGGCTCGGTCTGCCGACGGGTGACTTACCTTCACCACCACCGTGCGGGTGATCGCAGGGGTTCATTACAGAACCTCTTACAGTCGGTCTCCAGCCCATATGGCGCTTTCTTCCGGCCTTACCGAGGTTTACGTTCTCGTGGTCGATATTGCCTACCTGGCCGATTGTAGCCATGCAGTTTATCGGGATCTTTCTCATCTCGCCGGAGGGAAGTCTTACGAGAGCGTACTTATCTTCCTTGCCCATGAGCTGAGCCATATTGCCGGCAGATCTTACGAGCTGAGCGCCCTTGCCGGGATAGAGCTCGATGTTATGGATAAAGGTGCCGACGGGGATATTTGCGAGGGCAAGAGCGTTGCCGGGCTTGATATCTGCGCCGTCGCCTGCTCTTACTACATCGCCGACCTTAAGGCCGTTGGGAGCGATGATATATCTCTTCTCGCCGTCGTCATACTGAACGAGCGCGATGAACGCAGATCTGTTGGGATCGTACTCTATTGTGAGCACCTTAGCGTCCATATCCAGCTTGTTTCTCTTGAAATCAATGATGCGGTATTTTCTTCTTTCGCCGCCGCCTCTGTGGCGAACGGTGATCCTGCCGTAGCTGTTTCTGCCGGATTTCTTATCCATCGGCTCGAGCAGCGATTTGCAGGGAGCGACCTTGCTAAGGCCGGAGTAATCGGTAACTGTCATACCTCTTCTGCCGGCAGTAGTAGGCTTATAGCTCTTTATTGCCATTTGAATTCACTCCTTGAATTTAGTTTTGCGAAGCCGTCAAAGAGCCTTGCTCTGAGCTTTTGCTCCGAGCATCCGCTCCAAGAGCGTCTCCATACTTACATCCTGCGGTCTTCTTCCTTTATATATAAAGGCTTTTCCGTCTTGCGGAACTGTCGGGGGGACCCCCGGAGCGGCCCTCGCCGCCTCGCAGGCGCTTTCCGCGCAGCCTCGGTATTGCGGCTGCTGCGGAGCTGTGCAGCTTTCCGCCGCACCTTCGGAGCTTTCCGGGCTCCTACTTCATTTTAGTACATTCCGTCGAAGAATGCGATAGTCTTATCGCCCTCGAGGGTAACGATAGCCTTCTTGGTGTCGGGCCTGTATCCTACGTATCTGCCCATTCTCTTCTGCTTGCCCTTGACGCTGATAGTATTTACTCTGGCGACCTTGACATCGAAGAGCTCTTCGACAGCCTTCTTGATCTCGACCTTATTTGCATCGGGAGCAACGATGAAGGTGTACTTGCCGTTGGGAAGTCTCTCCATAGAGTCTTCTGTGATAACGGGCTTGAGGATGATATCCTGTGCGAGCTTACTCATTATGCATATACCTCCTCGATCTTTGCTACCGCGTCCTTAGCGACGATGAACTTATCGTAGTTAAGGATATCGTAAACATTAAGGGTGTTTACGGTTGCGGTCTTGACTCCGGGGATGTTGCCGGCGCTCTTTATAACCTTCTGATCTGCCTCGGCGGTAACGATCAGGGCTTTACCCTCGACCTTAAGAGCCTTGAGCATATCAACGATAGTTCTGGTCTTGAATTCTTCTGTCTTGATCGAATCAACGACCACGAGGTTAGAATCGATGACCTTTGTAGAAAGAGCGGACTTCATAGCGAGTCTCTTCTCCTTCTTATTGAGCGAATAGCTGTAATCTCTGGGCTTGGGGCCGAGGGCGATTCCGCCGTGTACCCACTGCGGAGCTCTGATGGAGCCCTGTCTTGCGTGGCCTGTGCCCTTCTGTCTCCAGGGCTTTCTTCCGCCGCCGCTGACTTCTGTTCTGGTCAGAGTTGACTGTGTGCCCTGTCTCTGATTTGCGAGGTAGCAGATTACCATCTCGTGCATCAGATGTGTATTGGGAGCGATGCCGAAAACAGCGTCGTTAAGCTCAGTGTCGGCAACCTTGTTGCCTGCCATATCGAATACGGTGATCTGTGACATTCTGACTCCTCCTTCCACTAAGCCTTCTTAACGCAGTCAACGATAACTACCGTGCCGTTCTTGGGGCCCGGGATAGCGCCCTTGATCGCGATAAGGTTATTTTCAGCGTCGATCTTTACGATCTTCAGGTTCTGGACGGTAACTCTCTCTGCGCCGAGGTGTCCGGGCATTCCCTTGCCCTTATAGATCCTGGAAGGCGAAGAGCAGGCGCCCATAGAGCCGGCGTGGCGGTGAACAGGGCCTGTACCGTGTGTTTCCTTCAGTCTTGCGTTGTTATGACGCTTGATGTTGCCTGCATAGCCCTTACCTTTGCTGGTCCCGCAGACATCTACGATGTCGCCCTCAGCGAAGGTATCGGCCTTAACGATATCGCCGACGTTGAGATTTGAGATATCGTCAAATCTGAACTCCTTGAGTGTTCTCTTGAGAGCAACGTCTGCTACCTTGAAGTGGCCTGCGAGAGGCTTATTTACTCTCTTGGCTCTGATGTCGCCGAAGCCGAGCTGAACTGCCTCATAGCCGTCGTTCTCGATCGTTTTCTTCTGAACGACTACGCAGGGGCCGGCCTCGACTACTGTGACGGGGATTACCTTACCCGCCTCATCGAAGATCTGTGTCATACCGATCTTCTTGCCGATGATTCCCTTTTGCATTGTTTATACCTCCTAATGGTTATTGGTCGGTTTCCCGACATGACCTGCTTTACACCGTTTTGAGATCGCACGCGATCTCAGTCGGAGCTTACTTGATCTCCATTACGATGTTCACGCCCGCAGGAAGGTCAAGGCTTTCGAGAGCTGCGGTTGTTTCCTTTGTGGGGCGGAGAACATCGATAAGTCTCTTATGTGTTCTCAGCTCGAACTGCTCTCTGCTGTCCTTGTACTTGTGAACTGCTCTCAGGATCGTTACGATCTCCTTATCTGTGGGGAGCGGGATAGGGCCGCTTACCTGTGCGCCGCTGCGCTTAACAGCCTCCACGATCTTCTTTGCAGCCGAATCAACAACTGCGTGCTCGTAACCCTTGATCTTGATCCTGATCTTTTCATTGACTGCCACTTAAATCGCCTCCTTAGTGCTTTCATCAAAATATGGGGGCAGGGATCTTATCCCCATGCAATACCTTGTGGTCGCCAAAAAATCCTGCAAACGTCGGATATTCGACTTACACTCTGCCGTGTGTTTCCTGCTCTGCCCATTAAAAAATCCGACTACCTTTCGGTATTCGGAAGACAGAAGACTCGAAAAACAGCGCAGCCGACGCACCCATGCCAAAAGCGGATGATCCGCCCTTCGCAAGAAGCATAAGCACATACTGTGTTCGGTATTACAGTCGCCCGGTTTAAAATCGGACATACTCCACGAAAATTACCCGGCAAACCGCCGGCAACCTTTCGCTTCATCGCATATCTTTCAGGTATACGGCGCCAGCCGTTTACCTTGTGCAGTCACGCAAGATATATTATAATATAAAAGGGCCTGTTTTGCAAGCCCTTTTTTGAATTATTCACAATTTTCCGCAGGAGAAATTTTCCGTATTTTTCTGCGCTGTTTTATCTATATTGCACAATTCGTCTGCTATACTATTATAATAGCAGGGACAAAAAACCGCAGCCTCAGTGAAGCTGCGGTCTCTTTATCGTGTTGCAGGATCAGGCTGCCATCTGATTGAGCTCGTTCTGCATAAGAGCGATAGCTGCAACAGATAAGATGAGCATAAGAATGAGATAAAGCACTGCGAGGTTTCCGGGGATCTGACCTCTCTGCTGCTTAACTCTGTCGATCCTTTCGCCCTGCTTATAGCCCCAATAGATACCGTAGATACCGAAGGTAATGATTGTAAGGAGAATAACCATACCGCCGGAGGTAGCGTTGGGATCATTTGCAACGATCTTAGTGTCTTCGTTTACCTTGTATACCCAATAGAGCATATAGATACCGAAGGTAACTATACTCAGAACGATACACAGGGGGATGCTGCGCTGCTGGATCGGTGCTGCTGCGGGGGCTGCTGTCGGTGCTGCACCTGCCGGTGCTCCGCATACGGGACAGTTTGTTCCGTCGAATTGTGCTCCGCAATTGCTGCAGATCATTGAAATCATCTCCGTTTTCAATTCATTTTAGACAGGGTCTCCTATCTTGTAATTATATTAACATAAACAGCAATATTTTGCAATAGGCAAAAAGTACAATATGAGCAACTGTTCTTTGTAAAAACAGTACCAAAAATATACTTTTTCTGCCAGATCAGAGCATTGCAGCGCGGAGCTCCTCTCCGGAAAGAGGCGAGAGATATGCGGGGGCGATATCGAAGGCTGTGCGGCAGCCTGTCTGGCCCTCCTTACGGAGCCTTGCGAGGGCTCTTGCGTAGCAGCAGAGAACGCTGGCTGTGAACTCGGGGTTAGAGCCCAGCTTCAGGGAATACTCGATCATCTGATGGGTAGTCTCGCCGTCGCCTGTAAGGCCGCTCCTCATAACGAAGCCTCCGTGAGGCATAGCGGTATGGTCGCGGTCAAACTCTTCTTCTGTAATAAAATGAACGGTAGTATCATACTGGTCAAAGTAATTCTTCATGCCCTTGATCTCGGCCTCGATAGCGGCCTTATCGGCGCCCTCCTCGGCAACGACGAAGCATTCTCTTGTATGCTTTTCGCGGGTAGTGAGTTCAGGCTGAGAGCCGCTGCGGACGGCCTCCATAGCAGCCTCTACCGGGCAGGTATACTGGATCCCGCGCTTAACTCCCTTGACTCTGCGGATAGCGTCGGAATGCCCCTGAGAAACGCCCTTGCCCCAGAAGGTATAGCTCTTGCCGTTGGGGAGGATAGACTCGGCATAGAGGCGGTTCAGGGAGAAGAGACCCGGATCCCAGCCCAGAGAAATGAAAGCCAGGTGTCCGCTCTCGCGGGCGGCCTTGTCAACATTTGCGAAATGCTCGGGGATGCGGGCGTGAGTATCGAAGCTGTCGATAACATTGAAATACTGCGCCAGCTCGGGAGTCTGCTTGGGGAGGTCTGTGGCGCTGCCTCCGCAGATGATAAGAACATCTATCTGATCAGTCATAGACTTTGCGTCGTCGAGGCGGTAAGCCTTGACGCCTTCTGTCATAAGCCTGACCGAAGCCGGGTCGCGCCTTGTGAAAACGCCGACCAGCTCAAGATCCTTGTTTTGTCTGACAGCAAGCTCGACTCCTCTTCCGAGGTTGCCATAGCCTGCGATCGCAATCCTTACTTTGTTCATTTAAGATCGCCTCCAAAAATAAATTACAGGATATATTATAGCACATCTGTCGGAAATTGTAAAGGGCTTTTGCAGCTTTTTTTCTGCTAAATTCATACAACTTTCCGACCCATGTCGCTGAAAACGCCGTATATGTCCGAAAATTGCCCGGTAAACATACTTTCTCCATGGGAGCAGGAGCCGGGATATATGAAGGATTTGAGGATCAATCCTGCAAAAGGCAGCCGGAATTGACAACAAAAGCCGGGTAGTGTATAATATAATCAGAAAACAGGCTTACGAAACGAACCGCCGGAAGCCGCAAGGAGGGGCCGCTATGCTGGAAAAAGAGATCAAGCTCATGCTTACCGAAGAGGAATACCATACACTGGAACGCTCGCTGGAATTTGACGGCGAACTGGATCAGGTCAACAACTACTATTACAGCGCTGCCTGCTCCGAGCGGAGGATAAGCATCCGTGTCCGGGAAGTCGGCGGGAAAAATCTTCTCCAGATCAAGCTGCCGATCAAGAACGAAGGAGCTGTTGCTTACAGGGAAGAGCTGGAAAAGGAGCTGCCTTTCGTCCCGGAGGTCATCGGGCAGCAGACCTTGTCGGAGATCTGCGGAGTCGAGGACGAAGCGCATCTTCTCGGAGCGCTCTACACCAACCGCAAGCTCTGCCACACTTTCCCCGGAGTCGAGATCTGTCTTGACCGAAACCGCTATCTCGGGATCATCGATTACGAGCTGGAGGCGGAGTACGAAGGGGAATACCCGAAGGAGGCCGAGGAGCTGCTCTGCTCTCTCGGGATAAAGACCGACGTTCCCGCTGCCGGGAAGTATTCAAGATTTCTTAAAGCGCTCCGCCCGGAAGAATAAGAGCCTTCTCCGGGCATCGGGGCGGGTCACAGGATAACGCTAACAGGGCGCCCCTTAAGGCAAATACCCATATAGAAGTTTTGTCCCGAAGCATTTCAAAATGCTTCGGGACATTGTGTTTGTTTGGCTGCTATGCCAAATCAGAAATTACATTATCATAACTTATTTTGTAACTTGTCCTTTTCGGTATCTACCGAAAAAAATACCGTCATCAACATATTTGTCAGCCTGAGATACCCACATCGGAAATTTTCCTGTTGCTACAGCAGTCTGTCCGTTAAGCATTCCTGTATGGAACGATATGTGGCGGAATTGTCTCAGTACCAGTTCCATTCTCGTATGTTCACAGTTTTCAGGACATTCATACAGCATCTCATCTGTAAGAGAATCAAGATATGCATATGTTTTTTTCTCTACACTGTCAAGGTAATCAAGAAGCTGCTCATCAGACAAGGTAACTGAGGCAGGCTTGTCGGGATTATCAAGTCCTTCTTCATGAAAAGGCGGTTCATCATATACACAAGGATTTATAAACCATTTATCAGCTGAATGAAGTGCATGATATGCCCATCTCCAACACGGAGCACCGCAGCATATCGCATCTCTGTCATAGGTCTGGATAGATGTTCTGATATTCAGGAAATTCGGTTTCACCATTTCTTTTATTATCATACATAGATCATTCATTATAAAATCCTCCTCAAAATTCCGATTTATATTAGTGACAATTATAGCACAGCATCACTTCATTGTCAATAAAAACGCCATAGTATTTCTGACCTGACATTAGAAATACTATGGCTTAAAACTTCTTTATGCGTACCGTACTAAAGGAGCGCCCTGTTTTTGTGTAAAAAGCTGCCCGGCGGCGCGGGAGCCTTGATATCCGCTGTTTTCAGAAGTTGCTGCCGTTCCAGCCCCAATCGTCGGTGGAGGCATATTTTACATATATGCGGTCGGCGGGAATAGCCAGCTCGTCTCCCATTATGTCTGTCAATTGAGCTGTCAGCTTGCTGAGGGCTCCCGACGAAGCGGAGCCGTAGACCGAGACTTCGATCATAGCTGCGGGAGAGGGGTCTCCTCTGAACCAAAGATCACATTCCGGCTGGATGCCTACCATGAGCCAGCTCTCGGATTTCCCGGGGATAGCTGTTATCGCCTTACCCAGCCTGGTCTTGATGCTCTCCTTCTTGCTGTCGGAGATCTCTGTGTTTGTCTTGACATTGATGAACGGCATATCCGTTTCCTCCTTTGTATCATTCTCCCTCCGGGGAGTTATTTTTTTCTTTTCCTGAGCGGACACGCCCTGCCAGGACATATCCTATGAGCAGCAGCACCGCTCCCGCCGAGATGAAGGCTCCGGCGCTCAGCCATTTGTTTTTGTATCTGAAGCAGACAGCGTTTTCTCCAGCCTCGCAGCGGACAGCCATGAGCCCGCCGTCCACCTTTTCGACCAGGGCCTCGCTGCCGTTGACCTCGGCGCTCCAGCCCTCCGCCCAGGGGACAGAGAAAAACACCAGCGCAGGCTTTTCAAGGCTGATCTCCGCCTCTAAGCTGCTGCTCCCGCTTTTGAAGGATGTGCAGCTCATACTGCGGCGCTGAGCGCAGATCTCCCGGTATCTTTCCCCGGCATCCGAAAGCGCGGAGGTATCGTATTTCTCCAGAATATCCGAATATCTCTCTGCCTGCTCCGGAGTCAGGACAAGGGCTTCGAGATAAGCCAGCTCCCGTGTATAGGGGGGGAGGTCTTTCAGCGCCTCGGCTGTGGTATATCTGTCATAAGCGAAGCCCATAGGCAGAGCTTCGGTGTTTTCATAGAAATTGATATCGTTTTTCTGGTATAGCAGCCGGAAGGTGCCGTTTGTACCGGAAAGGGACTCAGCAGCGGGCAGAGGGCTGCCGTCTCCGCCGAAATAGGCGCCGTCCAGGAAATACTTAACGGAAAGCAGTGTCAGCAGGGGGTGATCTGTCTGGTCCGGGTCGGACTTGACTACTCTCTGCATACCCAGCCCTTCGTAGAAGGATATCACCGAGGGCTCAACTGTCGAGCCGAAATATCTGACAGTCGGGTATCCGGCTATTATCGGGAGATTCTGATAGTTGGCGTCGGAGGAGACTCTGAAGAAACCGCTGTCGAGGCGGTCTCCGCTCCCGGCGTAGTCAAAGACAGAGTTCATCACGCTCTCTTCCGAGAGCCCTCTGAAAACATAGGAGCAGCCGACAGTTATCATCATCCCTGCTGCCGAAAAAGCGACTGTCCGGCCCAGCAGAGCTTTTACGCAGCCCTCTCCGGCAGCTTTGCCGTAAAGCAGCGCCCCCAGGAGAGCCAGCCCCAGCAGGGGGACGAGCGCCTGGATATACACAAAGCTCCTGTTCTGGAAGCCGAGGGAGCTTCCGGAGGCTAAGGCTATTATGACCGTCGCGGCGGCGGCAGCCCCGGTAAGGGCGGCTGTCGGGACAAAGCCCCTGCGGAGAGTTTCTCTGCCGCCCTCGCAGGCTTTCGCTGTCGCAACGGCGACGGTCAGCAGCGGCATATAGAACCATCTGCCGTAAAAGACCGAATTGAAAAGCGAGAAAGACTGATTGAGCGCGGGGATGAACATTATTACCGGGCAGGCAATGAGCAGCAGCTTTAAAGTATCCCGGCCTTTGGTGCAGCGGAAATATGCGACCGCTCCGCAGAGCGAGAAAAATGCCGTATAGCAGGCAAAGCTCCCGGAGGACTGGGAGGTAGTCATCCCGAAATTCAGCAGCAAAGTTATATCCGGCAGCAGAAGCAGGTTTTTGAGGATAAAGAGATAGACAGACGGGGTATCGTAAATCAGCAGCCCAAGCCCGCTGAGATGCTCGGATATCCTTGGGTTCTGTAAGACAGACACTGCCGAGGGCAGCAGCAGGACAGCCGCCGCCATAACTCCGGCTATGCTCTCGAAGCAGAGCCTTCCGAAGCGCCTTGGGGTCAGCCTGAAGCGCCCCGATATGCAGGCCGCAGCGAAATAGAGCGAGACGAAGATGACCTGCCCGAAGAAGAAGTAATAGTTGAAGAGCGCTCCCAGCGCCGCTGTAAGAGCGAAAAAGCCCCGCCTGCGGTCGTTCATAAGGTCTTCCAGAGCTATGAGCATAAAGGGGAGTATCAATACAGCATCGTGAAAATGGTTGAATATGATATTCGCAGAGTTGAAGGAAGAGAGCCCGTAGAGGATACCGGCGATCAGGGCGCAGTTCTTATCCCGGACAAAGCGCCGTGCGAAGCAGTATGCTCCGACAGCCGCCAGCCCGGATCTTACCGCCGTCAGCAGCGGCATCACAGACACCACCAGCGCCGAGGGCAGCGGGAGGGTCAGCCAGAAAAAAGGGCTCCCCAGCAGATAGAAGCTGAAGGAGGAGACAGTATCGGAGCCGAGATCTGCAAAGAGATCAAAGCTGCCGAAGGAGCCGTCCCGGAGGGCGTCGTGCAGATGGGTGTAGAAAACTATCTGCTGCTTGTTATAATCGCCGTAGTAAAAAAATCGCCCGCCGTTCATAAGCATTATCGGCAGAAAGCAGACCGCGCAGACGCCGAAAACTATCAGGAACGCCCGCAGGCGGTATTCAGCATTTTTCGGTCTCATATCTTCCTCCAGACGAAGGCCGGAGCCCTCAGAAAACGAAAAGGATCAGCAGCAGCTTTATAACAGCGAAGAGCAGGAACATAAAGAAAGCCGTCGCATACATAAGCTCGTTGGCGGCGAAGACATCCTCGGCTGCGGCGGGATGCTCTTCGTCTCCGATAGTCAGATATCTGACAGTGCCGTCCTCGAAAACAGACTTGGGGGTAAGGGTTATCCCGAGAGAAGAGGCAAATACACAGCGGCAGGGAGCCAGCGCCGAAGCGGAGAGGTTCTTTCTGTCGCGGCGGAAGACATCGAAGCAATCCTCGGTCTCCAGGCCCAGGATATTTCCCGCTCCGACAGAGAGGAAGGCTCCGATATGGGCGGGGATGAAATCGAGTATCGTCCAGAGGATATGTGCGGCTGTCCCGAAATCATCGGAGGCCGCGCTGCGGACAGAATAAGTCCGCCTGAGTATGGAGACAGTGCGGTAGAATATCCCGCCGACCCCTCCGAAGACAGCCGTCCAGAAAAGGACTCCCGCTGCATTGTCAGCACAGCAGTCGGCGGCGGCTTCGGCTCCGCGCCTGATAAGCTCTTCCTCGTTCATATCGTCGCAGCGGATGCCGATAGTCTTGGCAAGGCTGGTGCGGGCAAGATCGGTGCGGCCTATGGCAAGGAAGCGGGAGAGCTTCCCGAGAGAGGAATGAACGTGCATTATCGAGAAGGAGGCCCAGCTCAGATAGCAGTCAAGCAGCAGCGAGAGCACAGGCGCAGGCTCATAGAGCAGCCATACCAGCGCTCCCGGAAGAGCGACATACAGCAGCAGGACAAGAACGATCAGTATCGTCCCGGCGAAGCGGTGCGCTTCGGAGGAATCCTGATAAGACTTTTTCATCCTGCCCTCTACTTTCATAAGCAGCGCAGGGACACTGTTCTCGGGGTTGAATATCCCCGGAGGCGAGCCGAGTATTATATTCAGGGCAAAGCCCGCACAAAGCGAGGCTAAGGTATTCATAAGCATTTATTATCATCCTTTCGGGAATGTGGCAATACAAGTATATCATATTTTCCCGTAAAAGTAAAGATACCGGGCACATAATGCCGGGTCTGGCACAACGTGCTCTGCGAACTGACCCGTCCGGCCGAGGACTATCATATTTTCCCGCAAAAGTAAAGATACCGGGCATATAATGCCGGGTCTGGCACAACGTGCTCTGCGAACTGACCCGTCCGGCCGAGGACTATCATATTTTCCCGCAAAAGTAAAGATACCGGGCACATAATGCCGGGTCTGGCACAACGTGCTCTGCGAAC
>Ga0310691_10000240_pt1 | contig 112193 bp, 91 predicted proteins | sample 176DNAGHGlowgp2_FD_203887 | JGI IMG/M metagenome (GOLD analysis project Ga0310691, IMG submission 203887) | Sheep rumen microbial communities from Palmerston North, Manawatu-Wanganui, New Zealand - 1766 DNA GHGlow gp2 (v2) (version 2) | ecosystem: Host-associated > Mammals > Digestive system >... | reverse complement strand
GGTTATGCAAAACATTCATTAACAGATGGCTTCAGTGACAGAACTACAAAACTTGCTCTTGAAAAGCAGTACAAAAAAAATCATCTTGAGTGGGGAGCATCCGGTTCTTATAAATCTGCTTCAGACGGTTTGCAGGGAAATCTTATTTTTGATGATTCTAAAATCGGACTCTTAAACCGCGATTTGTATAATGCCGGAGGAAATATTGCTTATTCTTTTGATAACGGATTTTCTCTCGGTACTTCGGCTGGAGCTGATTTTTATAACCGCTATGCAGACATTGAATGTTCTCAGATAAAGACCGTAACATATTTCTCTCTTGCACCTTCTGTATTTTTCCGCTGGCAGGGCTATGGTTTTGATACCGGCTTTACAACAGATTATGATTTTGATACAGAACTTTCTGAGAATATTCTTTTCCCGAAAAGTCATCGTGCAAAATTTACAATTGATTTGCAGTGGAAAAATGACATTATCAGACTTTATGGAAATGCTGCTGCTGTAGTTGGAAAAAATATTATGGAGAATTCTGTTATTGTTCCATTCACTGTAGGTGTGGAATCTTCATTCCCTGTATATTTTGCTAATCGCCGGGTTTCAATTTCTGCAGAAGGTGGAATTGATTCTTATAAGCCTAAAAGCTTGGAGCTGGAAGAAAAATACAAGTTTACAAATCTGAACTGGAATCCTTCAGAAGTTTCAGAATGGTACGGTAAGTTTAATCTGAGTATTCCGCTTAAAGATTCCTTTACAGGAACTGCTGGTATTGAATACAGGCAGACTGCTTATGGCAATGGCAGATGGCAGCCGGCTTATGACGAAACTGCTGCAATCTATGGTTATAGTATAGATGATTATAAGGGACTTTCAACAGACTTTGGGCTTTCTTATCATCAGGGAATATTCGGAGTAAGCGGAAGCTGGCACTCAAACTGGATGGATGTAGCGGTCGGCGAAAATTTTCAGACTGTAAAGCTTGATGTTAATGTTCAGGATGAAAATTCAAAATGGGGAGTTGATGTGAATTGTACTCTTCCGATTAATAAAGAAATGGAGACACCGCTTGTGAATGCAGAAGGTTTTGTTCGTGTGACTCAGTCGGTGAGAGCAGTTATTAGTCTTAATGATTTAATCAATCTGTATAAGGGCGAAACAAGAACTTATGCAGGAATATATGAGGGCAGGGGTGGTTCTGCTGCCTTACTCTTAAAATTCGTTTTTTAATACTAATGTCATTGTCGGGCTTGACCCGACAATCTGATGCGGAGGTATATATGTTTCAGACATTAAAATCAGGTGGACCGTTGATGATTCCAATTATCATCTGCGGAATTATTGCAACTTTTATTATTATTGAGCGATGCATTTATTTTTTTAATATCAATAAGCGTGATGTGAAATTGATGAGTGATTTAGACGGTTCTCTTGCAGCCGGAAATTATGAGGCCTGCGCCGTTGCCTGTGCCCAGGCAGACACTCCTCTTTCTCAGGTTGTTAAAAAGGCAATGGACTGCCGCCGCTACGAAGAGCATGATTTGCGTGAGGCTGTTGAAGCCGAGATGGACTTTGTTGTTCCCCGCCTTGAACATCTTTTGACTCCGCTTGGAACAATCGCAAATATTGCAACTTTGCTCGGACTTCTTGGAACTGTAACCGGTAACATTAAAGCTTTTGGAGTACTTGGTGCCGGCGGTTCAATGGGAGATCCTTCGCTGCTTGCAGGCGCAATCGCCGAGGCCCTTGTAACTACCGTTGCAGGTCTTTGCGTTTCAATTCCATCAGTTATTTTCCATAACTATTTCGTTTCGCGCGTAAACCGCCGTCTTGTTGAAATGGAAGCAAGAGTTACTTCTGTACTTTTGCGTCTCACAGGCCGTGTCCGATAGGAGCTGCTTATGAAACTTAAAACAAAGAGGGAAGGTATCCGCTCTAACGTGGATATGACCCCGATGATTGATATTGTATTTCAGCTGATTCTCTTCTTTCTGGTTTCTACAACCTTTGCAACCCTGCCGGGAATCAAACTGAATCTTCCCCAGAGTCATACTGCCGAGTCAACAAGTCTTATGGGAATTACGATTACGGCAGATAGTAACGGGGCTCTGTATTTTAATGATAAGGAAGTTTCCATGACCGGTCTTGGCGAAGAGCTTTTGACTTTTGATACCGGTACTACAAAGAAAGAAGAATTTCCTGTTTCGCTCGAAGCAGATTCGGAAGTAACAAACGGAACTATTGTAAAGATTTTTGATGTGATTCGCGAAAGCGGTTACTGCGTCATCAATTTAAGGACTACTGCAGAAAAATGATAAACTATAGAGGTAAGCCGCTTTTTGGCGAAGACAGTTCAGTTTCCAACACCAGCGAATTTTTCGCAATTGCCGGCACCATACTCTTCTGGCTTCTTTTTTTAATTATCTCTTTTGTGATTAAGCCTCAGCCCAAGAAGCAGTACAAGGAAGTGCAGATTGTGCTTTCTTCTACGCCTGTCGTGCAAAAAACTGAAGAAGCTCCGGCGCCGGCAGAAGCAGCTAGTGCAAGTGCGGCAAGCGCACCCAGTGAACCGGTACAGGTTCAGCCGGTAGTTGAAACTCCACCTGCACCAGCCGTAAAGGAAACTCCAAAACCGGCTCCCCAAAAAGTTGAGACTCCAAAACCTAAGGCCCAGCCGAAAAAAGAGCCTGCAAAAACTCAGTCGCAGCCAAAGCCGGCAGAAAAGCCTGCACCGGCAGCTCAGAAAACTGTCAGCGAACCGATTGAATATGCAGTAGATTTGTCAGGTGGGGTAGATTTTAATAAAATCCACAAAAATACAACCGTAGATAATTCTTTATTTGATTCACTGGAATCAGATGAAAACAATTTTTCAGATAATGATTCAAGTTCAAGAATCGTAAAAGGTCAAAGTTCAATGACTGGTACCGGCGGAACTATATCTACTAACAATAAAGAAGGAATAACGAGTGAAAGCAATCAAGGTTCCAAAACTGAAGAAACAAGACATGGGGCAGAAATAGATAAAGTTCGTGATACAAAAGAAGTTGGTCCTTCTGAAACAGGTGCAGGGAGAAGTTCGGAAAAATCAGCAGGAAAGGATAAAAACTCTGTTATATGGACAAATGGTACTGGTGCACGAACTTATTATAGTTTAGATACTAACTTATCCGATAAAGCTAAAAATTCAATGCAGGTTTCTAAACCAACTCCATTTACTATCTCATTTTCTGTTGATGCTGATGGAAATGTAATGGGCACAACTATTGAAATTAAAAATGAATTTATTCTTTCTGATATCATTAAAAAAGAAATGAAAGAGAAAATCAGTTCTTGGAAATTTGGAAAAGGATCTGGTATTTCCAAAGCTCAATTTGATTGGATTTTAAGTCCGGGAAATTAATTTTTTTATTCAACAGTTTTATTTCTCGCATTATTCTGCAGTTTGTAATATAATGTTTTCAGGAAATTGAGATGAACGGTAAGGCGTATCTTTCAAATGAAGGACAATATACAATCTTCTCTTATGGCGACAACAGATTAAAATTTATTGCTCCGTATTCTCTGGAAAAATATGAGTCTGTTGTGCAGTGGGATAATGGATATCTTGTTGTTATGGCAAAGTATGCTCATAATAAAGAATCTGAAGAAGAATATATTGATTTAATTCCAATCTTGAAAAGTTTATATATACAACCAGAAGAGTTTCTTAAATCAATAAAATCAGTAGAGGTTCAGTATGCCTGATTTAAAACAAATTTCAGATGATGCAGATATGATTGTCTGCGGATTTGCATATAAAAAAACTGATGAAGGAATTCGTATTTTTGATTTGAATAATGGTAAAGGTGCAGCTGTAATATCATCAGATGGAACATTAATAGAAACTAATATGGATGATATAGAATTCTCAATTGCTCAGAAATACTATATTTCAAATGCAAAATATATGGAGGCATAAAGATGCCGAAGTATTATTCTTTTAAAGTCTGCGGTTATTTCCTGTATTTTACTTCTAAATGTATTCTGGAAGCTATGCATGTTCATGCCAGTGATTCAAAATTGACAGAAGAAGGTTCTGCAAAATTTTTTGTAAAGGGAAATGGTGATTCAATACTTCAGGAAAGGGGAGTGCTGAATGACCGGGAAATCAATAAAATCCAGTCTTTTATAAAAGATAATTACCAGGAAATGTATAATAAGTGGCAGGAATACAGTAAAACCGGTTTTTATCTTGGAAAATAATATTTAATGTTAGCCAACAAATTTAAAGTTGACCATAATATTTTCTCGTGCTATAATCCTTATGAAAATTAGAAAAGAGGTAAAGCTAAAAAATTGCTGCATCGCAATTTTTTTTAACGCTTTGCTATTGAACACCGGCTGCTCTGACCGGCAGCCTTACACAGGAGGTATCTATGTGCAGAACTTCTATTTATGAGGCGCGCAATAATTTTTCGGCTCTGGTAAAAACGGCCGAAGAGGGCGAGGTTGTTGAGCTTACCCGCTATGATAAGCCTGTGGCGGTGATTATGAGTTATTCTGAATATGAGGACAGAAAAGCAAATAAAATTGACTGGCTTACTAAATGGCGTAATGAGCATAAAGGTGAACTCGATGATATGGGCTTTGATTTTACACCGTCAAGAGAATGCCCTGACTATTCAAAAGATCCATGGGCTTAGGGTAGAGGAGGTAATGAAATGAAAAAGACTTATTTATTGGATACGAATATAGTATCAGAGTTTGTTAAAGAAAGACCTGATGAACAGGTAATTGATTTTTACAATGCAAGAAGAGACTTATGTGCAATATCGGCTGTTACCTGGCAGGAAATAATTCGTGGAATAACACGAATGCCAGAAGGTAAAAGAAAGAAAACATTGTTAAGCTTTTTGAGTGATTTAGATTCGAATATGGATGTAATTTCCTACGACAAATTTGCTTCTCAAATCTGTGGTGAAATTCAGGCTGCTGCAGAAAAAGACGGTAAAAAAGTTCCTTTTTATGATTCTCAGATTGCGGCTACTGCCATTTCTAACGGAATGGTGCTGGTAACACACAATACTTCAGACTTTGAGCAGTTTAAGGAAAAATCATTTCTGCGTCTGGAAGACTGGTTTACAGCGTAAATAATCTTCTGTGGTAAAAGCGGTCGGATTCGGCCGCTATTTTTTTTAGGTATATTTCCTCATTTTTAATATTGTTATACTAGTATGCAAGTATTTTAGTTGATAAATCGATTGACTAATGTTATACTGAAAATACTAGGAGTATATTTTTATGGAAATGACTTTGCGCTGGTATGGAACCGGCTTTGATTCAGTTACTTTGCAGCAGATTCGACAGGTGCCTGGTGTTCACGGTGTTATCACCACTTTGTATGATTCTGTTCCTGGTGATGCCTGGGAACTTGCTGCCATTCAGAAAATCAAAAAGGAAGTTCAGGACGCTGGCCTTAAGATTGCCGGAATTGAAAGCGTAAATATTCACGACGACATTAAAATTGGCGGCGGCGACCGCGATAAATACATCGAAAACTACATAAAGACATTGGAGCGCCTTGGTCAGGAAGATATCCACATGGTTTGCTACAACTTTATGCCTGTTTTCGACTGGACCCGTTCTGAGCTGGCCCGCGTTTGCGAGGATGGTTCTACTGTTCTTGCTTATAACTCAAAGGCAATCGACGGAGTAAAACCGGAAGAAATGTTTGCTTCTATTGATAAGGATTCAAACGGCTTTATTCTTCCTGGCTGGGAACCAGAGCGCATGGCCCGCGTAAAAGAGCTTTTCGAAATGTACAAGAGTGTAGACGAGGAAAAGCTTTTCAACAACCTTGTTTACTTCCTCAAGGCAATTATGCCTGTCTGCGATAAATACAATATTGATATGGCAATTCATCCGGATGATCCTGCCTGGCCTGTATTTGGTCTGCCACGCATCATCACAAGTCAGGACAAGGTTTGCCGCATGCTAAAGGCTGTAGACAACCCTCACAACGGTTTAACCTTCTGTACAGGAAGCTACGGTACTAACCGCAAGAACGACCTCTGCGAATTCATTAAGGCTGCTCAGGGACGTATTCACTTTGCCCACGTGCGCAACCTTAAGTTCAACACTGCAATTGATGATCCTGTTCTGGACTTCCAGGAGTCTGCTCACCTTTCAAGCACAGGTTCTTTTGATATGTTCAAGATTGTAAAGACTTTGTACGAAACAGGCTTCGACGGAGTTATCCGCCCGGATCACGGCCGTATGATTTGGGGCGAAAAGGCAATGCCAGGCTATGGTCTTTACGACCGGGCTCTTGGTGCTACATATCTCCAGGGCCTCTGGGAAGCCTGCGAAAAATCTTTTGACCGTTCAGGTGTGAAATTATACAGATAATACAAGATTCCCGGGTCAAGCCCGGGAATGACAAATAATGTCAATGTCGGGAATGACAAATAATGTCATTGTCGGGCTTGACCCGACAATCTAAGAGGTAAATATGAAGCTAACAATTGAAGGAATAAAAAATACTGCGGAATGGGAAGCAAAAGGCTATTCCCTTCCAAAATTTGACCGTGCAGCTGTAGAGACCGCAACTAAGGCAAATCCATTCTGGATTCATTTTGGTGCCGGAAATATTTTCCGTGCCTTCCAGGCTAATGTTGTTCAGGAGCTTTTGAACAAGGGAGTGCTTGACCGCGGCCTTGTTGTAGCAGAAGGCTACGACTACGAAATCATTGAAAAGATGTATCGTCCACACGACAACATCGGCGCTCTTGTTACTTTGAAGTCCAGCGGTTCAGTTGAAAAAACTGTAGTCGGCTCTATTATGGAAGCCCTTGCCGCAGACAGCGAAAACGAAAAAGACTGGGCCCGCCTTTGCGAGATTTTCCGATCTCCATCCCTTCAGATGGTTACTTTCACAATCACAGAAAAAGGCTACCTTCTTCGCAATGCTGCAGGCGTTTCAATGCCTGGTGTTGAAGACGACTTTGCGGCAGGTCCTGTTCTGCCAAAATCTTACATTGGAAAAGTAGTAACTCTTCTTCACGAACGCTATGTAAATGGCGAGCTTCCAATCGCTATGGTCAGCATGGATAACTGCTCTCACAACGGCGACAAGCTTTATGCTGCCGTAAACGAGTTTGCAAAAGAATGGGAAAAACGCGGCGTTTGTAAGCCTGGCTTCCTCGACTATGTAAACAACGCCAGCAAGGTCAGCTTCCCATGGACAATGATTGATAAAATCACTCCACGTCCTGACGCAAAAATCGAGAAGATTCTGGCTGATGATGGAATTGAGCAGCTTGAGCCGGTTATCACAAGTAAGAAAACTTACGTTGCTCCATTCGTAAACGCAGAGGAATGTCAGTATCTTGTTATTGAAGATAATTTCCCTAACGGCCGCCCTGAACTTGAAAAGGCAGGTCTTTACTTTACAGACCGCGCTACCGTAGACAAGGTAGAAAAGATGAAGGTTTGTACTTGTCTCAATCCTCTTCATACCTTCCTTGCAGTTAGCGGCTGCTTACTCGGCTACACTCTGATTGCAGATGAAATGAAGGATCCTGATCTTCTCCGCCTGGTAAAACGCCTTGGTTACGACGAAGGTCTTCCTGTTGTTGTTGATCCTGGAATCATTAAGCCCCGCGACTTTATCGACGAGGTTGTAAATATCCGTATTCCAAATCCATTTATGCCTGATACACCACAGCGCATTGCCTGCGATACTTCTCAGAAACTCAGCATCCGTTTTGGTGAGACTATAAAGGGATACCTTGGTCGCAGCGACCTCCACGTTGCAGACCTCAAGGTTATTCCTCTTGTATTTGCCCTCTGGCTGCGCTACCTTACAGGAATCGGTGATGACGGAAAAGCTTTTGAACTCAGCCCGGATCCTCTGCTGGATGAATGCAAGAAGTATGTTCCTGGCGACATTGATTCACTTCTTCACCGCAAGGAAATTTTTGGCGTAGACTTGTTTGAAGCAGGTCTTGCTGATATAGTGAAAGAGTACTTTGCAAAACTTTCTGCCGGAAACGGCTCAGTTCGCGAAGTGCTTAAGTCACTATGAAAAAACTTTTCTTTATAATCTTCTTTTTTTCACAATTCTTTGCAATTGCTTTTGCTCAGGAAGAGACAAAGCCTCAGCCTGAGCGGGCAGTGCAAAGTCCAAAAAATCTTTTTATTCCAAATCTCACTTTTAAAATGCTTCAGATTGATGAAAAGGACTTTGTCTTTTCACCTTCTGCAAATCTTCAGTACGCCAGAATAAAAGGGCAGAATACTGAAGCTAAAGGACCGGACATGATTATGGCTGGTCTCAGTTATTCTCAGGATTATTTTACGCAGGGACTGGGGCCAGATGAAGTAAAGCGGATTCATGGCTGCAGTGCCATGCTGAATATTACGGCCGGAAAAAATGGTTTTATGGGAATGCTGGCTTCTAATGGGGAGGTACCTTTTTCAAGTCTTAAGACTCTGACAGGAGCCTTGCTCTATACCCGCCAGTTTATCAAGACGGAAAATAAAAATCTTACCGGTGGCATTGGACTTATTGTGGGCGACTTTGATGTTAGTTTTAAGGGCATGGATATTTATTTTTTCCTGCTCCCTGTTTTCTCCTTTAATTATAAGAATGATATTTTGTCTGCCTCGATTTCAATGATGGGACCTCCTTCTGTAAAGTTTACTCTGTTTCCCAGGTCAATGTTCCGTTTCAGAGGCAGCCTTGGTCTGATTGGTTTTAAGTCCATAAGAGATTTAGGTTTTGACTGTGCAATTATGTGCTATCCTTTTGTTAATACCAGGGCAAAAGATTTAATTTATTTTGCTGTCGGAGTCATGAATAAAAATTCCAGCTTTGTTCTTAAGGATAAAACAAAATACAGCTTTCAGTATTATTCTTTTTATGGAGAAATTAATGCTTCTTTTGCTTCCCTGCAGTGTGGTTATAATTTTGATGGAAAAAGAATGATAGAAAAAGAAATTGCAGGAGATTTGTATAAAGGACTCTTTGCTTCTCTTAACCTAATGTTTATGTTGTGATATACTAGTATTCGAGGTAAAAACATGAAAACTTTTCTTGATGAAGATTTTATTTTGCAGAGCGAAGCAGCTCAGACTTTATATCATAAATATGCAGAAAATCAGCCGATTTTCGATTTTCATAATCATTTGAGCCCTCAGGAAATTTTTGAAAACAAGCCTCTTGGAAATCTTGCAAATGCCTGGCTGGATCATGACCACTACAAATGGCGTGCAATGCGTGCTGCCGGAGTTCCCGAAGAGCTTATTACCGGTCATATTCGTAAAGATGGCTCTGTAAAATCAGACGAAGAGCGTGGTGGTGCAGAGGCTGTTGCTGCTGCAGATTACGATCGCTATCTTGCCTTTGTCCGCACTCTTCAGCTCTGTCCGGGAAATCCTTTGTATCACTGGAGTCATCTTGAGCTCAAGCGCTATTTTGGAATTGATGTTCCTGTGACAGAAAAAAATGCCCGCGAAATCTGGGACAAATGTAATGCCCTTCTTGCAAAAGCAGAATATAGCCCACGCGGTCTGCTTGAAAAAATGAATGTTCGCGAGCTTTGCACAACCGACGACCCTCTGGACTCTCTTGAATGGCATAAAAAAATTGCCGGCGACTGGAAGAACTGCAAGGTTCGTCCTTCCTTCCGCCCGGACCTTCCTCTGTCTCCTGAAAATCCGGCATACCCTGAATATATCAGCCGCCTGCAGGAAATGGATGGCACAAGATTTACTTCAATAAATGATATGATTGCAGCCCTTGGCCGCCGCATGGATTTCTTTAAGGCCAATGGTTCTGTTGTTAGTGACCACTCACTCGAAGGGGATTTTTATCTTCCAACAAAATTTGATGATGTAAATTACATTTTTGAAAAAGCCTGGATTGGTAAAAAACTCCGCCCTGATGAAATTGCTCAGTATAAGGGCTGGGTACTTACAGAACTCGGCAAACTTTATGCTCAGAAAGGTTTTGTAATGCAGATTCATATCGGAGCCCTTCGCGACAATAACTTTGCCATGCTTTCTGCTGCCGGAAAAAATATCGGTGAAGACAGCCTTAATGATTTTAATTTTGCTCCTCAGCTAGGCGCAGTTCTCAACGCAATTTACAGCGCAGTGCCTGAGGCCCGCACAATTCTTTACAATCTCAATCCAAAAGATAACGAAGCTCTTGCAACAATGGCCGCAAACTTCCGCAACTGTCAGTTTGGTCCTGCCTGGTGGTTCAACGATCACAAAGACGGCATAGAAGAACAGATTCGCGTGTATGCCCGCACAGCTCCCCTGGGCTCTTATGTAGGCATGCTTACAGACAGTCGCAGCTTCCTTTCTTATCCTCGCCACGAATACTTCCGCCGCATTCTCTGCAATTTTGTCGGCAATCTGGTAGAGCAGGGCGAGTTCCCCTGGGAAGAAGAAAATCTGGGTCAACTTGTAAAGAATATCTGCTACGAAAACCCGGTAAAATTCTTTCTGAACTAACGTCATGCTGAACTTGAAACAAGTTCAGCATGACGGGGGTTCTTGAAACTTACTTATATTTCTTCCATAATCAGACTATGAAGAAAATTGAGATTCTTGATTCGACATTACGAGACGGTGCTCAGGGCGAGGGTATAAGCTTTTCTGTTCAGGACAAGCTGCATATTTGTCGTGAGCTCGACGAGCTTGGTGTTACTTACATAGAAGCCGGTAACCCGGGGTCGAATCCTAAGGATATGGAGTTTTTCAAAGCGGTAGCGGATGTAAAGTTTAAGAACGCACAGGTTTGTGCCTTTGGTTCTACCCGCCGTAAAAATTGCCGCTGCGAAGATGATGCGAATCTCAAAAGTCTTCTTGCTGCAGAAACTCAGACAGTTGTAATCTTTGGTAAGTCCTGGACCTTCCAGGTAACAGATATTCTCAAAACTACACCTGAAGAAAATCTCAAAATGATACGCGAGTCCTGTGAGTATCTTGTAAAAAACGGCCGCAAGGTAATTTACGACGCAGAACATTTTTTCACTGCCTACGAAGAAGACAAGGCCTATGCCCTTGAATCTCTCAAGGCAGCTGTAGAAGGCGGTGCCAGTGTACTTTGTCTCTGCGAAACAAAGGGCGGCTTTATGATTGATGAATGCCGACGAGCTGTTGCTGAGGTAGTTAAACTTTATGGCAAAAAGGTTACCGTTGGAATCCACACTCATAATGATTGCGGATTAGCCGTGGCTAACTCACTTGTTGCTGTAAAAGAAGGCGCTACTCATGTTCAGGGTGTTCTCCTTGGTTTTGGCGAGCGCACCGGTAACGCAAATCTTTCAACAATCATTCCTAATCTTCAGATAAAAATGGGCTATCAGGTTATTCCCCAAGAGAGCCTTAAAAATCTTACTGCTATCTGCAAGCGTGTTGCAGAGCTCACAAATATCCGCGTTAATCCTCAGTCTCCTTATGTCGGTAAAGATGCCTTTGCCCACAAGGCCGGAATGCATATTGATGCCGTACTCAAAAATCCTTTTGCCTATGAGCATATAGAACCGGAGTCTGTCGGCAACAGCCGCGTTTTCCTTATTAGCGAAGTTGCCGGCCGCTCTACAATTCTCGAAAAAATCCGCCGCTTTGCTCCGGAAGTAAAACGCAACGACCCGATTGTAAGCCAGCTCATGGAAAAGGTGAAGGAACTCGAAGCGGTAGGTTATCAGTTTGAAGGTGCCGACGGCTCTTTTGAACTTCTTGTCCGCAAAATGCTTGGCCAGTATAAGCCTTTCTTTAAGCTTCACTACTATCAGACAACCGGTTCTAATCCGCGGCCGGAAGAGGGCGTTTGCTGCTGTGCTCAGATTAAGGTTGAAGTAGACGGTAACTTTGAAATTACAGCGGGCGAGGGAGACGGTCCTGTCAACGCCCTTGATATTGCCCTTCGTAAGGCTCTGGAAAAGTTTTATCCGGTTGTTTCAAATTTCAGACTGGTGGATTATAAGGTACGTGTTCTCGATTCAAAATCTGCAACTGCGGCCCGCGTTCGTGTAATCATAGAATCTACAGACGGTCAGACAAGCTGGACAACGGTTGGTGTTTCTTCCGACGTTATTGAGGCTTCGTGGATTGCGCTTGTGGATTCTTTTGAGCTGAAATTAAGTAAATAGATTGCCACGTCGCCCTTCGGGCTCCTCGCAATGACAATGTTAAACAAAATCAATGACAAATTCTCTTTCCTATGGTAAAATAGACAAAACTGTTTTTAAGGAAAGTTTATGAGCTCTTATATCAAAAAAAACGGACTTATTTATTCTGAAGATTTACACACTGTTCTTGGTGTTGACGATACAGTTCCAGATTTTACCGGCCGTATACCTTTTGGCGCCCATATAATTGATGACGAAGTTTTTACAGAATGTCCTTATGAGTCAATCTCATTGCCTGATTCTGTAACTAAACTGGGTAATGCTCTTTTTGCAGAGTCAAAAGCTCTCGAAAAGGTAAAACTTCCTTCCGGCCTTACAGAGCTGCCTGATAATCTTTTTGCGGGATGTTCGGCTCTTACAAAAGTGACAATGCCTAATGCAGTTTCAGCTTTTTCTAAGGGGCTTTTTAAAAACTGCGAATCTCTTCCTGAAATTCCTTTCCGTGCCGGAATTACATCTTTACCGGAAAGCGTTTTTGAAGGCTGTAAATCAATTAAATCACTGGTAATTCCGCCAACTGTCCGCCGTATAGAGTCTCGTGCTGTTGCAGATTGTACTTCGCTCGAAAGTGTAGTTTTCCCTGCAAGCCTTGAGTATGTAGCCCCAGATGCCTTTGAAGGCTGTACAGCTCTCCGCAATCTTCGTGTAGACGGTGATACTGGTCTTTTCTACATTTGTGAAAATGATGGCTGTTTGTATGAAGCCGCAGACGAAGGTGACAGAATTGTTCTTCGTGTAAATGGCGCTGCAGGTCAGTCTGTTTCTTTCTATAAAGATAATGCTGATGATATTTCTGCCGGTTTTGCAGAAGTTGATGATGAAGATTTCGAAGAAGATGATACTTTCAGCGCAGAAATTGGTGCCTCTGCAGAAGAAGCTGAATTTATGCAGGTAAAGGAACAGTCAGAAGCTTCTGGTCCAGCTGCCTTTGCCGATGAAGAAAAGTTTGAAAATAATCCTCCTGAGCCTGTATTTGAAAAGCCTCAGGTTAATGAAGATAGCGCAGTAGATTCTATGCTTGCTGATATTATGGGCGAGGAAAAAGAGCGTGCTGCTGTCTCTGAAGATGTAGCTGTAAGCAAAGAAGAAACTCAGGTGCTTTCTCAAACCATGTCTGTTATGGCTGAATCATCTCTTTCTTCTGAGCCTGCTGTTTCTAATGATGAACTCGAAAAACTCTTTGCCAAGAACGAAGAAGACGAACTTGCTACTCACAATGCTGATAATCCGGATGTTCTTGACAGTAAAGCCCAGATTCTCACCGATTCTGTCGTTTTAAGTAAGATAATAGAGTGCCAGCCAAAGGGCCAGCTTCCTGATGATCCTGAATTATTTGTAATTGCTGAAAAGCTTGTTAAAGATGAAAATGGAAAAGATAACTTCTCTTCTAAGCTTATAGCCTGCTGTAATTATTTTGCAAAGATTCAGGATTACAAGCGAATCATTATGCTTTATGGACTCCCACTTGATAATGATGAATTTGCAGAGTTCTTCAGACATTTTATTTCGAAAAAGAATGTTATACTTGCCTGTGAGGCAGAATCTCCTTCAACTCTTTCTGATTTTGGCAAAAAAATCTGCGATTACGCCCGAATCAGTTTGAAAAAAGAAGAACTTGCCCAGCAGCGACACTCTGCTCTTGAAAAAACAAAAACACTCGTAAAACTTGTCATTAGAGATAAATACGAGTAAAATCACCACGAGGAAAAAACATGAAAAGTGATAACGCAAAAAAAGGTGTAGCCCGTGCGCCACACCGCTCATTGTTTTACGCAATGGGATATACTGATGAAGAATTAGACCGCCCGCTCGTTGGCGTTTGCTGTGCTAAGAACGAAATTATTCCCGGCCATATAGAACTGGACCGCATTGCCGAAGCTGTAAAAGCCGGCATTCGTATGGCTGGCGGTACTCCTATAGAATTCCCAGCAATCGGCGTTTGCGACGGAATTGCCATGGGCCACGAAGGAATGAAGTATTCCCTTGTTACCCGCGAGCTCATTGCCGACTCAATTGAATGTATGACAAAGGCTCATCAGTTTGATGCCCTCGTTATGATTCCTAACTGCGACAAAATTGTTCCCGGTATGCTTATGGCTGCAGCCCGCCTGGATCTTCCTACAGTTTTCTGTTCCGGTGGTCCTATGATGCCTGGTCACCTGCCTGGAAAAGATGAGACAAATCCTTACAGCGGCCGTAATTTGTCGCTTACTGATATGTTTGAAGCCGTTGGTGCTGTTGCATCCGGCAGAATCAACGAAGACCAGCTTCGTGAAATGGAAACTGTAGCCTGTCCTGGCTGTGGTGCCTGTTCCGGAATGTTTACTGCAAATAGTATGAACTGCTTGACCGAGTCTATCGGCCTTGGCCTGCCTGGAAACGGAACAATTCCTGCTGTAAGTGGCCGCCGTATCGCTCTTGCAAAGCACGCCGGTATGAAGGTTATGGAAATGTTTGAAAAGGGCATTACAGCCCGCAAGATGCTTACAATGAAAAACTTTGAAAACGCACTTGCCGCTGATATGGCACTGGGCTGTTCAAGTAATACAATGCTGCACCTGCCTGCAATCGCTCATGAAGCAGGCCTCAGCATAGACCTTCACATGGTAAATGAAATCTCTAACAGAACTCCAAATCTCTGTCATCTGGCTCCTGCCGGCCACACCTTTATGTGCGAGCTCGACGATGCGGGTGGTGTACAGGCAGTTCTTGCAGAGCTTGCTAAGAAAAATCTGATTGATACTTCGCTTATGACTGTAACTGGCAAAACTGTTGCAGAAAATATCAAGGGTGTTCGCAACCGCAATCCAGAAGTTCTCCGCCCGATTGAAAATCCTTTCAGCGATAACGGCGGACTCGCAATTCTTTTTGGAAACCTTGCTCCAAACGGAACTGTTGTAAAACGTTCTGCCTGTGCAAAAGAGCTTATGAAGCACACAGGACCAGCCCGCGTTTTCAACGACGAAAGCGAAGCAATGGATGCTGTACAGAACCGCCAGATTAAGAGCGGGGACGTTGTAGTTATCCGCTACGAAGGTCCAAAGGGCGGTCCGGGTATGAGAGAAATGCTTGCTGTAACTGCCGCTCTTGCCGGTCAGGGACTGGATAAAGAAGTTGCCCTCATTACAGACGGCCGCTTCTCCGGTGCTACCCGTGGTGCTTCTCTTGGTCACTGTTCTCCGGAAGCTGCAGTAGGCGGCCCAATTGCTCTGGTTCAAGAGGGAGATATGATTACCCTCGACATCAACAACTACAAGATTACCCTTGAAGTAAGCGATGAAGAGCTTGAACGCCGCCGTGCTGCCTGGAAGGCACCTGAACCAAAGGTAAAGACCGGCTACCTGGCAAGATATGCAAAACTCGTAAGTTCTGCAGATAAAGGCGCTATTCTTGAATAAATAGACAATTTCCAGATTTCTCTATATAATGTAATGATATGAAAAAGCATGTACTTTCATTTTGCGCACTTTTTATTTCTACAGTTTTATTTGCGCAGAACATAACAACTGCCAGCGCATATTTTAAGACTATTTCTGAATATTACGGCACAATTAAAGATTACGAAGTAGATTTTGAAATCAAAATAGAAAAGAACGAGTCTCGTGGAAAGCTTTCTTTTAAGGCACCTAATCTTTTGAGAATGGACTACACAAATCCGGAAGAGCAGGTAATCTGCTTCAACGGAGATATGCTCACCATCTACATAAAAGAGCCTGCAGAGGCAGTTCTTCAGCAGCAGGTAACTCCGGGCAGCGCAGGAAATGCAACAAATCTTTCAACACCTCAGGGGCTCTCTCTCATGTCCCGCTATTATACTGTCGCTTATGAGACTGGCCAGAACCCGGAACCTCTCGAAGAAGGCTCTGACGAAATGGTTGTAAAACTGATTCTCTCAAGAAAGAGCGCTTCTGAAGCCTTCCGTTATATCAAGCTTGCAATTAATAATGAAACAAAACTTATTCGTCGTATAGAAGCAGTTACTCCTAAAGGGGAGGAATTCGTTTTTGACTTCTTTGATTATGTGCTGAATCAGGATCTTTCTGAACAGCGTTTTGTTTACGATGCTCCATCTTCGGCAAACAATTACAATAACTTCCTCTTTACGGAGTAGTGTGGTATGGAAAGCTACGGCGAACTTTTAAGAACAACCCGTGAATCAAAGCAGCTTGATCTGGATCGTGCAAGCCGCGAAATCTCAATAGAAAAAAGATATCTTGCAGGACTTGAAGAAGAAGACAATTCTGTTTTCCCTGGCGATGCCTATATGGTGGGCTTTCTTAAGAATTATGCAGATTACCTTGAACTTGATTCTGAATTCATACTTAAGCTTTACCGCAACAAACAGATTCAGGAATCGCCGCTACCTCAGGGGCTTTACGAGCCTCACCGCCCGCGCTACTTTTTGCCTGCAATCATAATTCCTTCTGTTCTTCTTGTAGCAGTTGTCGTAACTGTTCTTATCCTTATCAATGTTAAAAAGAAAAATAAGACAGATGACGGTGTAGTTGTTGCCAGCGGAATGAAGAGCCGCCAGTATGAGCTTACTGATAAAAAGTTTACCCAGCGTGTATACAAAGGAGACCAGCTTTTTATTCCTACAGAAAACGACGGTAAAATCATTCTTACAGTACGCGATACTCTTTCTGCTTTTGGAATTGATACTCCTTCCGGAGTTTATTATATAGAACTTGCAGAAGAGTCTGAGCTTGATATAAACGGCGATAATGCGTCGGATATGATTGTTTATGTTTCTGACATTTCTTCTACCGATGAAAGCCGTGGTGCCGAAGTAAGCATTCTTCTCCGCCATGGTGTTGCAGTTGAGCCAACTTCTGTTGTTGCGGCAGAAGAAATTCCATTTGCTTCAGAGGTTAAGTCTTCACATCCATATAAGGTTATTCACGAAGATAATCGTGCTTATCCTTTTACAGTTAATGCAAGCTTCCGTGGTCCTTGTCTCTTCCGCGACCGTGTTGATAATTCTCACTCTGTAGAGTCTTACTTTGCCCGCGGCGACCTCTTTACAGCAACTCCACGTAATGGTATCCGCCTCTGGATGTCTAACTTCAACACTGTAAAAATCACAATCATTGCAGATTCCAAGTCTTTCGATCTTGATATTGGTGCTGCAGGTCAGATTTTTGTTGAAGATATCAAGTGGATTAAAGATACCGACGGCAAGTATAAGCTCGTCGTAATCGAGTTGGATTAACCCTATGAAATTTTTTATAGACCAGCACGGTTGTGCTAAAAACCAGACCGACGGAGAACTCATTGCGGGCTTTTTGATGGAGCGCGGCTATGAGTTTACCCTCAATGCCGATGAAGCAGATTTTATTCTCGTTAATTCCTGCGGCTTTATTCAGTCAGCTAAAAAAGAATCAATTGATGCAGTTTGCAATATCAAACAGGCTTACCCTGAGGCAAAACTTGTTCTTACCGGCTGTCTTGCAGAACGTTATGCAGACCAGCTTATAGAGCAGATGCCCGAACTGGACGGTGTTTTTGGTAACGGAGACCTTTCTAAAATAGCTGATTTTATGGACAGCATAAAAAAGCAGCGTGGAGCCGAAACCTTCCCTCAAAAGGGTGTTTGTGGCGGTGACCGCCCTGTAATTTTCAACTTCCCGGGCTCTGCTTTTGTAAAAATCACAGAGGGCTGTTCAAATCACTGTTCCTTCTGTGCAATTCCTCTTATCCGCGGTGAGCTTAGAAGCCGCAAAGAAACAGAAATTCTCCGTGAAATAAAAAAACTTGTAAAAGACGGTGTTTACGAAATCAATCTGATAGGGCAGGATCTTGCCGCTTATGGAACTGATACCAAAACATCACTTGCCCAGCTTCTGAAAAAAATCACCGAAATCCCGGGCGACTTTATTGTACGTCCTCTTTACATCCACCCGGATCATTTTTCTGATGATATTATTGAAGCAATTAAGGCCGGAAAAGGCCGCCTGCTTCCATATTTTGATATTCCTTTCCAGAGCGGCGATGACGGAATAATTCTTGCAATGAACCGCACCGGTTCTTTTAAGGAGTATACCGCTCTTGTAAAGAAAATCCGACGCCAGTTACCCGGAGCTGTTCTCCGAACAACCTTCCTTACAGGCTTTCCCGGCGAAAGCGACGAGGCGGCCGACAACACCGCCCGCTTCCTCGAAGAAATACAACCCGACTGGTCTGGCTGCTTCCCTTACAGCCGCGAGGAGGATACTCCTGCCTACAGTATGAAGGGCCGTGTGCCTGCTAAAACCGCCAAAGCCCGTGCAGCCCGACTCGAAGAGCTTCAGGCAGCCATTACTGCAGACCACCTGCAGAATTATGTAGGCAAAGAACTCGAAATTCTGGTTGAGGAAATCATAGATGCAGAAGAAGAGGGCCTCGCAATCGGTCGTGCCTGGTTCCAGGCTCCGGAAGTAGACGGTTCTGTTGTTATCCGCTACGACCTGGACGACAAAGAGGCCCTTACATCCCTAAAAGCCGGCTCGGTAGTAACTGTAAAAGTACTTGCCAGCACCGGTGTAGACCTGGATTCCCGCTTTATTAAAATTTCTCGAAAAAAGAGCGAAAAAAACGAGCGAAAATTTGTTTTCTAGTGTATAATGGTAAAACCGGACTAGAAAAATGAAGGTTATTGCAGTTTTAATTCCGACATTTAATATTGAATACAGCCTTGATGTTTTAAGTGGTATTTCAGACTATTTCCATGACAAAGAAGTTAAGGTGGTAATCATTCAAACACGTATTCCTGGTATTAATACAGGTGCGTTTGACTACCAGTACTGTACCGGTTTTGAATATGCAAAATCAAAAGAAGTTGATGCTATAATCTGCGTAAGCGGACTTTATGCTTCCCAGATGAAGGAAGACCGCCTCCGCGAAATGCTCAAAGAATTTGAGCCAAAACCGATAATTTCTATTGCTCTGGATCCGCTTACAAAAAACAGCTATGTCATTCAGGCAGACTGCCGCAAAAGTATCAAAGATATTGTAAATCATCTTAAACGTGAGCATGACTGCAAAAAAATTGCCTTCTTTTCTGCAAACGAAACAAAATCTAAGGAAGCCCTTGAGCGCTATGACGCTTTTACATCAGCTCTAGATGCATGCAAGCTTACTTTCTATCCGGATATGGTTTATGACGGTAATTTTACAGACTTTAAGGCTCACGATGAAATAATTGCCCGCTTTAAATCAAAAAATGACATTCCTTTTGATGCAGTTATCTGTGCAAATGATATGATGGCTTCAGGCTGTATCCGCGCCTTTGAAGAAATAGGGGTAAGGGTTCCTCAGGATGTTAAGGTTATTGGATTTGATGATGCCATTGTTGCAAGCATGATGTCTCCAAAGCTTTCAACAATCAATCAGGATATTTACAGCCAGGGCTATGAAGCAGCGGAAATTGCAGACCGTGTTTTGAACGGCGAAAAAATGAAAAAGATTCTTTTGAATCCTCTGGTTCCAAAGTTCCGTCAGTCCTGCGGCTGTATAGGTATGGACCGTTCAATGCCTATCTACAAAAATGTTGATGGCGAAATCTGTTCTGATATGAACGAAAAGAATGACGGCGTAATGCAGTTTGTAAATGCTCTGAATGAAAAAAATACAATTGTAACCCTTATGGATACAATCCGGGGCTTTAATACACTCAAGCAGATGTTCTTCAGCCTTAAGTATATTACAAGTCAGTGTGCTATGAGCGGGCTTGCAATTCACTTTTTTAAGGAAGTTCAGCTTATAGATTCAGAGAAGGAATTTGTTTTGCCGGATAAGTCAGAACTTCACATGTTCTATACTGAATTAAACAACACAGAAGTTTTCAGACCTGGCCTTACTTCAGATCCACATGAAAAGATTTTCCCTGCCAGAACAATGGAAGATATAGGCGGAGTTTTCCTTCTTAATCCGATTTTCCTTGGTGAAGCAAACTATGGATACCTGATATGCCGCATAAAAGAAAAGAAATTTGCTGATTATAACGTGTATCTTAAAATCATTATGAATGCTGTTGCTCAGGCTTACGAATATACAAGCAAGATTCAGGAAGGCCGCAATCTTGAACGGGAGAATTCTGATCTTGCACTGCAGTCTCGTATGGATGAGCTTACCGGTATTCTTAACCGCCGCGGCTTTATAGAGCAGGGCCAGGCTGCCCTTGACCTTCTGCAGGAAACCGATACTTCCGGTGTAATCTTTTTTGCAGATATGGACGGCCTCAAAAAAATCAACGATACTTACGGGCACGAAATGGGAGATAAGGCAATTATGCTTCAGGCTCGTGTTCTTAAAGATATTTTCCGTTCTTCTGATGTTATTGGCCGTCTGGGTGGAGATGAGTTTGGTATTGTTGCCCTGGGTATGAAAATTGGTTATGTAGAACATACAAAGCTCAAAATTGATATGCTCTGCAAAAAAGTTTCAATCGAAAATCAACTGCCATTTACACTTTCAATAAGTCTTGGTGCGGTTGATTTACAGAAGTCCAGTGTTTTGAAACAGTTACTCAGCGAAGCAGATAAAGAACTTTATAAAGAAAAAAAGAAAAAGCATGCAAGACAATAATTATCTCGATTCACTTAATGAAGAGCAGAGGGCGGCCGTAGTTCACGAAGGTTCGCCCCTTTTAATTCTTGCGGGTGCCGGTTCCGGTAAAACCCGTGTAATTACAACTAAAATTGCCTATCTCATAAAAGAAAAGAATATTGATCCCTGGTCTATTCTTTCGGTAACCTTTACAAAAAAGGCTGCCAACGAAATGCGCGAGCGTGCCGTTGCAATTGATGAACGTGCTTCTGAAGCAAAAATCCAGACTTTCCACTCCTTTGGTTCCTGGTTTCTGCGAAAGTTTGCAGAGCATGGTGGGGTAGAGCCAACCTTTTCTGTTTATGATGATGATGATATGGCAACTCTGATAAAAAAGGCAGAACCGTCTCTTTCTGCAAAAGAAGTCCGCCTTGCAGCTCATCAGATTTCTCTTTGTAAGGATTATTGTCTTACACCGGAAGATGACCTTGGAATTATAGGCAGTGAGTTTGATTTAAACGATATCTATTCAAAATATCAGAAACGGCTTCGGGCAACCGGTAATACAGACTTTGGTGATTTAATTATGCTGCCGGTACAGATTCTCGAGTCTTACAGTGAAATTGCAGACTACATTCACAATCGTTTTAAAGTGATTATGGTGGATGAGTATCAGGACTCTAACATTGCTCAGTACCGTCTGCTTCAGAACCTTTCCGGGGTAAAGCAGGGCAGCGGAACTTACGTCTGCGTTGTTGGTGATGATGACCAGTCTATTTACAAATTCCGTGGCGCAGAAGTAGAAAATATTCTTACCTTCCCGGAAAAGTTCCCTGGTACTGAAATTATAAAACTTGAGCGAAACTACCGTTCTACTGCAAGTATTCTTAATGCGGCAGGCCTTGTCGTAAAAAAGAACCATCACGGTAGCCTTGAAAAAACTCTGGTTGCCGACCGGGGAGAGGGTGGAAAGCCTGTTCTTGCTTTTTTGCCGGACCAGAATGCAGAGGCAAAGTTTGCGGCAGACCTTGTATTGAAATCTCTTGAGGGGGAAGGGGGCCGGCCTAAGGCAAAGTATTCAGACTGGGCAATTCTTTACCGTACCAATGCTCAGTCTCTCGGCTTTGAAAAAGAATTTCTGCACAGAAAGATTCCTTATGTAGTTGTTGGTTCCCTTAAGTTCTACGAACGCGAAGAAATCAAAGATGCTCTTGCCTATGTTTCCTTCTGCGCAAACCATAAGGACGAAATTTCCTTCCGCCGAATAATAAATAAACCGCCGAGGGGAATAGGCGAAAAAACACAGGACAAGCTGATGGAAACGGCCTTCACACTTAATCCGGAAGAAGTGCCTGTATATTCTGATTTACTTGAAAACCTTAAAAACCATAAGGAAGGACTTTCCAAAAAGGCAGGCGAGGGGGCAGCTACTTTTATAAAGCTTTTTGACACCCTTGCAAACTGCTTTGATGAAAATAAAAATCTTTCTGATTTTATTGAAAGAGTTATCCGCGATTCCGGCCTGGATGAATACCATAAAGCCGGAGACGAGATTGAAGGAACAACCCGGGTACAGAACCTTCAGGAGCTGGTTAATACAGCAGTTCCTTATAAATGCACAATGGAAGGACTACTTCAATTTCTTGATGCAATAAATCTGGACCGAACTCTTGACGCAGAAAATCAGGCTGTAGGTGACGATGCTGTTACCCTTATCACCCTGCATAATACCAAGGGTCTGGAATATAACCGGGTAATCATAACAGGCCTTGAAGAAGGTGTTTTCCCCCGTATGGAAAAGGTTGGTGCTGAACTGGAGGAAGAACGCCGCCTTTTTTACGTAGGAATTACCCGAGCCCGCGATGAACTGTACGTTACATCAACTGCAAAGCGCTGCCTTTACGGCCGCTGGGATTTTATGCGGCCTAGTCCTTTTATAAAAGAGGCTGCAGAAGCCTTTACTGTTATAGGGCAGGCACCTTTTGGCTTTTCGACCCGAAAATCTTCTCCTTACGGACAGTTTGGCCGCGATGCCTCTGCTTTTGGGGCTGCAGGTTCTGCTCCTGCGGATTCTGGGCTTGCTTCAAAGTGGAAAAAAGGCCTGCACGTTTACCACGATGACTATGGAGACGGGTCGATCGTAAATGCTTACAACAATTCAGGTGAATTTGTAATAGAAGTACAGTTTGCAACCGGTACAAAGAAGAAATTCCTTCCTCAATATCAGGCAAAATCGCTAGATATTATACAAGATTAGGGCCACACGGATTGGGAATTACTAACGTAATTCCTTATTTTTATAATGACAAATCAGACTTTTTAAACTATAATTAACTTAGCCCATAAAGTTAACAATTAATTATTTAAAAATATTTATTTAAAATTTAAAACACTGGTATGAGAGTATGCGAATAGGGCTTATAATCGATTATGTAGTTTCTGAATACGCGGAAAGAATAATCCGTGGTGTCTCGCTTGCGTGTCAGGAAAAAAATGCAGAGCTTATTGTCTTTTCAATAGGACGAATTCAAGATTTAAGCGGTGCATTTGACTATCAGAATGCAGCAGTATCTTCCTTTGTTTCTTCAAAGAATCTTGATGGAGCAATTTTTATTTCCGGTTCAATAATGCATTCTTTTAATAAAACAGAAGTTGCATCTTATATAAAATCCTTTAAACCTCTTCCTGTTGCCAACATTTCAATGGAAATACAGGGAATTCCTTCTGTAATTGTAGAAAATGAAGAGGCTTATCAATCAATTATTGAAGAACTTATAAAAAGACAGCACTGTCATAAATTCGGTATTCTTGGAGTTCGTGGAAATTTACCGGAAATAAAGAACCGTATAAAAAATATTAAGGCAATTCTTACAGAGCATAATATTGCCGAAGATGAAATCGCTGTATGGAAATCGGAATTGAGTTATGGTCCGGCAATAGAGGATCTCCGTTCTTTTTACAGGGTTACAAGCGACTTTGATTTTGATGCAGTTATATGTATGAATGATGAGATGGCCTTTGCCGCAATGGACTTCTGTAATGAAATCGGTAAAAAGGTTCCTGATGATGTTGTAGTTGTTGGTTTTGATAATCTTTACAATGCAGATACCTGTATTCCAACTCTTACAACAATCAAACAGAATTTTGAAGGACAGGGCTACCTTGCTGCCTTAAATCTTATGAAAGAAATTGAAGGCAAACCTTGCGATAAGCTTACTGTTATGACTGCAATTCCTGTAATGAGGGAATCTACAAGGCGTGTGGGTTACGACAAAACTGCTCCTCATGCAAGAAATTTTGAATTTGAGTCAGATACAGAAAAGCCTTATTTAAGAACAAGCTCCGGCACTGAATGGTATAGAAAAAAGGGCGAGTTCTATCAGACTACAGCCTTTTATACAGAAATGCAGTCAGATATGACTTATGACCAGTTGTGCAAAAGAATAAATGATGATGTACGCTCTTTCGGAATTAGTGCCTGTGCAATTGTACTTTATGAAAAGCCTATAGAAATGGCTACTCCTTTTGATTATTTTCATCTTCCAAAGCAGGCTCATCTTTTTGCGGGCTTTGATGATACAACAGGCTTTGATTCAAATCTTGAAAAGAAACAGATAAAATGTAATCCAAAAGAAATGATGCTTCCGGAAGGGGTAATGAAAATTACATCGGAAGGCGTTATTGTTTTTTCAATCTATCATTCTACCCTGCAGTATGGCTATATCGTTATAAGGCCAGGAAATTATGACAGTATTATTTATGATCTCTTTGTAAGGCTTTTATCTTCCACAATTGCTTCTGTTTATTCTTTCTCGCTGGCTCATAGCGAAACTTCCCGTGTTCGTAAAAAGATTGATGAGCTGGATCTTATTGCTTCTACAGATGAGCTTACTGGTCTTTATAACAGACGTGGTCTCTTTTCTTTTGGTGAAACTACCCTTAAGTTTGCAAAAGCTATGGGGCAGAGCGGCATGGTAATTTACTGCGATATGGATGGTCTCAAAAAAATAAACGACCTTTATGGTCATGAAGCCGGCGACCGTGCAATTCTTGCGGAATCAATTATTTTAAAGAGTAACTTCCGTTCTAATGATATTATTTCCCGTATTGGTGGTGATGAATTTGCAATTATAAGCCCGGGCCTTACAAAAAAAGCCCTTAAAAAAATCCGGGAGCAGATAGATGAAGACTGCAGAATCTGGTCGGGAGGAAATGAACAGGGCTTTACTCTTTCTATAAGTATGGGCTTTGTTCCTTACCCTTCTACAAAAATGGGCTATAAAATAACCCCGCTCTTAAGCGAGGCTGATGCATTAATGTACATGGAAAAACGTGCTAAGAAAAAGAAGTCTTAGTTCCAGTCGCGCTGAATGTAAGTAGCACGCGGGCGGGCAATAATACGAACGCGGCGGTTCTGGGCGCGGCCGGCTTCTGTATCATTATCAGCAACAGGCATAGTGCCTCCAAAACCCTTGTAGGTGAAAATCTTTTCGTCCAGGCCTTCCTTGATAAGTGCATTCATAACGGTACGGGTTCTTTCAATTGAAAGGTTTAGCTGACCAACCGGCTTACCTACATCTGCAGTGTGTCCTTCTATCAGAATTGAATATCCTTCATCTTCCAGAATATCCATAAGTTTTTCTGCAATAAGCTCAATACGGCCTTTTTCTTCAGGTAAGAGTTCCGGAGAATCCGGATAAAAACGCAGGTTTACATCAAACATATAACCAAGGCTGGTATCAGAAATTGTAACTCCAGGAATCTTATTTTCATAGAAGTACTGCTTTACAGCATTATATTTTACGTAATAAGCAGGTGTTTTTTCCGGAACACTGATGTCATAAATCAGGTTTTTCTTATCAAGAAGAATTACAACCTTGCCTTCCTGCAAAAGCTTAATGTTTTCCGGTACGGTAAGGATTTTGAGGGCATCGCGATGCTTAATTACCGGGTCTGTGCGGTTGCGGCCGTAAACCTGAGAGGCCTTTATATAAAGCGGGTCTGAACCAACACGGTCTTCGTATTCTGCAACATCATCAGAATAATGATAACCGGCGAGGCCTTTTTCTGTAACAATCGAAGGGGTTACTATATTTTTTTCATAAATGCTGTTCATCTGGTCATCCCAGATTTGAGGGAAGAAGCAGGCATAAACTTCACTCTTTACATATTCACCGTGAACGGGAAAGGCTCCGCGGGCATCAATGATAATTCCGCTGAAGGCTCTTGAAGGAACCGACTCAATCGGCTTCTGCGGATTAAACGGATAGTTGTGTCTTACAAGCTGCTTTCCGATATCATTTATATTTGTAGTATTAGTAGTATTTAAATAATTGAGGTCTTTAGAAAAAACATCCGGGGTTTTGTGGCCGCTCATAATAAAGCTGTAAACCTGGTCTAAAGTAAGGTCATCGTTTATTACTGCTTCAGAAAGGTCGTTTTCCGAATTCTCAAAAAGAGAGAGCAGAGGAGGCTGAATCAGGGGAAGCATTTTAGATTTGATGTAGGCAGAAGCAACCTTTTTTCCAGATGGCATCTGAATATTTGCCTTGTTTGCATCCAGGGAAATATTTGTAACAAATTCCTTAGTAATCCAGTTGATTGAACTGATTGCTTCTATTTTAGTGTCATAATTCTGACTTGCCTGAGCAAAAAGTGGAACAATTGAAAAAACTGCCAGTGCTGCAGCAAGGGCAAGATGTCGTTTGAACATAATGGTTTTCCTCTTCTTCTACAATCGGCTTATTTTGAAGGAATATAAAGTATTTTTCCAATTTTGAGGATTGCGTTTTCCTTTATGCCGTTGAGCTCGCAGATGGCATTTACTGTAGTTTTGTACTTGCGGGAAATAGACCAGAGGGAATCTCCTGCTACGACTGTATATTTTAGAGGGAACTCTACCGGTGTCAGGTTTGCAAGGGCGTCTTCGGCAGACTGTTTCATACCCAGGGGCAGTCGGATTTCGCTTGCTTTAGACGGATGGGTCATACCCATGGTATAAGAAGGATTCAGGCGTTTGAGGGTTGCCGGGTCCATGCGCATTTCCTGGGCCAGCTGATTGATGGAGTAGGCCTTGTGCACTGTAAGATAATCGAAGTTTCCGTTTTTTTCATTTTCCAGAAGCTCGTATTCTTCCTTGTGGTTTGGAATGTCTATGCCGTAATACTCACTGTTGATTGCAAGGTCTGCTATGGCAATAAGCTTTGGAACATATTCGGCGGTCTGCTTTGAAAGATAGCCGTTTTCTGCAAGATACCAGAAGTCTTTTACTCCGCCGGCTCTTTTAATGGCGCGGTTCATTGCTCCAACACCGCAGTTGTAGGCACCTATTGCAAGCAGCCAGTCATTAAAGATATTGTAGTTATCTGTAAGTTTACGCAGTGCTGCATCTGTAGACTTCCATGGGTCAAGGCGTTCGTCTACAAAATCGTTGAGCGTAAGGAAGGGCCAGACGCTGTTTGCCATAAACTGCCACATTCCGATTGCGCCCGAGCGGCTTTTTGCACTTGTTTTGTAATTAGACTCAACTACCGGAAGATACTCCAGCATTTCCGGCATCTGTCGGTCACTCACGGCCTTTCGTACAAAAAGGCGGTATTCCATGGCGCTTTCAAGGTAGCCTCTAAGCAGGGCGCTCCATTTTGGCGAAAGATACATTTTACGAAAGCGTTCAACTTCGGGTTTTGCAATTTCTTCATCGGAAATAAAGGATATTGCTATGTGCTCTGGAGGGGCTCCGTTTTCCTTATCCAGGGGATGCAGTTCTGGAAGGAGGGCGGTTTTTAAAAGCTCAAGAAAGGCTTCGTCTTCTACAACCTCTTCTTCCATAGGTTCTTCGGTAAAGGAGAGGGGAGCTGCGTCATCACTTGCAAGAGGTTCTGCGGCCGGGCTACCGGTGGTTTCGAGGGCCTCAACCACCGCAGAATTGTCATCCTCGGGCTTGACCCGGGGATCTTTCTCTTCGGCATATAATGAGGTGCAAATAATCAGTGCAGCAAAAAAGAAGAGAAGTTTTTTCATTACAGCTTATTTCCAAGGTAAATACCGGCCCATTCCCAGTTACCGTGAATATCCGGGTCAAGAGGGAAGTCAACCTTGCGGAAATACAGATACCATACAGGAACATAGGAGTTCCAGCCCCAGGTTCTGAGGTAGGCTTCGTTAGGGTTAGAGGCTTCGTCCAGACTGTCGTTATAGCGGATTCTCTTACCGCGCATCCAGGAATACATGGAAAACTCTTCCTGGGCATTGGCATCGTTTTCATCCTGCTTCCAGGACATAGAGAAAAAGTTTACCTTAGCCTTATATTTATCCAGAGAACGCCAGTCGTAATTGCGGATAGCTTTTTTAACGGCTTCTTCAAGGGCAGAAAGGCTTTCAAAGGTCCAGTCTTTAGAAGAATTGTTGAAATCTACCAGGTGACGGGCATTTTTGTAAGCATCCGGCTCGCCAGGAATCTGAATTGTAGTAGCATCCGGTTGTTCCAGAAAGAGAGAATAGGTTTTAAGTGCCTGAGACCACTGGCTGTCGTTCTGATATTCCAGGGCAAGACGCAGGTAAAGTTCTGTTGTGTTTACATTCTGAGGAAAACGGCTTATCAGTTCATTAAAATACTTAATTCTGTGAGAAGGTGTTTTACTTATCTGAATAAGCTTTTGCAGGCATATAAAGTGAGCCGAATTACCTTTTATTAAAAGGTCGGGACACTGCTGCAAAATGCGGTCAAAATAGTACTCTGCAACCGGCTCTGCTCCCTGGGCAAGGTAGGCATCTGCTGTCATCAAAAGCCAGTAAGAGTTGTACATATCATCCGGATTTTTATCTACCCAGTCTGTTAAAAAAAGAATGAGTCCCTGATAGTCCTTTTCGCTGCGAAGGGTATCTGCAATCTGTTTTATGAGGGAGTATTTTTGTTTTCCATTAAAGGTCTGTGATTCCAGCAGATTCTGCAGTTCCTGCTGGTGGTTTTGTAAAGCTTCTGTTTTCTGGGGATTTTTACTTGTTTTAGAGTTTTTACAGGCCGAAAATAATGTAAGTGTAATAAATAATGATATATATAGAAGATTAGTAATAATTCTTTTTAATTTCATATTTTTGAATTTATCATAGTGAATTGTTATTGTAAAGATTATTTTTTACTAGTATTATAGAAAAAATAGGGTACAAACGCATTTCGATTGTAATTGAGTGTTATATTTATAGGGGAGCTGACCTATATGGATACAGAGAAAAATATAAAATCAATTTATGTCCTTTTAGTTTTTGGCATTCTTTTTGCATTTGGTTGTGCTGCCATTGCTCTGGTACAACCGGTCTCTACTTCTGCAAATATCTTAAATATAATTTTCATTGTTGCACAGGCAGGAATAGGTCTTGCTACTCTTCTTATCGCAAAAAAAGTTACTAAAAAGTTTTTTCACTTTTTCATGGGACTTTTATATTTAAGCTGGAGTTTAATTTATCTTATTACATATATCTTTTTTTCATTTGCACTTAACGAAATGTGGCCGCTTTTAGGAGTTTCTGCAGGCCTTCTCTGGTTTGTAGCCGGTAAATGGAAGTATAAGGTTTTAAAATTCGGTTATCTTATTCCTTCCATTACATTGTTTGGTATGGGCTGCTGGTATTCCTTTTTTTCTTTCGGCCTTATTAAACTTTCTTTCAGAACTGTTGCAATTACGCTGGGACCGCTCTTTATGCTCTTAATAGCTGTTTTTTTAATTTGTTTCTTCTTTTTGCAACAAAAGCACAAGGAACTTGTTTTCTCTGATGAGGAGACTGGAGTTTTTGCAGATGAAGAGGCATCTTTTAAGGCAGACGAAGACGACGAATAATCAGGAATAGAAGTTGGAAAAAACTTTTTGGGAAAAATCTATAATTCTCATTGCTCTGGCTGCTTTTGTTTTAAGCAGTCCGGCTTTTTCTGCTTCAAAAAAGAAAAAGAAATCAAAAGAAAAAGATACTGAACTTGTAAAAACAGAAACAGCAGAAAATGTAGACGATACTTCTTATTCAATTAAACTTCCTGTAGAAAAAAATAAGAGGGAATATTTTTCTAAAGTTGATCCTGCAGTTTTAACAAATGTTTATAACGGCAGTCCGGATTCATTGCGCGAAGGAATGGCCCTGATGCGTAAGAAGACTACAGAATTTGATGAAAGTGAAAAGGTTCTTGCAGTTGTTTCTGCAGAAATAATGAAGCTTGTCTGGCCTTCGGAAAAAATTACCTGGGATATTCCTGTAGTAACAGAAGACAATCCATATACCGGAGCAATCTCTTCTGTAAAACAGGGTGTATTTGATTCCAGTACCGGTAATGTAGACTTTCTTACAACAATATTACCTGCACTGGTAATAATGAATAATAATTCTGATATTTCAATTTATGAGCCTTGTGAAAATGCTCTTATGGCAGCCCTGCAGATTCAGGGTGATTCGGTTCTTGCAAATTATCTTTTATCAAAGGTATATGAGAAGAAACGAAGTTTTGAAAATGCAGAAAAATATATTTCACAGGCTTATGCTTCTTCTCCAAAAACAAGCGAAATAAATCTTGCATATTCACGGATTTTACGTGCAAATGGAAAACTTGCAGAGGCTTCTCAGGTTCTTAATTCAATTGACAATACTGTAAATGATATAGCAGTTCTTAAACAGAATGCCTATATTTCTTTTGATGCAGGAGACTATGATTCTGCAGAAATGTATGTTGCAAGAGTTTTGCAGCAGACTCCAAATGATCTGGAGTTCCTCCTTTTCCGCGCAAAAATTCTTGTAGAAAAGAAAGATTACATACATGCAGTTTCTTTGCTTGATGTTTATGCCCGACAGGATTCTTCTTCTATTGATTATCTTGTTTTACGTGCAAAGGTTCAGCTGGACTGGAGTAAAAATACTGCTGCTGCCTCTGAAACTGTAGAAAAGGCCCTGCAGATGTACCCGGATAATGTGGATGCCCTTATGTTTGCAGCCCGCATTTCTTCTGAAACTGATTCACCTGTGGCAGGAAAATATGCAGATGAACTTGCAGCAAGGGTTCTGGAAAGAAGACCGGGTAATCAGGAAGCAATGACATATGCCTTAGACGGGCTTATTCAGAGGGAAAACTGGCAGGAAGCTTATACGGCAAGCCGTAATCTTATTACTTACGGTAATGTCAGTCCTGCTGTTGTAGAAAAGTATGTAAAGGTTTGTCTTAAACTTGGTAAAAACAACGAAGCCTATGAATATGCAAAAACAAGATACGAAGCAAATACTTCAGATGAACTTCTTCTGGAATCCTATATTCTTGCCTATAGCAGGGTAGGTAACAGGGATGCAGTATTAAAGTATATTGATTCTCTTATGGGGACAGCATCTCCAAAGGTAAAAAGTAATCTTTATTATAGAAGAAGTTATCTTCAGTTGACCGAAGAAAAGGCTCTGGCAGACCTGCGTTCAAGCCTTATCTCAAATCCTCGTAACAGCGATGCACTTTTCCGCCTTTACGAACTTTATTATGCAAAACAGGACTACCGAAAGGCTCAGTATTACCTGCGCCAGGTAGTTGCCATAAATCCTAACGATTCTTCCTTCAAAAAACTCAACGAAGCCCTCACCAAGCTGATCCAATAGTTTATAGAGAACGTCATTGCGAGGAGCGCAGCGACGAAGCAATCCATAAATTTCAAAAAAAAATCAAAAAAATATTGACGATTAACCCTCAAAATTAGTAATTTTAATTATAGAATATAATTTTCATGGTGGAAAAGAATGGCTGAAGAAAAAACAGAACAGACTGACCAGACAGAAGAAAAAGCAACTTCACAGGAAACTGCTGATTCGCAGGCTGCAGACGGAGCTGAAAAGGCTGCCGAGACTGCTGCAGAAGGTGAAAAAAAGGAACTTACTCCGGAAGAGAAGATTGCTGCTCTTGAAAAAGAGAATGCTGACCTTAAAGATCAGCTCTTGCGCCGTGCTGCAGACTTTGATAACTACCGCAAGCGCATGATGAAAGAAAAGCAGGACACTTACGACTATGCTAACGCCGGACTTTTGGGCGACCTGCTTGATAGTTTGGACAATTTTGACCGTACAATTGATGCTGCAAAGGACGCAAAGGATGCAAAATCAATTGCAGACGGTATCAAGATGATAAACAAGAATCTTGTAAAGATGCTCGAAGATAAATACGGTCTTACAGGCTACGGCAAGGAAGGGGATGAATTTAATCCTGACGAACACGAAGCAATCGGCCGTATGGAAGATGAAAAAGCCAAGAAGGAAACTCTGGCTCAGGTTTATCTCAAGGGCTATAAGCTCAAGGATAAAGTAATCAGACACGCTAAGGTAATGGTAAAGGTACCGAAGCAGTAATATAGTAAAAAACGGTCATTGAGCCTGTCGAAATGACCTTAATAAATGAGTGGTTTCGACAGGCTCAACCACCACAAGCGAGGTATATAAAATGGGAAAAATCATAGGAATCGACTTAGGAACAACAAACTCTTGTGTTGCCGTAATGGAAAACGGTGAACCAGTAGTAATTCAGAACTCAGAAGGTGGACGTACAACTCCTTCTATCGTAGGTTTCACAGCTAAGGGAGACCGCATTGTTGGTGCACCTGCTAAAAACCAGATGGTAACAAATCCAAAGAACACAGTTTACTCAGTAAAGCGTCTTATCGGACACCGCTACAGTGAACTTCAGGGCGAAGCAACAAAGCTTCCATATACAATCATCGATAACGGTTCAGACTGCCGTGTAGAAGTAGAAGAAGGTGGACAGAAGAAAAAGTATTCTCCACAGGAAATTTCTGCTTTCATTCTTCAGAAGATGAAGAAAACTGCTGAGGATTACCTCGGAACAGAAGTTACAGACGCTGTAATTACAGTACCTGCTTACTTCAACGACTCTCAGCGCCAGGCTACTAAGGATGCTGGTAAGATTGCTGGTCTCAACGTTCAGCGTATTATCAACGAACCTACAGCAGCTTCTCTTGCTTTTGGTTTCAAACAGGATCAGGACAAGGAAAAGACAATTGCTGTATACGACCTTGGTGGTGGTACATTCGATATTTCTATTCTCGAACTCGCAGACGGCGTATTCGAAGTAAAATCTACAAACGGTGATACACACCTTGGTGGTGATGACTGGGACCGTGTTATCGTAAACTGGCTGATTGACGGCTTTAAGGCTGATACAGGCATTGACCTTTCTAAAGACCCAATGGCTATGCAGCGTCTCCGTGAAGCAGCTGAAAATGCTAAGATTCAGCTTTCTTCTCAGACTTCTACAGATATCAACCTTCCATTTATTACAGCTGACGCAACCGGTCCAAAGCACTTGCAGAAGTCTTTGACACGTGCTCAGTTTGAACAGATGACAGATGACCTTTACGAGCGCACAAAGGAACCTTGCCGCAAGGCTCTCCAGGATGCTGGTATTACAGCAGACAAGATTGACGAGGTTCTCCTTGTTGGTGGTTCATCTCGTATGCCAAAGGTACAGGAAGTTGTTAAGGCAATCTTCGGAAAAGAGGGTAGCCGTGCTGTAAACCCTGATGAAGCAGTTGCAGTAGGTGCAGCTATTCAGGGTGGTGTACTCCAGGGTGATGTAAAGGACGTTCTTCTTCTTGATGTAACTCCACTTTCACTTGGTATTGAAACAATGGGTGGCGTATTCACAAAGCTTATCCCAAGAAATACAACAATTCCTACAAAGAAGAGCCAGATCTTCTCTACTGCAGCTGATGGACAGACTGCAGTATCAATCCACGTACTCCAGGGTGAGCGTGAAATGGCTGACCAGAACCGTACACTTGGCCGCTTCGACCTCGTAGGTATTCCAGCCGCTCCTCGTGGTGTTCCACAGATTGAAGTTACTTTTGATATCGATGCAAACGGTATTGTTCACGTATCTGCTAAGGATCTTGGAACAGGTAAGGAACAGCACATCCAGATTACTTCTTCTTCAGGTTTGAGCGACGAAGAAATCGAAAAGATGGTTAAGGATGCAGAAGCAAATGCAGCAGCCGACAAGGCAAAGCGTGAAGGTGTTGATGCCCGCAACGAAGCAGACAGTTTGATTTATGCTACAGAAAAGACACTTAAAGACCTCGGAGACAAGGTTGACGGTGGCGAAAAGCAGAAGATTGAAGATGCAATGGCAGCCCTCAAGCAGGCTATGCAGGGTGACAATGTTGAAGACATCAAGGCTAAGACAGAAGCCCTTAAACAGGCTTCATACAAGATTGCCGAAGAACTCTACAAGCAGCAGGCCGCAGCCGGACAGGCCGGAGCTGGTGCACAGGGCGCTGAAGGTGCCGCAGGTGCTAACGCCGGAGCAGACGCAGGTGCTGCTGGTGCAGAAAACAAGTCTGGCTTTGACAAAGGCTCTGCAGATGATGTAGAGTACGAAGTAAAGGATGAGAAATAAGGCATAACGGACATAGAAAATGGCAAAGCGCGATTATTACGAAGTATTAGGTGTTGACAAATCAGCTGATCAGGAAGCAATCAAAAAGGCTTACCGTAAGCTTGCTGTAAAATATCATCCGGACAGAAACCCGGGCGATAAAACTGCCGAGGAAAAATTCCGCGAGGCAACAGAGGCATACGAAGTTCTTTCTGACGCAGAAAAGCGACCTATTTACGACCAGTACGGCTTTGCCGGTCTTGACGGTATGGGAGCCGGAGGCGGTGGTGGAGCACAGTATTCACACGCCTTCCACGACTTCTCAGACCTCTTTGGAGGAGCCGGCGGCGGCTTCTCCGATATTTTTGACTCTATTTTCGGCGGCGGCTTTGGCGGCGGACGCAGTTCTTCAAGAAGCAGCGGACCCGCAGCCGGTGCAAGTCTCCGCTATGACCTTCATATTCAGTTTAAGGATGCAGTTTACGGAACAACTGCAGACATTCATTTTAAGCACAACGAAGCCTGCGATGCTTGTAAGGGTAGCGGTGCAGCTGCCGGTGCTTCTAAAAAGACTTGTCCTACCTGTAACGGTATGGGTCAGGTTCGCCAGGGTAACGGCTTCTTTACAATTCAGCAGACTTGTCCTAAGTGCGGTGGCCGCGGTACAACAATTGATAAGCCTTGTCCAAGCTGCCGTGGAACTGGTATTCAGGAAAAATCTAAGCAGATGTCTCTTAAGATTCCGGCCGGAGTTGATAACGGAAAGCGTATCGTAATCCGCGGAATGGGAGATGCCGGAGAAAACGGTGGACCTGCAGGAGACCTTGTTGTTGTATTACACGTAGAACAGCATCCATTCTTTGAGCGCGATGGTGCAGATCTTTACTGCGCTGTACCAATCAGTATTGCACAGGCTGCCCTTGGCTGCGAAATTACAATTACAGCCCTTGACGGTAAAAAACTTGCAATCAAAATCCCTGATGGAACTGCAAACGGAAAGCTTTTGCGCATAAAAGGCGAGGGTGTACCGCTTTCAGGCTCATCTCGTAAGGGTGATTTGTACGTAAAGATTATGGTTCAGGTACCAACACGCCTTTCAAGCAAGCAGAAAGAGCTGCTTAAGGCCTATATGGACCTGGAAAATCCTCCTAAGGAACCAAACTTGCTGAATCTGTCTAAGCTCGGCGATTAATACGCACTTTTCCTTATTTATTGAACTTTTTTCCCAATTTTTCCGATAATATGATAGAATAGTATTATTCTATTTAAAATATTTGTTTAGGAATCAGGGGTAATCATGTACAAAACCAGGAAAAGAGCCGTCTTAATCTCTATAAATGTTTTGACAATCATATGCTTTATCGGGGCTTGCCTTCTGCTTTTACCGCAGAAAACCTCAGAAGGTTTTTCATGGATAACGCTTCTTGTTGCGTTTATAGTCTTTTTTGCTACTGTTTTCTGGGGAAACAGATTCCGTTCCTTCCTCATGGCCAAAGTTCGCAAAGACACTCTCGAAACCGGTGAAACAGTTATTCTCAACGACTTTATTGACAGACTTCGTTTCTGTTATTCCCTTGATGATTTTTATGTTGTAATTGGAGATGTTCTTGAAAAGCAGGGTGACTGTTCTGTTCTGCTTATTGACCGTACTAAAAATTACATCCTTTATAACAGTCCTAACCGTACTTCAACCTCTGAAACTGTAAGAAATAAACTGGACCAGCACTTTACAGAAAGCTGGCCTGAAGGTTTTTACTTCTTTGACCGCCATATTGGTGTAACAACAAACTATCGCAAAGCCCGCGGTTTCTTTATGTGCTGCGACGGCTATCATCTTTATGTATTCTGTCGTTATACAAGACTTTTTGACCTTGATGTATATAAGAGACTTTTCGAAGAGTATAAGCGCTTTGTAAGCCGTTCAAGAACAATTACAACTCTTTCTGAAATTTCTGCAACAACAAAGGAATGGGAACAGCTTGCCGAAACCCAGCAGTCCTTCCTTCCTCAGAAGATTCCTAATATTCCAAAGCTTAAGATCGCAACTTATTACCGACCTCTCGTAAACGTATCGGGAGACTACTTCTCAATTCTTCCTATTGATTCTTCAAAGACTCTGCTCATGCTTGGAGACGTATCTGGTAAGGGACTTCCTGCCGCCCTCATCATGGGTTTGGTAATGAACACAGTAAAGATTATTGAAGACAAGGAAGACCTTGTTGGTGTGCTTCACGCAATCGATAAGGCTATTAAGGGAATGCACCTTCAGGATAAATATACCGTATTGTTCCTCAGTATTGTTGATACAGAAAAAATGCGTATCCGTTATATCAATGCTTCCATGTCAGACCCTATCATTCTTTCACCTTCTCCAGACGGCTACCGAATCAAGCCGCTTACTTCAAATGCTTCTCTTATCGGTATTCTTGATGTAGGTGATGTAACAGTTGCTGAAAAACGCCTCTTCCGCGGAGACACTATTCTGATGGCAACCGACGGTGTATCTGAAGTAATGGATGATAGTGGTGTAGAGCTTGGTGATACTGATATCTATAAGAAGACACTTATGGCTGGTGCTGCAAAAGAGCCTCAGCAGATGGTTGATGATATTGTAGACCTTATTATGAAATACAACGGTGATAAAAAACTTCATGATGACGTTACAATGATGATTGCCAAGGTAGGTTACTAATATGATTTATATAATTCTTAATATAGTTTGTGCTTTGTTTATAATCTTCTTTACTCATCTTATTGATAGTAAAGCTAAATCAGATAACCTTGGAGTTTCATCTTTCTCTGTAGCCATGCTTGTTGCAACAATAGAGTCAATTCTCTTTGTGCTTGTGCTTATAATGCGGTTTACAAACTTTGAGTCGCTTATAGTTCCTGTAATGAGAATTTGTCTTTCTCTTGATGGAATTTCCTTTGTAATCGTTGGATTTGGTATTTTTGAAATCGGAAGACCTAAAAAACTCTTGATTACTTCAATAATAAAATATGGCCTTATCCTCTTTGCAGTATTCATTTCATTCTTTAAGTTTACAACAATTGATGTTTCCTTTGAACACGGAATTGTAATCGCTTCAGAATATCTTATTCCGGCACCTGCCCGTGAATTCTTCCCGCTTACCTGGACAGCTCTCTTTACATATCTTTACCGTTATGTAATTCCTGTTACAGGACTTCTCTTCCTTGTTATTTTGCAGGAAGATAAGAATGCAACCCAGCTTGAAAAATACCAGACTTCAGTAATGACAGAAGGTGTTCTTTTGATGTGGGCTATCAATCTTGCAATTAAGTATATCTCTGCATCGGCACCAGCATTCTCGCTTTTGTTTATGTTCTCGTATCTCTTTATGTACGTTGTATTCTTTATGGCGCTCACAAAGATTTCGGTTCCTTCAGGCAAGGCTATGCTTGTTACAATGTTTAAAACTCTTGTTTCTTACATCTTGCCTGCCGCTGCAGTTGGTTTCCTTTCTATGCTTCTTCAGCCTGTAGGTGGAGCTTATACTTCAACCTTTATAGCTGAATTTATTCTTTATTCAATAGTAGCTGTTCTCTTCTCTCTCTGGATTTCTTCTGTGCTTTCTTCTTCTTCAAAACTTTATACTGCAGATTATGAAGCCTCACTCGAAAAAGAACTTGCACGTATTGATTACCGCGAAGCAGAAATGGACCAGATTACTGCTAAGATGTTTGAAATTATGCGCCGAAACGTAGAATCTTCTTCTATGACTGTTTACATTCTTACTGGTCAGAACGAACTTGATGTAGCATATTCTTCAAATAAAATGGAAAATAAGATTCCTTTGAATAACCCGATGTTCGATACTCTTCTTAATATTGGTAAGAGTATTGTCATTAAGAGTCAGATTGAAAAGGAACATGATATTTCTTCAGTTCAGAAGGAACTTACAGCTTTCTTTGAACAGACAAAATCAGATGCCTTCTTTATCTTAAATGAAGGTCACAATATCTTTGGTATCATCACTCTTGGTAAAAAAGCCTCTGGCGACCACTATAAGGAATATGACTACAACGTATTTGTAAAGCTCTATTCTTACTTCTTCGTATTCGGTTACTACATGCGTAACATTTCTAACAAAGATGTATTGAGTGTCGTAAACCGCGAAATTAAGATGTCTTCTCAGATCATTACTTCCATTCAGGAAAACATTGATCATGTTAAGTCTCCAAAGGTTGATATCGGCTACATGATGGTTCCTGCTCATAACATTGGTGGTGAGTTTATTGATATGATTCGTCTCACAGACACAAGACACCTCTTTGTTGTAGGCGACCTTTCAGGAAAGGGTATTGCGGCTTCTATGAACATGGTCATCTTAAAGTCCATCATTCGTTCTTATCTTGCCGAAGTTCATGACTTTAAGCAGCTGGTTGTAAAGCTTAATACCTTTGTAAGAGATTCTTTGCCAAAGGGAACAATCTTTGCCGGACTTTTTGCCCTTATTGATTTTGAAACTGATACTATGTACTACATCAACTGTGGTGTTCCAGCCCTCATGATGTATACACAGGTTTATAACAACGTAATTGAGATTCAGGGTTCGGGCCACATTCTCGGCTTCGTAAAAGACCTCACACCTTATGTTTCTGTAAAAACTACAAAGCTTAATCATGGTGATATCATCATGGCTTGTACAGATGGTTTGATTCAGTCTCACTCGCTTCGTGGTGAACAGTTTGGTAAGGAACGCGTTCAGCAGGCTGTTCTTGATAACTCTACTTATCCGGCACAGCGTATGGCTCAGTTTACTTTTGAGGGACTGTTAAAGTTCATGTCAAAGGAAATGGAAGATGACGTTTCTATTCTCGTAATTAAATACGAGGGTCTGCCGGAAGAGAAGAAGGAAGATGTTGTTGAAGCTCCAGCTGAAGGTGAAACAACGGTTGCTGCAGAAACTACTGGAAGTGAAGAAGCACCTGCAGAAGAGACTCCGGTTGAAGCACCTGTAGATTCTCAGATGGAAGCTGTAGCAGATGAAACTGTAACACCTGAATCAGCTGCAGCAGAAATGGCAGCTGTAGCGGCTGCCGCTGAAGCTGAAGCCGCCCAGACCCCAGAAACAGTTGCTGAGTCTGAAGCGCCGGCAGAAGAAAAGCCTGCAATTCCAGATGATGATATGACAATGCCGGAAGGCTTTGAAATGCCAGATTTAAGCGATCTTGATGCAATGATGAAGGAGGCTGGTTTATAATATGGAACAGTTATCAATTGTAGAAAAAGACGGTGCAAACTATCACTTATATGAACTCGAAGGCGCTTTGAACGCCTATACAATCGGTGAATTTCAGAACACTTTGTATGAGGCTGTTCACAAGAACAACATCGTGCTTGATATGTCAAAGCTCGTAGAACTTGATCCTGCAGGAATCGGCTTTTTGATGGCAGCATTTAATGACAGTGAAGATGTTGGAAATAAATTGTATTTTATGTCGATGTCAAACGAAGCAGAGAAGGCGATTTCTGCGACGGGATTTAAATACTTATTCAATCTGATAAACTCGGTGACAGAAGTTAATTAACCGGTTCATATAAAAAAAATCCCCGGCTTGCCCGGGGAATAATTATTTAATAGTTGTCATGCTGAACTTGTTTCAGCATCTACTTAACGACGATGTTTACCAGTTTATCCTTAACTACAATTACCTTTACAAGTTCATGTCCATCGGTGAACTTTTTTACACCATCACGCGCAAATGCTGTTTCTTTGAGCTGGTCGTCAGATGAACCAGGTGCTGCTTCGAAGGTATCGCGCTTCTTGCCGTTTACCATAACAACAATAGTCTTTGCATCATCCTTTGCGAAGTCTGCATTAACTGTTGGCCATGCAACGTAGGCGATAGATTCCTTGTTACCAAGTTTTTCCCAGAGCTCTTCGCCCAGGTGTGGTGCGTAAGGTGAGAGAACCTTTACGAAGTCTGACCACATAGCGCGTGGAACTTCCGGAAGCTTTGAGAGCTCATTAATGAAAATCATCATCTGGCTGATTGCTGTGTTGAAGTTCAATGTAGCTGTATCATCAGTTACCTTTTTGATAGTCTGAGCAAAAGTTTTGCGGGCAGAAATCAAAGCCTTGTCATCCAGCTTGCCATTGATGTCGATATCAGTCATTGGCTTTTCGCTTACTGACCATACCTTTTCGAGGAAGCGGTGAATACCAACAATACCCTGAGTTGCCCATGGCTTTGACATTGTAAGAGGTCCCATAAACATTTCGTACATACGTACCGAGTCTGCACCGTAAGCCTTAATTTCATCATCAGGATTTACTACGTTCTTGAGCGACTTAGACATCTTTGCAACAATCTGTTCAAGTTCTTCGCCGGTTGCCTTTTCGTAGTATTTTCCGTCATCGCGCTGTTCAACTTCATCAACAGGAACCAAGGTTTTGTTCTTTCTCTGGAAGGCAAATGAAGTAATCATACCCTGGTTTACAAGGCGCTGGAATGGCTCTTTTGTCGAAACAACTCCAATATCATAAAGCACCTTGTGCCAGAAGCGGGCATAGAGGAGGTGAAGAACGGCATGCTCAGCACCACCGATGTAAAGGTCTACAGGCATCCAGTACTTTTCTTTTTCCGGTGCACAGAATTGCTTGTCGTTGTGTGGGTCAAGGTAGCGGAGGTAGTACCAGCAGCTTCCGCCCCACTGAGGCATTGTGTTTGTTTCGCGTTTAGCTGGTTTACCGCACTTTGGACATTTGCAGTTTACCCATTCATCAATTGCAGCAAGTGGAGATTCACCTGTTCCTGTAGGCTGATATGACTTAACTTCAGGAAGCTTTAATGGGAGCTCTTCTTCCGGAACCGGAACAGTTCCACAGTCAGGGCAGTGTACCAGAGGAATTGGTTCACCCCAGTAGCGCTGGCGGCTATATACCCAGTCGCGAAGTTTATAGTTGATAGCCTTGCGGCCGATTTTCTTTTCTTCAAGGAATTCCAGCATCTTGGCGATTGCGTCTGCCTTGTTAAGACCGTCGAGGAATTCTGAGTTTACGTGAATTCCGTCCTGAGTCCAGGCCTGTTTCTGTACGTCAACTTCTGATTTCAAAACTTCGATGATTGGCAGGTTGAACTTTTTAGCGAATTCCCAGTCGCGGTCATCGTGAGCAGGAACGGCCATAATTGCACCTGTACCGTAAGAAATCAAAACGTAGTCTGCAATCCAGATTGGAATGAGTTTTCCGTTTACAGGGTTAATTGCATAGCTTCCGCTGAATACACCGGTCTTGTCTTTTGCAAGGTCTGTACGCTCAAGGTCAGACTTTTTAGCAGCTGCTTCCTGATAAGCTTTAACTGCCTCTGCCTGTTCAGGTGTTGTGATTTCAGGAATAATCTTGTGTTCCGGTGAAACAACCATGTAGGTTGCGCCAAACAAAGTATCGCAGCGGGTAGTGTAAACGGTGAGCTTGTTATCAGTTGGCTTTCCGTCTTTGTCTGCAACAGTAAAGGTAACTTCGGCACCAGTTGATTTTCCAATCCAGTTGTGCTGCATAGTCTTTACGCTTTCAGGCCAGTCAAGACCTTCCAGGTCTGCATCAAGGCGGTCTGCATAATCAGTAATTTTTAAAATCCACTGGCGGATTGTCTTGTGAGTTACTTCTGCACCACAGCGGTCGCACTTTCCGTCTTTTACTTCCTCGTTAGCAAGACCAGTCATACAAGAAGGACACCAGTTGATTGGAGTCTGTGCTTCGTATGCCAAGCCCCTCTTGTAGAGCTGGAGGAAAATCCACTGTGTCCATTTGTAATAGTCAGGCTCACAGGTAGATACACAGCGGTCCCAGTCATAGCTGAAGCCGAGCGACTTAATCTGCTGTGTAAAGTGTGCTATGTTTGCGTTAGTTGTTGTCTTTGGATGAGTTCCGGTCTTGATTGCATAGTTTTCTGCAGGAAGACCAAAAGCGTCGTATCCCATAGGATGGAGTACGTTATATCCATTCATGCGTAGGTAGCGGCAGTAAATATCTGTTGCAGTGTAGCCTTCCGGATGTCCTACATGTAGGCCGGCCGCACTTGGATAAGGGAACATATCAAGGACATACATGCGTTTCTCTGGAGGATACTTTTCGTCCTCAGTTACCTTAAAAGTTTTGTGTTCGTCCCAATACTTCTGCCATTTAGGCTCAATTGATTCAAATGGATACTTGCTCATACACGCCTCACAATTTATTGAAAATGATTGAAATATTATAGTAAAAAAATAGAAGTCTGTGAAGAAGTCGAATTTGTAAAAATCTGATTGGCGGAGCAGGCACGGGGTACAAACTGCCTCTTGAGCTTTTTGGCGCTTAGCCATCAAAAGAATCCGAGGATTTTTGCCTGCAAAAACCGCAGGATTCTTTCACAAAAAAGGGAAAGCGAGCATGTTTGTGCCCCAGTGCCAGCGGGAGCCAAGCAGATTTTTTGAGAACGAATGTTTGATTAGAATTCGATGTTAGAAATTTCCAGATAATTGTACGATATCCCATCATTTTCAATAAGCTTGTAAATGCCGGTTACGGTGATGTCCTGTCCGGGTTCTGGAAAATCGTCCGGGTACTTGTGGTCTCCAGGCCATACGAACTCCAGCCCCTGCTGGCAGCAGGCTGTGGCATCCGGGACAACTACGGCATAGTAGAGTTCACCTGTCTGTGGATCTGTGTAAGTTTCGAACCAGCCTGAAACCTTTATGTTTTTTTCGACATAATCTTCCGGCATTACCAGCATGTCGAACATTGTTGAATAAATCATTGTTGCGGACATTTTTGTCAGGTCCAGGTCTATTTTTGATGGATCATAGCTGGCGGTGGAGCTGGTTCCGTGAGCCTCAGCCACCGAAGTTTTTGCGGCAGCAGCAGCCTGGAGCCCAGAGTTATCGGTTTTGTCTTTTGCTTTACACGAGAGCAGGGGTAAGCATATCAGTAAAATCAGAATTTTTTTCATTTTATAAAAACTCCTACAGCTGTAAAGAGCAGGAAGGCTGCAAGGTCAACGGCAACAATCGTACTTCCAACCGGAGTGCCTGCCAGAACAGAAATCAAAAGACCTGTTACCGAACATACAACAGAAACCACGGCTGAACACACTGTTACAGAACGGAAGCTTTTGAAAACTCTCATTGCAGAGAGTGCAGGGAAAATTACCAGGGCAGAAATCAAAAGGGAACCAACCAGGTTCATTGCAAGCACAATAATCACCGCAATAATAATTGCAATTACAAGATTATAAATCTGAGCATGAGTACCTACTGCTGTTGCAAAGTTTTCGTCAAAAGTTACACAGAAGATTTTGTTATAGAAGATAATGAAGGCAATTATTACTGCCACCGAGAGCCCGGCACAAAGCCAGACTTCACCAATGGTGAGTGTTAGAATTGAGGTTGAACCGAAGAGGGTGCTGCAGACGTCGCCGGTGATGTTTGACGAGGTTGAAAAAATATTCATCAAAAGATAACCGATTGCAAGGGATGCTACAGAAATCATTGCAACGGCTGCATCTCCCTGAATCTTTGTGTTGCGGCCGGTACGTAGAAGTAGTACGGCACATAAAATTGTAAGTGGGAGAACTATGTACATATCATTAGGAATCTTAATGAAGGTGCCTAAAACAGTTGCAAGACAGATTCCGCCAAAAGCTACGTGAGAAAGTCCATCGCCTATAAATGAAAAGCGTTTGAGTACCAGAGTAACGCCCAGCAGAGAAGAGCAGAGTGAAATTAAAACTCCTACGATGAAGGCGTAGCGTACAAATGCAAAACTAAAGTATGTTGCTAAGGTGTCTATCATATTCTTTTACGTCTCCAAAAAAACTTGCACCGCCACTTCCGATGTGAAGCACATGGCTTGCGTATTTGAGTGCGGCGTCTGTATCATGTGAAATCATTATGATTGTGATTCCGTCTTTATTCAGCTGCTCAATAAGGTCGTACATTTCCTGTGTGGCTGCAGGGTCAAGACCGGTTACAGGCTCGTCGAGCAAAAGCATTTTCTGTGCGGCGCAGAGGGCACGGGCAAGAAGGGTTCTCTGCTGCTGGCCTCCGGAAAGTTCGCGGTAGCATTTTTTTGCAAGATGTGTAATGCCGAGTTTTTCCATTGCGGCCTTGGCAAGCTCTTTTTCTTCTTTTATATAAAAGGGACGGCGGCCACAGCGAGACTGGCAGCCGGAAAGAACTATTTCCTGTACGCTTGCAGGAAAATCGCGCTGAACCTCTGTCTGCTGCGGCAGGTAGCTGATTTCATCTGGGAGAAGCCCATCGCCGGTTTCAATAGTGCCTGCGAGTGGTTTTAGAAGCCGCAAAATAGTCTTCATCAGCGTGGTTTTTCCAGAGCCGTTCTCTCCCACTATGCAGAGATAGTCGCCCTTGTTTACGCTGAAGGAGAGATTTTCTATTACTGTTTTTGTACCATACCCCAGGGTAAGGTTCTTACATTCTAATTGTGCCATAATTTGATAATGATTATCAAATTATACATATATTTTATTATTTTACAATATGTATTTTCTATAATATAATTATAGAATTATGACAGTATTTGCAACATTTGTTATAGTTTTATTTTCAGTCACTTATGCAAGTGTACTGACCTTGAGATGGTTTGCCCTTGAGTTTATTTACAATGATGTTGCCGCCATGTGGGGAGGAACACTTCCAAATATCATGGTTGCATCTTTACTCTTGTTTATTGCCGTTGCCATAGGGTATTTTATATCAAAGCCTTTTGATCAGATAATTAAAAAGATTCAGACTGAAAATCGTAAGGCGACCAAAGAAGAAATTGCCGCCTGCCTTAAAAGCTATAAAGGAATTATCTCTCTGATTATTGCTGCTAATGTAATCGGATTTTTTATCGGTCAGATTATCATTGTGTATATCGGAATTGCAAACGGATCAAACGTGTATTATTTTTCACGTGTTTTCCTTGTAGTTGCTCAGGCAATGGGCTTTGGAGGTATTTCTGCAATTACCGCAATTAAGATTGTAGACTATCTGCTTATAAAAAAACGTGAGATGCTGGAGATGGGGTCTATTGTCGAATTCAGAAGCCGCTCTTCAAAAATCTCTATTTCAATTGGTCTGGTTTTCTTCCTTTCGCTTTACTTCCTTGGAATTAACATGCTTACCGTTCCTTATGGAATTCTTCTGGAATCACACAATGGAACCTTCCAGGGAGATTTGCTTATTGCCTTCTTTAAAAAAGGTGCTCTTTGTATCGGGCTTTCTATGGTGATAGGAGCTGTTCCATTCCTTACAGTACTTCATGGTCTTTCAATGCGAATCAAGCTTACTTCAAGACTTCTTGATGATATAGCAAACAACGGGGACCTTACCTGCCGAATCAATATCAATATGATTGATGACTTTGGTGTTCTTATTTCTTCTGTTAATACTCTGATTGCAAAACTTTCTTCTATGATTAAGGATTTACAGGCAGAAACACATGCAGTAACTGAGTCTGCGGGAATTATTTCTAAATCTGCACGTTATGCAACCGGTGCCATTGGAGTTATGAATCACTCTTTGCAGCATATTGATGAAAACTCTAAGAAGCAGGATGAACTTGTTGAAGTTACCGGTGAAAACCTTGTAATGCTTGCAGACTCTATTGATACTGTAAAGCTTCATGTTACCCAGCAGACAGAAGCTGTTCAGAGTATTTCTACAGCAATTTCTAAAATGACAGACAGTATTTCCAGTGTTGCTAATACTGCAAAGCAGGCACAGGAGGTTTCTCAGGGACTTTCTGAACGTTCTGATATAGGTAATACTGCGGTTGAACATGCTGTAAGTACAATGAAAGAGATTCAGACTGTATCCGAAGAAGTTAGAAAGCTCTTGAAGGTTATTCAGGGCATTGCTGCTCAGACAAATCTCCTTTCTATGAACGCTGCCATTGAGGCGGCTCATGCAGGTGAGTTTGGTGCAGGCTTTGCGGTTGTTGCAGACGAGGTTCGTTCTCTGGCTTCTTCTTCATCTTCAAGTGCCCGCAATATTCAGGTTAAGATTAAAGAGATGATGGAAAAGACTACTGCCGGTGTAGAGGCTATTACTTCTGCCGGAACAGCCTTCCAGGGAATCCGTGATAATGTAATTGAAAATGCGGCTCTCGTAAAGATTATTTATGATGCTATGATCCAGCAGAATCAGGGGGCGGCTGAGACAAAGCAGGCTGCCGATGACCTTGTAGAAGCTATTCATGCTATCCGCGATCTTGCAGAAGAGGAGACGGAGGAGGCTGGTAAGCTGCGTGAGTCTATGGATGCGGTAGTTGCGGCTTCTAAGTCTACTGTAGCTGCGGTTCAGGAAAGTATGGAAGCTACGGCTAATATGAAGGTGACTGTTGAAAAAGTTGATAAGTCTGCGGAAGGTAATAAAGAATCGGTTGAAAAAATTTACAACCATGTTGAACAGTTTATCGTGTGATAAACTTGTAATCCTGCCACCAAAAAATAAGTACGCCTACGCGGCTTTATCTATGCTGACAAGGGGTCAAGCCCCTTGCAGCATACTAAAGAGTGTAGTCGCACTTATTTTTTTGTGCAGGCTCCGAGTTCTTCAAGCGATATTTCAGAATATATTATTGCTTAGAAAATCTTCTTAAACTCACCAAGCAAAATATCTGTTTCGATTGATGCATCGAGGTCAGTAATCTTGCCCTTGTTCTTGTAGTAGTTGATGAGCGGTTCTGTCTGCTCGCGGTAAACGTCCATACGGTGGAGGATAGACTCCTGCTTGTCGTCATCGCGCTGATAGAGCTCGCCGCCACACTTGTCGCAAACGCCTTCTACTTTTGGTGGAAGAGTTTTGATATTGTAGTTAGCGCCACAAGCCTTACAAACACGGCGTGTAGAAAGACGGCCGATTACGATATCATCTGAAATCTGGAAGTTTACAACCTTGAGGTCTGAAACAAGTCCGTCCAGCATTTCTGCCTGTGGAATTGTGCGTGGGAAACCGTCAAGAATGTATCCGTTCTTGCAGTCATCCTGAGCAAGGCGGTCCTTTACAAGTTCAAATGTGAGTTCATCGCTTACGAGAGAACCTGAATCGATAATTGCCTTTACCTTTACTCCAAGTGGAGTCTGTGCCTTAATATTTGCACGGAAAATATCACCAGTTGAAATGTGTGGGATTTTGTAGTCTTCTGCTACCTTTACTGCGAGAGAACCTTTTCCAGCTCCCGGTGGTCCCAAAAATACGAAATTGTTCATTATTTACTCCTAAAAATAAAAATCTGATTTCTATTATTTTATTATGAAAAAGCCTTGAGGGCAAGTAGAAAATGGATTGTGAAAATGGATTGCCACGTCGCTACGCTCCTCGCAATGACGAACTCTCCGTCATTGCAATCGACTCGAAACAATCCCCAAGTCTACGTCATTGCGAGCGAAGCGAAGCAATCTATTTTATGTTAAAAAATATTGTTGACTATATATCAAATCGTTTATAAATTTAAAATAGACCCTGAAAAAAAATCGGGGTGACGATTTTTTAGTTTTGAGAGGATTATAATGAAAAAGATTTCGAAGGGGCTGATTGCTCTGATTATTGTAATTGTTTGTGTACTTGGAGTTTTTTCTTTCTATAAGAATACTTACAACTCGCTGGTTACTATGGATGAAGGAGTTTCGGCTTCCTGGGCTGAGGTACAGAATCAGTATCAGCGCCGTCTGGACCTGATTCCAAACCTTGTTTCTACAGTAAAAGGCTATGCTAAGCATGAAAGTGATGTTTTTACCCAGGTTTCTGAGGCACGTTCAAAGGCCGGCGGACAAATCAATATCAGTGATGAGGTTTTGAATGACCCTGAGGCTTTTGCCCGCTATCAACAGATTCAGGATAATCTTGGTGCCAGCCTGCAGCGCCTCTTGATGGTAACAGAGCAGTATCCGGAGCTTAAAGCAGACCAGAACTTTATGGCCCTGCAGGATCAGCTGGAAGGAACTGAAAACCGTATTACTGTTGCCCGCAACCGCTTTAATGAAACTGCAAAGACCTATAATACAAAAATCCGCCAGTTCCCTGCAAATATCATTGCAAATATGAGCGGCTTTGAAAAGAAGTCTTATTTTACAGCAAGTGCAGAGGCTCAGTCTGCGCCTAAGGTTGAGTTTTAGTAGATCCCGAAACAAGTTCGGGATGACAGGGATGTTATGAAATATAAAACACTTATTAAAAAGCTTAAATTAAAGGATGAAGATTTCAAGGCAATAAAGAATGCTGTTGCAGCGGCAGAAGCTAAGACTACCGGTGAAATTGCTGTGGCGGTTACTCCGGAATCTGCCCGCTACTGCTTCTGGGAGCTTCTGGCTGCAGACTTTTTCGGGGCTCTTGTACTCGTTTGTATGCTTCCTTTTTCGGAAAAGATTCTTGCTCTCTACCACAGACTTTACTGGCAGAATGAGCCCGGCTGGATTTTACCGCTCTTCTTTGTAATTTCCTGTCTGGCAGCAGTCGTTGTTGGTTTTTACATCTGCAATATTCCGGCAATAGACCGCCTTGTAATTCCGCCTTCTGTACGCAGGGCCTGTGTTACAAACCGTGCCTTCCGCTATTTTACAGAGAGCGGCGTTTATGACACAGCAGAGCATTCAGGTATTTTGATTTTTGTTTCTTATATGGAACGCCAGGTTCGCATTGTTGCTGATTCCGGTATTTCAAAGCATATTTCTCAGGACTTGTGGAATCTGATAGCAGATGAACTGGCTGAAAATCTTCGTAAGGGACAGGCTGCTACAGCCTTTACTACAGCTATAGAAAAATGTGGGGAACTTCTAGCAGAGCATTTCCCACCACATCAGGAAAATCCAAATGAACTTCCTGACGGCCTTGTAATTCTGGAGGATGCAGAATGGTAAAAAGATTTTTGACAGGACTTACCCTTGCCCTTATTATGATTTCTTCTCCACTTTTTGCAGCCACCGTACCAGCTCTTAAAGGCCGTGTAAATGATTATGCAAAAATAATCCGAGACAGCGATGAGCGTGAAATAGAAGAATACCTTGCTGGAGTAGAGCAGGCTTGTGGTGCTCAGATTGCAGTTCTTACAATGCCTTCACTGGATGGCGAAGATATTTCTTCCTTTGGAATTAAGGTTGCAGATAAATGGCAGCTTGGTGATAAGGAAAAAGATAACGGCGCAATTCTGATTGTTGCCTATGCCGAACATGATTTACGAATTGAAGTAGGAGACGGACTTGAAGGTTCTCTTACCGATGCAAAGTGCGGACTGATTTTACGAAACGTAATTGTTCCGGAATTCCGTGATGGAAATTATTCCAAAGGAATTCTTGAAGGTGTAAAAAATATAGGTGCCATTGCAAGTGGTGACGAAAGTGCCCTTTCCCGTTCTGTTAAGGAAGGAGAAGACAAGAGTTCAAATGATCTTGTTCCTGTTTTTGCTATGCTTATATGGCTGATTTTTGTTGTGAGTATGATCAGTGCAAATGCAAGACGTGGTCGCCGCCGTGGCCGCTATTATCATAACGGAAATACTATTGCATGGATTGCAGCCGATGCCGCACTCCGCTCTATGATGGGTAGTGGCGGACATTCAGGAAGTCATTCATCCGGTGGTTTCGGCGGCTTTAGCGGAGGAGGCGGACACTTTAGTGGTGGCGGTGCCTCAGCCCACTGGTAGAAAGTATACGGTGGTTTCGATACGGCTGCGCCTACTCAACCACCGTGTTTAAATGTGGGTGTTCATTATTTCCATAAGCTCTCTGGCAACTCTTACGGTTCTGTCTGCAAGTTTTGCCAGAGTAAGAGCTTCATGGCCTAAGTTTTCTGTAAAGGCTGAAATTCCGCTGCTGGCATCATTTACAGCCTGAGAAGCCTGGCAGAGCTCCTGCATATTATTCATTACGCTGGCAGCGAATTTATCCTGGTTTATAATTTCAGACTTCATATGAGCAGCACTTGTTGCAAGGCTTGCTACATCTTTTTCAATTGCGTTTCCGGCATTCTGCTGGGCTTTCATTCCTTCCCAGGCAGCATTAACTCTTTCAGCACTCTTAACAGAACCGTCTTCAATCTGCAAAAGTGCCTGGTTAACCTTAGAAGTAAGGTCAGCACTGCTGTCGATAGAACCGATAATGGAAGTGATGATTTCTGCAATCTTACCGGACCACTGAGAGGTTTGAGAAGCAAGGTCTTTAATTTCATGGGCAATTACGGCAAAGCCCTTTCCAGCTTCTCCCGAATGTGCCGCTTCAATACTTGCGTTCATAGAAAGAAGGTCGATTTTGTGGGCAAAGGTAGAAAGTGTACTTGCAACGCCCAATATTTCAGTTGATGAATCCTGAATATCCTTCATAACAGACATGAGTTTTTTCATGTCTTCACTTCCGGCCTGGGTAAGCTTTGAAAGGGAAGAGGTAAACTGAGCTGCAGTAGAAATACCTTCTCCAACAGTTGAAATACCGTCAATAATTTCCTGGGTACCTTTTGTAGTATCCTGAATCATTATTGTTTCGCTTTCAAATTCTTTTGAAATTGATTTTAAGAAGTTTGTAAGATTATCAATTGCAGTTGCAGTTTCTTCGCGGATGCGGTTCTGTTCGGTAATTGCATTATTGATATCAGCTACCTTATCCTGAGTCTCTGATGAAGATTCAATCATAGAATTTACAGATTTGTTAAGCTTTTCAGCAACAGAGTTAGAGTCTTCTGCCATCAACTGGGCCTTTGCTACTACGGTTGAAAGCTTGTCCTTCTGAGCCTGAGTTTCTTTTGCAAGTCGCTGAACTTCTTTTTTGATATTTGATTCTCGGATTGCAAGAGTGATAAATACAGAAAGGTCTACAAAGAAGAAGGCAAAGCCCTGGGTCCACATAAATGGAACAACTCCCATTACCTGGCAGACAACATCATGAAGGGCAAAGCAGGAACCGACAAAGAAGCCGACAAAAACAGGAATAGAATCATACTGCTTCTGTTTGATTCCATGAACGGTAACTATAAAGCCGTATACAATTACACCAACAGTTGGAAGCATAGAAATAAGGAATACATTATCAACTGCAATATCATTACCAAGAGAGAAGCCGTATATAATAAAGAAAAGCAATGTTGTAACGATAGCAATTCCTAAGGTAAGCTTTACTTTTGCTCTATTATAAAAGCGGTGCAGGAAGAGCATAAGGAACATCATACTTGCAGGCAGACAGGCTCTTGAGAAGGCTCTCTGGAAATTGTAATTGAGTACAGTATTTTCAGAACCCATGTCATAGAAATAAAGAATGATAAAGAAGAGACAGCCAACAAAATATAAAAAGGCTGTATTACTTCTATCCATGCAGAACTGCAGTAAAGAATAGAAAAGAATGAAGGCACACAAAACAGCGATACACAAAAATATCTTCTGGTTAAAAATGTTTTTGATTTTATTCATGAAGTAGCCCTGGGTGTCATCATCAATAGAAGGGCAGATATCTTTTGCAGTATTACCTGGAGCGTAAACCCTTAAAGCAATTTCTACACTGCCATTTTTAATACAGTTTGAAGGAATTAAAACATCAGTATTCTGTTCGATTTTTACGCTGACATTGGGTGGGAAGCTTCCTCGGGCACCAACATAAGCGCCATCGGCATATACTTCAATGGCACAGTTGGTTTTCTGAAAACCTAGCCATATATTAGAAGATTGGAATGTGGCTGGTACATTTACATTTTTTCTAAGCCAGAAATAATGCTGATTATTTTGCATTGCAATGAGCCCGCTTGCATTTGAGTTCTGCCAGGAGCTGTAGTCCAAATCTGCAGCAGCATAGCTTTTGTTATCTCCAAACTTAATTTTCCAGTCTTCGTATATAGGCTGGCTTTTTCCCATTTTCATAGAGCATGATGTAAAAAGGATTGTTAATACAAAAAGTGAAAAAATAGATTTTTTTAATGTCTTCATATTTATTCTCTCCAATCAGGATATATATAAAATTATACCATATATATAGAAAATCACAGAGAAAAAAATATAAAATCTATTTACGCTTGCTTACGGCTATTCTGTCGCCGATTTCAAAAAAGGTGGTGTCAAATTCCTGATTTGTTCTGAGGAATTCTGCATATTTCTGGATTTTTTTTACCAGCTTTTTTGTTGAGTAGTTATGGGTGAGGGAAAGATCATCTACCATACCGTGAAAGGAGAGGTTGTCACTTATGATTACTCCGTCTGGGGCCAGATTTGCCTTGTATTTTTCGAAGAACTTTATGTACTGGGCTTTTGCGGCGTCAATAAAAATCAAGTCAAATTCGCCTTCTAAAGGATAGGTGAGGGCATCGCCGTGAATGGCAGTAATGCGGTCTGAAAGTCCTGCGGCTTTAAAATTCTCCACAGCCTTGAGGTGGCGGTCTATGTCGAGCTCGATTGTTGTGACCTTAATGTCGTCTGCAAGACTTGCAAAGCGGATGGAAGAATAGCCGATGGCAGTTCCAATTTCGAGGATATTTTTGCAGCTGTGTTCCTTGATGTAATCGCAGATAAAGTCACAGCCTTCGTCCTGCATGATGGGAACTGCCTCGCGGCTTGCATATGCTTTTATTGAAAGTAAGTTGTCCATAATTATTTCTGCATTGCGATTCGCTTTTCGCGAACGTTTGCGAGTAATGATTGTAGCCCATTTGCGTCCTGAGTTTCAATCAGTTTTTTCAGATTATCTAACTGACTTTCAAAATTTTCTATATGGGCAACCAGCTTTTCCCGGTTAGCAAGAAAGAGCTCTGTCCAGAGGGGTGCGTTAATCATTGCAATTCTGGTGAGGTCTTCAAAAGAGCCGCCACCGAAGCTTGTGATTTCCGGGTCGCCGGCACTTTCTACCATGGCGCTTGCTACAACGTGACAAAGCTGAGAGGTAAAGCCAATCTTGTTGTCGTGGGTGTCGGCATCTACTTCGGTAATTCTTGAAAAGCCCATTCCACGGATGATTTTGCGGAAGGTTTCTACGGCAGCTTCGTCCTCGTAACCATCTTTTGGTTTAATCAGAATATAATTGTGATTAATAAAGTATTCGCCTTTTGAAGCCGCAAAGCCTTCTTTTTCACCGCCTGCCATTGGGTGGCCTAAAATCAGATGGGCATTTGCCGGCCGGATTTCGTCCTTGTCCAGGGCAGCAGCCAGGTCGTGTTTTACACCGCTGATGTCGGTGATGATTGCTCCGTCCTTAAAATCAGCTTTGTGTTCCCGTAAAAAATCCAGGGTTGCAGCAGGGTAGAGGCAGATAAAAATCATGTCAGCCTGGCCTAACAAATCTTTTGTTTCGCTTGGCGTAAAGGCGCGGTCAATGATTCCCGAGGTGAAGGCGGCAAAGAGCGACTCATTGTTTTTGTCGAGAGCAAAGATTTTGCCGTCCGGGTCGGAGAAGGATGGGGCAGCAGCTTGTGAGCCGGAGCTTTTGATTATGTTTGAGCGGATTGCCTTTGCGACAGAACCGCCCATTATTCCAAGTCCTACGATTGCGTAAATCATACGTTGCGTCCGTTGATTGCGGCAATCTGAGGAAGAATCTTCATAAGTGAAGCAAACTCAGTTGGGTGAAGAGACTGCTCACCGTCGCAGAGAGCCTTTTCCGGATTGTTGTGAACTTCGATGATAAGTCCGTCTGTGTTGCAGGCAACGGCTGCCTTGGCAAGCTCCGGTACCATCCAGCGCTGACCGCAGGCATGGCTTGGGTCAATGATGATTGGAAGGTGGCTTACCTTGTGGAGGTATGGAACGATGCTTACATCAAGACAGTTACGTGTGTAGTTATCAAAAGTACGAACACCGCGTTCACAGAGAATTACGTCTTCGTTTCCGCTTGCCATAATGTATTCAGCAGACATCAAAAGCTCTTTTACAGTTGCGGCCATACCACGCTTAAGCAAAATAGGCTTGCCAACCTTTCCCATCTCTTTGAGAAGGTCAAAGTTCTGCATGTTGCGGGCTCCAATTTGAATAACATCAACATCATCAAAATATTTAAGCTGGCGGATATCCATCAGTTCAGTTACAATAGGAAGTCCAGTTTCCTTTTTAGCCGCTACGAGGAACTGAAGTCCTTTTTCACCAAGTCCCTGGAAGCTGTAAGGAGAAGTACGAGGCTTAAAAGCACCGCCGCGAAGAAGTTTTGCTCCGGCAGCTTTAACATCGCGGGCAATTGAAACAACCTGCTCTTCAGTTTCTACTGAACAAGGACCTGCAATTACAGGAATCTCGCCGTTACCGAAGCTTGTATTTCCAACTTTTATTACCGAGTTCTCAGGATGGAAGGTGCGGCTTGCCATTTTATATGGAGCAGATACCCGCTGTACTGTGTCTACAAAAGGATTTGCGCTGACCATTTCGGTGTCGAGTGAACTGGTGTCGCCGAGAAGTCCGAGAATTGTAAGGTTTTCACCCTTTGATACATGAACTCCAAAGCCCTTCTGCTTCCATGAGTCGATGAACTCGTTCATCTGCTGATCTGTGGTTCCGTGTTTAAGTGTTATAATCATTTATTTTTCCTCTCTTGGTAATTTTCCGGGAGCTGTTGGCTTTTGAGTTCCCTTGCCTCTGCCGTGCACAGCAAAAAAAAAGGAACTCTTTTTCAGAGTTCCTTGAAATTACCGATTTATATACATCAGCATCTATTTTTCCAGAACTCTGCAAGACTTATGAGAATAATAGTAATAATAGTATGCGTAAGTGATGTTTTTCATTTGTATTTAATTTACTGCTATGAAAAAGAAGTGTCAAGTGGTGTTATTGTAAATAGAAACATTTTTTTTCCGTCATTGCGAGCCGAAGGCGAAGCAATCCATTTATATAGATTGCCACGTCGCCCTGCAGGCTCCTCGCAATGACGATAAGTTTGCTCGCAATGACGAACATTATGTAGTATAATATATCCGAGGTGATTAAATGAAAGAAGTATTTGATTTTATAAAAAAATGCGGCACTTATTATTTAGCTACAGTTGATGCAGATGGACAGCCACGTAACCGTCCATTCGGCACAATCAATCTTTTTGAAGATAAGCTTTACATCCAGACAGGAAAGAAAAAGGATGTTTCAAAGCAGATTCAGAAAAATCCTAAGGTTGAACTCTGCTGCTTTGACGGTGCGACAGGTACATGGCTTCGTCTTGCCGGAGAACTTGTTCGCGATGACCGCCGCGAGCCAAAGGTTGATATGCTTGAGCATTATCCAGACCTTAAGGCTATGTATTCTCCAGATGATGAAAACACTGAGGTGCTTTACTTTAAGAATGCAACTGCAACATTCTCAAGCTTTAGCGCTGCACCTAAAGTTGTAAAGTTCTAAACGATTAATAAATATATATATCCGGGGCTCCCACTAAGACAGCCCCGGATTTTTTTTATAAAACTTTAATTTCGTCTGCAAGTTCAGCAAATGGCCCCGGTATAACGTGGGTGCCGCGGTGGTTGCCGAAGAAGTCTTCATTGAAGATGATGTCACTTCCGTCGCGGTTTTCAAAGCGCTGTTCAGGTTCAAAGGCAGAGCCGAGAACTTTAGTTGTGATTACGCCTGTGGTGTAGTTGCCAAGCAGTTCTTTGAGATTGCTTGTCAGTTTGCCGGATTTTAAGCTGATTTTTGCCTTGTTTTTTCCAGCTACAAGGAGCATGTCTTTTTCATGCTTGCAGACAGTGGCACCGTTGAGGTAAACATTTCCGCCCAGCCATACAGGCAGGTGACCAAAATGATACTGGGCAAGAGGCCCCATATCAGGCTCTCTGTCCATCATAAAGTTTTTAATCCATTCATCATAAGTAGGGAAGATATCAAATGGAGCAGTGCCGACAACTTCGTAGTCGGCAGCGGCTGCAGTCTTTTCTTTATCCTTTACATCAAATGTCTGAACAAAAATATTATTGTAGATTCTGTCGTCTCCGTGAAGAATTGTCATAAAGCCCGCAACCTCTGTGCGGTGGCGTATGTGGTAAGGAGTATAGCGTGGTTCTCTCTGGTCGTTTACAATGCTGTCTACGCCGGAATTGATGAGGCTGAAAGACCCCTGAATAAGGTTGTGAACAACGGCAATTCCTTGGCTTGGAATTGTGATGGAAACCTTGGAAAGCAGCAGGTTATTGTCGATGGTTGTAGGTCCGTGGCCAACTTCAATAAAGACGTCTGTGCTGAACATGGCGCCCTGAGCGGCTTCGCGGCCTTCCGGTCTCTGATTGTTGTACATGAGGTTCTGGCTTACGCGGGCTCCCTGAGCTTCCCAGTCCAGCCATACTCCCATAATGCAGTCGTGAATGTGGTTGCGGCGGATTACAACATCAATTGCGGCATGCAGCTTGATTCCTGCAGTTTCGGCACCACCCAGCTGCTGGGAATTACAGATGTGGTGAATGTGGCAGTCTTCGATTGTTGAGAAAACGCCTCCCATGCGGCCGACAATACCTGTTTGCTCGCAGTGGTGAACGTGGCAGCGGCGTACGATGTGTGAACCGATATTCTCTTTTGTCCAGCCGTGGTACTGGCCTCGGCAAACTGCGTCGCGCTCCATCTGAGTAGGGCTCTTGAGGTGCTTTGTGTAAAAGTACATGTCGTTTTCTTCGTCGCGGTATTTACCTAGGGAGATTCCGCAGCAGCGGCTGTTGCAGACTTCCAGATCTTCGAAAATCCAGCCCTTGCTCCAGTGTGGGCCGATGAGTCCGTCCTGATAGGCGGCCGGCGGCGCCCAGGTTGTAGCACCGTTACAGATTTTAAAGCCGCTCACGGTGATGTAGTTGAGGCCGTTCTGATCCGGCATAAAGCAGTTGCGGCGAACGAGAATTTCGACATTTTCCTTGTTAGGATCCAGGCCTTTGAAGTTACAGTAGAAAACAGTAAAGCGGCCGCGTTTAATTTCCTTAGCCTGGGCGTTTACGATATAATCGGCCGCCTGTACAGGCACGCTTCCGTCATCATTATACTGGAGGACAGGGGCTTCTCCTTCCTGTTCGCAGAACCATTTGTATTCAGATTCCTTTTGATTCCAGGTGCATGGGTCGGCCTTACCGGCTATACATTCGTCCAGGCTCGCAGTTTCATACATCATTCTGTCGTTCAAAATAACGCAGCCTGTGTGGCGTACGGTCGGAGCAAAATACCAGTCTCCGCAAACATAGCTTGTATATGGATTGTAGCCGCCGAAGATGCCGTTATCTACCTTTGCAGTCCATACGTCGCCCTTGAACTTTTTCCAGCCCTTGAGAACTTCCGAGCCTGTGATTACGGCTCCAAGAGGCTTTTCTGATTTATAAGTGATTCGTTGGTCCGGGGCATCTCCGCTTCCGCCAGCCTTAGGAACTACCTGTTCTCGGTAGATTCCAGGTGCAACAAGAACCTGGTCGCCGGCGCGGGCAAGGGCTGCCGCCTGATTGATTGTCTTAAAAGGGGAAGTCTTGCTTCCGTTTCCGTTTCTTTTTGCTTTTGTGTTTACATAATAAATCATATGTGACTCCTGATTAAATTATAAAGCAGAAGTCAGAAAAATATTGAAATTTTATCTACAAGAATAGGAAGAAAATATCTCTATTTAGAATAGCCAAAGGCAAGAATGGTAAAGGCTTTTCCTTCCTCTCCGGCAGCAGGCTTTATTTCTACAGTGTGCTTTGCTGCCGAGGCTTCATCAATAATCATTACAACCATGCAGTTATTCCAGCCGCCTTCTTCGTGACCGGCGTAGGTATTCTGCAGCTTGCTGTCAACATAAACTTCGTATTTTCCAAAACTTGTGTTGTTGGCATTTTTGTAAATCATAATGAGGCTTTTACAGTTAAGCTCCATGTTAAAGGCCTGAGAAGAGCTGCCGTCATTTTTCCAGTTTTCGGGGAAGCATTTTCCGCCATGAAGGTAAGCCTGAATCTCTGTATCTTTTTGACTAAAGCCTCCTGCATTTATTGTGACGTTTTTATCCTGTGTATCTGCATAAAGGGTGGTAAAATTTTCGAATGGATTTTCGTTTTTGTAACCGGCTGGAATCTCAAAAGGAGAATCTGTTTCTGAAGCGTCGATTTCATCAATAAGATTGATAAGACAGCGGGCCATATATTTGTGACCGTTTTTTGTCGGGTGAACAAAATCAGAATAATAAATCTTTGAATCCTTTTCCTGATTAACGCCTGAGCCGGCAAGTCCCTTGCTGATGCTTACCTGAGGCAGCTTGTAAAAATCAGCTACAGGGGAAATCTGGCCCTGCTGATTCTGATAGGTTGCGGCTGCATAAAGCATGATTACGGCAGTATTGTTTTCGAGAGCTGTGCGTACAAGTTTTTCCATGGCGCGGGTCTTAGAGCATTCAAGCCAGTCGTTTACCGCAAACTCAATTACAAGCAGATCGGGGTGCCGGCCGGCTGCCTTTACAACATCCTTCTCATAGCGGATTAAGCCCATAGGAGAAGGGGTGCCTCCGATTCCGGCCGGAATAAATTTTACCTTTGCTTTGTCGGCTGCATATTTTTCTATGAACATATCACGGAACTGATATGCGTAGCCTTCTGTGTAAACTGCGGGACCGGCACCTTCGGTAACAGAACCGCCGATTGCAGAAATAATGACTTCTTCGCCGGCACGCAGTTTTGTAAGCATTTGCTTTATAAGATAATTGTTGCCTTTTGTTACAAGACTTTTTTTTATGATTTCTTCGTATTTTGAATCTGGAATCTTGAGGCCATTAGTAGATGGTTCTGTTCCAGTTTCGTTTGAGGTTTTTGAAGGCTGATTTTTCTGGGCTTGCTGAGACTGCATAAATCTCTGTGCGAGTGGATTCGATTCTTCTGTAGTTACTGGCTGATTCATTCTGCTCTCCTGTTTAGTACAACTGATTGATGAAAATAAAAAAATGAAAATTGCTCCGGTGAATAAAAATTTGGAGCATTTAGAGAAAATAATTTTCATGATTTTAGTTATACAACTAAGAGACAGATTTTTTTATCGGAAAAAATTCTTATTTCTTGTCATGCTGAACTTGTTTCAGCATCTACTTGTAGATCCCGAAACATCATCCTGAACTTGTTTCAGGATCGGGATGACGGTGTTACTTATTATGGCGAACCTGCTCGAGTCCCCGCTTAAACTGTGGAATACGGGCACAGGTTACGGTGTTCATGTCGCTGCGGTCACCGCGCTGGAGGAAGTGGTAAGCAACACCTGCAATCATTGCTCCGTTATCTCCGCAAAGCTTGAGTGGAGGGAAGATGCAGTTGAGATCAGTGCGTTCTGCCAGCATTGCGCGAAGGCGTGAGTTTGCTGCAACACCGCCGCCACAAACTACAGTTTTAAGTCCTGTGTCGTCTGCGGCTTTCAGTAATTTTCCAACCAGAGTTTTGATTGCTGTTTCCTGGAAGGCAGCACACATATTTTCTGTGCTATGCTCGTAGCCTGGCTGCCAGAAGAGGTCGCACTGGTGAATTACTGCAGTTTTAAGACCAGAGAAAGAAACATCATATTTGTGTTCATTTTCATCAAGCTTTGGAATCGTGAACTTTGCAGCCTTAGGGTCACCTTTTTTAGCAAGATTATCAATGATAACTCCTCCAGGGTAGCCGAGTCCGTAGAACTTGGCTACCTTATCAAAGGCTTCGCCGACAGAGTCATCAACTGTGGTTCCTAAAATTTCAAGATTATCAAAACCATTTACTTTACAGATAATTGAGTGTCCGCCGCTTACGAGAAGTCCAAGAAATGGATACTCTACTGGAGTCTGGAGCTGAGCTGCATAAAGGTGGCCCAGCATATGGTTGATTGCAATAAAAGGTTTGTTTGTTGCCCATGCAAGAGTTTTTCCAAAGGTAAAGCCAACGAGAAGGGAGCCCATGAGACCTGGTCTGTTAGTTGCGGCTATCGCATCAACCTGGTCCAGAGTCATGTTTGCTTCTTTGAGAGCCTGGCGTACAACCGGTAAAATCCATTCGGCGTGCTTGCGGCTTGCAATTTCCGGAACAACGCCCTTGTATATTTTATGGAAAGGAATCTGAGTTGCAACAACGTTGCTTAAAATTGTTCTTCCGTCTTCTACGATTGCGCAGGCTGTTTCATCGCAGCTGCTTTCTATACCTAATACTTTCATCGTGTTTGTCCTGTCATGCTGAACTTGTTTCAGCATCTAATTCTTCTTAGCTTTTGACTTACTTACCGTGCTGAATGCGTAGCCCTGAGCCTTTAACTCCGGGTATGCTTCCTGTAAAAATGCCGGTAAAAAGTCTGCACTCCAGATATGGCCTATCATTATAACGCTTCCATTTTTATTTGCAAGGTCAAGGCCTTTTTTAAGCTCCTTAAGAGCGTTTTCTTTTGTCTTTTCATTGTCTAAAAAGATGTTTCGCTCGTAGTAAGAATAACCAAGTTCGCGGGCAACATAAGGCACCTTTGTTTCTACATTAGTGCGGCTGTCGAGGAAGTAAATACCTTCCTGAGATGCAAACTGTAAAACTGTAGCCATCTTTTCTGCATCGGCTGTAATACCCGAGCCTTCGTGATTATTCATTCCGACAACAGGACCAATTTCGGTGATGTTCTGGAATAGCAGAGATTTTATCTGGTCCTCTGTCATATCCGGCTTAATTGCGCCTGGTCCAGGATTCACACTTGCGTTTACAGACTGCATAGGCTGATGAAGAATCACTTCGTTGCCGGAAGCACGAACCTGGGCTGCAGTTTCTTTTGAATGAGTTATCTGTGGCAGAACCGCAACTGTTATAGGGAAGGGCAGATTTAAGAAAGGCTTGAGGTGAGAAAGATTCTGTCCGCCATCGTCGAAAACAAAAATCAGCTGGGCGCCATTTTTTGCAGCCGGAAAATTGTATTTTGATTTCTGCTCGTTCTGATTTTTTGGGGCAGGAGCTGGAGCCGGAGAAGCGTCTTTTTTGTTTGAAGTTTTCTTTTCTTCTTTAGCCTGTGGAGTTTCTATCTTTTTAGCAGTCTCGGTTTTCTTTGGAGATTCTTCTTTTGGAGTTTCTTTCTTTTTTGATTCCTGTTTCGGGGGCTCGGTCTTTTTTGAAGAATCTGATTTTTTTGAAGCGTCGCTATTTTTTGTAGAATAAGCCTTTTTTGTGTCCTCTGTTTTTTTCGCAGTTTCGGCTTTTTTAGCGGGCTCTTTTACTTCTTCAGCCTGCTTTTTAGAATCAACAATTTCTTCTTTATATCTTTGAATTGCAGCCTCAGAAAGCTTTCGGTCCGGCTCCTTGAGGGTAGTCACCAGAAGTAGACTCATGCAGATAGTAATAATGACACAGCAGAGAATAATTGCCTTATAAGCCGGAATATAAACCTTAGGCTTTTTTGTAGTGCGGCGGGTTGTACGTTTTGTGCTGGTCTTTCGAGTAGATTTGCTTGAGGTAGTTCGAGATGTTTTCTTCTGCGGCATAAATAGAGTTTAACCTCTTCCTTGATAATTTTCAATAAATAGGGTATTTTATAGAAAACTCCCGGGAATGCCGGGGGGACATTTAAAACTGAGGAACAAAAATGATTATTACCTGTCTTGACCTTGAAGGCGTTCTGGTGCCTGAGATTTGGATTGCTTTTGCTGATACTGTTGGTATTCCTGAACTTCGCCGTACAACCCGCGACGAACCTGATTATGACAAGCTGATGAAATACCGTATTGCCATTCTTAAAGAGCACGGACTTGGTCTTAAAGAGATTCAGGATACAATCAAGAAGATTGACCCGCTGCCGGGTGCAAAAAAGTTCCTCGATGAATTGCGTTCCTGCTGCCAGACTATTATTCTGAGTGACACCTTCAGCCAGTTTGCGGCTCCTCTTATGGAAAAGCTTGGTCAGCCTACTATTTTCTGTAACGAACTGATTGTTTCTGATTCTGGCGAAATTACCGGCTACAAGATGCGCTGCGACAAAAGCAAGCTGACTACTGTAAAGGCTCTTCAGTCTATTGGTTTTGAGACTATTGCTTCGGGCGACAGCTTCAACGACCTTGGTATGATTGAGGCTTCTAAGGCCGGCTTCCTCTTCCGCTCAACAGAAAAGATTATCAAGGAGTATCCACAGTATCCTGCATTTACAGAGTACTCGGAACTGCTTGACGCAATTCGTAAATATCTATAGTTTAATCTGAATTAAAAATACAGTCCAATCACTGTACCAGGGGTGGCGGTTATGCGACGTTGTCGGGGCCGCCTGAGATTATACCCTTAGAACCTGATCCGGATAATACCGGCGGAGGTAGGTATGAAAAAAGTTCATATCCTTATCGTTTTATCTATTCTTATGGTTTGCTCTCTCTATGCGGGAAGCAAAAAATCAAAAAAAGTTGACCCAGCTCGTCTCAATGAAGTAATCGTTTACACTTACGATTCTTTCTGTGGTGAATGGGGCAGCGGTCCTGAAATCGCTAAGCGCTTTGAAGAAAAGACTGGAATCAAAGTAACTTTCATCGATTGTGGTGATGGCGTTCAGATTCTTTCTAAGGCTCAGCTTGAAAAGAAAGATCCTTATGCTGATGTTTTGTTAGGCCTTGATAACAATCTTACAGAAAAGGCTGCAAAGAGCGGCGTATTCGAGGCATTTAAGCCTGCTAATGCGGCTGTGCTTGACGAAGGGCTTGAAGAAGCTCTCGGCGGCAAATGGCTTATGACTCCTTATGATTACAGCCCATTTGCAATCATCTGGAATTCAAAATCAGGAGTACCAGCTCCAACTTGTCTTGAAGATCTTACAAAAGACATCTACAAAAAGAAGCTGATTTTGATGGATGCCCGCACAAGTACTCCTGGCCTTGGTTTTGAAACCTGGGTTAATAAGGTTTATGGTAAAAAGGCAGCTGATTATATGAAGCGCCTTACTCCTTCTATTTTGACAATGGCTCCTGGCTGGTCTGTTGGTTATGGAATGTTTACAGACGGCGAGGCTCCACTTGTAATCAGCTATACAACAAGTCCTGCTTATCATATTGAGTATGGTGAGGGCGACCAGTTTAAGGCTTTGACTTTTACAGACGGTCACGTTATGCAGGTTGAAGGTGCCGGCCTTGTAAAGGGTGCAAAGAACCCTGAGGGAGCAAAGAAGTTTATTGAGTTCCTTATCAGCGAGGATGCTCAGAATGTAATTCCGACAACTCAGTGGATGTATCCGGCAAACAAGAACGTTGTACTTCCTGCATGTTACGATACAATCGAAATGCCGGAGATTATAAAATAAGTGTAAAATGCGGTGGTTGAGTAGGCCGAAGGCCGTATCGAAACCACTGAACGAGTTCTTCGGTGGTTTCGATACGACACTTCGTGTCACTCAACCACCGAAGACGGCGTACGTCCATGTTAAAAATCTATTTTTACACCCTCGAAATTGCGCTTTTCTCAACACTGATTGCAGCGGCGGCCGGCATTCCTGCGGCTTATTTTACAGCCCGCAGACGTTTCCCCGGCCGCCGTCTTCTCCTTTCCTTTTCGGCGGTTTCCCTTTGCGTGCCTTCTCTTATTGTTGCACTCGGCTATGTAAGCTTCTGGGGAATGAACGGCTTTGTGAACCGCCTCTTTGGAACGGAGTTTTCTTTTCTATATAGTACCGCGGGAATCGTAATTGCCCAGGGCTTTTACAATGTTCCTTTTATTACAGGTATTGTAAGCGAAGCCTGGGAACGTTTACCCTGCGAACAGGAAAACGCTGCAAGACTTCTGGGGGCGGGCGAGGGACGCATTTTGTGGACTGTCACCCTGCGCCAGCTTTCGGGGGCAATCGGTGCTGCCTGCATTCCGGTTTTTCTTTTCTGCTATTTCAGCTTTATGATTGTCCTGCTTTTTTCTCCTGTAGGACGTTCCACTCTTGAGGTTGAGATTTATCATTCAATCAGAACTACTCTGGATATTGGTGCGGGTGCAAAACTTGCCCTGCTGGAGACAGTGACAGCCTTTGGCATTGTGCTTGCTTACAGCTTTATGGCCCGCAGGAGTCAGACGGCTTCGAGCGGCGTTGATTATGTGCCGGTGGTGAGAAGGCGGATTCGCGGCTCGGCTGTAGCCTTTGTGCCCCTTGTTTTTCTTATTCTGATTTTTTTGATTTTTCCTTTGCTGTCGGTTTTTGCGAACGGAGCGGGGGAGCTGGGGAAAGTTTTGGCGAGTCGGGGCTTCTGGAAGGCCTGTGCCAACTCGGTAAAGTGCGGGGTGGCCACAGGCGCGGCTTGTACATTGCTAGGCTTTGCTTATTCGGTGGCTGTGAAGCTTGTCCGTAAGCAGGGCAACGTTCTGCTTCAAACTATCCCTGTGCTTCCTATGGCGATTTCCTCAGTCGTAATTTCCTGGGGCGCCACAATGCTTTTTCACAGGGGAAGCCCGGCTCTGCTTGTTGCGCTGGAGACGGCTCTTTACTGGCCTATCGCTTATCGGCAGATTCAAAACGGAATTAACAGAATTACTTATGAGACAGATGCTGCGGCCCGTCTTTTGTCGCGCGGATGCTTTGACAGTGTGGTAAGAATATATCTTCCAGCCTGCCGGCCTGTTCTCATATCTGCCTTTGCCTATTGTTTTGCAATAAGTCTTGGTGATGCGACAATGCCGCTTGTGCTTTCAATTCATAATTTTGATACGCTCGCCTTGTACACCTACAAGCTGGCAGGAGCTTACCGCTTTGGACAGGCCTGTGCCTGCGGCGGTATAGTCGCCCTTTTAAGCATGCTGATTTTCACGCTGGGGAAAAAATAAAGGAAGAAAAAAATGAGTTATTTTACTGTAAAAAATATTCATAAAAGCTGGGAGACAGTTACCGTTGATTTTTCTCTTGAATGTGAAAAGGGAACTATGACCTGTCTGCTTGGTCCAAGCGGCTGCGGAAAATCTACAGTGCTCAACATAATCAGCGGGCTGGAAAAAAATGACGCGGACTTCGAAGCTCAGCTTGAAATAGAACTCGACGGACAGCGGATTGAAAAGCTGCCACCCCGCCTTCGCAATGTGGGAATGGTCTTCCAGAGCGGTGCTCTCTTTAATCATATGAACGTAGTAAACAATGTGGCCTATGGACTCATTTCCCAGGGCATGAAAAAGAAAGAAGCACTTGCCCGTGCTTCTGCCTATCTGCCTGAGTTTGGCTTAACTAACTTTGACCGCCGCATGCCACAAACCCTCAGCGGGGGAGAACGCCAGAGAGTGGCACTGGCCCGCACCCTTATCACCCAGCCAAAACTTGTCCTTCTTGACGAGCCTCTTTCTGCCCTCGATGCAGACCTGCGCCAGCGCCTTGCCAAGCAGATTCGCGAATGGCAGAAGACTATGGGCTTTACTGCAATTATGGTAACTCACGACCTTGCCGAGGCCGAAGCTGTAGCCGACAAGATTGTAAGATTTTCAAAATAATGTTATGTTTGCGGAATATAAAATTTCCGGAGGTATAACATGATAAGAAAAAATGATTATCCAGTTTTAGAATTTGATGATGACAAGGATGCCGTTGTAAATCCATTTAAATGGAATCTCGAGCCTTTCTCTTCTGACAAATTGATTATTACATTTTTCCCGGATGTTATGAAAAATCTGATGGAAAATAATCAGCTGGAACTTGAGCGCGAAATCAGTGGTGAAAATCCTGTTTATGTTTATCGCTTTAAAGAGCAGCCGGAAATTCTTATTACCCTTGGTTATGTTGGCTGCCCGGCCTGTGCAGGAAACCTTGAGTTCTTTGCGGCTTGCGGCGTAAAGAAGGTTATCTTCTGCGGTGGCGGCGGAGTTCTCGACAAGAATATCAAAGTAGGCCAGCTGCTTGTAGTAGAAGGGGCAATCCGCGATGAAGGTTTTTCTTACCGCTACATTGAGCCTTCCCGCTATATTTATACAGACAAGAACATCACAAAGAAAATAACTGATTATCTCGAAAACAAAAAGATTCCTCATCTCACAGGACTTACCTGGACAACCGACGCAATGTTCCGCGAGACCCGTGCCCTTGTTGAGCAGCGCAAGGCCGAAGGTGCAAAGATTGTAGAGATGGAGCAGGCCGGCTGTATTGCAATTGCCCAGTATCGCAATTTCGATTACGGCGCAATAATTTACGGCGGCGACGACGTTTCTCAGGATGAGTGGGATACCCGTTCCTGGGATAAGCGAAATGGCATCCGCTATAATCTTGTGATGTTGTGTAAGGAACTGGTGAAAGAGATTTAATAAATCATCGTACTACGTACAATTGCTGTCGCAATTGTACTACCAAGTTTGCTACGCAAACTTGCGCTAATAAATCATCGTACCTATTCCTCTATCGCTGAACATTTCAATGAGCAATGAGTGTGGAACGCGGCCGTCGATAATGTGAGTTCTTGGAACTCCACCCTTAAGCGCAGTTTCACAGCAGTCAATCTTTGGAATCATACCGCCGCCAATCACGCCGGTTGCTTTAAGAGAGCCGATTGCTGTGCGCTCAATTCTCTTAATGAGTGTGCTCGGATCATCAACATTGCGAAGGATTCCCGCAACATTAGTAAGCTGTACAAATTTTTCTGCATGCAATGCAACCGCAATTTTTGCAGCGGCTGTATCAGCATTAATGTTGTAGCGGGCGTAATCATCCTGCTCACCAAGAGCAACTGTTGAAACAACCGGGATAAAGCCTTCGTCTAAGAGAGAAGTGAGAATCTCAGGATGAACCTCAGTTACTTCACCAACAAAGCCAAGGTCTTTTTCAGTTTTTACAGCGCGGAGGAGACCAGAGTCCACACCAGACAAACCTACAGCGCGGCCTCCCTTTTGAAGAAGAATTCCAACAATGTCCTTGTTCAGTTTACCAGTCAAAACCATCTGAACAATTTCCATAGTCTCTTCGTCAGTGTAGCGAAGGCCGTCAATAAATTTGCTTTCCTTGCCAACACGTTCAAGCATATGGTTAATTTCAGGGCCGCCGCCGTGAACCAGTACAACCTTAATTCCGATAGTGCTAAGCAGAACAATGTCTTCCATTACGGCCTGCTTGAGTTCTTCGTTAAGCATTGCGTTTCCGCCGTATTTTACAACAACAACTTTTCCGCACCACTGCTTAAAATATGGAAGGGCCTGTACAAGAACTTCCGACCACTGTTCTGTTGTTAATTCTTCGTTATTCATAATTCCCAATTCTCCCTGTCGCCTCTTAGGTGCGGTAGTCTCCATTAATCTTTACATAATCATAAGTTAAGTCGCAGCCCCAGGCAGTGCCGCTTGCGTCACCGTCGCCGCACTGTACGAGAATCTCAACAGCTTCCTGGCTCATAATCTGCTTAGCGAGGTCCTCATCAAAATCCAGAGGAACACCATCTTTATAAACCTGAACGCTGTCACTGCCGTGAACTTCAAAATCATCATAATTATCAAAATAGCGTTTAGCGCCCTTGTTGCTTGTAAACCAGATGCTTGTCTTATCCGGGTCAAACTCAATTCCGCTGTAACCCATAGCACAGAGGAAGCGGCCAAAGTTAGCATCACTGCCAAACATAGCAGCCTTAACCAGACTAGAACAAATGATTTCCTTAGCAAGACCGCGGGCCGCTTCAACAGACTTAGCTCCGCGAACATTACATTCAACGAGGCGGGTAGCACCTTCGCCGTCAGCAGCAATTTTGCGCGCCATAACAAGATTCATCTTATTCATAGCGGCGAGGAAGGTGTCATAATCTTCGCCAGACCCTGTAATTTCTTTATTGCCTGCAAGTCCGTTAGCAAGCACAGTCAGCGAATCATTAGTCGAAGTATCACCATCCACGCTCACACAATTATAAGTACCCAAAATAGATTCGTGCAGGGCCTTGCTCAACATCTCCGAGCTGATAGCGCAGTCAGTAGTAATCATAGAAAGCATGGTTCCCATGTTGATATGAATCATACCAGAGCCCTTACACATTGTTCCCATGTGGCAGACTTTTCCGCCAACAGTGAACTCAACTGCACACTCTTTAAACTGAGTATCAGTTGTCATGATTGCTATGCGGGCTTCTTTATTTCCGTCGCGAGAAAGTCCCTTTGCCAGGGCTTCGGCGTTGTTTTCAACTTTTGTTACATCAAGCTGGGCACCAATAACACCGGTAGAATAAACAATAACGTCTTCCGGCTTAATGTTGAGCTGGCTTGCTGCTGCCTTAGCCATACGGAGGGCGTTTTCTGCACCCTGAGCGCCTGTACAGCAGTTAGCGTTTCCAGAAATTGCGATGAGAGCCTGAGCCTTTCCGTCTGCAAGATGCTTCTGAGTAAGCTTTACGCTTTCGGCCTTTACGCGGTTCTGTGTAAAAACACCGGCCGCATTACAAGGTACTTCAGAATAAACAAGTGCAGTGTCGTTTTTAGTTCTGCTTGCCTTAATGTGGCAGAGCATTCCGTTTGCGGTGAAGCCCAGAGGAGCACAAACACCGCCGTCTATAAATTTAATATCGTTTTGCATAAATATACATTCCCTTTGTATATTTATACCAAAATTGATTATTGATTTCAAGTTGATTATTAAAATAATTGCATATCATAAAATTCTAAATTACAATAAAAATATGAAAAGAAATAAAAGAGCTTTAGTATTAATTGTATTTAGTTTTCTTGCTGCATCAATTTATGCAAAATCCAAAAAGACAGTAGAAAAGTATGTCCATCCGCGAAATTATACTATTGATTTAGCTGATTCTGAAACAAAAGCAGTAATGAGTTTTGATGGAGAAACTCTTTCTGCAGAACTGGTATTTTCTGAAATCCTTAAGGATGATATGCCGAGAGCAGGGGACAGAATTAAAATCATTTTTAATTGTTATTCTGGAAAAACTTTGGGTGAACTTTCAGGTCAGCTCTATGACCGCATTGCAAACTCAAACAAAAAAGGCGATTATTCCTACAAGCCTGTTACAGAGGGAGAGCCGGAACTTCTCGTTGATACTGTAATCAAAAATCAGCGTTCAAAGGGCTTAGGTTATTTTATTCTTACAGATGATGTAGACAATGCCCTCTGTCTTAAACTGTATGCTTTCTATGCAAAGAATCCAAAAAAGCTGAATAAAACAGGACTCGTTTTTCACAGAATTACAAAATCTGTAAACACCACTCAAGAGCTTGAAGCTTTGAAAGAAGCCGAAAAGAAGGGCTGGGAAATCGTCGAAGTAGAATCAAATTTCACCACCTATGAAGATGATGAAGATTATGATGATACCGACTACGAAGCCGATGAGGCCGAGGATGTTGCAGAGATTTCAGATGATTCCGACGTTGACGAAATAACTGACGAAGATTAAACCACTGTCCAGTTCTGGCCGTTGTCCTTCATTGGAACGCCCTTGAGTTCAAATAACTTAGGCGCAGTCACAAACTCAAAGCCCTGTTCCTTAAGAACCGGAATAGCGCGGTCTACAAGTTCTATTGTTGCGTCGTTACCATCATTTACGTGGAGCAGATACATAATCCCGTCCTGCACATTATCCATCATCAGTTTATAGCGCTCATCGACAGTGCGTTCCGGAACCCAGTCTTCGCAGCCATGGCCGCAGATAAAAGGTACATGAATTACTTCGTGCATCAAATCATTTACGCAGATGTAAGGAGGGCGGAAGAGTACAGGCTTTTTTCCTGTGATTTTGATGATTGCTTCGTCGCACTTGTCGTACTCTTCAATCATCTCTTCGCGGGTAAGCTTGGTCATATCCGGATGGCTCCAGGTATGATTTTCTATGTCGCAGCCCATTTTCACTGCGCGTTCGATAACGGCTGTGTTTTCCGGGCTGATTTTATTTGCAATCAAAAAGAAAGATGCAACAACTCCGTGCTTTTCCAGAATGTCCAGCATCCTGTTCATTGTGTTGTCAGCGGCAAAATTTGGGCCGTCGTCGAAAGTTAAACTACAGTATTTCATAATCCCATGCCCTCATCAATTCCCATCATAATGTTCATACACTGTACTGCAGCACCGCTGGCACCTTTTCCAAGATTGTCGAAGCGGGTGGTAATCATAATGCGGTCATCGTTTCCGTAAACAAAAATCTGCATGTTGTTTGTACCAGCCAGAGTGTTTGCAGGAATAAACTGCTCTGTTAGCACGCCTTCTCCCATAAAGCCCGCAACCTGAACAAAGCGGCAGCCCTGGTAATGTGCGGCAAACATTTCCCAAACATCATGTGCAGTAACTTTTTTTGCCAAAAGACGTGCATGCAGACCAACTGTAACAGTCATGCCCTGGAAGTAATCACAAACATATGGATTAAAAATAGGCTCAAAATCCAGCCCGGAAATCTTTTTTATTTCAGGCAGGTGCTTGTGCTGCTGAGTCAAGGCATAAAGGCGAGGGGAATCAAGCTCCGGATTTCGCGATGGATCTTCATACTGGGCAATAGCCTTTTTTCCTGCTCCAGAATAACCACTCACAGCGTGAATCACTACAGGGTAATCAGATGGCATAATACCAGACTTAACAAGAGGGTAGCAGATTGCAATTGAGCCCGAGGCATAACAGCCAGGAACCGCTACTCGGTTAGACTTTATGATTTTTTCGCGGAATTCTTTTCCAAGCTCCGGAAAACCGTAAGCCCAGTCCGGGTTAGTACGGTGAGCCGTAGAAGCATCAATAATTCTTGTTTTAGGATTTGTGCAAAGCCCTGCAGACTCAATTGCAGCTGCATCCGGCAGACAGAGAAAGGTAAAATCCGAGGCATTAATCATTTTTGCCTTTTCTACAGGATCTTTACGCTTGTCTTCATCAATTGTAATGATTTCAATATCATTGCGCTTTTCAAAACGCTCAAAAATCTTAAGGCCTGTTGTGCCTTCTTTTCCATCAATAAATACTTTATAAGCCATGGTGATATTATAGAAAAAAGCGCCCTTTATAACAATATAAAAGTTTGACCGCACCAAATTTGTAGATTATAATAATTCGTTAGAAGTAATCACATAACTTCTGATTACCTTAAGGACTTTTTTTGCCACAGATTTACCAGTATGCCGTTGCGGCCCTATTCATTGAAGCTGTCATAATTTTTTTCTACTTTCAAAAGAGAAGTCTGCCAACTTTCCAGAATCTTATATTTCTTGTAATCCTTACTGTGGTTACTATGAATAATATCACCGAATTGTGCGCTGTTCATATGGAAGTGGACAAAAATGATTTAAGCATTCCGGCTCTTTATCTCGTCAATTGTCTTTATTTTACTTTCAATGTAACCTTTGGAATCCTTTTTGCAATATATAATCTTTCGGCTTTTGATATTTATGGAAAACTTAATAAGCGTGCAATCAGTATATTAAAGCTCAGCCTCCTGATTCCGTATTTTTTCTTTCTGGTTATAATCTGGCTTTCCTGGGCTTTAGACGGCCGCTATACTTTGCTTTTTACAATCGACCCGGTTAATGGATACCAGCGTGGAAGTGATTTATGGTTTTACGGTTTTTGTGCAATTAAGGCTTTTTTTATTTTATTTTCTTTCATCATTATAATTGCACATCACCGTCATATTCCAAAAACAAAATTGCAGATAATCTATTTCTTCCTGGTTACTATTTCCAGTACGGCACTTCTGCAGCTTTTTAATAACGGCCTTTTGATAGAATCCTTTGGAATGGCTCTTGTTACTCTGGTTTATTTCTTCTTTATTCAAAAGCCCGAAGAGATGATGGATGCCTCTACCGAAACGCTGAATCATTCTGCCCTGCAAAGGATGCTGCGCTATAATCTTGCCGTAGGTCATAAATTTACCTGCCTTACGATTTATATTGATGATACAGTGTTTATTGCCAACACCTTCGGTATTCTGCAGCTGAATGCTTTTCTTACAGATGTTGGAACTTTTCTTAAACAGAATTTTTCATATGCAAATGTCTTCAGTCGTCAGCAGGGCTGCTTCTGTATTATCTTAAAAGATGCAGATGAAAACACTATCAATAAAACTCTTACAATTCTTAACAGCCGCTTTCAGGGCACCTGGATTCGCGATAATGTAGAACTCAAGCTTTATATCCGCCTGTGTATTATTGATTGTCCTAAGGATGCAGAGAGTCCTGAAGAGATAATGGATATAATCAATATGATTTCGACTGATGAGCGTTACCGTCAGAGCGTTGTCTTTGCCAGCGAAATAGATTTGAAGTATCGCCGTCGAACTATATATATAGAACATTGTTTGCGAAACGGTCTTACAGAAAACCGTTTTGATGTATTCTATCAGCCGATATGGTCTACTGCGGAAAAGAAGCTGATTGGTGCCGAGGCATTAATCCGCCTTAAGGACGAAAGCGGACATTTCATTTCACCAGAAGATTTTATTCCGATTGCCGAAAAAACAGGTGCCATTCTCCGTATTGGTGAATATGTTTTTGAGTCGGTTTGTCTTGCTTTGTCTCAGATTAATATAGAAGAATATGGCATCAAAAAAATCGACATAAACCTTTCTGTTGCCCAGTGTATGCAGGAGATTCTTGCCGAGCAGATTCTAAAGATTCAAAGTATTTACCAGATTCCAACTTCAATAATCAATCTTGAGATTACCGAAACCGCAGCGGCTCACACTCCGGAAATCCTTCTGAAAAATATGCAGGATCTTTCGAACGCCGGCTTTGAACTTTCCCTGGATGATTATGGTTCAGGCTATTCAAATATGAGTTACATGCTGAACCTGCCTTTTAAGATGATTAAGATTGATAAGTATATTGTCTGGGCAGCCTTTACCGACAAGAGGGCAGAGAAGGCACTTGCGGCTACAATCAAAATGATTAAGGAAATTGGAATGACAGTCCTTGCAGAAGGTGTTGAAACTCCGGAACAGGCAGAATGGCTTACCGCTTCCGGCTGCGATTATCTTCAGGGCTTCTATTTTTCTCGTCCTATTCCAAAAAAAGATTTTTTGGATATAATGAAACAAAATAAGGAAAAATAAAAATATGACATTTTATAATAAACTTCGCCACGGTATCTGCCGCCGCTTTGCTGCTTTACTTGTTTTGTTTAGTGCGGCTGGCATGGGAGCCGGTTCCGGTCTTTTTGCCCAGAATTTAGATTATGTTCAGCCATTTTCTCTCAATCCTGTAAATGATGGAATACAGCTTGGTCTTGGCGCGGCTCTTTCTGGCACAGCCTTAGTTTTCGATAAATTCGTAGATTTTAAGAATAATGATTATAATCCGGAAGACTGGAAAAAAAGTGATATTTCCACATTAGATCAGATTTTTATGCGCCCCTACAGTAAGCCTCTGCATATTGCCGGAACAGGTACAGTGGCTCTTGCCCTTGCAGCTCCTGCAATTTTTGCAATAATGCCCAGCAGCGAATGGCTCACAATAGGCACAATGTATGCAGAAACCCTGCTTCTTGCAAATGGCATTAAGGAATGGACAAAACTTTTAGTTTACCGGGCCCGTCCTTATATGTATTTTGATGATTACCCGGAAGACAAACTTGAAGATGGAGACTGGAACTGTTCTTTCCCTTCTGGCCATACAACCTTAGCCTTTGCCAGTGCGGCTTTTACAACTATGGTTTTTTGTCAGTGTTTCCCGGATTCTAACTGGAAGTATGCTGTTGCAGGAATTTCTTTTGGTATGGCGTCAATAACAGGCGGCTTAAGAATGGCAAGTGGAAATCATTTCTTTACCGATGTTCTTGTTGGTGCAGTCCTTGGTACAGCAGTTGGTTTTGCAGTGCCTTATATGCACACAAAAAACTTTTACAGCAAGTTTGAAAAAAAATCTAAGTCGGGACAGGCTTCTGTAACACCGGCAGGATTTTCTTTTACATATAATTTTTAATAAAAATCAAGACTCTCCTATTGACAAGTCTTAGAAAAATCTTTATATTATTAAAACATTCGCAAGAATGGATGGGCTACTAGCTCAGTAGGTAGAGCAACGCCCTTTTAAGGCGTGGGTCACTGGTTCGAATCCAGTGTAGCTCAGTAAAAGGATTCTGGTTGTTCCAGAGTCCTTTTTTTTTGTATCCACATAAAACGAGGTTCTGTATGGCAGACGCAAAAGAGACTTGCCGCACAATTATTGCTGCGGCTTTGAATGATTTTATAAAAGAAAAGAATCCAGATGCAGAGGCTGTTGCCCCTGAAAGCATTGTTGTTCAGAATGCACCTAATCCGGAAATGGGAGACCTGGGCGCTCCTATGTTCGCTTTTGCAAAGGCTCTTCGTATGGCGCCTCCTCAGATTGCAGCGGGCGTTGCTGCAAAAATCACAGACAAATCACTGGGCGAATTTATTGCCGTTGGTCCTTATGTAAACGTAAAGCTGGATAAAAGCGGTGCTGCAGCCCCAATTCTCAAGGCTGTAAAAGAGCAGGGCGACAACTACGGTTCTTTCAACAGCGAGGGTAAAAAGCCTCTGACTGGCCGCCGTGTAATGATTGAGTTCTCTTCTCCAAATACAAACAAACCTCTTCACCTTGGCCACGTGCGCAACGATGCCCTTGGTGAGTCTGTAAGCCGCATCCTCAAGGCTGCCGGTGCAGATGTTTACAAGGTAGACCTTATCAATAACCGCGGTGTTCATATTTGTAAGTCTATGCTGGCTTATAAGCTCTTCCACGAAGCAAAGGGTGATACTCCTGAAAGTCTTGGCATGAAGGGCGACCACTTTGTCGGACAGTGCTACGTTGAATTTGATAAATATCTCAAGGGCGAAAAAGACAAGCCTGAAACAGCTCATCCTGAAGCAAACCAGATGGCAGAAGATATGCTGATTAAGTGGGAAGCAGGAGATCCTGAAGTTCACGCCCTCTGGGAAAAGATGAACGGCTGGACTTTTGACGGTGTAAAAGAAACTTACAAGCGCACCGGAATCAGCTTTGATAAATATTACTTTGAAAGCGAAACTTACCTTAAGGGAAAAGACGAAATTATGAAGGGCCTCGAAAAAGGAGTTTTCTTTAAGGCAGAAGATGGCTCTGTCCGCATCGATGTAACCGACGTTGTAGGCAAGGGTAAAGACGAAGATAATCATGAGAAGGTTCTTCTTCGCAAGGACGGAACTTCAGTTTATATCACTCAGGATATTGGAACTGCTATCAGCCGCCACGACGACTGGGCTTTTAATCAGCTGGTTTACGTTGTTGCAAGCGAGCAGAATTATCACTTTAAGATTCTTTTCCACATCCTTAAAAAGCTTGGCTTTGACTGGGCCGATAAGCTTTACCACCTCAGTTATGGTCTTGTAAATCTTCCAAGCGGACGTATGAAGAGCCGCGAGGGTACAGTAGTCGACGCAGATGATCTTATTGACTCGCTTCATGCAGACGCCCTTGCAGCAATAAAGGAGCGCGGCCGCGATGGAGAAGTAGGAGATGCAGACGAGGTTGCAGAAAAGGTTGCACTTGGTGCCCTTCATTATTACATGCTGCAGGCAACTCCAATTAAAGATATGCTCTTTAATCCGGAAGAAAGTCTCAGCTTCAACGGAAACACAGGTCCATACCTTCAGTATATGGGTGCCCGCATCAATTCTATTCTTGGAAAGGCAGGCGAGGCTGGTCTTGCAGAAGATACAAGCGACGCAGCTGTTGCACTTCTTACCAGCGAAGATGAATGGGCTTTGATTAAGCAGCTGGGAGATTATCCTGCAGTAATTGCAAAGGCCGCAGAAAATCTTGATCCAAGTGCTGTTGCCGCTTATGTTTATGAAACTGCAAAACTTTTCAGCAAGTTCTATCAGAATTGTCCTATTGTTTCTGCCGCCGAGGAAAACAAGCGGCTTGCCGGTGCCCGCCTTTACCTTGCAGATTGTACACTCCAGGTAATCAAGAATGCAATGAAGCTTGTTCTTGTACCTTACCTCGAGAAAATGTAAGGCTTCAAGCTAAGAAGTTTTTCAACTTCTTCAAACTCGATATTTTCAACTGCCCGGGTTAGCTCGGGCAGTTTTTCTTTTAAAGCGGCCGGCAGTTTAATTTTCTGCAGCTTTGCAAAGTTTTCTTCCAGACCAGATAAATCACAGTCCTGGCAGGCCTGCAGAATATCTTTGATGATTTTATCAATTTTTTCAGGGGCTGCGTCTTCTTTTTCATAGTCAACAGAATTTGAATAATTTTTTACCGGTTCAAGAAGCTTTATATAAGACTGATATTCTTTGAGTAAATCAGCTGCCTTTTGAAGAATGTTACCGGCCTTTTCCTCCTCTTCTGCCATAAAAGAAAGTTTTTCGGCCCCGATAATTCTTGCTGCACTTTTAAGCGCGTGTACCTGAATTGTAAAATTTTTATAATCACCCTTTGTATAATAGTCCTGAATCAAAGCCATTTTTTCTTCGATTGATGAAAGAAAAGTTTTTGTTACACTCAGCCAGTTTTCAAAACCACCTGCATTTTCAAGAGCCTTTGAAAGATTGATTTTGTCTGCAGGCAGAAGAGGAAAATTCTGGGGGATTCCAGATTCTTCGGTAATAGACGCAGAGCCTTCTTCAGCACTTTCTGTAGTTTTTATCAGTTCAGGTTTAAGCCACTTAGAAAGGCAGGCGGCAAAATCCTTGCCCTGTACTGGTTTAGACAAAAAGTCATTAAAGCCCTTGCTCAAAAACATTTCGCGAGCACCGTAAACTGCATTTGCACTAAGTACAATCACAAGGCTCTTTTCAGCCTGCGGCAGATTCTCTTCCATTGCCCGGATTTTTGTCAGAGTTTCAATACCGTCCATTCCCGGCATCTGGTGGTCCATGAAAATAATGTCAAACTTTTCTCTTTTTAGAATATCTAAAGCCAGGTAACCGCTCTGGCACTGTTTACATTTGATTTTGAATTTCTGTAAAAGACCATCGGCAACTTTGAGGTTAACTTCGTTATCATCAACCACAAGAATTTTTGCATCCGGTGCGGTAAAAGGCAGTATGTTTTGTTTTTCGCTGAACAAGCCCGCATATTCCGGTTTGTTTATTAAAGATAATTTGAGCTGCTTTAAGCCTGCAGCTTCTGGACTTTCAGGAGCAGCTTCGAACAAACTTTTATAGGCACTGCCACAGTTTTCTTCGGAAACTCTTTCCTGGGGGAGGGTGATTGAAAAAATGGAGCCCTTACCATATTCCGATTCTACACTTATTGTACCTTTCATTAATGTTATAAGATTCTTGCTGATGGAAAGTCCAAGACCGGTTCCACCTTTGTAACGGTTGGTCTGCATATCTACCTGCTGAAAGGCTTTAAAGAGTTTTCCTAAATCTTCTTTTTTAATTCCGATACCGGTGTCTATTATACTGAACTTCAGTCCTTCCTTATCCTGATATTTTGAAAGGTCTTCTACGCGAATCTTTATATAACCTTGTTCGGTAAACTTTGATGAATTGCCTGCAAGATTAATTAAAATCTGCCGCAGCCTTAAATCATCTCCCCTGTAAACTTTAGAAAGAGATGGATCTATTTCCAGTATAAGCTCAACTGGCTTACCGCTCAAACGAACTTCTACGACATTCATAATGTCATTCATCAATTTTACAAGATCGTATTCTGCCGTAGTTATGTCCATTTTACCGGATTCTATTTTAGACAAATCCAGAATATCATTAATAATTCCTAACAGATTGATTCCAGATGAATGAATCTGTCGCAGAATATTTTTTTCATCATCCTTCAAATCAAAGTCCAGGGCCAGCTCGCTCATACCAACAATCGCATTCATAGGAGTTCGTATCTCGTGGCTCATATTGGCAAGAAAGAGCGATTTTAATCTTTCGCGTTCCAGCACTTCGTAAAAATATTTTTCCTTAATAAAGGCAACGCCTGTACTCATCAGCATAAAAACAATGATATAAGCCCAGTAAGGTTCATAAGTGGCGGCCATGTTAAAAACTTTTATCAGAATAAAAGTAATGACAAAGCAGAGGGCGTCTACAATTATTGTTACCATGCTGTTGATAAAGAGCAGGGCAGAGGTAAGAAGAATGATGATAAAGGCAAAGGTAAAATCAGCTACACCAAAAGTTCTTGCCGTAATAAGAACTGCTATAAAAGAACAGAAGGTAATAAGCAGTCCGTAAATCTGAACAATCTGAAAATAAAAATTATTCCACTGATCATTGCGCAGTCTTTTTCTGGCAACAAGAGTAAATCCAAAAATTATCAGAGAAGAAATAACAAAAATCGCATCAAGAATTACAAAAAGAAGATAAGCATTTACGGAAAAAAAGGGGCGGGTGGCAGAGCCTATTATAAAAAGTTTTTCTGCATAAGCAGGAGACAAAAGTTTTAATAAATCCCTGAAAAATTCTGTAATCAGGTAAAGAGCCATAGAAGGAGCAAAAATCGAAATCCTTTTAAGATTTGCAAGGTTAGCAAGTTTTTTTGCAGGAGTATCCATGGCTGCCTCTTACGCTGATATTCTAGTTTCCGAAAATCTGATTTACTTTGTTCAGAAAATCAACTCTGTCTGTGTTTTTGAGAATATAGCCCTGAGGTTTTAGCTTTAAGGCTTCCTTTACCTTATCCATATCGCTTACACCTGTAAGGAAGATAACAGGGATGTCTGCATATTCAGGTTCGCTTCTAATCATTTCCAGAGTCTGTACGCCGTCACAAACCGGCATTTCATAATCAAGAAGAATAAGGTCCGGACGGTTTTTGCCCAGGTAAGAAATACAGGCGGCCCCGCTTTTTGCAACCGAAACATGATAAAAGTTTTTAAGCCAGTTTGTCATATTGCGGAGGCAGACAGGATCATCATCAACTAAAAGAATGGAATGCATGCGTTCTGCACCTTTAAGTACAGAAGAACTGAGTTCGCTATTTTCACCCAGCATAAATTCAAATTCATAAAGAAAATCTTCAACAGAAAGAGCTTTATCAAAGCAGTGAACATTTTCTTTTTCGGTATATTCCTTATATTTTTCAAGTTCAGCCTGAGAACCAATAAAGCAGAAGATGACATTCTTCAGATACATCATAATTCTGCGCAATTCAAGCATGCTTGCAGCCTTAAGATCTTCTACAAAAATAATTACAAGTTTGTGCCCGTAAGAGGCTGCAGAATTTTCTGCCTGAACAGAATCAAAATCAATAGAAACTGTTTCATATCTGTTTTTGATAAGTGTAAGAATTGCCTCATCTTTTGATTTTTCTTCGCGTATAATCAGAATATCTTTCATAAATAAAATTATAACATTGATTATATTATTTTACAAATCAGACTTTCTGGGTTATCATTTTAAGTATGGGAATGGACGCTAAAATAATTAATGCTTTTCTCACGGAAGGAATAAATACATTCCAGAACATGTTTAACATTGGCCCTGTGAATAAAGAACCTCATATTCTTGATATTCATGCAGGTCATCCGTGGGAGATTTCGGGTTTACTGGGAGTTACCGGCGAAATTAAAGGAATTGTAGCATTCCGTCTTCATAAGATTCTTGCAAATAAAATGCTTGAACTTTCAGGCTTGCAGTGTAAGCCCGAAGATTATGAAGATATGGCGGTTGGTCTCGTAAGCGAATTTACAAACATTATTTCAGGACATGCTGTAACAGCTCTTAGTGAATACAACATGGATATTTCGCCACCATTCTGTGTAATGGGACACAATCATATGATTGCCTGGCCAAAGAACTATCCTGTAATTGCAATTCCCTTTGTTACACCATATGGACCTTTCGAAGTTGATGTGTGTTTCAAATAAGGAAGCAAATAATGACTTCCCTGCTTTTTTCTGATATAATAGAAGAATGAGTAAAAAAAAGCAGGGGAGAGCCAAACGAATTAAGCGTACTCTTAAGTACGCACTCAAAAATCCTCTAACATATATCTGGCTTCTCATCTTTATAATAATTGCAGCTGCAACTATTGTTGTTTTCATGTCTGAAACACAAACCGAAAGCGGCATTGAAACTATGTTCGATTCTGTATGGTTTACTCTGGTTGCCGTTTTTGCTGCGTATTTTGATTATTGTGTAAAATCAGTTCCCGGCCGAATGTCAGCCCTTGTGCTGCTTGTGCTTGGAATGCTTTTGTTCAGTGCCGTAACCGGTAAGCTTGCATCCTACTTTATGGATCTGCAGATGAAAAAAAATAAGGGGCTTAAAAAGTTGAAGAATATGAAAGGACACTTTTTACTTTGCGGATGGAGACCGGGCTTTGAAAAGATTCTGGATACCGTTCTCACAACAAATCCGGATATAACTCCAGACATGGTGGTAATGATTAATGATGCTTCGGATCAGATTGAGCAGATTCGTTCGCAGCCTCGCTTTAAGGAACTCAATTATGTTTCGGGTGATTTTGCAGATGAAGCAGTTCTTAAGCGAGCCCAGATTGATACAGCTGAGCGTGCCCTTGTAATCTGCGACCGCTCAAAAAAGTATTCTGACCTGGAAATAGACAGCCGTACCGTTCTTGCGGTTCTGACTATGGAAAACCTGAACCCCGGCATTTACATTGCGGCAGAGCTTATTGATGCAAAGTTCCAGAAGCATCTGGAGATGGCACATTGTGATGAAATTATTCTTACCCAGGATTATGAGCACAGCCTTCTTGCAACTGCTTCTTCCGGAATGGGCTACTCTAACGTTATCCGTGCCCTTATTTCTGACGACGCAGATACAGGAATCATCATTGAAAATATTCCGGCTTCCTTTATTGGAAAGACTTACGGCGAGTATGAGACTCACCTTGAGCAGAACGGAAACAAGGGCGGAGTTCTTGTAGGCCTTCTTCTCAACACAGGTAACTTCCACCAGCGCCGAAAGGATGCTTTGAGAGAGGCTCAGAAAAATCCGGATATTAAGGCAATCGTAGATAATCTGAAAAAGGTTAAAACTCTCAAGAGTAACGAGCCTGTGCTGACCCCGGCAGCAGATTTTGTAATTCAGAAAAACACAAAAGCAATTCTTGTTCGCGGGTAAGGCTTAAGAGAGAGGTTTTGATATGGATAAGTTTGAAGATGTTTTGCCAAAGCTTGTAAAGATTCAGCTCTTTTCTGATTTTAATATTGATAATGAAAATGACTGCCGTATTCTTAAAGCTGTTTACGAGAGCATGGAAATTGAAAATTATCAGAAGGGCGAAGTGATTATTGAAGAAGGAAAGCTGGGAGATGATTTTTATATTCTCTACAGCGGCAAGGTTCATATTTCCAGAAAGACTCCTGCAGGTGATGAAATTGCCCTTGCTGATCTTTCAAGTGAAATGAACATCTTCTTTGGAGAAACTGCACTGATAAGTGATGATCCTAGAACCGCTACGGTAAAGGCTTTGACTGACTGTAAATGTATTGCGCTTTCAAGCACAAAGTTTCTTGAGGTTTGCGACCGCGAACCGCTTTTAGGTTACCGCGTACTCTTAAAGCTTGCTCAGAGAATGGCAAAAACTATCCGCGATACAAACAGCGATAAGGCAACCTTGTACGAAGCCTTGTTCAATGAAATAGAATCAGGAGTGTAAATTGAAAGGCACTGTAATAGCAGGAACAAATAATCTTTTTACTGTTGAATGCGAAGATGAAGTAATCCGTAACTGCACCATTAAAGGCAAGGTTATAAAAACCGAAAAGGAATATTATAATCCTATTGCACCAGGTGATGTTGTTGAGATTGAACCGGATGAGCTTAATGATGAAAAGGGACAGATTATTTCTCTCGAACCTCGCCGCAATACTTTTTTACGCTGGAATGTAAAGGGCCGCTGTCCTCAGCTTCTGGCCAGTAATCTTGATTATCTGATTCTTGTCTGCACTCCGGATGAGCCTCCTTTCCGTCCCCGCTTTACAGACCGTGCTCTGGCTCAGGCAGAACATCAGGGAATTACTCCTGTGATTGTCTGCAACAAGTGGGATTTAGCCGAAGCCATGCAGACCGATGGCCGTGAAGAAGAGTTTGAAGAAATAGACCGCCGTCTTTCCATCTGGGAAGATTTGGGCTACAAGGTTCTTCGCATTTCTGCAAAAACCGGAGAAGGCATGCAGGAGTTTGCAGAGCTTTTGGAAGATAAGCTTTCGGCTTTTGTGGGCCAGTCGGGAGTAGGTAAGTCCAGCCTTATAAACGTTATGGATAATTCCTGCGTTCTTAAAACAGGAAGCCTTTCTAAAAAATATGGTCGGGGAAGCCATACCACAACCAAGGGTACGCTGATTCACCTGACTTTGAATGAGACATTGACAGAAGGAATACAGGGCCGTAAGGCAAATATTATTGATACACCGGGAATCCGCCGTTTTGTGTTAGATGATATCGAAGCCGATGACCTTGCACTCTACTTCCGTGAATTTGAACCATACGTCGGCAAGTGTAAGTTTGGAATGAACTGCCGGCACATAACAGAACCAGACTGCGCGGTGCGTAAGGCTGTTGAAGACGGAGCAATAACTGCAGAACGTTACGACAGCTGGCAGAGAATCAGCGAAGAAATCCGCACAGGCTCCTGGTCAGATTGATTGGATTGCCACGTCGCTACGCTCCTCGCAATGACGTCATTGCGAGCCGAAGGCGAAGCAATCCATGTTATTAAGAACTATGAATACTAAGACTCTACAAGAAATTGATTATTATAGAATCCGCGAGGAAATTGCGGGTTATTGTGTTTCGGCAGAAGGCCGCCAGAAATTACTTGAGCGCGAACCTTTAAGAAAAACCGAAGAAATTGAAAATCTCAAAAATCTCAGCCGAGAATGGAGCACTTATTTTGCTGCCGGCAGGGCAAATCCTGTCTCTGCCTGGGAACCTGTGCATCCGCTTTTAAGCATTATAAAGGCTCGGGGTGCATCCCTCAGCCTTGAGCAGGTGCATTATCTCGGCCAGTTTATTACAAGCATCAACAGTGTTAAAAAAGCAATCCAGCTTCATGCTCAGGAATTGTCTCTTAAGCTGCTGGCAGAACAGGTTGCTTCCCTCCCTGATATTTCTGATATGGAAAAAAAGGTCTTCAGAATTATCACACCGGATGGAGAAATGCGGGAGCTTCCGGAAGTTGTGGCAATTAGAAAGCAGATTGCTTCCCTTAATGCAAAAATCCGTACGATTATGCAGGGCTTTACTTCTGACCAGAAATTGTCAGATGTTCTTCAGAGTAACCTGCCTGTTTTGCGTAACGGCCGTCAGGTGCTGGCAGTAAAGGCCAGCCTGCAGAATCGAATCCCCGGTATTGTGCACGAGGTAAGCCAGACAGCTCAGACTGTTTATGTTGAACCGGAAGAGGCTGTGCTTTGCAGTAACGAGCTTATTCAAAAAGAGTTTGAGCTGCAGGCTGTAATCAAAAAGATTCTTCTGGAATTAACAGAGGCCCTGCAGCCATCTATTCCGGCTATAAAGCAGGCCCTGCCTGTAATGATTTTGTTTGATACAACTCAGGCGGCAGAACGCTGGGGATCAGAACATAACTGTACCTACGCCCAGGAGGCAGGAAAAGAACCTCCACTTCTTCTAAAGGCCCGCCATCCACTTCTTGGCGACAAGGCTGTTCCGATTGATATCCGCTTTATGGAAGGTAAGCGAGTGCTTATTATCACCGGACCTAACACCGGCGGTAAAACTGTTTCTCTTAAAACCTTTGCTCTGCTTTCCATGCTAAACCAGTCGGGCTTCCCAATTCCCGCAGGAGATGGAACAAGGCTACCGGTTTTCAGTAATGTCTTTGCTGATATTGGAGATGACCAGTCTCTCGACCAGAGTCTTTCTACCTTCAGCGGCCACATGAAAAATATTGCTCAGGCTGTAAACTCTGCAAAGGCAGACACTTTAATTCTGCTCGATGAGCTTGGAAGTGGAACCGACCCTCAGGAAGGAACTGCAATTTCTATGGCAGTTCTGGACGAGCTGATTAAGAAACAGTCCTTCGTGTTAGTTACAACTCACCAGGGAATTTTAAAAAATTATGGATACACAAATCCCTGCTGTATAAATGCCAGCGTAGAATTTAATCAGGATACACTGTCTCCTTCCTATCATCTTTTGATGGGAGTTCCGGGAGAAAGCCATGCCCTTGATATTGCACAAAAGAGCGGCCTTCCGACCGGCATCTGTAAAGCGGCCCGTAATTATATTGCGACAGAGCAGGCTGATGTTTCTGCTCTCATCCGCGGTCTCAACCGCAAGCACGTAGAGCTCAATAAAGTTCAGAAGGAAGCAGAGCGGCTTGCGGCAGAATCTAAAGAAAAATCTGAAAAGCTCCGCCAGAGAGAGCTTGAACTTCGCCGCCTTGAAAATAATCTTAAGAAAGGCAAGCAGCAGGAACTTAATGATTTTCTTATTCACAGCCGCCGCCAGCTGGAAAATCTTGTACGCACCTTAAAAGAAGGTGAAATCACAAGAGAAAAAACTTTGAGCGTAAAGCAGTACATTGCAGAGCTTACAGAAGACACCATGCGGCTCGACAATAAGATTGAAGCTGAAGAAGAACGTCTTGCCCGCGATGAAAAGCAGTTTGCAGAAGAAAAGGCAAAAGCGCCAAAGCATTCAACTTCAAGCAATAAAAAGACAAAGAAGAAGATGAGCAATGCCGAAGCCTTAAAATATGCAACCTCAAATGCTCAGCTGGAAGCACAGACTACAGGCACTGCCGCAGAAAAAAGCCGCCAGTCTGCAACCACGGTTCCTCTTACCTTTGCACCTGGTGCCCGCGTAAAAGCCGGCAGTTCAGGAAACGAAGGCCTTCTCATTGAACTCGCAAAGAAGGGTGTGTGGCAGGTTCAGTTTGGCAGCATAAAAATGCAGATGAAGGAAAAGGACCTTCGTCTTATACAAGGGGCTGCCGCAGAGAGCTCGGCGCCGCTTAAGGCAGACGTTTCCATTGAACTTGCAGACGATGCATCCAACGGAATTTACGAGCGGCCGGTATTTGAACTGCGCCTTTTAGGAATGCGTTCTGATGAAGCTCTGCACGCCCTTGAGCGCCAGATAGACCTCTGTGTGCTTCATAACTTCCCTCACTTCAGTGTAATTCACGGAAAGGGCGACGGAGTTTTGATGCAGGCTGTAAGCGATTATCTTTCCCACTGTCCGGTGGTTGCAGAGTTTTCTAAGGCTCCTGCAGAAGACGGCGGGGCGGGAAAGACTTACGTAACACTAAAGTGACGGGGAAGTTCGGAGGATTTATGGACTGGTTTGAATCAGAAAAGTTCTGGACACAATATGCACCGATAATGTTCGACGATGCCCGCTGGGCCGAAGCACCGGCGGTAGCTCAGTATGTAAAAGAACTGGCAGGGCTGGAAGAGGGGTCTAAGGTGCTGGATGCAGGCTGCGGGCTTGGCCGCATTTCTGTAGAGCTTGCCGCTCTTGGCTTAGACGTAACCGGCGTAGACATAATCCAGAGCGAGCTCGATGCTGCCCGCGACTCCGCCGAAGCAGAAGGTGTTCCACTTACTTTAATCAACCACGACCTCCGTACCTTTCACGCCCCAGAACAATTTGACTGCGCAATAAATCTTTATACATCCTTTGGTTACTGTGCCACAATAGAAGAAGACCTGCAGATTCTCCGCAACATCTGCGAAAGCTTAAAAACTGGCGGTACCTTTATTCTTGAATGCACCAGCCGTGAAACTGCAATTCTCTACTGGACACCCGGCGAGGAATTTGAACGCGCGGGCTATAAGGTTGTAACCCACTTCGAAGTAGTTGGCGCCTGGGAAGGACTGCGCTCGCAATGGACCCTTTACCCCTTAGATACCCCGTCATTGCGAGGAGCGCCAGCGACGAAGCAACCTATAATAGATCACACCTTCATTCAGCGCCTTTATCCGGCCAGCTTCCTCAGAGACAAATTAATTGAATTCGGATTTTCAAAAGCAGAAGTCTTCGGAGATTATGATAAATCACCGTATAACGAGAAAGCAAGGACTATGGTGATTATAGGTACAAAATAATTACGGTGGTTGAGCCTGTCGAAACTACCGCAGAATAACAGTAGTTTATGATATAACCCGATTCTTTCCGCTGCTTTTTGCAGTATAAAGCTTTTTATCAACTTCCTGCAGAAGAATATCGTAAGTCATATCTTCTGTACAGGTCATAAAGCCGGCACTTACAGTAATAAAGCGTCCGTCTTTTACTTCGATTGTTGTACGGGTTTCTTCAAGAATATCTTCTACAATTTTAAGAGCCTCATTTCTGTTCTTTTTAGGAATCAGTACAAGAAACTCCTCTCCGCCATAGCGGCAAACTGTTGTTCCGCTTTTTTCAGTTGCTTTTAAAAGACTGGCAAACTTTCGTAAAATAACATCACCAAAAGGGTGTCCATATTTATCGTTTACAAACTTAAAATCGTCAATATCAAACATTGCAATATGGAGTTTTTCTGTATCACCAAGGGTAAGAATTGCAAGTTTTAAGAAATTGTTGAAGTAGCGGCGGTTGTAAAGGCCTGTAAGTTCATCTGTATTAGCCTGTCTTTCATAGAGCATAGAAAGCTGCTGGATGGTATGTCTGTCGTGAGAATTCTGCTTTGAAACAATATAAGAGAAGGTAAAAAGTACACAGCTTGCAATAATCATACTGCAAAGCTGATCTATAAAAGCTTCTTCATGTTCCATTGTTGTAAAGAACTGCGGACAATATCGATAGGTAACAAAAAGTCCGGAATACACAAGCAAAATCAGAATAAAAATAATGATTCTTGTTTTTCCTCTGAGGGCCAGAGCTGCACATACTACGGCTACAAGCAGATAAAAAGGCATTCCGCCATGAAGTCCGGCATTTGCGAAAAACATCATAGGAAAAATAATCAAGCCTGTAATAGAAATACAAATTGTTGCAAAAAGATTTGTTTTTTGAGTTTTAATACCCCAGATTGAAAGTCCTGTTAAAAGAAAAAAAGATATTAATGGAAGAAGCCATGCCATAGCAGGAAGGCCTATCAGATAAGATTCAATGGCTCCGAACAACTCTCCAAAACCTGCACATAAAACCATTGCATATGTTATGCGTTTTTGAAGAGTTACTTTTGGAGAGAATATTGTGGAGCGGATTTTTTTTAATGCTGATATAGTTCCTTCCATTCTAAATATTATATATCCATAAATGGACTACTGCAAGGTATATTTTATGTTGTTGAATTATCCGAAAATGGGTATTATAATAAACAAATTATGTCGAGAAAAACAAAAACCAAGAATGTAGCATTCATCAATTTTGCATTGGGAATGGCTGGAAGAATTCATTTAAGCAAGGTCAAAAAGGCCTCTAAAAACTGTAAAAAAGCTTCAGAGAACACATTACGTGGTATCCTTGAGTATGCAAAAGACTCAGAATGGGGTAAAGCACACAATTTCGCTGAAATACTGAAAGCAAGTACGTATGAAGAACTTGTAGAACTCTGGCAGAAGAATGTTCCTCCTCAGGATTACGAAGATTTGCGTCCTTTTGTTGAGCGTCATAAAAATGGCGAGGAAAACGTACTTTTCCCTGGAAAGCCTAAAATGTACGCAACTACCAGCGGTACAACAAATGAACCAAAGTGGATTCCAATCACAAACGAATATTACGACAATGTTTACAGCAAGATGACAAATATCTGGCTATATACCTTCCTTATGCACCGTCGTCATTGTTTTGAAGGACCTGCTATCTCTATTGTAGGAAAGGCTATTGAAGGTTCTGCTCCAGATGGAACTGTTTACGGTTCTGTTTCCGGAGTTACCCGCCGTGATATTCCTGAATTTGTAAAGCCAATTCATTCTGCTCCTGCAGATGTTTTTGATATTAAAGATTATACCGCCCGCTATTACACAATCATGCGAATAGGTATTGAACAGAACGTTCACATTATCATTACAGCAAATCCTTCTACAATTGTAGAAATGCAGAATAACGTTAATCAGTTCTTTGATGAATACTGCAATGATATTGAAAAGGGTACTCTTAACGAAAAGCTGGATATTTCGCCGGAAATCCGTGCAGCTTTGCAGCCTGTTTTCCATCCGAATCCAGAACGTGCAGCAGAACTTCGTGCTCTTAAAGCAAAATACGGTCAGGTTCTTCCAAAACACTACTGGCCAGACATGCAGATTCTTACAACCTGGAAGTGTGGAAACACCAGTGTTTACATGGAAAAGTTTAAGAACTCTTTCCCGGAAAAAATGCTCTACCAGGAATTCAGTTACTTCTCTTCTGAATGCAGAACAGGTCTTGTATTGAACGGAAAAAATGATACTGTTCTTTTCCCTCATATGCATTACTTTGAATTTGTAAAAGAAGAAGAAATAGATTCACCTGAAAAGCACTTCTTACAGATTAATGAAGTTGAAGTAGGTAAGCGCTATTCAATTTACGTAACAACTTACGCAGGTCTTTACCGCTACAATATGAATGACCTTGTTGAAGTAACAGGTTACTATGGAACAATTCCTACAATTCAGTTTATTCAGAAGATTAACGGAATTATTTCTATGACTGGTGAAAAGATTCATGAACGTCAGTTTATTGAAGCTGTGCATCTTGCAGAAAAGGAGTCTGGCATTAAGACTAAGTTCTTTGTAGGTTTTGCTGATATTCAGAATTCTGTTTATAACTTTTACTACGAGTTTGAAAATACTTCTCTTGCAGATGAAGAAGTTAAAAAGTTCAATGCTCTCGTAGATAAAAAACTGATGGAAATAAACTGCGAATACCAGGCAAAGAGAGATTCTCTCCGCATCGCAGAACCTCTTCCATTTGTTTTGCAGAAGGATTCTTTTGAAACTTACAAGGAACGCTGCATTTTGGCAGGTGCCCGCGACGGACAGTTTAAGTTGAACCTTCTTATGCAGGATGAAAAACGTCATGCAATGTTCAAAGACCTGGTTAGAAAATAAAGGGATTTCTGCCGTCATTTTTGATTTTGACGGCACTCTTTACGATAACTCAAAGGTTGCAAAATATCTTATAAAAGCAAAGCCTCTTTATATGTTTCGTATGCTTGCAGACCGTAAGGCCCGCAAAACCTTAAAAGGCGCTTACTATGAAACAGAAGAGGCCTTTTTGAGAGAGTATTCTAAAACTGCTTCAAAAAAATGCCTTTTCCCTTGCAGTGCAAAATCTTTTCTGGACTGGTATCAGAATACCTATATGCCGCTTATGACAAAAGTTTTACACGACAAATGCCGGGCAGGGACCGGTTCAGATGGGAACGGTGCATTTGAAGTGAACAAGGTTTTTGCCGAACTTCAGGCCCTTAATATAAAAACTGCAATTTTAAGTGATTATCCTTTTGTAAAAGAAAGAATGGCAGCTCTTGGAATTTCAGAAGAAAACCTTGATCTTATAAAAGCTTCTCAGGAACTTGGCGGACTCAAACCCGCTGCGGCTCTTTTTGAAAAAGTGGCGGGGCAGCTTGGTGTAGAAGCTGGCCGGGTTCTTGTAGTCGGCGACCGGGATGACACAGATGGCCAGGGGGCCAGAAATGCCGGCATGCAGTATCATATTATTAATCGAGAGTTTCCGGCCACATGTTTTGCTCAATACCTGCCATTTTCTGCATCTGATGGTGAGCCTTCTTAAGCATTTCTTCGCAAATCTGGTTACGGCTTTTAGAAGAATCTTTTTCTGCTACAATCGGCTCTCCAATGTTCAGTGTAATGAGAGGATCTGTTTTTCCTAAAAGCTTTCTCAGCTTACCAGGTTCTCTGTAAGAAAAGACCATTGGAATAACAGGCAGGTCATACATCAAAGCCATCTTAAAAGTTCCCTTTTTAAAAGGGCGGATAGGCTGATAATAATCCCAGCGGCAGCTTTCTGGAAAAAGATGAATCCACTTCTTTTTTGCATGGAGTTCGTCAAAAGCCTTATAAAAACGTCTGGTAGCAGCGATAGTCTGAGGAATGGGAATGCCACCTGCACCACGGATTAAATATGAGTCTTTGCTTTGAATCTGCAGGGCACGGGTAGGAAACCACATCCTCCGGAATTTTACTGCCTGCAGAACAGCAAGATAATCCCAACGGTAAACATGATTTGCAACTGTCATGGCACCATTCTTAAAAAGCTTTCGGTTTTTGCGAAGATTTTTTTTGCCTTTTATTTTGAGACCGTATTTAAAAAGATTTACAGGAAAAACAAGAAAAAATATTCCTGCATAAATTCCAAAGTTTAAAAGTCTGCCTTTGAGTGATTTATCTAAAAAAGGGTAGTCGCCTTCAATATCATAATTATGAACAATTTCCGGATTTAATAAAGGCGTGTCAGGAATTGAAGGATAAGTGTTTAAATTTACAGGAATATAGGTGCCGTCTTTTACAATGTGCTCATTCATTCTTTTATTATACAAACTTGTTAAGGTTTAGTGAATTCTTGTATAATACAGAATAACAGATAAGGAGATTTTAATGAAAAAACACATTGCTTTTATGTTTGTACTTGCCTGCTGCCTTTCTTTTGCAGCCGCTTCAGAAAATCAGAAGCTTAAAGAAGTATGTGCAATGCTTTCAGAACATCCTGTTACAAAAGGAAACTTTACACAGATAAAAAGTGTAAAAACCGCCAGAGGCTCAAGAGAATTGAAGTCTTATGGAGATTTTATTTTCTGCCCTGAAGGAATTATGTGGAAAACCACAAAACCTTTTCCATCATCAATGATTGTTGGAAAAGATTTTATTAGCCAGATTGCAGCCGACGGAACAAAAAATGTAACTGATACATCAAATAATCAGACTTTTGCAAGTGTGGCTTCTACCATATCTGCAGTTTTTTCAAACGATTATGATAATCTTACAAAGGCATTTAATACAAGTCTTACTGCCCAGGCAGACGGAAATATAAAAATTACTCTTGTGCCAAAAGATTCCACAATTGCTTCTGTCCTTACTTCTATTGATTTACTCGTTTCTGGAAATCAGATAAATGGAATTGTTATGACAGAGGCTTCTGAAAACAGCACTTCTTATATTTTCGAAAATCAGACATATCCAAAGGAACTTTCAAAGGATGAATTGGCTTTATTCACTAATAAATAAACTTTCAGACAAGCATTTTTTAAGAATCTGGTTTACCTATCATTTTGGACTTTTAGCTTTCTTTCTGATTGTGCTTGCAGTAAATCCATCACGTATAAAAATTGATGCGGATTTATTTAACATGTTTCCACGTCCTTTTGAAGAAGAAGGCGTTCGCAATGCAGATGAAAAACTTACAGAAATTGTAGGTCAGAATGTTTTTATTCTTGTTTCTCATGAAGATTTTCCTAAGGCTCGTGAAACTGCGGTAAATGTTTATCAGCAGCTTGAAAACAGCGATAACTTTAATACGGTAAGTCTTTATTCTGATATAAATAATCTTTCCGGTATTACAGATTTTCTTTACGACTACCGCTGGAATCTTTTAGATGAGGCTGCCATAAGTATGATTAATTCAGAAGGTGGGGCAGAAGCTTTTGCTGAAAATGCACTTATGCAGGCCTATAGTCCTTTTAATATGATTTCACTTGATAATCTGGAATCTGACCCTTTTATGCTGACTCAGACAAATGCAGATAATCTTCTCGAAAATGTTCGTAAGTCTGGTACGGCTATGTCTGTAAAGGATGGAGTTCTTGCGTCAAATAAAGACGGTATCTGGTATATCATGATTCGCGGAATGCTCAGTAAAAAGGGGGCGGGGCTGGCAAGTAAAGATAATGGAATTACCGAAATCTACAGTATCTGCAACCCTTTAGAAAAAGACGGCATACGCTTTGTATTTTCTGGCACCCCATTTAACAGTCACCAGAGTTCTAACGAAGCCATGAAAGAAATTACGCTGATAACTTCAATTTCTATGCTTTTAGTTATCATCATTCTGCTGCTGGTATTCCGCTCTTCCGTGCCGCTTTTAATGAGTCTTTCTTCAATTCTGATTTCTGTACTTACTGCGGTAATTACAACTCTTGCAGTTTTCAAAAAGATGCATATTCTTACCCTCGTTTTTGGAACTTCCCTAATTGGTTCCTGCATAGATTATAGTCTGCATTATTTTACCCAGTGGGCCGGTAACTCTCTTTTGAAAACAGGAAGCGAGATTCGCCGCCACCTCTTAAAAAGTCTGGGAATGGCAATTATTTCTTCAGTTCTATGTTATTCTATTCTGCTTCTGGCTCCATTTAATATGCTTAAACAGATGTCTCTTTTTTCTGTTTCAGGCCTAATCAGTTCATTTCTTACAACTGTTGCAATATTCCCTTATATTCCTATTCCAAAAAATGAGCGTACAATTAAGATTTCTTCTCTGGTAAAAGAATCTTCTTCACCGCTGACAAAAAAGATTTTTGGCCGCATTGCAATTACTCTTATGTTTGTTTTTACAATTTTTACGATTATGCTTATGCACAAAAACTTCAGGGTAAAAAATGATTTAACCAGACTTTATACTATGGAAGGCCGTATCTTAGACGACAAACTTCTTTCTAACGAAATTACAAAGTACAATCCAACCGGCTGGTTTATAATACGCGGTACAAGTGAAGAAGAGACTCTTAAAAGAGAAAGTGAATTTTGTAAGATTCTTGATAAAAAGCTTGGAAATGATTTTTCTTATGTAAGTACTTCAAACTTTATTCCGTCAATTGACCAGCAGAAAAAATCAAGAGAAGCAGCAGAAAAACTTCTGGCACTTGCGCCACTTCAGTTCGAAGCCCTGGGCTATTCTGATGAAGATGCTTTATACTTAACTAATCAACTGCTTGCAGATTTTAATGCTTCTTCAGAGAATTATATTTCGATAGAGAAGGGTAATGTACCTGATTATCTTATGAACTCAATTTCTACAGCCTGGCTTGGTTCTATTGGTACAGACTACTATTCGGTAGTTATGCCGGCCTTAGTTCACGACAATGCACTGATGAAAAATCTTGCAGCCGAGGATTCAGATATTTATTTTGTAAATAAGATTGCAGATATGGGAAGTGACCTGGACCGTCTCACAAGCATGGTTCTTTCTCTCTTTGCAATTGCTTATGTAATAATGCTGATTGTGCTTAAGGTCTTTTATAAGTGGAAGCAGACTATGAAAATTATTTCTGTTCCTCTTTTGATTATGCTTATGACCGGGGCAATATTCTCTCTTTCTCATATAGATCTGGAGTTCTTCTCTGTAACAGGCCTTATTCTTGTCTTTGGACTTGGACTTGATTATATCATCTATATGATGGAGAACGAAAAAAATAGAGCAGGCAGCATCAAGACTCTTGAGCCTTTTGCCACCATGCTCTCTTTTATAACAACGATAGTTTCTTTTGGAGCTTTAAGTCTCAGCACTTTCCAGCCGGTACATCTGATGGGCCTTTCCATTTTTATTGGGCTGGCCACAGCGTACACGGCTTCAATGCTTTACGACAGAAGTCTTTAGTTAAAGAAACCTTTTGCCTTCAAAAGTTCTGCATTCAAGATTCCGCCAAGAGCTGCACCACGTTTTGTGTTGTGGCTCAAAGCTACAAACTTGACGTCGAATACGTTACATGGGCGAAGTCGTCCGATTACGCAGGCCATTCCCTTTTCTGTTTCGCGGTCACGGCGTGGCTGCGGACGGTTTTCCTCGTGGCGTACAACGATTGGATGCTCTGGAGCTGATGGAAGCTTAAGCTCCTGTGGAAGTGATGTGTAAGATGTCCATACGCGCTCAATTTCTTCCAGGCTTGGCTTCTTGTCTTCAGGAAGGTCGAACTCAAGGCTTACACAAGCTGTGTGTCCGTCTACAACAGGTACACGAGTACAAGTAGAAGAAACGATAGGGTAGCTTGCGTTTTCAATCTTTCCGTCCTTTACGCTTCCCAAAATCTTAAGACATTCTTTTTCTGTCTTTTCTTCCTCGCCGCCAATAAATGGAACGATATTATCAATCATATCAAAAGATGCAACACCAGGATATCCGGCACCAGAAGTAGCCTGAAGAGTTGTTACAATCATTCTCTTTACAGGGTAACCTGCCTGAATCAAAGCGTGGAGCGGCATCATATATGTCTGGAGAGAACAGTTAGGTTTTACTGCAATAAAGCCCTTGTCCCAGCCGTGATGCTTTTTCTGCTCAGCAATTACGTCCAGGTGAGAGTAGTTGATTTCCGGAACCAGCATAGGAACGTCTTCTGTCCAGCGGTTAGCGCTTGCGTTACTTACAACAGGAATTCCTTCTGCGGCATAAGCGGCTTCAAGAGCCTTAATCTCGTCCTTACCCATTTCAAGTGCAGAGAATACAAACTGACACTTGCCGAGAGCCTTCTTTTCGTCGTTAGCATCTTCTACGATGAGGTTTGCAACTCCTGCAGGAATCTCAGCGCCAATCAGCCAGCGGTTTTTTACAGCTTCACAGTAAGGTTTACCAGCTGAACGAGGGCTAGCTGCAACGTAAGAAACTTCAAACCATGGATGGTTTTCCAGCAACTTAATATATCTCTGGCCTACCATACCAGTAGCACCAAGTACACCTACCTTAATCTTATCTGACATAATAATTCTCCTTAAAGTCCACAGTCCTTAATAGCCTGCTCAATCTGCTTCTTAGCAGCGTCGTTAACTTCAACCAAAGGCAATCTCAAGCCACCTGCTGCCATGCCCTTTACGTTCATTGCGTATTTGATTGAAGAAGGGTTTCCGTCGCAGAACTCTGCCTTGAAGAATGGAGCGAGTCTGTAGTGAATCTCGCGGGCCTTCTTAAAGTCGCCGTCGAGTGCAGACTGTGCAAGCTCGTGCATCAAAGCAGGAATCATGTTAGAAGCAACAGAAATAATTCCGTCTCCACCTGCTGCAATCAAAGGAAGGGTAAGACCATCGTCACCGCTCAAAACTGCGAAGTCAGGCTTTTTGTTCTTAATCTGACCGATAACTTCCATCATCTGTGCAACGCTGCCGCTTGCTTCCTTTACACCTGCAATGTTAGGGAGCTCTGCAATGCGGGCCAGCAAATCAGTTGGAATATTCAAACCTGTACGTCCAGCAATGTTGTAAACGATGATTGGAATACCAACCTTGCTAACTGCTGCGAAGTGCTGATAGATTCCTTCCTTTGAAGGCTTGTTGTAATAAGGAGTTACAACAAGTGCTGCATCAGCGCCTGCAGCCTTAGCGCGTTCAACGTAGGCAACTGCATCCTTTGTATTATTTGAACCGGCACCAAGAATTACCGGAATCTTTTTTCCTGTTTCCTTTTCAAAAGCACGAACTTCTTCGAAAACAATCTGAATAATCTGATCCTCTTCGCTGCCCGGCTTTTCATCAAGGGTAGGGGTCTCGGCGGTGGTTCCAAGTGGAACTAAACCATCAATCCCCTGCTGGAGCTGATGTTTGACATTTTTTCGGAAGCCCTCAAAATCAACTGAACCATCAGCCTTCATTGGTGTAATCAAAGCTGTAAAAGCGCCACGAAAAATACTCATAACATACCTCCTGAGTTTTAATTTTTTATGTCACCCCGAACTCGTTTCGGGGTCTATATATAAGATATATTGCGAAATATTTTAATGATTTTTGAGGTGAAATTCAATATATATGTAGATTTTAAGTAGAATTAAAAATGGTGGTTGAGTAGGTGAAGCCGTATCGAAACCACCGTTTTAGGGATGTCATCTTATCAGGTGGTCTCGATACACCGCTGCGCGGCACTCGACCACCGTGCATTTTATATTTTCTTAAAGGAGTCAGAATTCTTTAATTTTACTTTATGCGAGTACATGCGTTCGTCGCTGAGTGTAATAACCTTTTCAATATCATCACCAGGAGTATATTCCGCAAGGCCACAGGCAACCATATATTCTGTGGCCTTTAGAGCAGCCTGAAAATCTTCAACAAGCTTTTCGATAAAGCTTTTATCCTGCTTTGTAAAGATTGCCATAAACTCATCGCCGCCTGTTCTGTAAAGCTTTGCGTACTTTGCAAAAACATCTTCCATAATTTCAGAAACAGTAATAAGAGCCCTGTCTCCGGCAGCATGGCCTTTTGTATCATTATAAATTTTAAGATTGTTCAAATCCATGGAAAGAATAATCATTTTTGATTTTTTAAGATGATTAACTTCAAGATAAAAGCAGCGGCGGTTAAGCAGGCGTGTAAGAGTATCGCGCTTGTAGGTCATTGTCATCAGGAAGAAATAATAGAAGATGACAGAAGAAACCAGAACCTGTGAGAGAACAAAATCAAAATCATAAAGCATTTCTACAACCATTGCAGTAAAGGCTGCAAACTCAATAATTATAACTACCAGAGGTTCATATTTGTTGTGACTAAAATTCTTAAAGGAATAGTAAAGGAGTAAAATTGAATAAATTAAACATATCAAATGCGGAGTATAGCCAAAGGGACCACGGTGAAATACATTGTTCTCATCGCAGATAAACATAAGGCCTCTTCCAAATGGTAAAGTATTTAATGTACAGATGGCGATACAAAAGAGAAGTGGAAGAGAATATAAAAACGGGTGGCGGGATCTTCTACGTTTGGCAATTAATGTAATTAAATAAATTACCAGAACTCGAAGAATGTAACCAATACCCTTTGAAAAATATCTGAGGAAAGTTGGATGATCCATTCTTGCAGTTACAAAGCGGGTGCTGTCTGCAACAACCAGTAAGAAGACTGATGCACAGGCAACAAAAAAGATTCTGTTAATTATATCTGAAAATGTAACATTCGTTTTAATAAAGGCAACGAGAATGATAATGGAAACAATTGGAGGAAAATTTACAAAAAATAAAAGCCTTGCAGCTGAAAAACTAAACACCATAAGAATTATTATAATATAATCTCTTCATTTAAACTAGACTTTTTATTATAATGTTTTCTATGAGTAGTAACGGCAATACTTTTGGAAAAAGTTTTTGTGTAACAACCTTTGGTGAAAGTCACGGGGTGGCTTTGGGCTGTGTTATTGATGGCTGCCCGGCAGGAATCGAGCTTACTAAAGAAATGATTCAGGCGGCTTTAAATCGTCGTCGTCCCGGGGCTTCGGTTACGGGCCAGGTAAGTGCTTCTGTAACAGCCCGCAAAGAGTCCGACGAAGTTGAGATTTTGTCCGGTGTTTTTGAAGGCCGTACTACAGGAACTCCTATTGCCCTTGAGGTTAGAAATACCTCTCAGCATTCCGGTGATTATGGAAATCTTGATTTAACCTTCCGCCCGGGCCATGCTGATTTTACTTATGATATAAAATACAAGGGTAATCGTGATTACCGCGGCGGCGGACGTTCGAGCGGACGCGAGACTCTGGCGAGAGTTGCAGCGGGTGCGGTGGCACAGCAGGTGCTGGCTCAGAAAGGAATTAAGATTACTGCTTATACAATCCGCGCTGCAGGTATCAGTGCAGAAAAGCGAGAGATCAGCCAGATTGAAGAAAATAATCTTCGTGCTCCGGATAATGAGGCTGCGGCACTTATGAATGCCCGTATCGAAGAGCTGCGTGCGGCCGGCGACTCTGCGGGTGGAGTTATTGAATGCCTCGTAAGAGGCTGCCCGGTTGGACTTGGCGAGCCAGCTTTTGATAAACTTGATGCACAGCTGGCGGCTGCTATGCTCAGTATTGGGGCAGTAAAGGGCTTTGAAATTGGAGACGGCTTTGCTGCAGCAGACAGCTTTGGAAGCCAGAATAATGATTCTATGCATGCCGAAAACGGAAAGCCTCTTTTTGATTCAAACCATGCAGGCGGAGTTTTGGGGGGCTTGAGCAGTGGAGCTGATATTTTATTCCGCGTGGCTGTAAAGCCTGTTCCTAGTATCTTTAAGAGTCAGCAGACAGTTCGCCGTACAAGTGATTTTAATTCTGATGGCTCTGCAAGCTATGAAAGTACAGAACTTCAGATAAAGGGGCGGCATGACGTTTGTCTTTGTCCCCGCATTGTTCCTGTTGTAGAAGCAATGACTGCTCTTGTTTTAGTTGATTCACTTTTGAGAGATTTACGATAGAGAGAAAATAATGTCAGAAAATAATAAAACCCGCTTCCGCCTGTGGCAGGCCTTTGCAGCCGCAGCAGCCTTACTTTTAATCACATTTTGTGCATATACAGCTTGCCGGGCTTATGATTTTAAGCAGACGGTGGAAGCCACTCCTCTCACAGCAGAGCAGATTTACGACCTCAATGAAATCCTTTATTCACAGTATCCTTCTGAGCATCAGCTTCTTAAAAAACTTCCTTATAATATAGGGCAGCCTCAGCTGGATGTCTGGGCTAAATCTGCAATTTTGTTAGATGTGTCTAACGGTAATATCCTTTATGAAAAAAATGCAGATGCAATAATTCCTCCAGCTTCTATGACAAAACTTTTTGCAATGTATGTAGTGGAAGAAGAAATTGCCGGCGGCCGTTTTTCTTACGACCAGGTAATTCCGCTTCCGCCGGAAAGCTGGGCCTGCAACATGCCTCCTCACTCTTCCCTTATGTTCCTGGGTAAAGGTCAGCGGGTTACAATGGAGGAACTTCTCCTTGGCCTTTCAATCTGTTCCGGTAACGATGCGGCTTATGCCCTTGCCTATACAGTAAGCGGAAGTATGGAAGCCTTTGTTGAGCGAATGAATCTTGTAGCAAGTGACCTGGGGCTTGAGCACACTCATTTTGTAGAAAGCTCAGGCTACAGCGAAAAGAATCAGACTACTGCCCGCGAAATGGCAGAGTTTGCTACAGTTTATCTTCGCCGTCATCCCCAGTCTCTGCACCGTTTTCACAGCGTATTAGATTTTACCTATCCTAAGGCAAAAAATCTTGCACCAGGAGATAAGCCTCTTGCCCAGGATTTTACCCAGGGGCTGCCTCAAAAAATCACAATGCCAATTACTCAGCAGAATACAAATCCGCTGCTTGGAAAACTTCAGGGCTGCGACGGTCTTAAAACAGGTTATATTGATGAAAGCGGATATAATCTTTCGCTCACAGCAGTTCGCGGGGAAACCCGCTTTTTGTCCGTTACAATGGGCGGTCCGGGTAATAATGCAAAAGAAGGTCAGGCAGGCCGTGTACACGACGGTACAGAGCTTATGGAATGGGCTTTTAAGAACTTTGCAGACACTTCCCTCGAGCTGAAGGTTCATCCATATTTAGTCCGAAGTTTTAATGCATCAGAAAAAATGATTCGTCTTATTCCGGCCTTTACAGAGCGCACCTTTACAGTTCCATTCGTAACAGGAAGTTCTATGGCAGAAAATCTTGATTCAGTGCGAATTGAAGTTCAGTTGCCGGATTATTGCTGGGGTGCAGTAGAGCAGGGCAGCGTAGAGGGAAAAATCGTGATTTCTCTTGCAGATTACATTCTTCAGGAAATCCCCCTTGTTGCAGACCGAAATCTTAACAAGGGAAACGTTTTATCTGCAATGTCAGACTTGATTTTAATAAAATATAAGCATACAATTAAAGATAAATAAAGGAGCGTCATGCTGAACTTTATTCAGCATCTTTTCATGGATCCTGAAACAAGTTCAGGATGACAGTACCTTAAACAACAGGAGATAACAATATGTCATTGAAGAAAACATTCTCAAGTGATGGTAAAAAGTGTACAGTTGTATTTACAGTAAACCCGGAAGCTGCTGCAGGCGCAACAAAGGTTTATCTTGCGGGAGACTTCAATAGCTGGGACCCAACCTCAATTCCTATGAAAAAAGATCCGAATGGTTCTTTCTCAGTAAAGAAGCAGCTCGAGACAAATAAAGAATTCCAGTTCCGCTACTGCCTCGATGGAAACACCTGGATTAACGACTGGAAGGCAGACAAGTATGTTCGCTCAGAGTTCGCAAGTGATGATAACTCTGTAGTAGACACAACAGTTCCAAAGGCTCCAAAAGTAAACAAGAAGCCTACATCAAAAGCTGTAAACAAAACTGCAGACAAGAAGCCGGCAGCAAAAAAGCCTGCTGCTAAAAAAACTGCAAAAAAATAATAAAAATAGGTTTAGACCTGTTGACAAAGTGAGTGTTAATCAATATATTAATACTCACTTATTTATTCCCCGATTGTGTAATGGTAGCACTTCAGATTCTGGTTCTGACTGTGGGGGTTCGAATCCTCCTTGGGGAACTAAGCTGAATCAGGAATGGTTCAGCTTTTTTTGTGTACAATTTGGCTCCCTCGAATATCGGTTTAGTTCATCGCCCTCTCAAGGCGGAGAGACGGGTTCGACTCCCGTGGGAGCTATAACAAGGATAATCCTAAAAAAGACTCGCTGAAAGGCGAGTTTTTTTTGTCTTTTTTCAAATTTCCTCCAAAAAAACTGCGTAAAATGATTAGGTTTGGACAATATTATATGTAGAGAAATTTTATGCCGCGCGGCGGCATTCTGTATTGTTCTAAGAATCAAGGAGACTTTTTATGGAAGAGACTAAAAATGAAGATGACAAAGACTTTGAACCTCAGTATCCGGCACAGCTGTATACCGAGAGGCCTAATCCAACAGCGCTTTTAAGTCCGCTGTATGATTCAACCTTCAAAGGAATCTTTACACAGGAGACAGAAGATTCCAAGCTGGCACTGAAAACTTTTATTTCTGCAGTTATAGGACGTGAAGTAAAAACTGTTATTCTAAAACAAAATGAGCCACATAAAGATAGTCCTACCCAAAAAGGAATGAGTTATGATATTAGTGTTGAATTTGATAATGGCGAAATTTCAGATATTGAGATGCAGGCCTGGAAGGAAAACTATGACTATGGAATCCGGGCAGAAATACTGGCTGCACGCCTTCTTAATAATAATGCTAAAAAGAGTGATAACTGGGATTCTCCAAAGGTTTACCAGATTTCTATATTGAACTTTCATTATGGAAAAGATGACAACAAAATACTATCGTGGTATACTATGAAAAATGAATCGGCGGAAGGACTTTCGGACAGACAGAATATAATATTTATTGATTTAAAGACTATCCGTAAAAAACTTGGTACACCGATTGAGGAACTTACCCCGGTAGAAAAATGGGGCTTGTTCTTTAGTTATGTTGACAATGAAAATGAAGCTGATTACATCAGCGAACTTGTCAGGAGTGAAAAAGGAATTATGGCTGCAGAAAATATTGTAAAGTACATGAGTGAAGCAGATGCAAACTGGTTTACTCAGAATTCACAATTTATTTACGAACGCGACAGAAATACTCTTATTCACAATGCAGAAAAAAGGGGACGCGAAGAAGGGCTGCAACAAGGCGCACTGCAGAAAGCCGTGGAAGCTGCTCTTATGCTTGTAAATGAATATGAAGAAAAGCCTGAAGTTGCTGCTAAAAAAATGAACGCTCCGCTTGAACTTGTTCGTGAAGGTTTAAGGAAACAAAATAATCAGAAGTGAAAAGCATAGAGCAGAGGTAATCGGAATGTGTTTAACAGAATTTGATGAAGAAGAAGCAAAAAGAATCTGGCGCAGAGATGGATTTACCGAAGGCCGCACTGAAAAAACAGAGGAAGCTGCCCGTAGCTTCTATGCCAATGGAGTCTCAATTGAAATTATCGCAAAATCTCTGAATATGACTGAAGACCAAGTTCGGGAATTAGTGAAAGAATCTGTTTCTGTGAAAGCATAAGGCCTACCACTTGAGCAGGTGCTTGAATTACAGAAGCAGATTAATGTCCAGGCTTAACAACTTTGCTCAAAAAGAAAAAATATTATTGATTAGCGATAGTGTCGAGTTCGCCTAGGTCTAGTTCTGGAACACCATTTTTTACCGTCCAGGTTTTATAGGATGTTGTGGTGTTGGTTTCTGTTGCTATCCAGTTAGGTAAATCCTGAGCCGGATTACAATTATTTAACCGAGAAACAATTTCAATTGCTTCTTCACTTGAAAAAGCTTGCATATTGTAATCAGGATCTGCCAGGCTGGACAAGTTTGCCGCTGTTAGATCCTGCAGATGGGAAGTAGAATAATTATGAGCTGAATTTGCAATTACGTTACTGTCAGAGCTTCCATCAACTATTCCGTGAGTGACATTGCCGGTATTACAACAGTTATATACAAAACAACCTAAATGGGAAGTACTATCAGAAAATAGTGACCCACAATAAATACCAGAGTCTTTAGTGAATTCTGTGTTATAATTAAAATCACCTGAATTATTACAGTTTATTATATGTATACTTCCATTTTGATTCGTTCCAACTATTCCGCCTATCGTAGCTGTATAATTGGTTATTCGATTTGAAGGTGCATCTCTTCTTATATCTCCAGTATTCTTACAATTTCTAACAACGAATGTACAATCAGTTTTATCACCAGAAGAACTGGTATACCAATAAGTAATATGGCCAATAATTCCAGCTGCAGCGGATATAGCTGTGGTGATTGTACCTTTATTTATACAATTTTCAATAATACAATTTGAACCTGACAAATTACTACTACTGGCACTTCCGACTATACCCGCCACAGCGGATCCTGCGGAGTCTTCTGTTTGGGTTATATTACCTTTATTGATACATTTTCGAATTATAATAGTACTATTGGCTGTACTTGGAGCTATGTGAGCAGCAATACCTCCTGAAGCAGAAGACCCATTTCTAGATGTGTTATTTATTGTTACTTCAGAAATACAATTTTCTACAGTACCACTCTTTATAACTCCAATTAACCCTGAACCTTTGCTGGTTCCCGCAATTGTCAGATTCTTTATTACGGCATCCCCATCGATTCCTCTGAATAAAGCTCCATCAAAATATCTAGAATAAGCGGCATATGCTCTGCTTATTGTATTAGTTACTTTGTGTCCCTTTCCATCAAAAGTTCCTTTGAATGGATAATAATCACTACCATAAGAAGAATTTGGGTCTGTACCAATTATTACCTCTTCTCCTTCTGTATCGATATCACCTGTAAGTTCAAATGTAACACCCTCAAAGGTACTTCCAGCCGCTGCCCAATCTTTAATCATAACAAGTTCTGCTTTAGTACCGAGGGTATAAGTTCCGGAGGTAGGTGCTGCCGTAAGACTCGAAACAGGAGATGATACCGGAGCATTAGGGTCACGGCAGTTTAATGTACAACTTCCCTGATGAGGAATTGAAAGAAGGTTTGCTTCTACAGTTACTTCGTAGCTGCCTTCTAAGCTGGAAGGGAGATTTACCTTAATTCGCTCGCTGCCATTTTCTATTACAGGAAGATTTGAAACATAGGTTCCGCCGTTGTAAAGGCTGATTGTCCAGTTTATGCTGCTCTTTATGTCTGCGTATGCAACTGCAGTGCCATCTCTTGTAATTGACGGCCTAATGTAAAGAGGTGTAACCTCGCCCTGAACAAAGCTTGTAAGGGCAGTGCCGGCTTGGTTTTCAAAGGCAAAGGTCATAGCATAATCAAATGCACTGCCCATGCCACCGCTTCCACCGGCCTTGGCAACTCCCGCTTCGTTGCCATCCAAAGCAATTGAGAAGCCTGCGTCACTTGTAAAGAAGTTTGACGGAGAAGCAGATGAGTTATATGTTCTGTAGCCGCTGGTGAATGTAAATTTATCGCCGATATCCGACGGGGTACGGGCTGAGTCTGTTGTAACACCAACACGGCAGCCTGATGTAAGCTGACCGACAATCTCAATATTCTGACCAGCCTGAAGCAAAACGTTTCGTGTTGTAGGATCTGGACTACCAGGAACAGTATTTTGCTGAACAACTGGAGTTCCCTTTATCTGCAGTCTGTTTGTACCTTCAGTTGTAAGAGATATACCACCATTCAAGTTCTGTTTTACAGATCCGCCGTAAAGCTTACAAATTGAACTATAAGTAAGAGAAATACCGCTTCCATAGTTATTATGAATATTACAGTTAGTTAGTGTACAATCGCCGGCATCCAGATAAATGCCCTGGTTATCTGTAGAGTTATAGCCGTTTTCATAAACTTCTACACCGGTCATTGTACAAGTTGTTGAACTTCCGCCATAACACAGACCATAGCTTTCATTATGATAAATCTTACCGCCATTTATAGTAAGATTACAATTTTCACCATTTATACCCGTTGTGTTATTTGAAATATATGCATTTGTGATTGTTACCGGAGCACAATCCACTGCTGTAAGGCCGTATGCACCACTTGCATTACAATTTTCTATTGTTGTTCCTTCAATATAAAGAGCGGTAACTGGTGATCTGTGTGATATACCATTTATTACTCCATAGCTGCTATTCGAATTACTAATTGTAATATTGCCAATGGTGACTTTTTGCAATGTAACAGCACCTGTTATGCTGATTGAGTTAATTACAGAAGTATATGTACTGTTAGGCTTTCTTGTAATTACAAGTTCATCGGTTCGGATATCCTGCATTACGCCACCAATATTCAACTTATTAAGTTCAAGGTCTCCATGTGTACCCTTTACATAAATTGTATACTTGTTTCTGCGTTCAGGGCGCATTTCTACATCATTAATGCTTTCAATAGCTGCCTGAATTGTCGGATATGGAGAGCTTTCTGAACCATCAGCTTCTGGGTCTGCATTGTCAGAATCAACAAAAATAACATTGTTCAGGAATCTGAACTTAACTGTTCTTGTTGCAGAGTTTTCATAGTTTGTGAGAGTTGCGTATGCTTCTACACGGTAGGTATTTTGCGGTAAATCAATTGATTTTGAAGTTGTTGTAGTTCCGCTTGTGTAGATGCGGCCACTACCTGTTGCTTCGTAAACCTTGTAGTAAACTGTTGTTCCGCTTACAGGATTTCCATGGTGGTCTTCTGTAGGAGGTATGATTGTGATGGTACCCATTTCAGTCTGTTCGTTGAATGGGGCAGAGGCAAGTCCTCCTTCTGCAATATCATAACCATTCTGATCCAGGATTCTTGGTTTTTCCAGTTTAGAAATGCTGGTAGACGCTTTTACTGTACTTTCAAGACCTGCATTGTCTCTCAGTATAAGGTTATATTCCTGGTCTCCGGAGAAGAAGGTATCTCCTGTTTCGTAGTAGAATGATGTTGAAGAATTTGGAGTGAATTCCTTTCCGCCAATGAATGTATAGTTTGAACCTGCACTGCGGGTAAAATGCGAATCTTCAATTGAGTATTCGGCAATCAGAGCGCCTTCAATATCAGGGTCTGCACGGGTAGTAATTGTTACCGGGTAAACTCTGCCGTTAATTTCTACTGTGCTTATGTCTTTATGGCGAACAGCAACTTCTTCCGGGCTTGGCATATCAAATGCTACAACAAAGGTTGAGTTTGAATTGTTGATGATTGTCGGATTTAAAATTGCAGGCGGCTTTGAGTTACAGCTCAGACTTACTGAATAGCGGTCAAAGTCACGGCCACTCATAGGCTCGTAAAGATTGATGAGAGGAGTTATGTCTTTTCCTTCGTCTGCCGGAATAAGGAAGTCCTGCGGCAGAGTAAGGTTTATGATTGCAAATTCAGTCTGTTCAATGCCGACTGCAGAACGGCTTATCTGACCGTCCAGGTTTTCAAAGTTTACAGAAGGAACAAGATTAAACTGTTTCGGGTTACGCATGTAGAAGGTGATTTCTACATCCTGATCAGAAGGAATACAGAGCTGGTTTGCAGCGTCGGTGTAAGTTTCTATGCTGAAAGTGTGCTGTTCGATTGCGGCTGTTTCTGTGTATTTTTCCATGAAGTCTGCAACGTCGTTTTCAAAAAGTGCACAGGAAGAAAAAATTAGAGAAAGTCCCAGAAGAAGGGTATGAAGTTTTTTCATTCTAAACTCCTAGAACTGCCAGCCAACAGCAGCAACAGGTTTTACATAGGCCCATGGAAGATTTTCCATAAGAGGCATTACAAAATCAGCTCCAATTTCTGCATAAAGTCTGTTTGTAAAATAAACTTGTCCGCTGACACCAGCCATAGCACAGAAGTCCAGACTGTTAAGAGGCTCAGAATTAATATCGTGAGGGAAGTGGAAAACTGTGTTCTGGAACATAGCAATACCGGCTCCACCGTGAAGTTCAAGAGTTGCAATATGACGAAGCTTTGTTGCGTCTTTTTTACTCTTGATACGGATTGGAAGCTGATATATAAAGAGCGCGTTTCCGCAAATGTAGTTACCGTCAAGGTCGTAACCCAGGGTTTTAGTCATAAGTCTTGAGAAGGTAGCATCTACACCAAGACCAAGGTAACCAAAACGGCGCTTAAATGGCATAAGAGAAAGTTTTGCATTAACAGAAAGCGGAAGCACGCTTGTGTTAAGGTATTCTTTCATTTTGTCGCCAAATACAATGACAGGGCAGGTGTAACCGCCGGCAACATCAAAGTCTACTGCCTTACGGAATTTTACGGTAAAGGTGTTGTCCCTAGAGTTCTCTGATCTAAGGCCGCTGGCGTCAACTGCAGTAAAGTAATAGGTACCAGTATCAAGTTCATCCATATTAAACTGAACCTTAAGCCTGCGGTTGTTATCGCTGAATTCGGTAATATTAGGAACAATAGGTTCAGAGTTTTTTCTACGACTATTTACTACTTCGTAATTTGTAAATGATGTATCAGTAGGTCCTTCCTGCAGTTCAAAAAGATTACGTCCGGTAACTGTAAAAATACCATCGTTAATTTCATCAAGATAAATTGTAGAAGAGTGGGTTACAGAAGCTTCCACGCTACGGATTTGTGGAATATATGCTCTGTAAATATTAAATTCAAACCAGTCTGACTCAATTTCCGGAATGCCGATAAGGTCGTAAGTAATTACCTTGTAGCGGTAGAGGCCTGGAGTAAGAAGAGGCTGAATCTGGACACGGGTTGTGTTGTCTTCTGTAAAGAGGCGGTTTATTTCTGTCCAGTCTGCAGTATCATTTTTCTTTTCTTCAATTACAACTTCGTACTTTTGAACGTATTCTGGAAAATCTTCTATCCATTCAAGATACTGCCAGGATGCATCCGGATTTTCGTCGTTTTTAATTTCCTCTTCAGAAACTTCGCCGTTTTCAGTTTTTGCTGTAGCGGCCGCATCTGCAGACGGAGCTGCGGCATTGAATCCGCTTTTTGATTTCTTTTTTGACTTAGCCGAAGCTGCTCCTAAAATCATAAGGGCTATACACAAAGAGCAGAGGAGCTTTTTTCTAATTACCATATGGGTTACGAGCTCCTTTTGCCTTGGTTTTTCTTGGGGTAGGTACATCGGTAGAGAAGGTTGATTCTGCCAAAGGTCCTTCCTGAAGAAGTTTATCTACAATACCATCTTTATTGGTATCAATACGTCTTATAGCATGTACGCTCCACTTAAAGGTTCCCTTTGCGAAGGTTGATTTATTTGTCTCATAGAGCTTCATAAAATCAATTTCGTAACTAGGTTTGTCTACCATTTGAGTGAGTACTACTTTATTTTTCTTGTCTTTAATTTCTACTATGTAATCAGTTGCTTCACGTACTTTGTTCCAGCTGAGGGTAATTGTTCTTGGATTTTCCGGATTACGCAGGTAGTCTGCACCGAGCAGCTCTGGAGTAGCAGTAAGACCAATTGTTCCTTCAAGAGGTTCAACCGGCAATACTGTAAAGCGTCCTCTGTACTTGTTGTCTGTGTTAGAAATATCAACGCCGTCTAAGGTTTCTGCGTAAACAACAATTTCGTAACGACCAGGACGAAGACCTTCAGCAGTGTCGAGTTTTACTGTTTTTGGAGCAACTCTCTTTCCGTTTGCCATATCTTCATCTGATGGAACCTTAAGAATAACAGAGTTTTTTTCATCTGCTTTTATAAGAACAAACTGAGCTTTTGCAACATCATCAACACTTGTCCATTTTGCAGAAGCAGGATTCAAAACTGCTTCAACACCATTGAACTCAGTTCCCTTTGCAGGGCTTGTAATTTCTACTGGTCTAAGCTTAAGAAGATAGAATGAATTTTCTGCAAGACGTCCTGTTCGGCGGGAAGAAACTCCAGGAATCTCATTTGCAAAGGCCTGAATGCGCCATTTGTAATTTGATTTGTCTACAAAGTCTGCAGGATTAAACATATCTACGTTATCTTCCGGCTCATAAACAACATTTTCATAAATCAATTTGTCGTCAGACTGGCGGAAAATTGACAGCTTGTAATAATCTGCGCCATCAACATCAGACCACTTAAACTTAAACGGAATAGTTTCGCGGGCAATAGCACGGCCGCCAGGAGCAGCAAGTTTTGCCTCTGCAAGGTTACCAATTACGTTGAGGGTTTTTGCAGGAGTAATGAGCTCTGTTTCGTCTGTTGTGCTGGAAGATTTTAAGCGCCAGTAATAAGTTCCAAGCGGCAGGTTTACACCTCGCAGACTTGTAGTGTTTACAGGTGCCTTATAAACAATGTTTCTAAAGCCCTGGTCCTGAGCAATTTCCAGTTCGCTTGTAAAGTTTGCCGGAATATTACGCTTCCAGGTGAACTTTGTATCCGGTAAAAGGTTGAGGGCACATTTGTAGCCTTCTGCAGGTTCAACAGTGTGCTGCTCCGGTACACCCTTCATGGTATAGAAGGTGCGGATTTCTGATACAGGAGAATTGTTGCCTTCTGTATCGCGCATTGTAATTCCCCAGTACCATTTGCCGTCTCTAAGCTTTGTTACATTAGGATTATAGGTATAGAAGTTATCTGTAGTTTCAAAAGAAACTGCCGGATTACGAAGGCTTTCGTTATCTGCAATGCGAACAGTGTAACTCTGCGCTTCGTTTTCAATCTTCCATGAGAAACTGGTTGGTTTAGCCTTGGTTTCTGTATTTACAATTCCATTTACAGAAGGCACTAAAAGCTCCGGAGCAGTAAGTTCTCCCTTGCGCTCTACCTTAAAACTGCGTACTTCCGAAGGAGCGGCAAAACCTTTTTTATTCATTGTGTAGTAAGGAGTTACGCGCCAGTAGTAAGTGCCCTGGTCAAGGGTAGAAATAATAGAAGAGGTTGTAGAAGTTCTCTGTTCTATAACCGGATTATTCATATTAGGATTTCTTGAAATTTCAAGTTTATAGGTAGAAGCGTATGGGCTTTCTGTCCAGATAATACGCACTGCAGGATTTCTTGTGCGGTAGCCGTAGCTGTAGTTTTCTGCCGGAGCAACAGGAGTTGGAGGCAGAGACTGAATTACCTGAACTTTTCCTGTTTTTATCTGGCCGTCGTTCACAGCCTGTTCCTGAGAAACTCCGTCTTCTGAGCCGTCCAGCTTCCAGTACCAGATTCCGGAATCCAGTTTAATATTAGTTTCGTTGAGACCGTCTGAATTAAGGCTGTATAAAATATCATTAAAATCTTTATCTTTTGAAATTTGCAGCATAGTTGCAGCTGCAGTCTGGCTCCAGCTAAAGTGTACGTCTGTAGCGCCAGGAGTGTGGTAAAGAACTTTCTGGTTGCGGGCAGGGGTGTAAACGGTGAGGGCAGGCTTTGCAGGAATTGTCTGTGCTGTGCCTGTGCTCATATTAAGCTCTTCGCCCTGATTGATTGCAAGAGTAGATCCGTCTGCATTCTGCAGGGAAGCAGAACCCTTTAATACCTGTACAGAAAGTCCGGAGCCACTGGCATTTGCTCCACTTCCGCCTTTTGCAACAGAACCTGCGCTCAAACTGGTTCCAGACTTTACATCAACCTGAACTCCGCCCGAAGAAAGAGTCATTCCGTTTTCTGCGTCTGAAGAGTCTACGGTTGCATATCCGTCTTCCAGTTCTACGGCAGCACCCTTATCTTCTGTAAGGAATACCTGAGCCATGGTGTTTTCCATAAGGTCCATAACGTTACCGTCGTTAAACCAGATGGTTGCTTCTGAAAGGGCAGCAGTGTGAATTGTATCTCCATTATAAACAGGAGATTCCTGACGTAAGCGGTCCCAGACAACGCGGTCTAAGAACTTACGCTGGGCAGTTTTATATTTAAATGTAATGGTTGCAATAGGCTCTTCGTTCTGCTTTGTAAGGGCGCGAAAGAAGCTTGTATAGAACAACCATGAGTTTGCTGAAGCACCAATGAGACAGATAAAAATAGTGATGAGGAAAGGAAGAAGCAGACTATTGCTTAACCTGGATCTTGTTTTCTTCTTCATTTAAATTTACCTTTTCAAATTCTGGGATTGGAATACCAAGGAGGTTACGAACTTCGTTGAGAGTTTTTGGTCCGTTTGGTCCAAGGGCTCTTGCGCAGTCCGGGTCTGCCTTGAAATCCGGTTCATTAGGCTTAAAGAAAGCTTCAATATCAAACTGAGGCATATTTACAACACCGTAGAAGTGCTGTGTTCCTTTACCTTTTACTTCAAATTCAACAGGAATCTGCTCAACAATCAGTTCGTTTGCCTTGTCGGCCTCTGCAATTGTAAAATGATTCTCTTCACACTTGATAAATCGCTTTTTGAGCAGGCTGTAAGTGTCTTCGGTAATAAGAATATCGGTTCCACAAGGCTTGTTAGAGCTTTCTGTACGAGATGCAAAGTTTACAGCATCTCCAATAGCCGTATATTCCATTTTACCGTCTTTACCCATGTCGGCACCCATAAGACCACAGGTTGCGCGACCGGTATTCAAACCGCTACCAATGCGGATGTGAGGCTTATATTTAGCTTTAGGTTCTTTTTCGTGGGCTTTTGTAAAGGCTTCTGCTTCCTTATTGTACTTCATAAGGGCATAACGCATGGCAATTGTACCGCGAATGGCGTTTGTGGCATCTTCCATAACGTGTTCGTCGTGGATTTTCTGCAGTTCCTTCTTTTTAGGGTCAGAATCCGGCAGGGCTTCGAAATCAAGAGAGTCATTTCTCATGATTCCCCAAACGGCCATGATAGCGTCACCTTCGAATTTATCGATATTTCCGTGGCTGAGCACGATACAGTTTACCATTCGGCTCATGTAGTCGTTCAAGAAGCCGATGATTTCGCTTGGCGAATCGTTTCCAAAGCGGTTTTTAAAGCCGTCTGAAATTGCTGTAAAGCCTCGGATATCGCTAAAGAAGATTGTTACGTCTTTCAGGTGAGGATTAAAGTCGATTTCCTGGCGGGCAATAGCCTTTGCAACGTTTCTGTTGGTAAATTTTGCGAAGGTGTTCAGGGAGTAAAGTTCATCCTTTGTACTCTGGTTCAAAACACCAATTTCATCCTTTCGTTTAGTGTGAAGGCGTTCAAAAATATCAGATTCAAAGTTACCAAGCTTGATTTCTTCGGCTGCAGCAGTAAGTTTTCGCAGATGTCGCGAAATTGCAAAGCGGGAGAAAACAAGAATGAAAATAATAGAAAGGAAGAATACAACACCCATAAGGTAAATGTTGTTTCTGCGGGTTGTAAGAACTCCTTCCAGTACCGAATTAAGAGGTACGGTTGTCATTACAACAATATCACCAAAGGAAAGCTTTTCGTAAGCACCGTAATAGTCAACTTTTTTTTCTTTTCCATCAATAATTTCTGTGTCTACGAATGGAATCTGGCGGCTGTCGTCGTTATTCTGGTTGTTCTGGCGCATTGCGGTAACCAGAGGGTAGTTTTTAAGGCTTTCACCGCGCAAAACACGGTCTGTTTCCGGGTGTGAAAGCAGTTCATCTGAATCATTAATGATAAATGTAGTGTTTGTCTGGTCTGTACCAAGAATATCAGAAATACTTTCTATAGAGAATGTAATTATACAGGTCTGGTCAAGGCCGTTTTCCTTATAGCTGAAGAGCATGGACATTACAGGAATGCCAAAGAAAGGAGAAGCGTTGAGGGCAATTGTTTCACCCTTGCAGGAACGGGTAATTGCGCTCTGAGAAGCCTGAATAAAAGTCTCCATTACAGAAGTGTCGAGTTCGTTTGAGAGGAAAAAGCGTGTGTTTAAGATTTTATTGTCTGTACTTTCCGGGCGGGAAAGGCTGTTTTCAGAAAGAATATATATAGAAGCAATATCCTGATTTCTTTCAAAGAAGAATGCTTCTGCCTGGCGGGCGAGGGCAGCCTGACGACCTCCGCTTACTACGTTCAAAAGGTCCAGTAACTGGAATACATTTGAACGAATTGTGCTGATTTTATCTTCCATTGTGGAAGCTGCACGAGTATTTGTGGAAAGGTTGTTGTTTTCGGCAGTGATTTTTACATCTTCACCGACAAAGTGGCTGTTAAGGTAGGTTACTGTTCCAAGAGATACAAGAACAATAAATCCGATGATAAGTGCAAGTTTTACACCTATAGGGAACTTTACTACATAGGCTCCTTTTTTTTCAGGAGTCGATTCTGTTTTGTTACTCACGATATTTCTCTCTCTAGCATAAAAATCGGTAAAATCTCTTACTGATAAAATGCAGAAACTTTTTCACATAATTATAACATTCAATTATAGAAAAAACAAGGTTGGATATAAAATAACGTATTTTTAAAAGTACTTTTTTTGATTGCCACGCCCTTCGGGCTCGCAATGACGGTGAAATGTTTAGACTCGCAATGACGGTATAACATTTTGCATAGCAAAAACCATAAGCGTATGTTATAATAGAAAATATGGCAGATCCATTAAACAGAAGTGCGTTCGACAAACTTGTGGCCGGTA